>Ga0105248_10000278_pt1 | contig 60305 bp, 59 predicted proteins | sample KBSS34metaG_FD_81524 | JGI IMG/M metagenome (GOLD analysis project Ga0105248, IMG submission 81524) | Switchgrass rhizosphere microbial communities from Kellogg Biological Station, Michigan, USA - KBS S3-4 metaG | ecosystem: Host-associated > Plants > Roots > Rhizosphere > Soil | place... | reverse complement strand
TTCCAGGTCTGGCAGGACGCCAACAGCAACGGCGTGGTCGATTCAGGCGAAATGAAGAGCCTGGCGGCCCTCGGCATCGCCAGCATCTCACTGTCGAGCGACGGCGTCGGCTATTCAGCAGCCGGCGGAGACGTGCAGGTGGTCGGAACCGGCAGCTTCACGCGTTCCGACGGATCGACGGGCGTGCTCGCCGACGCGGTCTTTGCCACCGGCGGAGCGGCGGGCGACCAGCAAAAGCTGGCTCTGGCCCCAGCCCTCGCCAATCCGGCTCTCCTCGGAGCGATCGCGGCGGCGGGACTGGCCGCCATGCCCGCCCACGCGGAGGCCCAGGCCGTCACCGGCGGTGACCTCGACGCAACGCCCGGCCAGCACGCTGAGGTCGTCACTCAAACGGCAATCGTCGAGCCCCAGCCGCAGAACGATGCTCTTTCGGGCGAGAGCAAGGAGCCGCTGAATGCTGGCACGCGCGAGCCGGCGAGCCATGTCGAGCATCGTCACGATGCGTCGTCGATCGCACATTTCGACGCGTCGCAGCACGGCCACGCGCCGCATTGGGGCACGGAGTTGCTCCACGGAACCACAGCCGCCGATCATTCAGCTCAGCCGCTCGCCTTCGCTCCCGCCGTGACGGCCGTCTCGGCGGAGATGCTGCGGGAGGCCATGGCGGGCGTCGGGCACCACGGTACGGAAAAGTCCGTCGATCGTGCGCCGGGCGAGACTGGCGGCGCGAAGGTGGCCGAGGTGTTGTCCGATGCGCTGGCTGGTGGGACGCACGGCGCCCCGGATATCGATTCGCTGCTCCATGCGATCTCGACGCCGGGACACACCCATGGCGGCGGGCTCAATCCGGCCGCAATGGGACCATATGAAGCATTCGGACTTGGCCATGGCAGCATGCATATGCAGCTGCTTCACGAGGCGATGGTGCTTCACGCAGCAGTTCCTGCGCACGGCTAAAACGCCGAACGGTCCTAGAACTTGAAGCCGGGCCGCGGGGTCGACTGGGCAGGGGGCAGCTTCACGGTGATCGAGCCCACGCTTTCAGCGGGGGTTGAGCGAAGCGCGGTGAAAGCCAACGCTGCAAGACAAAGCGCGGCGATGAGGAGGAGAGGCTTGCTCAGTCTCGCTTGCATGAAGGTGGCTTGGGCGCTGACCTCCTAAGGTTGCCCTAACGTCTGCACAGCGGCGCCTCCTACAGCAGCTTGCGAAGGGTCAGCTTCACGATCCTGCCGAGCGGGTCGAGATAATCGGCCTGGAAGCGGTTCGGAACCTGGCCGTTGCCGTCCCGGACGTGCTCGCGCGCGTCCGTGATGTTGCTGACGTCGAGCCGAAGCTGCGCGTGCCTGGTCCAACCCTCCTTCGGAAGGAAGTGGTGAACGCTTATGAAGAGGCCGACGTTGAGCTTGAAGAGCGGCGAGAAATAGAGGTCGCTGGCCGAAATGCCCGTAAGGACCCGCGCACTGCCCTGATACCAGCCGTCGATGCTGACCCCGTTCCCGAGATAACCGATGCCACCGTAGAAATAGCTGGTGAGGCGCGGAGTCCCGCCTCCAGTCACGGTGTCGCCGTGGAGCAGGTCGAGGGCCGGGGTTCCGGGGCGTAGCTCCAACCTGTCAGTGAAGCGGACAGTTGGGCCCGCGCCGGCGTAGAAATAGGGTCGAGCTCCGTCCTTGTCTTCCTCCGCCGGCTTCTTCCCTACAGGGCCGTTGGCGGCGATCGTCAGGTTCAACGCGCGCTGCGTGCGTTGGTAGAAGTTGGTTGGCTGAAAAGTGACCGCGACCAGCTGTCCCGTCTCGTCACGGACGAAGCGACCCGGAAGTATTTGCTCGAACTCCGGAGGGAGCGCGTAGATGTCGCCGGTGGAATCGCGCAGATCCGTGTCTTCGTAGGTAGCCGTGAGGTGGATGTCGCGACCCTTGAATGGCTTCAGGTTGAGCGCGAGCGAACGGACGTGCTTGCGCTCGGCGTCCAAACTGGGATTTCCGCCGGTCGTCAGCGTGACGATTTCGGTCCGGCCGGTTGCGTAATCGAACACCGGATAGTTGGGCACCGTGATGATTGGGCTTGCGAGCTTTTCCATGTCGGGCGCGGTTCCGCTGCGCTTATCCTGGAGGAGCAGCTGGACCCCGGTGAACGGGCTCCAGGACAGACCAACCGTCGTGTCGTGAAGCGCGCCGAACCCGCTGATCCTGCGAAGAAATGCGGAGCCGTTGATCGAGAGGTCGCCAAGCGCAGCCAGCACCTCTTCCTTCTTCGACGTCAGCGGCACGTCAATGGACGCGCCTGCCTCGGTGCGGGTCCGCCCGAGGTCGAGGTCGAATGGGTTCGCGCCTCGCAAGATCGAATTGGCGGTCATGCGCTCGGCTTCGGCCGTTCCGGTCAGGGTAACGTCGCCCGCAGGAACATGGATCGAGGTGTCGTTCGCCACGAATTTGGTCCCGAGCGTGCGCGTGCGCAGATGGCCACGGTCGATCAAGCGGTCGGCGAGTAGCGCAGGATCGAGTGGTGCGAACGGGTTCGTCCCGTCCGCGATGGCGGCATTGGCCGCCGTGAGGTCGATAGCCTGGTCGCTTTTGCCCTCGACGATTTTCTGGTCAGCGCTGGCGGTAAGGTCCCAGCGCCAGCCTGCGATCACGCCGCGAAGCGTTCCGCCGCCGTGCAGCGTGGTGGTGGTCTGGCGCGAGTGTAGGGGTTCGACTTCGGTCAGATAGCGGTGGAGAAGCACCGTGTTGCCGAAGGGCGAGAACGGGTTGGACGCGGGCACGGTGAACACTGCCGGCGCCGGTCTCGAGATGGCTTCGTCCGTGCTCCGCTCGGCCGTCAGATTGAGCGATCCCGACAAGGTGCCGCCAAGCCGGTCCGCCAGCACGGTTTCGGCCTTCCAGGCATCATTGTGCGGGACGAGCGTCCGATAGGGGCCGAGGTCGAAAAGGCGTGGTTGATTCGCCGCCGATGCATAGGCGTCGAGGCTCGACCGGTCGCTTTCCCTTTCCGGAACGGGGGCGACCGTGACGGCCTCCCCGGCGGCCGCCGACAGGGCCGGATCGATCTCCCCGCCGTTGCGCGCGGTGACGTTTCCTAGCTCGTCGAACAATATGTCAGGATCGGGCAGCAGGTGGCGTTCCGATTGGAACAGCGACGAGGTGTGGCGACTTTCCAGTGCCAGGGTGAGCCGGCTGTCCTTGCGCAGGCGCGTCAGGTTGAGGTTCGCGTTTGCGCTGGTGCTTCCCGCGCGCGTCGTGGTTCCGGCGGTGCCGCGAAGCTCGACCTGATGGAAGTCGCGCTTGGTGATGAAGTTGAGCACTCGGCGGGTCGGGGGATAGCCGAACTTGAGCGCTGCGGCCTCGGGCAGCACCTCCATTTTGTCGATCGCCTCGGGCGGAAGGGAGGCGATTTCCGGATAGCCCGAAGTCCGCTGACCGTTGAGCAGGAAGATCGGATCGGAGCCGTCGGCGGACTGGGTCAGCGGTCGAATGATCCGAAGCAGCTCCGACATGGTTGTCGCCCCGGTTGCGCCGATTGCGTTGCGGTCGAGCGTTGCCACTGGAGAAATGTCGACGGCGACCGAAAAGCGCTGGCCGGTGACGACGATCGCCTGATCGTCCTTTTTCCTTTCTCGTTGGTCTTGCGAAGGCGCCGCTCCCACAGCCGTTCCGAAGCTCGCGATTCCGGCTGAAACAAGGAGCGCGGTCGGACGCCAAACGCAAATCGGCCAGGCCGGCATTCTCCCTTACCTCGCGGCCAAGCCAAACGAACCATCGGGGACTATCAATTGCTAATCCGGGTCAGCAACCCTGAAAATGATAGCGCTAACCCCCCATTGCGCTGCAACAGCGATCGGTGGCATCGGCGGCCCACCGAATTCAGCGGGAGACACGCAATGTGCGGCGATGGAAACCATCAGGGCCTGATTGCGGACATCAGCGTCACTCGTCGAACCCTTCTGCTGACCTTGGGCGCGGTCGCCGCGGCAGGCGGCACGGCTGATCCCGCGCTCGCCGCGGACCCGGGGGCGCGGAAGGTTACGGAGCGCGACGTCTCGGTGCGCACCGCCGACGGGCACGCCGACGCGGCGCTGTTCGCTCCGGCGGGCAAGGGGAAATGGCCGGCAGTGCTGCTGTGGCCCGACATCCTGGGCTTAAGGCCTGTGTTCCGCGAGATGGGCCGGAGGCTCGCCGCGCAGGGCTATGTCGTTCTCGTCCCGAACCCTTATTACCGCACCAAGAAAGCGCCGGTTGTTGAAGGGGCATTCGATTTCAACAGCAAGGACGACATGGCGAAGATCATGGCGTTCAAGAGCGGCCTGACCGATCCCATGGTCGATCGCGATTCCGCCGCCTACGTCACGTTCCTCGACGCACAGCCGCAGACCGACAGGCGCAAGAAGGCCGGCGTTCAGGGCTATTGCATGAGCGGGCCGATCTCCTTCCGGACGGCGGCCGCCCGGCCCGACCGGATCGGCGCGGTTGCGACGTTCCACCCGGGCGCGCTGGTTACCGACAAGCTGTCGAGCCCCCACCTGCTGATCCCGAAGAGCCGGGCCGCTTACCTGGTGATCATCGCCAAGAACGATGCCGAGAAGATGCCCAAGGAGAAGAGCGACCTCGACACCGCATTCGCCGCCGCAAGGCGTCCGGCCAAGGTCGAGATTTCAACCGCGAACCACGGCTGGACTGTCGCCGGAAGCCAGACCTACGACGAACCTGAGGCAGAGCGCGCGTGGACGGAGCTATTGCCCTTCTACCGCGCCAATCTTCGCTGATTGCTGCGCCGGGCGCCGCGCCGGGGCCCTGCTGAACCGCCATTCGGCCCCGCCGATGCACAGGACTCCGCGAAGCGTCGCCCGCTTCCCGCTGGCGAGCGCTGCGAGGAGCTGATCGAGCTCGCGGCCGCGCGGCTCGGCGCCGCCGCCTTCGGTCGCGAGCTTGAGGATCGAGCGGCGCAAGATCCGGCGTCGGATTTCGCGTGGAGCATCGCTCGGCCGGTAAAGGATCTCGCCGTCGCTCGCGCTTACCGCTCGCTTCCATTCGAGATCGGTGGCCCAATGGAGCGCGCCGTCCGCTTCGGCGAGATGACCGGCGCTCTCCGCAATCGCCGCCGGATCGAGCCATGCGGCCCCGTCGAGCGCCTTGCGAATGCGCACGCGCTCGAACTGCTCGTCCGCGTTGCTCGGATCCTCCGCGGGTTCGAGCCCGGATCGGGCGCAAACCGCCTCGAGCTCGGAGTGGCGCCAGCCAAGCAGCGGCCGCAGGATCGGCAAGTTTCCGCCGGGCGCCCAGCTGACGCGGCGCATTCCCGCGAGACCCTTCACCCCGGCGCCGCGCGAAAGCCGCATCAGGAAGGTCTCCGCCTGGTCGTCGAGATGATGGGCGGTAAGCAGCGCGATCAGCTCCCGCTCCCCGGCCCAATCGCCAAGAAGGCGATAGCGGACGAGCCGCGCCTGTTCCTGGATCGCGCTCTCCGGCTTGTTCTTCCACGTCGCGGTGAGGATCGTGTGCGGCACGCCGAGCCGCTCGCAGACCTGCGCGACCATCTCCGCCTCTGCCCGGCTCTCCGGCCTCAGCGCGTGATCGACAGTCGCCGCCTCGACCTGGAGCGGCCGCGCGGCGGCGGCAAGGACCAGCAGCGCGAGGCTGTCCGGACCTCCCGAGACGGCGACGCCGACGGTCGCCTCGGGCTTGACCAGCGCGTCCAGCTCGCGCCGGAAGCGGTCGATGTCTTGATCAAGATCCGTCATTTCGAGCACCGCCGAGCGATCCGGTGCCGGATTGCCGCGTTGCTACGCTCCTCGCAATGGCGAAGATGAGTCAGCTGCAGTTCGCCTGGGCCTTCGCGTCGGTTTCCAGCTTCTTGAGATCGGGCCGGACTTTGGCGCCATAAACGGCGTCGAGCTCGGAATAGGCCCTGCATGCCTGCGCCGGCTGCCCGAGCTTCATCAGCGCCTGGCCCAGATAAAACAGGCTGTCGGGCGCGCGATCACCGCCGGGATTGTTACGGTAGTTGGCGAGCAGTGCAGTCGCTGCATCGCGCGGCTGGCCCTTGTCCAGGAGCGCCCGGCCGATGAGATTGTTCGCGTAGCTGGCGCGCCGGTGCTTGGGATAGGCCGCGACGAATGATTTCAGCGTGCTGATCGCATCGTCATATTTGCCCGCTTCCCACTGGTGGAACCCCTGCGTGTAGGCGTCTTCGCCAGGATCGCTGGCCGGTTCGGCAGTGGCAGTCTCGGTCACGGGAGCAGCGGGCCCGGCCTCAGCGCTCTTTGGCTGGGTCTGCTTGGGCTTTGGCTTGACGGGCGCCGCGGCCGGTGGGTTAGCGTCCCCAGTCACCGTCGGAGCGGCTGCCGCAGCCGCGGCTGCCTCGTTCATCCGCTGCTCGATGGCCTGGATGCGCTGATCCTGATCGCTCTTCAATTGGCCGATTCCGGCCTCGAGGCTGCGCAGCCGGTTGCCGTTCTCCTCAGTCTGGCGAAGCATGTCGGCCATCTGCCGTTCGAGCGCGTCGAGGCGCTGGTCGAGGCTCAGAACCGAGGACTGGGTTGCCGCGGGATCGTCGGAAAAGCCGGCGGTGTCGGCAGGCTTGCCCTTCGGAAAGACGCGCCGCTGCATCTCGTTCACCTGACGCTCGAGACGGTCGATCCGTTGCTCGGGGCTGGGCGGCGGACGCTGGGCGACGGCGGCTGCCGGCGACAGGGCCAGCCCGGCCGCAAGGACGGTCATCGAACGCAAGAATCTCACGAAAACTTCCCCACCTTCACTTCGCAATCGACTGTGCGCCGCGGCGCCTTGCCCGGCGATGAATCCTATTGCCCGGTAGACGGCGCCGGCGCCGGCTGAGCGCCGCTGCGCATCAAATCGGCGCCCTTCAGGCTGACCTTGGATGCGACCTTTCCGGGCGGGCCCACCGGAGGCGCGACCGCCGAGCCGACAGTGATCTTCAGCGCCTCGGGCTTGCCGGCCTTCAGCAGCGGCTCGGTCGCGGTCTGGGGCACGGCGAAGGTCTGGCCCGGCTGAAGCATGCCTTGAAAAAGGCTCTTGCCCTGGTCGGTGACCTGGATCCAGGCGGGCGCGACGGCGCTGAGCACGACCGGACCCTGAGCGGCCGCCGGTTGAGCGGCCGGCTGCTGCTGCGCCGGCGCAGATGCCTGCGGTGCCGCCGGCGCAGTCGCTGCGGGCTCAGTCGATGCGACGTTCGCCGGTTGTTCGAGCGAGCGGCTGTTGAGCCAGCTCATCAGGACCACGATCAGGATGACTGCAATGATGGCGCTGAGGACCAGCCATATGGGCATGGTCCGCGCCGGATCCGCGGCTTCGATGACTTCGGACTGCGACGAGACGAAGCGCTGCCCGCCCATTTCCTCGCGCAGCTGGTCGCCGATTTCGGCCCGGTCGAGCCCAACCGACGAGGCATAGCTCTTGGCGAAGCCGATCGTGTAGGTCGGGGCCGGAAGCTTGTCCCACTCGGCGGTCTCGATGCTCTCGAGGTGCCGCTGCGGGATTCGGGTCTGCGCGGCGATGTCCTCGAGGCTAAGGCCCTTCGCCTCGCGCGCCTCCTTCAGGCGCTCGCCAACCGTTGGAATCTCGGACTCGACCAGCTCTTCGTCCATCGCCTCGCCTTGGAATTGCGCTCTCGATGCACCTTTTCGGTGCGGCGCGCCGGTGTCAACCAATCGTTACGGAATGGCGCCTTGCCCAGTCGCTCAACGCCTTGCGCATGTCCTTGGGGGGCTTCGCAAGCAGCTGGTCGAGGCGAGCGCGGACCGCGGCCGCGTCGAGTGAGCGGACCATCGCCTTGACCGGGCCGATGCCCGCAGGGGTGATCGAGAAATTCTCGGCTCCAATGCCGATCAGCGCCATGGCCTCAAGCGGGCGTCCACCCATCTCGCCGCAGATGCGAGCAGGAACTCCGGCGGCGCGCGACGCGTCGAGCACGCGCTTCAGGTACCGCAGGATCGCCGGGCTCAGCCAATCATAGCGCTGGGCGAGGCGCGGGTCGGAACGGTCGGCGGCGAAGAGGAATTGGGTGAGGTCGTTGGTGCCGATCGAGATGAAGTCGACGCGCGGCAGGAGTTGGTCGAGCATCTCGGCGAGGCTCGGCACCTCGAGCATCGCTCCGAACTCGATCCGGGTCGGCCGCGGGCGATGCGATTTCCGAGCCCATTGCACCTGCTCCTCGAACAGAGCGCGCGCCTCCTCATATTCCCACGGCTCGGACACCATCGGGAACATCACGCGCAGGACCTTGCCGTGCGAAGCTTCGATCAAGGCGCGCGCCTGCGCCTTCATGAGCGTCGATCGCTCGAGCGAAAGGCGCAGAGCGCGCCATCCCATCGCCGGATTCTCTGCCTGCTCCTCCACCTCGTCGGTAAGATACGGGAGCGCCTTGTCACCACCGATGTCGACCGTGCGAAAGATCACGGGGCGGTCGCCGGCCGCTTCGAGCACCTTGGTGTAGAGCCGCTGCTGGCGGTCGCGGCCGGGCAGAGTCGCGGAAACGAGGAACTGGAACTCGGTCCGGAACAGCCCGATCCCGTCGGCGCCCGTCATGGGCAGCGCAACTGCATCTTCCGCGAGGCCCGCATTGACCATCACGCTGACGCGGACACCATCGCGCGTCTTGGCTGGAAGCGTTCGGACGGCGGCGAATTCGGCGCGACGCTTCTGGCTCATCGCCATGCGGTGCTCGAAGCCGGACGTCAGTTGCCGCGTCGGGCGGATGATGACGCTCCCGTTGTCACCGTCGACAAGGATCGCTTCGCCTTCCTCGACGCTGTGGCGAATATCGTGGAGGCGGCCGATCACGGGCACGCCGATCGCCCGAGCGACGATGGTCATGTGCGAGGTCAGCGACCCTTCCTCGAGCAGCACGCCCTTCAGCCGTCGCCGGTCATATTCGAGGAGGTCGGCGGGCCCGAGGTTGCGCGCGACGAGCACGGTATCGTGCGTGAGGCCGGTCTGCGCCGCGGTCCCCATCCGACCGGAAACGATACGAAGCAGGCGGTTCGACAGATCCTCGAGATCGTGCATCCGCTCCTGAAGCAGCGGGTCGTCGATCTCCTGCATGCGGGCTCGCGTGCGCTGCTGAACGCGCTCGACCGCCGCTTCCGCGGTGAGGCCGCTGTCGATCGCCTCATTGATCCGCCGGGACCAGCCCTCGTCGTAGGCGAACATCCGGTAGGTCTCGAGGATTTCCTGATGCTCGCCGGCGGTGCCGAACTCGGCCTCCTTCGCCATATTGTCGATTTGCTCGCGCATCTTGCGGAACGCCGAGTAGACGCGCTCGCGCTCGGCCTCGATATCCTCGGCGACGGTGTGCTCGACGGTGATCCGCGGCTCGTGGAAGACCGCCTGCCCCTTCGCCATTCCGGCGACGAGCTTCAGTCCCGAGAGGCGCAGCGGCCCGGCGCTTCGCAGACGGCTTCGCCGCGCGCCGTCGACCAGCCGAGCGGCCGCGATCATCTCGGAAAGCACCATCGCGGCCGTCTGCATCGCTTCGATCTCGACGTCCTCGTAGCGGCGCGGCTCGGCGTTCTGCACCGCGAGCACGCCGATCTGGCTCTCGAGCCGGACGATTGGAACACCCGCAAAGCTGTGGAAGCGCTCCTCGCCCGTTTCGGGGCGGTAGGCGAAAGCAGGGTGTTCGGCGGCTTCGGCGAGGTTGAGGATCCGCCCTTCGGCGGCAATCGTTCCAACCAGGCCCTCGCCCATCCGAAGCCGCGTGACGTGAACGGCTTCCTTGCGCAGGCCGTGCGTCGCGAACAGCTCGAGATAATTGTTGCGAAGCAAATAGATCGAACAGACGTCGCTGTTCATCGCTTCGGCGATGAGGTCCACGACGCGGTCGAGCTTGCTTTGCGCCGAACCGCGCTTCGCCATGATGTCGTGGAGACCGGTCAGGATCTCGCGGGCAGAGGCGGCGGCGGTGGAAGCCATGGCTGTTGCGCTATCAGATGCGGCAACGGCGTGTCACGTGAAGAGGTGGGGCATCGAGCCGCGGGGGAGGCGTGGCCCGATGCCGCAATGGTCAGGCAGCGTCGCGGACGTCAAAAGTGATGTCCATATTCCCCACTCGGCCCTGGACATGGCCGTTTGTGTCGATCGATAGATCGTAGGCACGGCCCGCCCGGTCGAATCCGCGGACGTAGGTTTTGCCATCCTTGCCGGCATATTGCTTGTAGTGGCCGATCTTGGCGGCGATCTTCGTCTCGTCGACGGCGACCGTCAGCGGAGACTTGCTTTCGGTAACCGGCGTCAGCCCGAGGGCGATCGCCACCACTGTACCAATTATCATCTCTCAACCTCCTGTTACGCAGCCACGCTGCTGCGAGGTGTAGAGATCAAGAAGTGTGCCAAATGAGATAGGCGTTAATATTCAAAGTTGTAGCTTGTGTCGCGGAGTCGACTATTGGCGGCCTGCACTACAGGTTGGGAAAGCGCGCCGGCGTCCTCTCAGCCTCTTTCAGGTGTCGGCAGCGGCTGAACGGGCGGTGGCGCCTCGACGGGCGCCGGAGCAGCTGCCGGCGGTTGCGGGCAATAGGTTCCCATCGGGATCGCCGAGCCGTCCTGGCAATGCTGCATGGGTGGAGGGGGCGGTGGTGGCGGATAGGGGTAATAATAGACCCGGGGCTGCCAGAATGCCGGTGCGAGGAGCAGGCCCAGCGCGAGCCCGTAATAAGGATAACCGTAATAGCCGCCGCCATATCCGTAGCCGTAGGGGCGATAGCCGTAATAGGCGCCGTATCCATACCCGCGGCCGTAACCGCCGTGCCAGCCACCGCTGCCGTGCCAGCCTCCCCCGCGCCATCCCCCACCGCCGTGCCAGCTACCACCGTGATGCTGAGCGATTGAGGGGCTTGGAGCGGCGATCAGCAAAGCCGCGAAGACAGATCGTCCGAGAAGCAAACGGCTAGGCATTGGACACCCGCCTTTCTGCGGGCCGCGTTATCCGCGCGGGCGTGGCGGGCCACCATCCGGAAATACCCGCAAACTTCAGGAAAACTACATGACCGTGCGGAAGGTGATCAGCGGCCCGCTCTGGTGGACGTTATAGAGGAAATCGCCGTCCTCGTAGTTGACCTTGAAGTAGCGCCAGCCGGCGCCGAGCGTCATCTTGTGATTGATCTGGTAGCTGATCGTCGGGACCAGCTGCCAGGTGATGTGGGAGCCGATGCCAAATCCGCCGATGTCCCCGTAAAGTCCGAAGCCCCACTTTCCGCCGAGCGGCGCGCCGACGCGGGCGCCCAATAGCGGGTCGAGCCAATCGTGCTTGACGTCGCCCTCCGCTTCACGGTTCGGGCCCTTCAGCTGCAGCGTTGTCTTGAACCAGTTCATCCGTGCACCGGCCAGCAGATCGACCGCCACCGGTCCCTTGTCGATGACCCGATAGCCCGGCAGCAGCGTGATCTCAGCGGTCCGTGAGTCGAGCTCGGCCTTGAGGAAGTCGGGGTCGCGGATACCGATGCCCTGATGAGCATCGAGGTGGATGAAGGTGAGATCCCCAAGCACCACGAAGCGGTCGTGCTTGGCTTCGGCGGCGCCCATGAAGGCGAACTTGAAGCCCTTGAGCACTTTCCCGAACGGAAGGTCGAGGTCGACCGGAGGAAGCGGCCCGATGACGTCGGTCTCGCCCCACGCTCCGGCGAGCCAGATGTAGCCGATCGTCGCGAACTCCCATTTCTTTTTGCCGGGCGCCAACGTCTGATCGGACGACGGCGCCTGACTATCGGTCGGCTGGGCTTCCTGTTCGGCGGCCGCGACCTGGGTCGCTTGGACGTGGCCCTCCACGGCTTGCGTTTGCGCGACGGCCGTTTCGTCCGTGTCTTCCGCACGCGCCGCCGCGCTCCACAGGATCATCAACGGGAAGAGGCAGGCCCGGATTCGGATGCTGACTTTCGGTCGGTACATGGCGCCCCCCTGGGTCGGGGGCTACCCTAGGCTGGCGTCAACGAGCGACCATCCGGACTTCTCCGTATTCCGGCGGGCGAAGTTCAGCGGGTCGAGAAGTCGTTGTTGGACCGATCCTTGTCCGGAATCTTGTGATCGGGATCGAGCACCGCCCTCACGACCGATGAGACGCTGACGACGGGCACGTCCGTCGACGCCTGGCGGATCCACGTCTCCGCGGGAAGGCGGACGTCGCGGCTGGTTCCGTCGGCAAAAGTCACGCGCAGGGTGACCGGCATCACCAGCCGATCACGCGCCTCCACCGTCACCAGTGAGCCCTTTAGTGCGTTCTTTTCGGGGAACGGCTTGATCGCGGTCACGGCAAGATCGAGCTGCCAGTTGTTCGCATACCACCCGCGCCACCAATAGCTGAGGTCCTCGCCCGAATAGCTGTCCATGAAGCGGAAGAAGTCGGCGGGCGTCGGATGCTTGAACGCCCAGGCGGCGATGAAGGCGCGAAACGCCGGGTCGAAGCGCTCGGGGCCGAGGATCTGCTCGCGCAGGAGGACGAGGCCGAGCGCGGATTTGAAGTAGGTGACCGGATGCCGCCACTTTTCGACGACGGTGTCGGCGCGCGAGAGGATCGGCGGCGCTTCGGGATCGGCGAGGATCGGCAGAATCTGGTCGACGGGATTGCCGCCCTTGGGTGCATATTCGCTGTCGCGCTTCGGGCCGTACTCACCGCGGTTGAACTCGTCGGATTCGTAGACGTCGATGAAGGTGTTGAAGCCCTCGTCCATCCACGCGTTTCGGCGCTCGTTAAAGCCGACCGTCATTGGGAACCAGCTGTGCCCAATCTCGTGCGCCGCGACCCAGAAGGTCTGCGCGGGCGGGGAGTCGATGTCGTCGAACGCGAGCGCCGGATATTCCATTCCGCCGGCGGGGCCGGCGACATTGACCGAGTTGGGCCACGGAAAGGGGAACCACTTCGCCGAGAAGCGCTCGACCGCGTCCTTGAGATACTCGGTCGAGCGACCCCATGCCTTCGCCTGCGGAGGATAGACCGACATGGCGAGCCCGGTGCGGCCGGCCGGCAGGTTCATCCGCGCCGCGTCCCAGACGAAGGCGGGCGAGGCGGCGAAGGCGACGTCGCGGCTGTGCTGCATCCGGAAATGCCAGGTCTGCCGGCCCTTCGTCGAGCCGAAGATTTCAGAGGCCGAGCGGATCACGACCGTCTTGTCGCTCTTGCGGGCTTCGGCGAGCCGGGCGCGCTCGCGGGGGCTCAGCACCTCCGCCTCGTTCACCAGCTCGCCCGAACCGGCGACGATCCAGTTCGCCGGGACCGTCACCGAATAATCGAAGTCGCCATATTCGAGATAGAATTCCTGGGCGAGGTATGGGAGCGGGTCCCAGCCGCGCAGGTCGTCATAGACCGCCATGCGCGGATACCATTGCGCAACCGAGTAGATCGGCCCGCCCGCCGTATCCATCCATCCAGTCCGCCCACCCCACGGGTCCATCGGCACCTTGTAATGATAGGTGATGCGCAGGATGGCGGTAGCGCCGTGTGGGAGGGGTGCGGGAAGCGCTATTCGCGCCCGCGTGTCGCTTATGAACGGCTGGACGGCGACAGCGCTCTTGCCCCGCACTAGCTGAACGTGGTCTAGCGACATGCCTTCCGTGAAACCGGCAGGCGCGGTCCCTCCCGACAGCACGCCGCGCGAATCCGTCCGGTAGCGGTTCTGCTCGATGTTGAGCCACAGCACGCCGAGCGGCAGCGGGCTGTTGTTGGTGTAGCGAATCTCGACCGTGCCGGAGATCGACTTGCTCGCCGGATCGAGCTTCGCCTTGATCGTATAGTCGGCGCGGTTCTGCCAATATTGCGGCCCGGGCCGCCCGTCCGCCGAGCGAGTGACGGTCGGCGCCTGCCCCATGTCGAACGGCGCGAACGCCTCGCGCGGGTTGTAGGTGCCGGCAGTCACGGCGGCGGACATTAGCGCAAACAGGGCGAGAAGGCAGAAACGGACGACATCACGCAAACGCATGCAGATTCCTTGGGGGCGGAGAGTCGGGCGCGGGTTGAACGCGCCTGCTAGCGGGAGACTAACGTTCCCTCAACTCGCTCCGTCTGAGCTTGCCGGTCGCGGTCTTGGGGAGCGCATCCACGAACTCGATCTCGCGCGGATATTTGTAGGGCGCGATCTGCGCTTTCGTGTGGGCCTGCAGCTCCGCGATAAGCTCCTCCGAAGGTTCCGCATCCGACGCGAGGACCACGAACGCTTTCACCTTCTGCCCGCGCTCGGCGCAGGACACGCCGATCACAGCGCATTCGGCAACAGCGGCGTGCGAGAGGAGCGCATTCTCCACTTCGGGCGCGCCGATATTGTATCCGGAGCTGACGATCATGTCGTCGCTGCGCGCGAGGTACCAATAATAGCCTTCGGCGTCGCGGCGGTAGGTGTCGCCGGTCACGTTCCAGCCATTGACGACATAGTCGCGCTGGCGCGAGTCATCGAGATAGCGGCAGCCGGTCGGGCCCCTGATCGCGAGGCGGCCGACGCCTTCGTCGAGCGGATTGCCGTCAGGGTCGAGCACGGTGGCGGTGTAGCCGGGCACGGCCTTGCCCGTGGAGCCCGGGCGGACGTCATCGCCCGCCGCGGACGCGAAGATGTGCATCATCTCGGTCGATCCGATGCCGTCGGTGATCGCGATCCCCGTCCGTTCCTTCCATGCGCGCCAGGTTGCCTCGGGCAGATGCTCACCCGCGGAGATGCAATATCGGAGGGACTTCAACGCGTCGTCCAACGCGGATTGCGACAGCATCGCCTTGTAGGCGGTGGGCGCGGTGCCGAGGTGGGTGACTCCGAACTTCGCGATCGCGTCGAGCAGTGCCTCCGGGCCTGCTTTCTCGATCGTCGCGCTCGCTGCCCCGAAGCGCAGCGGGAACATCGGCGTGATTCCGAGCCCGAAGGTGAAGGCCATCGGCGCGCTGGTCAGGAAGACGTCCCCCGGCTTCGGGTCGACGAGATGTTTCGCGAACGTGTCGCAAGGCGCGAGCACGTCACGGTGGAACTGGACGCAGCCCTTCGGAACTCCTGTCGTCCCGCTTGTGAAGGCGATGATGGAGGGATCGTCGCGCCCGGTGTCGGCCGGCGGAAGCGGGTCGAGCAAAGCGCTGCGCGTCTCGAGCTCGCCGCGGCCGTAATCCCCGTCATATTTGACGATATGCTTGACACTGTGCGTCTGTTCGACCGCCTGTCGGAAGTCGGCGATGAAGCGGCTGTCGACGATGGCGTGGCTGATCTCAGCGCGTTCGATCACCGTTGCGATCTCGCCTGGGCGAAGCAGCGGCATCGTGGCGACCACCACACCCCCGGCCTTGATCACGCCCAGCCAGGCCGCGAACATCGTGTAGCTGTTGGGCCCGCGTAGCAGCACGCGATTGCCGGGGATCAACCCCTCCTCGTCGACGAGCAGCCGCGCGATCCGGCCGCTGAAATCGTCGAGCTCGGCATAGGTCCAGCGGCCATGCTCGTTGACGACCGCCAGCGCGTCCGGCGCGCCGCACTTCAGCAGCTCCGCCGCCGCGTTCAGCCGCTCGGGATATTCCAGCTCGGGGAGGTCGAAACGGAACTCCGGAAGCTGGTCCGGCGGCGGAAGGCGATCGCGAACGAAATTGTCGGTCATCAATCTTCGGAGCGGCCGGCGCCTTCGCGGTCGCGCTCATATAACTTCGTCCCGGGAAAGGGTGGCAGCCAGGACTCGCGGCGGACGGTCCAGCATTCGTAGGTCGGCGTTAGCCGGTCGGGCGCATCGAGAGTGCCCAGGTGCACTTCGATCTCATCGCCAAAACGCGCGAATACGGACGAGCCGCAACGCGGGCAGAAATTCCGGCCACGATAATCGCCGGTCTCACCTTCGATCGTCACTGCGTCCTCGGGAAATATCGCGGCGGCAAAGAACAACGCCCCATGATGCTTGCGGCAGTCCATGCAGTGACAAATGCCGACGCGGTAAGGCCGCCCCGTTGCGACGACTCGGACGTCCCCGCACAGGCAACCGCCGGTCAAGCTCTCCGCGTCGCTCACTCCTCGACCACCGCCGTCGTTTCGATCTCGACCTTGGCCGCGCTCTCGACGAGCGCGTGGACCTCGACCAGCGCCATGGCGGGATAGTTCGACCCCATGATCAGCTTCCACGCGGCGCCGATCTCGTCGCGGCAATTGAGATATTCGCCGCGACTGGTGACGTAGCAGGTCATGCGCACGACATGCTCGGGGCCCGCTCCGTCTTCGGCGAGGATCGCGAGCGTGTTCTTCAGCGCCTGCGCGAACTGGCCGTGAAGCGTATATTCGGGGAAGCTTTCATTCTCGTCCCAGCCGACGACGCCGGCGGTGAAAATCATCCGGCCCTTCGCGCTGATGCCGTTCGAATATCCCTTCGGCCTGCGCCAGTTCGCCGGTTGCAGGATTTTCATGCCGATCCCCCTTTCAGCAAGTCACGAGCGATAATCTGCCGCTGCACCTCGCTCGCACCTTCGTAGATCCGCAAAGCGCGGATGTCGCGGTAGAGCTCTTCAACCTTCACCCCTCGCGTGACGCCCGCGCCGCCGTGCATCTGCACCGCGGAGTCGATGACCTGCTGCGCAGCCTCGGTGGCGTGGAGCTTGGCCATCGCGGCGGCGCGACGATTGTCGGTCCCACCCTCATCCTGCTGCCAGGCGGCGCGAGAGACGAGCAGTGCCGACGCATCGATCAGAAGAGCCATGTCGGCGAGCTTCGCCTGGGTCACCGCATTGTCGGCGAGCGTGGAGCTGCCGAGCCGCCGATCCTTGGCGAAGCTCAGCGCCTCGTCGAGAGCGCGCCTCGCAAAGCCAAGCGCGGCCGCGCCGACGGTCACCCGGAAAAGGTTGAGGGTCTCCATTCCGACCCGGAAGCCTTCGCCCGGCTCGCCGACGATCGCATCGGCCGCGATTCTCACATTGTCATATTTGAGGCGCGCAAGGGGATGGGGAGCGATGACCTCGATCCGCTCCTCGACCGCGACGAGCTCGGCGGGGACGATGAACGCCGAAAGCCCGCGAGCACCTTCCCCCTCGCCGGTGCGCGCGAAGGTCAAATAGAAATCCGCGATCCCGCCGTTGGAGATCAGGGTCTTTTCACCGACGAGCACCCATTCGTTACCGTCCCGCATCGCCGATGTCTGCATGTTCGCGGCGTCGGATCCGCAGTTGGGCTCGGTCATCGCGAAGGCCGCAATCGCTTCCCCCGCCGCGACCCTCGGAAGCCACTCGCGCTTCTGCTCGACCGTCCCGAACAGCGAGATCGCGCCCGATCCGAGACCCTGCATAGCGAAAGCGAAATCGGCGAGCGGTGAGTGATAGGCGAGCGTTTCACGGGCGATGGCCAGGCTTCGCACGTCCGGTCGACGGTCGGCTGCAGCAACGGTGAGCTTCAGGAATCCGGCAGCGCCGAGCTCGCGCACGAGCATCCGGCATTCGCTATCTGCATCCTCGGTGAAGCGATTGGCGATGTTGTCTGCGCACCATTGCTGCAGCGCCTCGGCGAGCTCCCGGTGCCTCGGCTCGAAGAAGGGCCAGGAAAGGAATGTGCGGTCGGGCATCAATTGCCCTGAAACTCCGGCTTCCGCTTGTTCGAGAACGCCTCGTAGGCGCGGTGGAAATCCTGCGTTTCCATGCAGCGGGCCTGCACGCGCGCTTCCGCCTCCAGCGCTTCGTGGATCGTCATGTTGCGCTCCGCGTCCAGCTGCCGCTTGGTAATGCAATGCGCGATCGAGGGCCCATTCGCGAGCTCGCTTGCGAGCGCGTAGGCCTCGGCCAGCACGTCTTCGACGACGCGGTTGTAGAAACCCCAGGCAAGTCCCTCGTCGCTGGTCATGTCGCGGCCGGTGAAGAGCAGCTCAGCGGCGCGCCCGTGGCCGATCAGCCGCGGAAGCATCGCACACGCGCCCATATCCGCCCCCGACAATCCGACACGGCTGAACAGGAAAGCGGTGCGGCAGCCGGGCTGGCCGAAACGGATGTCGCTAGCCATCGCCACGATCGCCCCGGCGCCTGCGCAGACCCCCTCGACGGCGGCGATGATCGGTTGCGGGCAGGCGCGCATCGCGCGGACGAGGTCGCCGGTCATGCGGGTGAAGCGCAGCAACCCCTGGCTGTTCATCTTGGTCAGCGGTCCGATAATCTCGTGAACGTCGCCGCCCGAGCAGAAATTCCCTCCGGCCCCGCGCAAAACGACGACCTTCACAGCATAATTATGGTCGAGCTCGTAGAAGGTGGCGCGAAGCTCGTCGTAGCTTTCGAAAGTCAGCGGGTTCTTCCGCTCGGGGCGATTGAAGGTGATCGTCGCGACGCCGTTTTCGAACTTCCACAGGAAATGTTTCGGCTGGAACGCCGCCGGGTCGAAACTCATGCGCTGGTGCCTCCGTCGATGGTGATCGCCGCGCCATTGATGTCGCGGCTGAGCGGCAGGCAGAGCATGGCGATGATATTGGCGACCGCCTGGGGGTCCACCAGCCGCCCGCTCGCATTCATGCTCGTGATGGCGGAGCGCGAATCCTGCTCGCTTCGCCCGGTGATCTCGGAAACGCGCGCGACCGATTGGTCGGTCATCGGCGTATCGACATAGCCCGGGCAGACCGCGTTCACTGTGAGATTCGTCTTGGCATATTCCGAAGCGAGGCTGCGCATCAGGCCGAGAAGGCCGTGCTTCGAGGCGGCATAATGCGCCGCGTAGGGAACACCGCGGAGCGAAGCGACCGAAGCGACGAAGACGAGCCGTCCATGCTCGCTCTTCAGGAGGTCACCGATCGCCGCCTGCGCGCAATCGAACGCTGCCGTCAGGTTGGTCGCAATGATCCGGTCCCAGCTCTCGCGGGTCATCTTGTGGAACGGCGCGCTCTCGGCGATGCCGGCGTTGACGATCAGCAGGTCGATCGGTCCATAGGCGGCCCGGGAGATGTCGAACGCGCGCATGAGTTCGTCGCGGTTCGTGACGTCGCAGCGGGTCGCCGCGCCGCCGATCCGATCTGCGATCTGCTCGATGGGCTCGATCCGCCGTCCGAGTAGGGTGATGCGCGCTCCGCTCGCGGCGAGCTGCTCTGCCGTCGCGGCGCCGATCCCCGTGCCGCCGCCGGTGATCAGCGCATGGCGTCCGTCGAGCACGCTCCCCATCGCTTCGTCTTGGCCCAACGCCAATGAGGTGGCAAGGCGGCGCGATGAAGGTAGCAATTCTCGAAACCGGCCGCCCGCCAGGCAATCTCAGCGAAGAGTTTGGCGATTATCCCACCATGTTCGCCAAGCTGCTTGGTGATGGGTTCGAGGTGGAAAGCTTTCACGCTGCTGCGGGCGAGCTTCCGGAAGCTGCCGCGCATCATGCCTATCTCATCACCGGTTCTCCGGCCGGGGTCTACGATCCGCTGCCCTGGATTGAGCCGTTGCAGCAGTTCATTCGCTCAGCCGACGGCGCGAAGATGATCGGCATCTGCTTTGGCCACCAGGTGATGTCGGAGGCGCTCGGCGGCCATGTCGAGAAATCGGAAAAGGGCTGGGGCGCCGGGCTTCATCGCTATTCGATCGTCGGCAGAGAAGAGTGGATCGACGGTGCGGGCACGATCGCGATTCCGGCCTCGCATCAGGACCAAGTGATCGTCCAGCCGCCGAACACGGAGATCGTCGCGCAATCCGATTTCACGCCTTTTGCCGCACTCGCCTGGACCGACCGACCTGCGATCTCCTTCCAGTTCCATCCCGAGTTTTCGCCGGCATTCGCCAAGGCGCTGATCGAGAAGCGCTATGACGACGTGCCCAATCCCGATGCCGCCATTGCCTCGCTCGACGCACCCAACGACAGCACGCGCGTCGCAGGCTGGATCAGACGATTTCTAACGGAGAACGAGGAATGAAGACCCGCGCCGCCGTCGCTTTCGAAGCGAAGAAACCGCTGGAGATCGTCGAGGTCGACCTGGAGGGCCCCAAGGCTGGAGAGGTCCTGGTCGAGATCATGGCGACCGGCATTTGCCACACCGACGCCTACACGCTCGACGGGTTCGACAGCGAAGGCATCTTCCCCTCGATCCTCGGCCACGAGGGCGCGGGCGTCGTGCGCGAGGTCGGTCCGGGCGTCACGAGCGTGAAGCCGGGCGATCACATCATTCCTTTGTACACGCCCGAATGCCGCCAGTGTAAGTCGTGCCTCAGCGGCAAGACCAACCTCTGCACTGCCATCCGCGCGACGCAGGGCAAGGGTCTGATGCCCGACGGCACCAGCCGCTTCAGCTACAAGGGCGAGACCATCTTCCATTACATGGGCTGCTCGACCTTCTCGAACTTCACCGTCTTGCCGGAAATCGCCGTCGCGAAGATCCGCGAGGACGCGCCGTTCAAGACAAGCTGCTACATCGGCTGCGGCGTCACCACCGGCGTCGGGGCAGTGGTGAAGACCGCCAGGGTCGAGCCTGGCGCCAACGTCGTGGTGTTCGGCCTCGGCGGGATCGGACTCAATGTTATCCAGGGTGCCAGGATGGTCGGCGCGAACAAGATCGTCGGCGTCGACATCAACCCCGACCGCGAGGAATGGGGCCGCAAGTTCGGGATGACCGATTTCATCGACGGCCGCGGCAAGGACCGCCAGGCGATCATCGATGAAGTGCTGAGGATAACGGACGGCGGCGCCGACTATACGTTCGACGCGACCGGCAACACGGAGGTCATGCGTACCGCGCTCGAATGCTGCCACCGCGGCTGGGGAACGAGCATCATCATCGGGGTCGCCGAGGCGGGGAAGGAAATCGCGACGCGTCCGTTCCAGCTGGTCACCGGCCGCAACTGGCGCGGCACGGCGTTCGGCGGCGCCAAGGGCCGGACCGACGTTCCCAAGATCGTCGACTGGTACATGGACGGGAAGATCGCGATCGACCCGATGATCACCCACACGTTTAAGCTCGAGGACATCAACAAGGGCTTCGAGCTGATGCACGCGGGCGAGAGCATTCGGTCGGTGGTCATTTACTAAGGGAGGGTACGGAATGTTCAGCCATGTGATGGTCGGGTCGAACGACATCGATCGATCGAAACGTTTTTACGATGCCCTGTTCGATGCGATGGGAGCCAAGCTTGGCCGTGAGGACGACAAGGGCGTGAATTATCTTCACAAAGGCGCTTTGTTCATGGTGCGTCCGCCGAAGAACGGAGAGGCGGCAACGAGCGGGAACGGCTCGACAATCGGTTTCACGATTGACAGCCCCGAGCAGGTGGATGCCTGGCATGACGCAGCAGTCGCGCATGGGGGCACGTCGATCGAGGATCCGCCCGGCATCAGGCCGGGGACGTTTGGCCCACTCTACCTGGCCTATGTGCGCGATCCCGACGGCAACAAGCTCTGCGCTCTCCACCGCATGCCGGTGGAGTGAGGGTGGAAGTTCTTTCCGATAACAAATCGCACGGCGGACGACAGCTCGTCGTCAAGCATGGGTCGGCGTCGACGTCCACCGAGATGACCTTTTCGATCTTCCTGCCGCCGCAGGCGGATAGCGGCGAGCGGCTCCCGGTCGTCTGGTACTTGTCCGGCCTCACCTGCACGCACGCCAATGTCACCGAGAAGGGCGAATATCGCGCGGCTTGCGCCGAGCTCGGCCTGGTCTTCGTCGCTCCGGACACCAGCCCCCGCGGCGACGAAGTTCCCGACGACGAGGCTTACGACTTCGGCAAGGGCGCGGGCTTCTACGTCGACGCGACCGAAGAGCCCTGGTCGCGCAACTACAAGATGTGGAGCTATGTCACCGAGGAGCTACCGGCGGTCGTCGTGGGCGAGTTCCCGGTCGATGGATATCGCCAGGGGATCACCGGCCATTCGATGGGCGGGCACGGCGCGCTTACCGTCGCGCTCCGCAATCCCGACACGTTCCGAAGCGTCTCGGCCTTCGCGCCGATTGTCGCGCCTTCCCAGGTGCCCTGGGGACAGAAGGCGCTTGCCGGCTATCTCGGCGACAACCGGGCGGCGTGGTGCAAGTATGATGCGGTCGCGCTGATCGAAGACGGCGCGCGACTTCCGGAGCTTCTCGTGGACGTCGGCGATTCAGACACGTTTATCGAAAAGGAATTGCGGCCCGAGCTTCTCGAACGAGCATGTGCCGAGGTCGGAATCCCGCTGACGCTCCGCGTCCAGCCGGGATACGACCATAGTTATTATTTCATCTCGACGTTCATGGCCGACCATTTGCGCTGGCACGCCGAGAGATTGCGAGGGGGATAAGGATGACGCTCAACCGCCGCGAGTTCGTTCAACTGGCGGCGGCGATGGGCGCCTCGCTGGCGTGGACAGGTTCGGCGCGCGCCTCGCGCATCGACTGGAAAGAAGCACGCAACCTCTACCCCGAAGGTGTGGCTTCCGGCGATCCCGATCCGAGCAGCGTCATCCTGTGGACTCGGCGCCCGTTCGACAACGGACGGCAAGTCCTGAGCCTGGAAGTCGCGGAGGACGAAGGCTTCCGCCGCGTCGTCGCGGAGGCGCCGGCACCCGTCTCGGAGGCATCGGACTGGACCACCCGTGTTCTCGTCGGCGGTCTCAAGCCGTCGCACACCTACTGGTACCGCTTCACCGACGCGCAGGGGAATGGCAGCCGCGTCGGGCGCACGCGGACGGCGCCAACATCCGACGATCCTCGCGCCGTCAACTTCGCCTTCGTCAGCTGCCAGGACGTCAACGAAGGAACGCTCAACGGCTACCGGCGAATGATCTTCGAGGACGAGCGCGCTCGCGCTGCGGACCAGCTCGATTTCGTCCTTCACCTCGGCGACTTCATTTACGAGGTCGTTGAATATCCCGAGGAAGTGAAGACCCGCTACGATCGCACGATCTACGAGGTCGCGCGAATCCCGGACGGTGGCCAGATTGGGAAGTTCCATTTTCCCCTGACGGTCGAGGGCTATCGCGCCGTTTACAAAGGCTATCTCGCCGATCCCGATTTGCAGGACGCACGCGCCCGCTGGCCGTTCGTCGCCATGTGGGACAACCACGAATTCTCCTGGCAAGGCTGGCAGAGCATCCAGAAGGCGGTCAAGGAGCGGCCCGGCCAGAGCATCAAGGTCGCCGCCAACCAGGCCTGGTGGGAATATCTGCCGTCGCGCTGTAAGAAGGCCGGCGGCCCCTCGTTCGAGACCTTCAACCCTCCCGCGGTGACGGACGTCGCAATCACGAAGTGGGACGAGAACGGCCTCGGCGACGAGCCCAACAACCTCATCGCGATCAACAGCCTGATCGGCTATCGCACCTTCCGCTACGGCAAGCACCTCGACCTCATCATCACCGATCAGCATAGCTATCGCAGTCCCGACCCGTTCAGCGACGACTCGCTGAACAAGTTGGGCGATTGGGCAGCCTATGATGGGTGGTTCCCCGAAGACCTGCAGCAAGTCCTCGAAGGGGGCCGTGCCTTCAATGGCGGCAACCCGCCCGCCGAACTCGCGTTCGGGGAGGGCCGCATTCCAAACCCCCAGAAGAACGCGCCGCCGCAGACGATCCTTGGCGCTACGCAGAAAGCATGGTTCAAGGACCAGCTGCGCAAGTCCAAGGCGACGTGGAAGATCTGGGGCAATTCCGAAGGAGCGCTCGACGAGCGCATCGACCCGCAGAACCTGCCCGCTGGCATGCTTCCCAAGCCGTGGCCGGCCGGTTTCGTCAATGCCAGCCCCAACGATTATGGCTGCGCCTGGACGGAGCGTAGCGAGATCTACGACCTTGTCCGCGATGCAAAGATCACCGGCTTTGCGATCGTCTCGGGTGACCGCCACAGCTTCTGGGCGGGATATGCGACGTCCCAGCTCCCACCGGGGAAGTTTGAGCCAGTGGGCCTCAGCTTCGTCGGCGCCTCGCTGTCGAGCGCCGGCGCGATGGAAGCCCTCGAGCACCGCCCGCCCAACAATTTTCCCTTGCGGCAGTTGTACCTGGTTGACCGTCCCGGTTCGGCAAAGCCCGACTGGACGTACAATATGTGCGTGAAGCATGGCGTCCGCTCGTGCCTCGAATATGCGAAGAGCTTCGACCTCGAGGGCGCGCGGGCGCTGTCTAATCGCGAGCTTGCGCCGCATCTCGAATTCATAGACGCGGGCGGTCATGGCTATGCGATTGTCCGGCTGACCGGAGACGAGATGCGGACCGAGTTCGTCTGCATCCCACGCCCGATCTCGCGGAGTCCCGAGCCGAACGGCGGTCCACTTCGGTACCGCGTCGTGCATACGGCCAAGCTCTGGCAGCCGGGCGAGGCGCCGCGGTTGGTGCAGCAGGTTCTGGAAGGCGACCCGGGTCTGTCGATCTGACGAAGCGCTAACCGCGCTGGGTCATCAGATTCATCATCTCCGGCGTCGGCGCCATATTCGCGTTCATATGCGCCATGATCCAGATGGTGCCGATCATCACCAGGAAGACGATGAGGACTCCGAACGCGAGCGCTAGGACGTTGTTGGTGTTGTCCGGGCCGCTGGTGATGTGGAGGAAAAAGACCAGGTGCACGCCCATCTGGGCGATCGCCAGCACGACAAGACCGGTTGCCACGCCCGGTCCCCACAGCGTCGAGGTCGACGCCACCCAGAAGGAGATTCCGGTCAGCAGCAGCGCTAGCCCCAGACCGACGATGTAGCTGACGGTCTCGCTCAGCATGTTGTCGTGCGGTTCGCCCGGAGCGACGTTGAGCAGCTCGGGATCCGGTTCGGTCATGGCAAAGTCCCGATCAGGTAGACGATGGTGAAGATGGCGACCCAGATGATATCCAGCGCGTGCCAGAAAACGCTGAGGCAGAGCAGCCGCCGCATGATGTGCGGCTGAAATCCCTTGGCCCAAATCTGGGCCATCATCGTCCCGATCCACAAAAGGCCGCAGGTCACGTGAGCGCCGTGGCACCCGACCAGCGTGAAGAAGGACGACAGGAAGGCGCTTCGCTGCGGTCCCGCCCCTATCGCGATCATGCCGGCGAATTCGGTCAGCTCGAGGACCAGGAAAACGAAGCCGAACAAGCCGGTCAGCAGCAGCGCTATCTGCGTCCACAGCATATTCTTCTGTTTGGCCGCGATCATCGCGAGACCGCAGATGAAGCTGGAGGTCAGGAGTGCCAGAGTCTCGATCGCGACGGTGGTTCGCTCGAACAGCTGGCTCGTGACCGGCCCGCCGTCCGTCGCATGGACGAGCGACGCGTAGGTCGCGAACAGGGCCGAGAACAACACCATGTCCGACAGCACGAAGAGCCAGAATCCGTAGGGGACGACGATGCTCTTCGACTGCGGTCCGCGGTGCCCGAGGCCGGTGTTTTCCGATGCCTGGTGAGTCAGGCCGACTGCGGGTGCTTCGCTCGCGGTCGTCATGTCGACTTGATCAATTCTTGCAGAAGCTCGTGGCGGATCCGGCGCCGCTCACGCGCATTGGCCCTGACCTCTTCGACGGGGATGATATGCTCATGCTCGTCGCGCCAGGCGTACCAGACCAAAACGGCGAAAGCGCCGACGAGGCCGAGGATCGCCAGCCACCAGATGTACCAGATGACGGCGAAGCCGCAGACCGATGCGAAGAAGGCGACGATGACTCCGGTTGGCGTGTTCACCGGCATTTCGATCGGCTGGTAATTGGGCTCGTCGATCAGCTTCTCTTCCTTGATCGCCGTCTGCTTGCGCGTCCAATAGGCTTCCTCGCCGTGGACGTCGGGAAGCACCGCGAAATTGTAGTGAGGCGGCGGCGACAGGGTCAGCCATTCCAGCGTGCGGCCGTCCCACGGGTCGCCGGTGACGTCGAGCCGCTGCTCGCGCGTCTTGATCGAATAGAGGAGCTGAACCACCGTCAGCACGATCCCGAGGCCGATGATGGCGGCGCCGACGAACGCGACATCGAGCCACGGCGCCCAGGTCGGATCGGGAATGTGCTGCATCCGCCGCGTCGCTCCCCAGAAGCCGAGCACGTAGAGCGGCATGAACGCGAGGTGGAAGCCGATGAACCAGCACCAGAAGACGGCTTTGCCGAGCCGCTCATCGAGGGTGAAACCGAAGGCCTTGGGGAACCAGTAGGTGTAGCCGGCCATCAGCGCGAATACGACTCCGCCGATGATGACCTGGTGGAAGTGGGCTACCAGGAACAGGCTGTTGTGCACGATGAAGTCGACCGGCGGGATGGCGAGCAGCACGCCCGTCAGGCCGCCGATGACGAACGTGAGCATGAAGCCGATCAGCCAGTACATCGGCACGTTGAACCTGACTCGGCCGCCGTACATCGTGAACAGCCAGTTGTAGATCTTCACGCCGGTCGGAACGCCGATGATCATGCTGGCGATTCCGAACACCGCATTGACGTCCGCGCCTGCGCCCATGGTGAAGAAGTGGTGGAGCCAGACGCAGAAGGAGATGATGCAGATCGCGAGCGTCGCGAAAACCATCGAGCGGTAGCCGAACAGGGGCTTGCTCGAGAAGGTCGAGGCGACCTCCGAATAGATGCCGAACGCCGGAAGGACGAGGATGTAGACCTCCGGATGCCCCCACACCCAGATCAGGTTCATGTAGAGCATCGAGTTGCCGCCGCCGTCATTCGTGAAGAAGTGGAAGCCGAGGTACCGGTCGAGCATCAGCAGCGCCAAGGCGACGGTCAGCACCGGGAATGCGGCGATGATGAGAAGGTTGGACGCCAGTGACGTCCAGCAGAATATCGGCATGCGCAGATAGCTCATGCCCGGCGCTCGGGTCTTGAGGATGGTAGTCACGAAGTTGACCCCGGTGAGGAGCGTTCCGACACCGGAAATCTGCAGCGCGACGAGGTAATAATCGACTCCGACTCCGGGCGAGAAAGCCTTCTCACTGAGCGGCGGGAAAGCGAGCCAGCCGGTGCGGGCGAACTCGCCGATGAACAAGCTCAGATTGACGAGAAGCATGCCCGACGCAGTCAGCCAGAAGCTGACATTGTTCATCGTCGGGAATGCGACGTCGCGAACTCCGAGCTGCAGCGGAACCACGAAGTTCATGAAGCCGATGACGAACGGCATGGCGACAAAGAAGATCATGATCGTCCCGTGCGCGGAGAATATCTGGTCGTAATGCTCGGGCGGCAGATAGCCTTGCGACTGGCCGATCGCGAGCGCCTGCTGCGCACGCATCATGATCGCGTCGGCAAAGCCGCGGACCAGCATGACCAGCGCGAGCACGATATACATGACGCCGATACGCTTGTGGTCGGTGGAGGTGATGTACTCGTTCCACAGGTACGGCCACCAATGGTTGCGGGTAATCCACACCGCGATCGCCGCAACGGCAATCAGCACAACCAGCGAGGTGATGAGCGGGATCGGCTGTGAAAACGGAATCGCGTCCCAGGTCAGTCTGCCGAACAACGTCATGCCTTCGTTCCATTGACGGGCTGATTATGCTCCGGCGCGGGAACCGGGCTCGGCGGCTCGCGGTTGGCGACGATCGCGTCGAACAGTCCCGGCGCGACTGCGCCGTAAGTCATCGGCTTCACATAGCTGCTCGGTTTGGAAAGCTCTGCGTATCCGGGCCCGTCGAGCTTCAGTGCGGACGCGTGCGCGGCCTGCGCCCACATCGCGAATTGATCCGCGGGAAGCGCCTGAACCTTGAACTGCATCCCCGAGAAGCCGTCGCCACTGAAGTGAGATGACAGGCCGTCATAGGCGCCCGGCTTGTCGGCCTGGAGGTTCAGGTGCGTCGTCATCCGCGGCATGGTGTAGATCATCGTCCCCATCTGCGGGACAAAGAAGCTGTTCCAGACCGTGGCCGAGGTCAGCCGGAAGCTGACCGGCGTTCCGGCCGGGACCACCAGCTGGTTGACCGTGGCGACGCCCTGGTCGGGGTAGATGAACAGCCATTTCCAATCGAGCGACACCACTTCCACCTTCAGCGGCGGCACCGCGGACTTGAGCGGCTTGCTCGGCTCGAGGTCGTGACTCCCGATCCACGCGATTCCACCCAGAAGCATGATGGTGAGCGCCGGAATCGCCCACACCACCATCTCGATCGCACCGGAATATTCCCAGTCGGGACGGTATTGCGCCTTGGCGTTGCCGCGCCGGAACCACCAGGCGAAAGCGATCGTCGCGATCATCGTTGGAATGATGATCGCGAGCATGATCGCGGTCGAGTTGATGAGGATTTGCTTTTCCTGGGCCGCAACGGGTCCCACGGGATCCAGGATTCCGCGGTTGCAGGCGGTTACCAACAGCGCAAGCGCGGCGGCAGCGATAGCGCGCCGCTTCATCCCCCAGCCGTGCCACCCTGATGTGTTCACGAGCCCCCGTCGCTTGCGGTTCGAGGTCTAGACGAATGCGAACAAGCACAGGTTCCAAAAGCAGTGGTGCGCACTACCACGGCGAATAGCAGCATGTCAGCCATGCCGGCGCGTGGTGACCCCAACGGGACTCGAACCCGTGTTTTCGCCGTGAAAGGGCGACGTCCTAGACCGCTAGACGATGGGGCCGCTTGGAAGCGGTGAGCGCGTTAGGCGAGGGGCCAAATCTGGTCAAGCAACTCAAGCGTCAAGCGAGCGCCGCGTCCTCGACATGCATCTCCGCCGCGTTGCCGCCGTTCCACTCGTCGCGGCGGATCGATCCGGCAAGCCACCAGCGCGCGTCGGTGGCCGACGCCAGAAGCGCTCGTCCAAGATCGCTCGCGGCGCTTCTGAAGGCGATCCATTTGAAGCTCTTGCCGTCGTCGCCCGCGGCGATGCCGCGAACGTGGCCGTCGCCGACGATCGACGGCCGAAGCAGCCGCACCGGCCCTGCCGCGACCCGCGGGCTCGGCCAGCCGGCACCATATGGCCCCGCGCAATCCAGAGCGTCGCACAGCCCGCCGGCAACGCCGCCTGGTGCGAGCAATGCATCCAGCAGCAGCGCACGGTCGCTGCGCGATTTCTCGACGTCTGAAGCCAGCCGATCATTGATGAACTCGCGGAAAGGCTCGAGGCCGCCCGCTGCGAGCGTCAGTCCCGCCGCCATGGCATGCCCTCCGCCTGCGATCAGCAAGCCGCTGTCCTTCGCGGCAAGGATGGCGGCGCCGAGGTCGACCCCGGAAATCGACCGGCCCGATCCCTTGCCGCTGCCGTCTTCGGTTTCGGCGATGACGATGGCGGGGCGTCCGAACCGCTCCTTCAACCGTCCCGCCACGATCCCGATCACGCCCTGGTGCCAGCCCCCGCTCATGACCGTGATCACGGGCGAACCGTCCTGCTCTCGCGCCTGGACATCCGCTTGCTCGCATACCAGCATTTCGATCGCTCGGCGTTCCTCGTTGAGGCGATCGAGCTCGGCTGCGATCCCGCGCGCCTCCTCGGGGTCGGTGCAGGTGAGAAGCCGCACGCCAAGATCGGACTTGCCGACGCGTCCCCCGGCATTGATCCGTGGCCCAAGCGCGAAGCCGAGGTCGCGGCAGCTCGGCGGCTTCACCAGGCGCGCCGCCTCAGCCAGCGCGGCAAGGCCGACATTCTCGCGCGCTGCCATCACTCGCAGGCCCTGCGTGACGAAGGCGCGGTTGAGGCTTTTCAACCGGGCAACGTCGGCGACCGTGCCAAGCGCGACGAGATCGAGGAGGTCGAGGATCTTCGGCTCGGCGAGCGCTTCGAAGAAGCCGCGGGTGCGAAGCTCGCGGAGCAGCGCAACTCCAAGCAGGAACGCCATGCCGACCGCCGCCAGATGGCCGTGTGCGGCGGCGCCCTCGCTCTCGTCGAGCCGGTTGGGGTTGATCAGGGCGTGCGCGACGGGGAGCACGCTCGCGCATTGGTGGTGGTCGACGACGATCACATCGAGCCCCGCCGCGCGCGCTTCCTCGAGGGCGTCGAACGCTTGCGCCCCGCAGTCGACGCAGACCGCGACGCTGGCTCCGCGCTGCTTGAGTTCGACCAGTGCCTTTCCGGATGGACCGTAGCCCTCCATCAGCCGGTCGGGGATGTAGACGATGGGCTCTGCGCCAAGCCGCCGAAGGAGGAGCATGAGCAAGGCGGCGCTCGTTGCGCCGTCCACGTCATAGTCGCCGAAGATCGCGATAGTCTCGCCACCTTGGACCGCATCGGCAAGCCGCTTCGCGCCCTTGTCCATGTCCTGGAAGCAGCTTGGGTCGGGAAGGAAGTCGCGGATTTTCGGATCGCGATGGCGTGGGAGATCCTCCCGAGTGACACCGCGGGCAAGCAGCAACTCGTCGACCAGCACATCCATGCCGAGACTGTCGTCCGGCGGTCGCCGCCAGCGCCACGGCTGGCCGGTCACGGATCGTTCGATGTTCAGCGCGGCGGTCACGCCCCAAGGTAAGAGTCGTGGATTCCGGGGTCTAGGGGTCGAGGCCTGTATTCTGTGGATATACGCCGTTCAGGCCTGGCCGATCTCGCTGAGCAGATCAGTAAACCACGGTACCGACGCGTCGAACGCTTTGCCCCCCGCGATCCGCTCGAACTCGATCGCCCGAAGCTCGTCGCCGCGCTTCTCGTCCTGGCCAACCACTCCGGACTCGCCCCTAAGAGCGGCGTCCACCGCGTAGCGCGTACAGTCGCGGATCAGCGCGAGGTCGGCCTCGTTCGCGGCGGCAGAGCGCGAGAAATATCCGCTCTTCTGGACAAGCACCTTGTCCGCGCCGAGCTCGGCCGCGAACTGTTTGGCGAACCATTGGCCCGGGTTGATCTTGTCGAGCTGTACGTGGCCAAACGGGTCGCGCGGCACATCCTCGCCGGCCTTCTCCATCGCGGCGACGATTTCGGCGACCCCCGCGCCCTCGGAGATGAACAGGTTGACCCCATCCTTTTCGTCCATGATCGTCCGCAGGCGCTCGGCTTCCTCGGCAATGTCGAACGGGCGCTCGGGAATGAAGATGCCGTGGACGTCCCAGCGGGCGGCGCTATTCTCCACCCACTCGGCGAACTTCGCCTCCCTGACCCATCGGTGGTGCGCGCGCGCAGACGCGGCAGTGAGCCAGCCGCAGTTGCGGCCCATGACCTCATGGACGACGAGCATTCGCGGGTTCGTCGAATGCTCGGCGATGATGTTGCGGGCGTAGAGCGCGCCCTGCTCGGCGGCCGTCCAGGCGCCGAGCGATTGACGGATCGGCACGATGTCGTTGTCAATGGTCTTGGGAAGCCCGACGACGGTGAGCTGATGCCCGTTGGTCCTGAGATAGGCGGCGAGATCGGCGGCGGTGCCGTTGGTGTCGTCGCCGCCGATGGTGTGCAGGACATCGACGCCGTCGCGGCTCAGCTGCTCGGCAGCGACATGCAGCGGGTTCTGGCCGCTTTGGACCAGGCCGCGCTTGACGCAGTCGGCGACGTTGGTGAGCTTTACCCGGCTGTTGCCGATCGGGCTGCCCCCGAACGCGTGCAGGCGATGCGCATTGGCGCGAACCTCCGGAGTCACCTCGACGGAATCGCCTTTGAGAAGGCCAGCATAGCCGCTCAGATAGGCGATGATCCGAACATCCGGCGCGACTTCGGTGTAGCGCTCGATTAGGCCTCCAACGGCGGAGGAAAGGCAGGGCGCGAGGCCGCCCGCGGTGAGCATGGCAACGGTGGTGACGGGCACCGGCCGCCGATAGGCGGACTAGGCGCTATCGTCCACCGTGTGCTGGAGTAGCTCCGAGCGGATCCGGACGGCGCGCGCCGCGATCGTGGTTTCGTAGAGAAAGACGGCGAATGCAGCGCCGATCGCAAGCATCGAAGCGATGAACAGGATCGCGATCTCGCTGCCGAAGCGGAAACGCGACAGACTCGCGGCGAACAGCAGTACGACGACCAGACAAATGAGCAGCGCGGAGACCACCGAGAGCGCCGTCGCCCAGCTGACGAGCGACATCCGGCGGTCGAGGATTTTGAGGTCGCCGATCCAGCGATCGTGCTCGGTGCCGCGGCTGGCGAGCAGCCTCGGCTCGATGTCGCGCGAGCGGTCGACGATGCGCGACAGCCGTGTCGTGCACACGTTCACGAAGGATGCGATTCCGCTGAGCAGGAAGACCGGCGCAACCGCGATCCGAACAACGTCCGCGACTGTGCTTACCGGGATATAGTTCGGACCTTCGACCATGCCTCCGCTTATCGGAGAGCATGGCTGGACTCGCAAGCGGCTCAGGTCGGCTCGACTTGCTTCTCGCAGCTCGACACCTCCAGCAACAGCAGGCCGTTGGCCACGAAGCTCGCCGCCACGAACCAAGCGAAGCTTGCGACCAAAGTATCGGTCGGGCCGAAGATGCTGATGACGATGGTCGCGATCGAAAGGCCGGCCATCAGCAGCAGCCCAAGCGCGATGTCGACCCCAGCCGAGATCGCGGTCCAGCTTCGCACGGAGCCGTCGGTGAACCGGATTTCAAGCGCCAGGATCACGCCCCTGATGAACAGCCAGGCAATCACCGGGGTGACCGTCGGAAAGAAATGCGTCGTCGGATTGATGACGAACAGGAGCCCGGCAAGCGCGGTCACCACGCCCGCTGCGATCGCAAGCGGCCGCGCTTCCCGCCGCAAGGACCCGGCGACCGTCTCGACCAGCCCAGCGGCGACCAGCAGGCCGCCGATGAGGTCCGACGATATGCTCTTGCCCGCGGGAAGCAGCGCTGCCCCGGCGCCGAGCAGGATGATTGCGATTCCCGCAGCACGAAGGCCCCTCGCGCGGTTGCGGCCGGATCTCGGAGACTGAGCCTGGGTAGCCAAGAGCACCCCCAATCGCTGTGTCACGGTGCGAAGCGCGCGACCCGGCTGCGGGTTCCCTGGCGCCCGCGGTTCAGGGAGCGATGACTCGCAGCGCCTTCTTGAGGATCTTGTACTCCAGCGGCGGCTCGACGCGAACCACCTCGCCGTCGAGCGAGACCGCGAGCAGGCTTCGGTGGCTTGAGACTCTGAGCCGCTCGACGCCGTCGAGCTTGACCATGTCGTCGCCCCGCGAGCGGCCGAGGAGTGCGCGAACGCTTGCTCCGATCAGGCCGCGCCGTGTCTTCTTGCGCATGACGAGCACGAACAACTGGCCGTCGTCGAGGCTCTCGCGCTGCCCGGGCGCGCCGATGTCGATCCGATAGTCGTTGTTGCCGACGAACAGCAAGGGCGTGTCCACCCGTCCCGTGTGCTCCTCGTTGACCGTCAGCGTCAGGCGCTGGTGATTGAACCGGGCGAGCGTTCGAAGCGAGGCGACGAGGAGCGCCAGCGCCTTGCTCCGACCGAGCCGCTTCCGCTGCTGGTCGCGGTCGACGACCATCAGCGGGTAGAGACCGATGGCGCTGTTGTTGATGAAGATGCGCTCGTTCATCTCGCCGACGTCGACCCGGATTTCTTTCCCCGCCGCGATCAGCTTCGCAGCTTCGTCGAGGTCGGTGGGAATGCCGAGGTCGCGTGCGAAATGATTGAGGGTGCCGAGCGGAAGCACGCCCAGTTTCGTCTCGGTCCCGACGAGTACGGAGGCCGCTGCGCTGATCGTCCCGTCACCGCCGCCGACAATCAGCAGCGGGTCGCGGCGCTCGGCGATCGTCCGGCAGCGCACCGAGCAATCGCCCCCCGAGAGAAGCTCGACCTCGATATCGAGGCCGGCTACCCGCAGCGCCGTTTCCGCGCGTTCGGCCAGCGCGGGATCGCGTGAAAGCGCGCCGCCGCCACGGTTGAGCAGGACAGGAACAGCCATGATCGTTCGGCGGAGACTCGAAAGCCTAGCCTTTCGTTCCCGGATCCTTCTCTGCACGCGCTTCGTCTTCAGGAGTGCATTCGCCGACGCGATGCGCTTCCGACCGCATTTTCATCGTCATCTTTTGCGCGCCCTCCATGTTCAGCGACACATGCGTCGAATAACTGTCGGTCGAATAGGTGCCGTTGATCGACATCGACATCGAACCCTGAGGCGCGGCGCAGCGCATCACGGCGTCGATCTTGCCGCCGCCCATGTTGAAACGGTCATAGCGGCAGTTCCTGTCGGCCTGGCGGTTGAAGAATTTTCCGCCCGGCTTCTTCGCCTGCTCGGACGTCAGGCAATATTGGTAGCTGGTGTTTCCCCGTTGGCCCATGACCTGCTTCATCTGGCTCTGCGCTTCGGGAGGAAGTCCGGGGATGTCCATTTCCTCGACCGTCGCATCCACCGTCCACTCTCCGGCCTTGAGGTAGAGGTCTTTCGCGACGGCGGACGCGTTGACGGCGTTGGCGACCTGTTCGACGCTCGCGTTTCTTTCGTGGACGTCAGGACCCTTGTTGCAGGCGGCCAGGGCCGTGGCGCAAAGAATGATGGCTGCGGCATGTTTCATGAAAAGCCCCCTTTTCTGTTGCCATACCATAGGTGAGGCGGAGGCCGCGGACTAGCTGCGGCCGTGGGTGGGCGCGTGGAAATCCGGGTCCTTGTTGGCGATCCACACCAGGAATCGGCCGACGCGGGGATCGGCCCGGATCGCCGGCATGCTTTCGCCGAACAGGCCGAGCTCCGCGTTCGAGAATGTCTTGTGCAGGGTACGGTGGCAGATGGGATGGATCGGCACCGTCTCGCGCCCGCCGCTGCTCTTGGGCGCCGGATGATGATATTCAACGCGGCTGCCGAGCGGGCGTCCGCGGAGCCAACAATTCATGACATCGGCGCCGGACATCGTGACCGACTAACTAAGCCGAGCGTCCGCTTCCGACCCATTCCTGCCATTAGCCTAACCCAGCCTTGAACCGGCAAAGGTCGCTAGAAGTTAGCGTTCAAAGACACCCAAGCAATGTTGTCGCTTTCGTCGGGGCCGTGCGCGGCGAAGATGTGCTGGTTCATGTAGCCGAACTCGCCGGCGAAATGTTTGCCGATCGGCGTCGTGACGGCGACGAGGTTGCGAATCCTGTCGAGCCCGGACTTCGCCTGAAAGGCCGTAGTGTTCAAATTGAAGAAGGGTTCGCTGGTGAACGTGACCCCGGCATGTCCCCCCCTGTGGAACGGGATGGTGTAGCGAACGAAGGGGCGCACTCTCCAGCCCGTGCCGTCGGCGTTGCGGCGCCAGCGCTGCTCGGCGCGGAGCCGCGCGCTAAGCTTGCCGGGACCGATCGCAACGATGTTATCGAACGTGACCTGCTCGCGGGCCCGGTGCTCCATCGTCGTGAAGTCGCCGCCGGCGTATTGCGGGTCATGCGTGTAGCCTGCCCAGACGGTCACCGTCCTGTTCAATTTGTAGCCGAGCAGCGAATTGATCTCGACCTCGTACAGGCCGTGTCGGTTATCACTGAAGCGCGTGGTCACTTCTTCAGAAAGTCGCCAGCGATCGGACAGTTTAGCGGTCGCGCCAGTCGTCAGCCAAAATTGGGAGTCGGTGGTGGCAGCCTCCGCGGGGATCGCACAGAGTGCAACCGCGGCGCAGAGTAGACTTAGGCGGCAGCGCATCGGCTGGAGCGTAGGCAAAGATAACGGAGCCGCAACGGTCCGTCGAAATCTTCACGGGATTTGCATTCGGCCGATAGTGTCCGCTTTCCACCCAAAGCAGACATTAGCGCCCGTCGATCGGGCCACCACGCCAAGTCGGGAATGGCCGCGTGCCGACGCAGACCTCTAAGGCGGCGCGCGCAAGCAGGCGCGTGGAATCGAGGATCGGGACGGGCGACACGTCGGCGGTCACCAGCAGCGGGATTTCCGTGCACACCAATGCCACTCCGTCGCAGCCTTCCTCATCCTTCATCCGCTGGATGATCTCGACGTAGCGGCGGCGCGAGGCGTCGGTGAACACGCCCTCCACCAGCTCGTCGAAGATGATCCGGTCGATGTCGGCACGTTCGCCGTCATTGGGGAAGGCCGGCTCGATACCGACCGCCGGAAGCGCGCGGCGATAGACCGGGCCCGCCATCGTGAACCTCGTCCCGAGGACCGCGACGCGAGTCATCCCCAGCGACGACGCCCGCTCGGCGGCGACGTCGGCGATGTCGAGACCCGGCAATGCAAACGCCGGTCCATCCATTTCCAGCGCGATGTGTGCGGTATTGTCCGGACAGGCGAAGAAGTCGCAGCCGCCGGCGGCGAGGCGCTCGACCGATTCTGCCATGATCGCCCGTACCGCGGGTAGGTCGCCCGCTTCCCACGCCGGCATAGCCCGCGCCATCGCGGTGCAATCGAGCATCACGTCCGGATGCATGTGCCGCCCCATCTCGCGAAAGCCCTCGCGGCAGAAGGTCAGGAAGCAAAGCGCCGCGCCTTCCGAGCTATGCGCGAGAATCCCGAAGCGCATTGCACCCTCCGTTGTTGCTGCCGCGTTCGGCGACCATATAGCCCCAGATGCCGATTCAAATCCGCACATCGCTGGCCGAACCGGAGACCGGCGAGACGTTCGTCCCGCACAAGCCGGCTCGTCCCGACAAGGCGGAGGGCGGCAAAAGCTTCAAGATCGTCGCAGACTATCAGCCGGCGGGCGACCAGCCGACCGCGATCCGTGAGCTCGTCGAAGGCATCGGCGAGAATGGCGAGACCAGCCAGGTCCTCCTCGGGGTCACGGGCTCCGGCAAGACCTTCACCATGGCGAAAGTGATCGAGACGCTACAGCGGCCCGCGCTTGTCATCGCCCCGAACAAGATCCTCGCCGCGCAACTATACGGCGAGTTCAAGAGCTTCTTCCCCGACAACGCGGTCGAATATTTCGTCAGCTACTACGACTATTACCAGCCCGAGGCCTACGTGCCGCGCACCGACACCTACATCGAGAAGGAAAGCTCGGTGAACGAGGCGATCGACCGGATGCGCCACTCGGCGACGCGCTCTCTTCTCGAGCGCGACGACGTGATCATCGTCGCCTCGGTCTCCTGCCTCTACGGCATCGGATCGGTCGAGACCTATTCGGCGATGACCTTCAGCCTGAATAAGGGCCAGGTCGACGACCAGCGCGAGGTCATCCGCAAGCTCGTCGCGCTCCAATATCGCCGCAACGACCAGGCCTTTACGCGCGGCAGCTTCCGCGTGCGCGGCGACAGCCTGGAGATCTTCCCCTCGCACTATGAGGACATGGCCTGGCGGGTTAGCTTCTTCGGCGACGAGATCGAGGCGATCAACGAGTTCGATCCGCTAACCGGCAAGACCATCGCCGCGCTCGACAGCATCAAGGTCTATGCGAACTCGCACTATGTGACTCCAGGTCCGACGCTGAAGCAGGCGATGGAGGCGATCCGGCACGAACTCGCCGAGCGGCTGAAGGAGCTGACGGCGGAAGGCCGGCTCCTTGAGGCACAGCGGCTCGAGCAGCGCACCAATTTCGATCTCGAGATGATCGCCGCGACCGGCTCATGCGCGGGGATCGAGAATTACTCCCGCTTCCTCACTGGCCGCCTGCCCGGTGAGCCCCCGCCGACGCTCTTCGAATATCTGCCGGACAACGCGCTTCTGTTCATCGACGAGAGCCACCAGACGGTGCCGCAGATCGGCGCCATGGCGCGCGGCGATCACCGGCGGAAGATCACGCTCGCCGAATATGGCTTTCGCCTGCCGAGCTGCATCGACAACCGGCCGCTGCGCTTCAACGAATGGGACGCGATGCGCCCCCAGACCACCTTCGTCTCGGCGACGCCCGGACCGTGGGAGATGAACGAGACAGGCGGCGTGTTCAGCGAGCAGGTCATCCGCCCGACCGGCCTCATCGACCCGCCGGTCGAGATCAAGCCGGTCGAGGACCAGGTCGACGACCTCGTCAACGAAGCGAAGCTCACGGCCAAAAAGGGCTACCGGACGCTCGTCACGACGCTGACCAAGCGCATGGCGGAAGACCTCACCGAGTATCTTCACGAAGCTGGCCTCCGCGTCCGTTACATGCACTCGGATGTCGAGACGCTGGAGCGGATCGAGCTGATCCGGGAGCTGAGGCTCGGTGTTTACGACGTGCTGGTTGGGATCAACCTGTTGCGCGAAGGTCTCGACATCCCCGAGTGTGGGCTCGTCGCCATCCTCGATGCCGACAAGGAAGGTTTCCTTCGTTCCGAGACATCACTCATCCAGACGATCGGCCGCGCCGCCCGCAACGTCGAGGGGCGGGTGATCCTCTACGCCGACACCATTACCGGCTCGATCGAGCGAGCCTTGGCCGAGACCGGCCGCCGCCGGGAGAAGCAGCTCGCCTACAACCTCGAGCACGGGATCACTCCGGAAAGCATCAAGCGGCAAATCCATGACCTCCTCGCCGACGTCACCCAGCGCGATGGAGTGGTGGTCGACACCGGCGACGATGAGCGGCCGCACCTCGTCGGCCACAATCTCAAGGCCTATATCGCCGACCTCGAGGAGCGGATGCGCAAGGCCGCCGCCGACCTCGAGTTCGAGGAGGCCGCGCGGCTGCGCGACGAGATACGGCGGCTCGAGGAAGACGAGCTCGGGATCCCTGATTTTGAGCGCGTCGCCCCGCGCCCCCTCGGCAACTCGACAGAGGGCAGGCCGGGCACGCGCAGGGGCCGCTTCGGCAAGCAGCAGCGCACGCGCTTCGGCGGGCGCCGCGGCTAATCCCTAACGAAGCACACCCTTCTTCTCCATCGCGCGGGCGTAAAGGAACAGCGCCACCGCGATCAGCAGGATGACGGCCGGCATCACCTTCATCATCGGGCTATTCTCCGCGCCAGGCATCGGCGGCGCCAGCGTCAGCTGGTAGCCGAGACTGAGGATCGCGCCGACCAGCGACAGTCCGAACGACCAGACCGCCCAGCGACTGCGGATCAGCAGCAGGATCGATCCGAGAAGAGCGAGCCATACGCCCATCGCCCAGCCGATCTGGGCATACATCGGCATCCCATTGATCCAGGCGAGCGCCGCATTGCCGTCGACTCCGGGCATCGTGCTTTCGATATATTGAGCGCCCCGGGTCTTGGTCATTGTGTAGTCGTACGCACCGAAGCAGTTCCACAAAAGTGACAGGATTCCGACGATCCAAAGGTGCGCGGGAGCCCGCGCAGACACCGCTTGCTGCATGTCTTTTCCCCCATCCTCGCGCTCCCTTGGGCGCGGCGGCGGGATGAGGCGCCTTCTTGCCGCTCCTGTCAATCTCCGCCGCTTAAGCGGCTTACTGGACGGCGATTTCCTGCTTCAAGACATCGCTCACGGCGTCCGCCAGGCTTTTCAGCTCATACGGCTTCTGAAGGACCGGGAAGCCTTCGGTCGCGCTAACCTGCTCGCTATAACCGGTCGTCAGCAGGATCGGCAGCTCGGGAAACCGGTCGCGCAGCTTGCGGGCCAGCTCAACGCCGGTGATTCCGCCCGGCATCACCACATCGGAGAATACAAGCTTCGGCCGGTCGCCGCCGGCGAGCCGCTCGAGTGCTTCCTTGGCGCTGTGGGCCACGCTGCTCTCGAAGCCCAGCTCGGCGAGCATATCGGCGGCGAGCTCGGCGACGAATTTGTCGTCCTCGACGATGAGGACTCGGCCGATTGCCTTGTCTCCGTTCACCCGGGTCGATTCGCGGTGGCTGGCGGGTAGGTAGAGGATAAAGGTCGAGCCCTTGCCGACCTCGGATTCGACGACTGTTGCTCCGCCGATCTGCTTCGTGAAGCCGAACACTTGGCTGAGACCGAGGCCGGTTCCTTCGCCGAAGCTCTTCGTCGTGAAGAAGGGCTCGAACACTCGATCCATGACTTCGGGCGGCATTCCTGCTCCGGTGTCGGATACGGAAAGGACGACATGCTCGCCTCGCAGGCCCTCCGGTTTCCCGTCCAGCACATCATTGTGCGCACTGATCCTGAGTGTCCCGCCTTCCTTCATCGCGTCGCGCGCGTTGAAGGCGAGGTTGAGGAGCGCGAGTTCGAGCGCGCCGGTGTCCGCGTCGACCGGCCATAGCTGGTCGGAGATCTCGGTGACCACTTCGATGTCGCTCCGCAGCGAAGGGCGGACGAGTGTGGCTACGTCCGCAAAGAACTGCTTTAAGTCGATCTCCTTGATCTCGAGGGGTTGGGCCCGAGCGAACGCGAGCAATTGCCGGGTGAGGTTGGCGCCGCGTTGGGCTGACCCGCGCACGCCCTCCAGCATCTTTTTCACCTTTTCGGCGTCTTTGACGTTCCTGAGGCCGAGCTCGCAGGCGCCGAGGATCGCGGTCAAAAGGTTGTTGAAATCGTGGGCGAGACCGCCGGTCAGCTGTCCCAGCGCCTCCATCTTCTGAGCGCGGAACAATTGCTCGCGGCTTTCCTCGAGACGGAGCTGGGTCTCGCGTTTTTCGGTCATGTCGCGCGTGACCTTGGCGAAGCCGATCAGCTCGCCCTGCTCATCGCGGACGGCGTCGAGCACGACGCTCGCCCAGAAGCGGGTGCCGTCCTTGCGGACGCGCCACCCTTCGGCCTCGTAGCGCCCGGTCTCGCGTGCGGTCTCGAGAGCGCGCTTCGGCACACCCGCCCGAAAGTCCTCGGGCGTGTAGAAGCGGCTGAAATGCTCGCCGACGATCTCGTCAGGGTGGTAGCCCTTGATTCGCTCGGCGCCCGGGTTCCAGTTGGCCACCTTCCCTTCGGGATCGAGCATGAAGATCGCATAGTCGGTGACGCCCTCGACGAGCAGCCGGAAGCGCCGCTCGGCGTCGAGAAGCTGCAAATGCGCCTCGCGCTGCTCGGTCATGTCGCGCGTGATCTTGGCAAAGCCGATCAGCTTGCCATCCTCGCCGTTGATTCGGTCGATGACGACGCTCGCCCAGAAGCGCGAGCCGTCCTTGCGGACCCGCCAGCCCTCTCCTTGGAACTTGCCTTCGCGCCGAGCGGTTTCGAGGACCTTTGCCGGCAATCCCGCCTCGCGGTCCTCCTCGGTATAGAATTTGGAGAAGTGCTGGCCGACGATCTCCTCGGTCTGGAAGCCTTTGATGCGCTCCGCGCCGGCATTCCAGCTCGTAACGAACCCTTTCGGGTCGAGCATGTAGATCGCATAATCGACGATCGACTGCACGAGTAGCTTGAACGGTTCGGACGTCGACGGTTCCACAGGTTCTAGAACCCCCTCCAAGACTCACACTCCATATCCGGGGACACACCTCCGCCCGACGCTGAACCCCTAAAGAGGCGTCTGGTTGCATTGCCGTTGCTGCGAGAAGGAGAGCCGAAGTTCCTAGCGATGCTCGGCGGCGAGGCGGCTCATGAGGATCGCGGCGCGCTTCGCCTGCTTGGAGATCGAGGGCACGTCCACGCTTTCCGACGCGGTGTGGGAGCCCGAGCTGGAGGGCCCGAGCCCGACCAGGCCGTCGACGTCCGCGGCGACGAAGCTGATGTCGCCCGCGCCGCGATCCGCCGGATCGAGCTCGCCCATCTCCGGAAGACCCATGTCGTCGTTGACCCGGTTTAGCCGCGCCAGCAGCGCGCGATTGCCCTCGGTCGGGGGCATCGGCGGATAAGAATCGGTATCGAAGCTGATCTCGGCGTGCGCGCCGACGAGCGGCTGGGCGACGATCGCCCGCATCTTCGCTTGCGTTCGGTCGATCTGGTCCTGGCTGATGGCTCTGAGGTCGCCCCGCGCGACTGCCATGGCGGCGATGATGTTGGTCTTGCCGGTCGCCTCCAGGCGGATCTTTCCCGCGTCGAGCTCGGCAGTCTGCCCGCCCCCGATCAACCCGACATTATAGGTCAGCTTGTCTTCGGGAAGCTCGCGGCGAAAGTGGTCGATGATCCGCGCAAGATCGTAGATGGCCCCATAATCGCCCGGACCCACTCCCGCCGAATGGGCGCTGCGGCCGCTCACCGTCAGCGTCCAGCTCCCGGCGCTTCGGCGGGCGGTCGATCCCATGTCCTTGCCGTCCTCGACCGCGAGGTCTTCGAAGTCGAGCGCGACGTCGGCCCTCCTGCCCTCGGCAACGAGGTCGCGGCGGGAGATCGTGATCGGGCTTCCGGCATCCTCCTCGTCGCCCGTCATGAACACGGTGATGTTGGCGTTCTTGAGCGTGCCGGCCGCCTTCATCGCTCGGAGCGCGGCGACGATCACCGCAATCCCGCCCTTGTCATCGCCGGCGCCGGGCCCGCGCGCCCGGCCTCCCTCGCGAGCCCAGCGTTGGAATGGCGAGTCCGGCTCGAACACCGTGTCCAGATGCGCGATCAGAAGCAGCCTCTTGCCTTTCCGGCTGCCGGCGTGGCGGGCGACCAGATGCCCGGCACGATCGGCCGCGCCCATGTCGATCCACTGGGTGGTGAAGCCGAGCTGCGCGAACTCGGGAACGACCATGTCACGAACAGCCGCGACACCGGCCTTGTTCATGGTGCCGCTATTCTGGTCGACCCAACGCTCGAGCAGGCCGAGCGTCCGTTGTTGTTCGGCATCGACGGTCGCCGCCATGCGCTGTTCGGCAGGGCTGAGCGCGGCATATGCTGGCGACCCCAGAACGGCTGCGGTGGCGGCGAATGCCAGCAGGATTCCTGATCTCATGAGCAAAGGCTAGCCGCCCGGAAAGCTCCCGTCACCATTCACCGCTGGTTCAACCACTTTCCTACAGAACACCTATTTGGTTACATGGTTGCGACTCAGGAGGAGAGTGGCGGTGAATGAACCAATGAGCGTCGACGCAATGATCGATGCGCTGATCGAACGTGAAGGCGGTTATGTCGCCAATCCGGCGGATAAAGGAGGGCCGACCTGTTTCGGCATTACGCAGGCGGTCGCCCGCGCGAACGGATACGTCGGATCGATGCGGCAGCTGCCGCGCTCGGAAGCGGAAGCCATTTACGAGCGGCTCTATTGGCTCCGACCATGCCTCGACAAGGTCGCACAGCGCAGCCGGTCTGTTGCCGCCGAGCTGTTCGACACCGGCGTGAACATGGGACCGGCGGTTGCCATCACCTTTCTTCAGCGAGCGCTCACCGCCCTCAATCGAAACGGCCAGGATTATCCCGACCTGGTCCCCGACGGTCGCGTAGGCTCGCAGACGCTCGCAGCGCTGGATAGTTTTCTCGGCCTGCGCGGCGCCGCTAGTGGCGAGACGGTTCTCCTGCGCGCGCTCGAGGCGCTGCAGGGCGAGCGCTACCTCCGCCTCGCCGAGCGCCGGCCAGCCAATGAGGCGTTCCTTTATGGCTGGCTGGAGAACCGGATTGGTGAGTCATGACTCACGAGCGCGCGCTTGAGGCACAACTTTGACAACTTCCGACCCGGAGATTTGAATGAAACCGCTTCCCCCTCCGCTGAGCTTCGCCGAAGGCCAGCGCTACATCTACGGCCTGCTCGCCGCCGCCGCAGGCATGTTCTGCGGCGCCTGCGCGGTCGCAATGACCGCCCTTCTCATGTGGGGCCGCTGGAACCCGGCCGAGGAACACACGATCGTCATGATCTTCGGCGGTTCGCTCGGCGCTCTCATCGCAGCCATGGTCGTTGTGATCGTCGGATTGCTCGCTGGCGGTCCTGTCGGCAGGTTCAAGGTCGAAGCGAGCCGAGACGGCGCGTCATTCGAGGCCGACTCTCTATGAGCCTGCTTCGCCTCATCAACGTCCAGGGAATCGCCGGCATCGCGGTTTCGATCGCGCTCGGGGTCCTGCTGCTCCTTCAGAAGGTCGAGACCGGCCGTTGGAAGAAAGAGAGCACCCGCTTCGAGCAGCTCTATGGCCAGGAGCAAACGGCCCTTTCGGGCACGATCGCCAATTACCGCGCCGCCGCCGAGACGGCGCGCGCCGCCGACCAGGCCAATCTCACGCGCGTCGCTGCCGAGCAGCACGCCATCAGCGAAAGGACCTCTGATGATTACGAAGCGCGCCTTGCTGCCGCTCGCTCTCTTGCTCAGCGCCTGCGCAGCCAAGCCGCAAGCGCCACAACCGATCCAGGCCCTGGCCGAGAGTCACCGATGCCCGGCCTATCCGCTGCCGCCGGCGGACCTCCTCAAGCCGCCAGCAAAGACGCTTCCTCAGTCCGACCGCCTCATCTCCACCGAGCAGGCCATCCAGCTCGACGAACTGATCAAGTGGGTAAAGGCGCAGGCGGTAATCGATCCCAATGAATCGCCCAGGTGAACCGGCTTTTTCTTGAGCGGCGGCTGCACTAGGCTACGCATCGTGACGGCTTAGGGGGCGGGCCATGAACACCAATCGGCTGAACAGCTTCACCGACGGTGTGGTGGCCGTCATCATCACCATCATGGTGCTGGAACTGCCGGTGCCAAGGGCCCCCGGGCTGGCCGCGCTGCAACCGCTGACCATCCTTTTCGTCGTCTACGCGCTGTCGTTCGTGAAGGTCGGGATCTACTGGTCGCAGCATCACAACATGCTCGCCGCCGCGCGCTGCGTGAATGGCGGCGTGCTCCTCGCCAACCTTTTCTTCCTGTTCTGGTTGAGCCTTGTCCCCTTCGTCGTCCGCTGGGTGGGCGAGGCGGGTATCACCCGTGACACGATCATCGCGTTCGGGGTCGTGATGCTGCTCTGCTTCCTTTCGTCGCTGCTGCTACGGACCGCGCTGCTCGCCGCGAACGATGCCGATGCTCCGATCGTCAAGGCGTCGGGGCGAACCTGGAAGGGCCTCGCGACCTTCATATCTTATCTGCTCGCGATCCCGCTCGCGTTCCTCTGGCCCTGGATCTCGGTCGCAATCTATATCGCGGTTGCCCTGATCTGGCTTGTTCCCGACAAGCGCTTCGAAAGGCTGATCGCCTAGATGAGTCCCTCCCGCCTCAACGCACTCACCGACGGCGTGGTCGCGATCGTGCTGACGATCATGGTGCTCGAGCTCAAGTTTCCCGCCGAGCCCACGCTCGCTGCAGTGCTCGCGGTCCTTCCACTCCTCGCCGCTTACCTCCTCGCCTTCGTCAACGTCGCGATCTTCTGGAACAATCACCATCACATGATGCAGTCGGCCCATCGAGTGACGGGCGCGGTCCTGTGGGCGAACCACTCGCTTCTCTTCTGCCTGACCTTGTTCCCGCTGATGATCCGCTGGATCGACGACGCGGGAATCACACCCTGGCCGGTCGCTTCCTTCGGCCTCGTCCTCGTCGCTTCGGCAATTACGTACCAGTGGCTGGAGCGCGCACTGATTGCGGCGGAGGGCGAAGATTCCGGATTCAGGAGGGCGCTCGGGCACGGCCTGAAGGAGTGGGTCAGCTTCGCCGGTTACGTCGCCGCGGTGCCGCTCGCGTTCGCCTCGCCCTACATCTCGGTGGCAATTTATGTCGCGGTATCGCTAGTCTGGGTGATACCCGACCGGCGCTTCGAACATGAACGCTAGGCCGGGTTACAGCACGAAATCCCAGACCAGGCAGGCTCGATGACGACCATAATCCTTTTGATCTGCTCCAACATCTTCATGACCCTGGCATGGTATGGCCATCTCAAGTTCCCGCACCTGCCGATGCTCGCCGCGATCCTGATCGGCTGGGGAATCGCGCTTGTCGAATATTGCTTCGCAGTCCCCGCCAACCGCATCGGCTACGCGCACGGTTTCACCGGCGGGCAGCTCAAGATCGTGCAGGAAGTGATCACGCTCACGGTGTTTGCACTGTTCGCCGCCGTGGTGCTGAAGGAGCCGATCGGCTGGCGCTATCTCGGCGCGTTGGTCTGCATCGTCGGCGCCGCCGCCTTCATGTTCGTCGGCCGCGCTTGAATAGGGCTGAGGCGTCACCCCACATGACGGCGATGGAACAATGGCACGGAACGACGATCCTGGGCGTCAAGAAGGGCGGCAAGACCGTCATCGCCGGCGACGGCCAGGTGACGATGGGCAATACGGTGATGAAGCCCAATGCGAAGAAGGTTCGCCGCATCGGCGACGGGAACGTCATCGGCGGGTTCGCCGGCGCGACGGCGGACGCCTTCACCTTGTTCGAGCGACTGGAAAAGAAGCTCGAGCAATATAACGGTCAGCTGCTTCGGGCGGCGGTCGAGCTCGCCAAGGACTGGCGCACTGACAAATATCTTCGTAACCTCGAGGCGCTGATGATCGTCGCCGACGCCGAGCAGATGCTGATCCTCACCGGGAACGGCGACGTGCTCGAGCCCGAAGGCGGGATCGCGGCGATCGGATCGGGCGGCAATTACGCGCTTTCGGCCGCGCGGGCCCTCGCCGACTATGAGCAGGACCCGGAGCTACTCGCCCGCCGCGCGATGAAGATCGCGTCGGAGGTCTGCGTCTTCACCAACGACCAGCTGACGCTGGAAATGATCGAAGCCTAACCCTTTTCGTCATCCCGGACTTGATCCGGGATCCATGAACACGGCAGTGATGAGTAGGAGAGGAAGGTGTTCATGGATTCCAGCCTTCGCTGGAATGACGGCCTGAGGTTCGACCGTCGCACATTCGCCGCCGGCTCCGCCGCTCTGCTGTCCGGCTGTGCGACCGTCGGCACTCGCAGCGTCGCGGACTGCACGCCACTCGCCCCCGTCATCGTCGACGAAAGCCGGGTGATACGGACGATGGCCGGATTGCGCCCATTCCGTCGCCAGGGCTTCGTGGTTCGCGCAGAGGCGCTGGGAGAAAAGCGGCTGGTCCACAATTACGGCCACGGCGGCGGCGGAATTACGCTGAGCTGGGGCACGTCGAAGCTCGCGACCGAGCTTGGCCTTCAGGGCCACTCCGGGCCCGTCGCTGTCGTCGGATCGGGCGTCGTTGGGCTATCGACCGCTCGCCTGATCCAGGAAGCCGGCTTTCCTGTCACCATCTACGCTGCAGCCCTTCCGCCCGATACCACCTCGAACGTCGCTGGCGGACAATTTCACCCCTTCGCGGTTTTCCGCGAGGCCTATGTAACCCCCGAATTCATGGCGCAGTTCGCGCGTGCGCTCGACTACAGCTGGCGGCGTTTCCAGATCATGGTCGGTGATGATTACGGGGTCCGTTGGCTGCCGACCTACGTCAAGGACGGCACGCCCGAGGCGAAGGTTATCGCGACCTTCCCGCCGATCAATCGGACGCTGACCCGCGCGGAACATCCGTTCCCGGACGAGAATGTGCTTCGGTACGACACCATGTACGTCGAAAGCGGCCGCTATCTGCGTCAGCTGATCAAGGACGTGCAGATCGCCGGCGGAAAGTTCGAGATCCGCAAGTTCGCAACTCCGGCAGACATGGCGGCGATTTCCGAAAGGCTGGTCTTCAACTGCACTGGCCTCGGCAGCCGCGACTTGTTTGGCGACCAGGATCTGCATCCTGCCCGCGGCCAGCTCGCAATCCTCGAGCCCCAGCCCGAGGTCCGCTACGCTTATCTTGGCGACGGCTACATGTTCCCGCGGCCGGACGGCATCTTGCTCGGCGGGACCTTTGAGGTCGACGAATGGGACCCGACGCCCCAGCCTGATGCGATCGCCCGCATCCTCGCGATCCACAAGCGCTTCTTCTCGTCGTTCCGCTGCACCGCTTGAAGAGGCGGGGAGCGGCCCCGACATATCGATGCAAATGAACTATCAAGCCTCCATTCCCCAGGGCGGGGAGCAAGCCGAAGTGCTGAAAGACAAGCTTACGCCCAAGGCGATCGTCGCCGCGCTCGACGCGCATATCGTCGGCCAGGATGATGCGAAGAAGGCCGTCGCCGTGGCGCTCCGCAACCGCTGGCGCCGCCAGCAGCTATCGCCCGAGCTGCGCGACGAGGTCACGCCCAAGAACATCCTGATGATCGGTCCGACGGGTTGCGGAAAGACGGAGATCAGCCGCCGACTGGCAAAACTTGCCGACGCGCCCTTCGTGAAGGTCGAAGCGACCAAGTTCACCGAGGTCGGCTATGTCGGTCGCGACGTTGAGCAGATCGCGCGCGATCTTGTCGAGGAAGCGGTTCGCCTTGAGCGCGACCGGCGCCGCAACAAGGTGAAGGCTGCGGCCGAGGAAGCTGCAATGGACCGGCTCCTCGATGCACTGACCGGCAAGGGGTCGAGCGAAGCGACCCGCCAGAGCTTCCGGCAGCGTTTCTCGGACGGCAGCCTGGACAAGGCTGAGGTTGAGATCGAGGTCGACGAGCAACCCGCGATGCCGTTCGAGATCCCCGGAATGGGCGCGCAGGTGTTCGATCTGAAGTCGCTGATGGGGAAGATGGGAGGCGGCGGTCCAAGGAAGCGCCGCAAGCTCAATGTACCGGACGCCTTTGCGCGGCTTACCGAGGAAGAAGCGGACAAGCGCGTCGACCCCGACGACATCAACCGCGTCGCCCTCGCAGACGCCGAGGCGAACGGCATCGTCTTCCTCGACGAGATCGACAAGATCGCCGTCAGCGACGTGCGCGGCGGATCGATCAGCCGCGAAGGCGTCCAGCGCGACCTGCTCCCGCTCATCGAAGGCACGACGGTTGCGACCAAATACGGTCCGCTAAAGACCGACCACATCCTGTTCATTGCTTCAGGCGCGTTCCACATCGCCAAGCCCGCCGACTTGCTTCCCGAGCTCCAGGGCCGCCTTCCGATCCGGGTCGAATTGAAGGCGCTGACGCAGGAGGACTTCGTGCGCATCCTTTCGTCCACGCGGGCGAGTCTGACCGAGCAATATCAGGCGCTTCTCGGGACCGAGGGCGTCAGCATCGAGTTCGCCGACAGTGGCATTGATGCGCTGGCCCGAATTGCGGCCGAGGTGAACGAAGCCCTCGAGAACATTGGCGCCAGGCGGCTTCAGACGGTGATGGAGAAGCTGCTCGAGGACGTCAGCTTTGAAGCCGAGGATCGTCGCGGCGAGCGCCTCGTGGTCGATTCGGGCTTCGTCGAAAAACAATTGAGCGGAATCGCGAAGAACGCGGATCTGAGCCGTTACGTACTTTAATTAACTGGATCAGGCGCTTGCGAGCGGCCCCTTTACTCGAACGGCTTATCGCGCCGTCTGCGTCCCGAAACCGCCAAGGCCGTTGGTTCTCCATCCCAACCGATTCGGAGAGACCAATGCGACTTACGTTCACAATATTTGCGTCCGCCGCAATTCTGGTTCCGGCGGCCGCGACGGCCCAGGTCGCGCAGCCGGCCGCCAGTCCACAGGCGGCAGAGCCCGCAACGCCACCTCAGGCGACGACGCCGGGCCAGGAACAGACCGCGCCGGGCGAAGCAAGCGACCTCACTCCGGCCGATACCGGAACGGCGCCCTCTGGACAGACGACCGCGAAGGGCGCGGTAAACGCGAACGCCAATGCCAAGGCTGAAGTTGCCACGACGAAGGTGACCAAGGCTGACGTTAAGGCCGGTGCGACCCTTTATGATTCGAGCGGCGCCTCGGTCGGAAAGATCGACTCGGTCACCGCGAAGGGCGCCGTCCTCGACACGGGCAAGGTAAAGGTGACGGTCCCCCTGTCGAGTCTCGCGAAGAGCGACAAAGGCCTCGTCATCGGCATGACGAAGGCGCAGATCGAAGCGGCGGCGAAGAAGTCCTGAGCGCCTAGGCCGCCGTTCTCCGGTAGCGCCACGTCAGGCTATTGACGAACGGCGGCCACAGGCTCGTCTTCACTCCAGCGAGGCGCAGCCACCCTGCGGCGACCGCGTTGCAGGTGCGCAGCGCATTGGCCTTGCTGCTCGCCCGGTAGAACGCGTCGGCCGGGCCGTAGCCCGGATGGTCGATGCGTTCGGGCCGTCCTTGCACATCGAGTGCGAAGTCGGCGCGGATCGCAGCCCACAGGCGGCGATATTCGTCGGGTCTCAGCCGGATCTCGCGCGCTGCATAATAAGGGCTTGGCACAAATTCGACGTGGATCACGCGATTGCCGCCGGTCAGCGCAGACCGGATGGTGCGGGGCCTGATGTCCCACCAGGTGGGGGTGTCCAGATAGACGTGCTGCTCGCCGGAGCCGAAGGCAATCCATTGTGAATTGGGGTCTACGCCAGCGAAGTCGCTCTTCGGGATCAGCGGTGCCCAATCGAGATTCTGCGCCCTTACCGGCATGATGATGTCGGTGTGGATGCCGTTGTCGGCGAGATAAATCATCGTCCCCTGCTCGGCCTCCCTCCAGCCGGCGTTGACCGGCACGAGCGAGCCGACGAGAGCCGCGATCAAATATAGCGCCGGAAGGGCAAGCACGGCCGTCAGCAGCCGCCCAACCCACTTCCCCGATTTGCTTTTTCGCCGACTCCGAACCATTCCGCCTCCCGCCGCACCTTGCCTAGATTAGTAGGGCTGCCTAGATGCGCGGGCCAAGTCGGGGCGTAGCGCAGCCTGGTAGCGCATCACACTGGGGGTGTGGAGGTCGCTGGTTCGAATCCAGTCGCCCCGACCATCAATCTTCACTCGGAAAGTCAGCTTGTCCCCAATGTCCCAACCGATCCTGATGAGCATGGTCCAGGCAGCGCCCGCCGGAGGCCCGAGCGGAAGCGCGGGACTGCTGATCGGAATTGCCCCATGGCTGCTGATCTTCGTCATTTTCTATCTCTTGATGATTCGTCCGCAGCAGCAGCGCGTGAAGCAGCATCAAGCCGCAATCGCGGCGGTGAAGAAGGGGGACGAGGTCGTCACCGGAGGCGGTATCCGTGGTCGGGTGAGCAAGGTCAGCGATGACGAGGTGGAGGTCGAGATTGCCCAGGGCGTCAGGGTGCGGGTGATCAAGTCGACGATCAGCCATGTACTGACGCCCAATGCGAAGCCGGCGAACGACTGATGCTCGAATTTCCCCGCTGGAAGATCTGGCTGATCGGGATCGTCGTTGCCATTGGCGCCCTCCTCTCCATTCCGAGTCTGATCGCCGCGACTCCGCTGGCCGGCAGCTGGCCCAAGTGGATGCCGCAATATAAAATCAACCTCGGCCTCGATCTGGCCGGCGGCAGCCACCTGCTCCTCGAGGCCGATTCCGGCGACATGCAGAAGCAGCGGCTCCAGTCGATGGAGGATTCGGTCGCAACCGAGCTCCGGCGCGATCCGCGGATCGACATCGGCGACATCTCGACGGCCGGTGGTCGCCTCTCCTTCCTCGTTCGCGACCCGAGCCAGGTCGATGCGGCGGTCGAGCGGCTGCGCACGCTGACGAAGCCGGTCGCACTGACCGGCAATCGTGACTGGGATGTCCAGGTCGTCGACTCGACGCGAGTCGTTCTGATTCCGACTCAGACCGGCACCGTCGGTGCGATGAAGGACGCGATGAGCGTCGCTCGCGACGTGGTTCGCCGCCGAATCGATCCGGGCGGAACGAAAGAAATCACCGTCGTCACCGAGGGAAACAATCGCATCCTCGTCGAGGTGCCGGGCGTTGAGAATCCGGATGAGTTGAAGAAGCTGATCGGGCAGACCGCGCGGCTTGAGTTCAAGCTCGTGGACCTTTCGGCGAACCCGCAAGACGTGGCGCAGGGCCACGCACCGGCGGGGAGCGAGGTGCTGCCAATGGCCGACGGCACCAGCAACATCGCCGTCAAGCGCCGAGTCATGGTCTCCGGGGACCAGCTGACCGACGCCAAGCAGAGCTTCGATCAGGATGGTCGGCCGGACATCGACATCACCTTCAACACCGCCGGCGCCCGTCGCTTTGGCCGTGTGACCCAGGAAAACGTCGGCAAGCCTTTCGCCATCATCCTCGACGACAAGGTGCTGTCAGCGCCGAACATCAATGAGCCGATCCTTGGCGGACGGGCGCAGATTTCCGGCAACTTCACGGTTCAGACGGCTCACGACCTCGCCGTCAGCCTTTCTTCGGGCAAGCTGCCGGTAAAGCTCAACGTGATCGAAGAGCGAAGCATCGGCCCGGACCTCGGCACGGATTCGATCCACAAGGGCGCTCTGGCCAGCATCGTTTCCGTCGCGGCTGTCGTCATCTTCATGCTGGTGACCTACGGCCGCTTCGGATTCTACGCGAATATCGCGTTGGTCGTGAACGCCTTCCTCATCCTCGGCATCATGGCGATGTTCAACGCCACCCTGACCTTGCCCGGGATCGCCGGCTTCATCCTCACCATCGGCGCCGCGGTCGACGCCAACGTGCTTATCAACGAGCGAATACGCGAAGAGATACGACGCGGGAGAAGGCTGCTCGATGCCGTCGAAACCGGTTACCGCGAAGCCATGCGCGCAATCTTCGACGCCAATGTGACCCACGTCATCTCGGCCTCGATCATGGCCTATTTCGGTTCCGGCCCGGTGCGCGGCTTCGCTGTCGTGCTGCTGATCGGCGTCGTCACCTCGGTGTTCACCGCCGTCTATTTCACCCGCATGCTGGTCGCGCTGTGGCTCCGCCGCACCCGTCCTCGCGCGCTGCATATCTAAGGGTCACGCCCGGTGAAGCTTCTCAAGCTTGTTCCCGAGAATACCAATCTCGACTTCATGCGGTGGCGCAATGTCGCGCTTATCCTTTCGCTGATCGCGACCGTCACCTCGATCTCCTACACCGTCTACCGCGGGCTAAACCTCGGGGTCGACTTCGTCGGCGGCCAGCTCATCCGGGTCAGCTTCCAGCAGCCGATCAACGTCGAGCAGCTGCGCGCCAAAGTCGATTCGCTGCACCTCGGCGAGGCCAGCATCTCCGAGTTCGGAGGGCCGAAGACCTTCCAGATCCGGCTTCCCAAGCCGCCCGGAAGTGCCGCCGCGGCCAACAGCGTCGCGACGCGCGTCAAGATCGAGGTGGAGAGGGATTATCCCGGAGCCAAGATCGAATCGGTCGACACCGTTTCGGGCAAGGTCAGTGAGGAGTTGGCTGACAACAGCGCAATCGCCATCGCGCTCGCGATGCTTGGGATCGCGCTCTACATCTGGTTCCGCTTCGAATGGCAGTTCGGGGTGGGGGCGCTCCTGACCCTTGCCCACGATATCGCGATGACGCTCGGCTTTTTCGCCTTCACCCGCCTCCAGGTCGATCTCAACGTCGTTGCCGCCTTCCTCACCATCGTCGGCTATTCGCTGAACGACACCGTCGTTATCTATGATCGTATCCGCGAGGACCTTCGCAAGTACCGGAAGATGGCCATCCTATCGCTCATCAACCTGTCGCTGAACGAAACCCTGGCGCGGACCGTCGTTACCTCGCTGACGGTTCTCATCGCGCTAGGCGTGCTGATGCTGATCGGTCCCGAGGTGATCTTCGGCCTCGCCATCGCCATCTTCCTCGGCGTTCTGATCGGCACTTATTCGTCGATCTACATTTCCGCTCCCGTGCTCATCTGGCTCGGGGTCAAGCCCGACAGCTTCCTCAAGACCGACGAAAAGGAAGCTGCCGAGGCTGAAACCGCCTGACATTCCGTTCAGCTGCGGCCAAGCTTCGCCGGGCCAATGCCATGCTTGGCCTCCTTGGGGGGCGACGCTAATGAGGTTTTCATGCTCAAAGTTTCACGTCTCTCCGCTTTGCTCCTCGCCTGCGCCTGCGTGGCCCCGCTTGCCGGCTGCGCTACGGGAAAGGGGAAGGGCGGTGACACCGCCTATGTCGCGAGGGACGTAAGCTCTCTTTACGGCGCCGCGCAGCGAACGATGCAGAGCGGCGACTATGAGCAGGCCGCCAAGCTGTTCGATGAGGTCGAGCGCCAGCACCCCTATTCGAGCTGGGCGCGCCACGCCCAGGTGATGAGCGCGTTCAATTACTATCTCGCGCAGAAGTTCAACGACGCGATCAGCTCGGCCCAGCGCTTCCTGACCATCCATCCCGGAAGCGACGAGGCGCCCTACGCGGAATATATCGTCGCGATGAGCTACTATCAGCAGATTGCGGACGTTACTCGCGATCAGACCGTGACTCAGCAATCGTCGGATGCGTTCAACGAGCTGATCCGCCGTTATCCGGACAGCCGGTACGCTGGCGATGCCAGGCTCAAGCTCGATCTCATCAAGGACCATCTCGCAGGCAAGGAGATGGAGACCGGCCGTTTCTACCAGCGCTCCGGCCAGTGGCTTGCCGCCACCTATCGCTTCCGCACCGTCGTCGACCAGTACGAAACCACCAGCCATACGCCCGAAGCGCTCGAGCGGCTGGTCGAATGCTATCTGGCGCTCGGGATCCCGGACGAGGCGTGGAAGGCTTCTGCTGTCCTCGGACGCAATTATGCTGGGACATACTGGTACCGACAGTCGCTGCGACTGCTTCACTCGGAGCAGCGCCACACCGGAATGTGGACGGCGTCGGCGCCCAAGCCCGGCGACGTTGCGTCTGAGCCAGCCAAGGCCTCGAAGCCCGCTCGCCAAGGTCCGAAGGCAAACAGCTACCCGCAGGGCGGCAAGCCCAACGGCCAGTGATCTGAAGCATGTGCAGGCGAAGCGGGTCAGCTGAGCCTGGTTCGTTAAGGGGCGGCGCGTGCTGAGGCAGCTTGCGATCCGCAATATCGTGCTCATCGAACATATCGAGCTCGAATTCGAGGCCGGGCTCGGGGTGCTCACTGGCGAGACGGGTGCGGGAAAGTCGATCCTTCTCGATGCCCTCGGACTTGCGCTCGGAGCGCGGTCTGACGCCGGACTCGTCCGCGCGGGCGAAGAGTCCGGGTCGGTGTCCGCGGAAATCGAGCTTCCGCACGATCACGCCGTAAATCGGCTACTCGGCGAGCAGGGGGTCGAAGTCGAAAGCGGCGAGCCGCTGATCGTTCGCCGGTCGCTCAAAAGCGATGGCGGCAGCCGCGCATTCCTTGGCGGTTCGAGCGTTCCTGCAGGGTTGCTCCGCGACGTCGGAGCGCTGGCCGTCGAGATCCACGGGCAGCATGACGATCGGGGATTGCTCAACCCCAAAGGCCACCGGGCGCTGCTCGATGCCTTCGGCCGACTCGATCTGGCAGATGTCGAGAGTGCGTGGAGCGACGTCGCACGGATCGAGGCGGAGCTGGCGCGGGCTCGCGCCGAGCTCGCCGCTGCCGAGCGTGACCGCGACTTCCTCGCCCATGCTTCCGCCGAGATTGAGGCGCTCGCGCCCGAGGCGGGCGAAGAGACCCGGCTTGCCGAGGAGCGCGCGGCAATGCAGGCCGGGATGAAGGCGGGCGAATCCTTGACCGGCCTCGACGATCTGCTCGGCGGCGCCGAGGGAGCATTGTCGCTGCTTCGACAGGCCGCGCGGCGGATCGAGCGCGGAGCGGCCGACCATCCACTCCTGGCAGAAGCCCTCGCTGCGCTCGACCGCGCGCTCATCGAAGCGAGTGAGGCGGAGGACCGGATCACCCGCGCGGCCGATGCGCTTGCGTTCGATCCGACGCGGCTGGACCTTGTCGAATCGCGCCTGTTCGACATTCGCGGCCTTGCCCGCAAGCACCGCGTCGAACCGGATTCGCTCGCTGCGCTAGGCGAGCAGATGGGCGCGCAGCTCGCGGCAATCGAAGCGGGCACCGAGCATATTGACGAACTCGACCGTCAGCTCCTCGCTGCCCGCAAGCACTTTTCCGTGGCTGCTGCGGCGCTCAGCACGGCGCGGCACGACGCGGCGGCGCGACTCGATCGGGCGGTCGCAGCGGAACTCGCGCCGCTGAAGCTCGACGCTGCGCGCTTTCGAACGGGGATCGCCGCCGCCGAAGCCGGGCCGTCCGGCACCGACCGCGTCGAGTTCGAGGTCTCAACGAATCCTGGCGCTCCGTTCGGGCCGCTGACCCGGATCGCCTCGGGCGGCGAGCTGTCGCGTTTCATCCTCGCGCTCAAGGTCGCGCTCGCAGAAGCCGGGACCGCGGCGACGATGATCTTCGACGAGGTCGACCGGGGCGTCGGCGGTGCGGTCGCAAGCGCGATCGGCGAGCGACTGGCCCGGCTCGCGCTGAAATCGCAGGTTCTGGTCGTCACCCACTCGCCGCAAGTCGCGGCTCGAGCGTCGCACCATTACCGCATCGAGAAGAGCCACGGTGAGGGCGGCACCCGCACGACGGTCCGCAAGCTCTCCGCCGAAGAGCGGCGGGAGGAGATCGCGCGCATGCTTTCCGGCGCGTCGATCACCGAGGAGGCGAGGGCGCAGGCTTCGCGTCTGCTGGACGCAGCATGACGGCCTATGTCGCGCTGCTCCGTGGCGTGAACCTCGTCGGGAAGAGCACGCTGAAGATGTCCGACCTCAAGGCGATCGCGGATGAGCTGAAACTGGAGAAGGCGCGAACCTATATCGCCAGCGGCAACCTCCTGTTCCTGAGCGACCGGAAGGAAGAGCCGCTGAGGTGCGCTTTGCAGGCAGCGCTTCAGGCGCACATGGCCAAAAGCGTGGGAGTGATGCTGCGCACGGCCACCGAGATGGGCGGCGTGTTGAAAGACAACCCCTTCACCGACAAGCCCGCGAACCAGGTGCAGGCCTTCTTCATGAACGAGCCACCGCCGACGAATCTCCTCGAAACCGTCCGCAACCAGGCCGACGACGAGCGGATCGCGATCGGCGCTCGCGAGGTCTTTGTCGCGTACGGCGAAAAGGGTATCGGGCGCTCCAGGCTCAAGATCCCGGCGGCCGACGCCGGGACTGCGCGCAACATGAACACGGTCGCGAAGCTGGCCGAACTTGCAAGGGAGATGTCATGAGCAAGGAACGCCCAGTTACCCACGAGTTCGAAGGCGAGAATCTGGAAAGCGCGTTCATTGGCCGCCGCGACGGGCAATCGCGCCCCACCGTGATCCTGATCCCGACCGTGATGGGCGTCTCCGACCTCGAGAAGAAGTTCGGGCGGCAACTCGTCGAGCTTGGCTACAGCGCGTTTGTCGCTGACCTATTCGGCAAGCAATTCCACGGCGCGCCGCGCGATGTCTGCTTCGGCGAGATGACCCGTTTGAGAAGCGACCGCGCCGCGCTTCGCCGCAGGCTCCAGCACGTGCTCGAAGTCGCACGCATGCAGGACGAAGTGCAGAACGACAAGATCGTCGTCGCGGGCTATTGCTTTGGCGGCCAGTGCGCGCTCGACCTCGCACGAAGCGGCGCCGATATCGCTGCGGCAGCAAGCTTCCACGGCCTGTTCGATCCGCCAGGCCTCCCCCCGCAGAAGATCAGCGCCAAGGTCGTCGCCTATCATGGCTGGGACGACCCGATGGTGCCCCCGGAGAAGGTCGTCGCGCTCGGGCAGGAACTGACCGAGGCTGAATGCGACTGGCAAATCCACGCCTACGGCCACGTCGGTCACGGCTTCACCAACCCCCACGCCAGCGAGCTCGGGATAGACGGTGTCGCCTACAATGAGCTCGCCGCCGAGCGGTCGTGGACGAGCTTCGTCAACCTGCTCGAGGAATTGTTCGGCGGTGGCCACTGAGCTTACCGACGCCGAGGCTGCCAACCGCCTGATGCGGCTGGCGAGGGAGATCGCCCGGCACGACAAGCTCTATCACGACCGGGACGCGCCGGAGATTTCCGACGCGGACTATGACGCGCTGGTACGCGAGAACCGCGAGCTGGAAGGGCGCTTCCCGCAACTGATTCGGGCGGATTCGCCCTCAAAGCGATTGGGCGCCGCGCCGACGAGCGGGCTTGCGAAAGTTACGCACGCCCGGCCGATGCTCAGCCTGGAAAATGCCTTTTCCGCGGCGGAGGTTGAGGAGTTCGTCGCGCGCGTGAAGCGCTTCCTGGCGCTGCCGGCGGACGCATTCGTGGCGATGACCGCGGAGCCGAAGATCGACGGGCTCTCCTGCTCGCTACGCTACGAAAAGGGTGAGCTGGTGCTCGCCGCGACGCGTGGCGACGGCACCGTCGGCGAGGACGTCACCGCCAATGTTCGCACAATTTCCGAGATCCCGCAGCGCATCGCGAATGCGCCCGAAATCCTGGAAGTGCGCGGCGAAGTGTACATGTCGAAGACCGATTTCGAAGCGCTCAACGAGCGGCAGGAAGCGACCGGCGGCAAAGTCTTCGCCAACCCGCGCAACTCGGCCGCCGGTTCGCTGCGGCAGAAAGACCGGAGCATTACCGCCGCGCGGCCGCTGCGCTTCCTCGCGCACGGCTGGGGCGAGCTCAGCGAAGCGCTTGCCGACACCCAATATGAAGCGATGAGGCGGATCGAAACTCTCGGCATTCCCGTCACCGACCTGCTCGTCCGCTGCAACAGCGGCGAGGAAATGCTCGCCCACTATCGCGCGATCGAGAAGGCGCGCGCCGACCTTTCATTCGACATCGACGGCGTCGTCTACAAGGTCGACCGGCTCGATTATCAGCAGCGCCTCGGTTTCGTCGCCCGCGCTCCGCGCTGGGGACTTGCGCACAAATTCCCCGCCGAGAAGGCCGAGACTACATTGGAAGCGATCGACATCCAGGTCGGCCGTACCGGTAAGCTGACGCCGGTCGGCAGGCTCACGCCCGTTGGCGTCGGCGGCGTGATCGTCGCCAATGTCACGCTCCACAACCGCGACGAGATCCAGCGGCTGGGCCTGCGCATCGGCGACCGCGTGCGCATCCAGCGTGCCGGCGACGTGATCCCGCAAGTCGTCGAGAACCTGACTCGCGACGAGCCCCGAGCCGCCTACCACTTTCCCGATCGCTGTCCCGAATGCGGGAGCGACGCCGTGAGCGAGGAAGGCGAAGTCGATGTCCGCTGCACCGGCGGCCTCATCTGTCCGGCGCAGCGGTTCGAGCGCCTCCGCCATTTTGTCAGCAGGGGCTCGCTCGACATCGAAGGCCTCGGCGAGAAGAGCATCGCCGAATTCATCGATCTCGGTTGGCTCACCTCGCCCGCCGACATCTTCCGCCTCCGCGGCCACCGCTCCGAGCTGCTCGGCCGCGAGGGCTGGAAGGAGAAGTCTGTCGACAATCTCTTCGCGGCGATCGAGGCCAAGCGACAGCCCGATGGGCCACGCTTCCTCTTCGGCCTCGGCATTCGCCACGTCGGGATCGTCACCGCGAGGGACCTTCTCAAATGCTTCGGCACGATCGAGGAACTGCGCCGCGTCGCACTGTCCGAAGGCGGCGAGGCAGAGCTGTCGTCGGTGCAGGGCGTCGGCCCCGTCGTCGCCGAGGCTTTGGTCGATTTCTTCCACGAGGCGCACAATCGCGATGCGCTCGACGACCTCCTGTCCGAAGTCTCGCCCAAGCCGTTTGTCAGCGATGCGAAGCCGACCGAATGGAGCGGGAAGACCATCGTCTTCACCGGCAGCCTCGAAACGATGAGCCGTGACGAAGCCAAGGCGCAGGCCGAGCGCCTCGGCGCCCGCGCCGCCGGCTCCGTCAGCGCGAAGACCGACCTTGTCGTGGCTGGTCCGGGAGCGGGCTCGAAGCTCAAGAAAGCCGAGGAGCTCGGAATCCGAGTAATCGGCGAAGCAGAATGGGCGAAGATCGTCGCGGAGGCGTGAGCGCTAATGGCAACTTTGGGTGGAAAGCTGTCATTAGCTTGGACGGGAATTGTGGCGCTCAGGCCGCCTCTCCCGGGTCGCATTGCTCTGCCACCTCCGCAGGCGTAGGTCCGCCATGCCCTGTTGCGTTCGCGTTTCGGCATGAACTGTTCGGCGTCGGCGACGCCGCACTAGGGGAGAACATCATGGACATCATCGCACGGGTTGCGCTCGCGGCCGGCCTTGTCGCATTCACGGTCACGGCGAACGCCGCAGCTACTCGGCCGGATCCGGTGAAAGTCGACTCCAAGCATTACAAGGTCGTGTTCGAAAATTCCGAGGTCCGCGTGCTTCACATCCATTACGGACCACATGAGACGAGCGTCATGCACTGGCATCCGGATGGCGTCGTAACCTACTTGTCGGACGGCCACACCAAGTTCCTGCTGCCGAACGGCAAAACGATCGAGGCGAACGGCAAGGCCGGCACGTCGACCTGGGCGCCGGCCGGCGCGCACAAGCCGACGAACGTCGGCGACAAGCCGATGGACGCGGTCCTCGTCGAGCTCAAAGGGCACGGAGGGAAATAACGACGGAAAGGGCGTGCGTTCAAGCGCACGCCCGCCGCATTTCAGTCGAAAGCTGACGCGGCGCTAATGTCGCATTTGGGTGGAAAGCAGACGCGAGCAGCTACTTCTTATGCGAGGGCGTCTGCCAAGCAACTACCGACCAATGCGCACGCCAGACGCCATCCGGGTCGTGTCTGAACCCGGCAACGTAGTTGCCCGTGTGGGTAAAGGGAACGCCATCGCGCAGGCTGTCCTCAGCATAGGTGCCTCGGTACACCGCCATGTCCCCGGCCTCTGCGACATCGACCGTCTCGTCGATCAGAGTGAGATGCCAGCTGGGCGAATATTTGAATGTCATCGACAGGCCTTCATGATCCGCTTTGGCGCCAATCGATGGCGGGCGACCGCTTTCCATCGAGACGAGGTCGAGCGCGTCGTATTTCGTGGCTTTGTCGATGTCCTTGGTATTGATGCCAGCGACAACCTCGCCGACCTCAGCCTTTATTTGCGAAGCTATCACTGACTTCGATGGTGTCTGATCCGGTGAGGAATAGACCGGCGTGCACCACAAAACGGTCACTAAGGTCGCTGAGCCAAACTGCCTGAGCATGGTCCGCACTCTGTTCGCAATGTCCGTCCGGCAGCTTGGTTCAACGCGTCAGCTTGGACAAGTTACATCCGAACGAATGTCTGCAATGGGTGGAAAGCAGACATTAGGACGGGCTGACCGGAATCGGTGCGTCGGGCCGTTCAACTGTTGGCGTTGCTCGCAATCCTAGCACCCCGAAGGGCTGCCGCCTCGGCACTTCGCAGTCGCGATAAGGCTTCCTGCTGACCCGGTTGCGCTTCCACCCAAAGTTGCCATTCCGAGTGTCAGCTTTCGACCCATTCCTGCCATTGGCGCAGCCACAAATCAGGCGCACTCTACAGCCTGGCCAACGGCCTGCAGCAGCTCATCGATTCCAAACG
>Ga0105248_10000277_pt1 | contig 60423 bp, 47 predicted proteins | sample KBSS34metaG_FD_81524 | JGI IMG/M metagenome (GOLD analysis project Ga0105248, IMG submission 81524) | Switchgrass rhizosphere microbial communities from Kellogg Biological Station, Michigan, USA - KBS S3-4 metaG | ecosystem: Host-associated > Plants > Roots > Rhizosphere > Soil | place... | reverse complement strand
GCGGCTGCCCGTACGAAACCCAGCATGGCGATAAGAATCACGACCTGCTTCACGAGCGCCTCCCGTTCTGTGAAATGAAGTGAAGAAATGATCATCGTTCAATGTTCGATTGTCATCTGTGATCGCATCGACATACTTGTACTCGTAAACGACGCGGCCGCCGAGCGATGAGATGCGTGTTTCAAGCGCAGCATAGGGTTTAGCCGAGCGGATCAAAACTTTCGAACTCGGATCGGCCGTTTGTGATTGTGCTGTTGTTGCGGAAAGCACGAAAAGCAGAGTGAACATCAAAAAGGGTCGTGGAATGTGCACGGTATCCTCCGCGGAATGAGTTTGAGCTCGATCTTGATGATGAACGGCACCATGCTGGTCCACACCGCGAACCTGTGTCAAGAAACGACGCGCACTCATGCGCGCGTCACTTAGGCATGTAGTCAACGACCCTTAATGGCCTTGATGTTCACTTCCAGGCGGAATAGATGGGCTTGCCAATCAGAGTTGCAGGATTTGCGCCTGGACGCGGACGAAACTTCTGGAAGCGGCCTGCATCAACCTCGGCGACATAGAGGTTGCCTTCCTGGTCTGTACTCATGCCGTGGACGCCCCAGAGCGTGCCGGGAAAATCGGCGACCGTTCCCCAGGCATAGAGGAGATGGCCATCGAGGTCGTACTTGAGCATCTTGTGCGTATTGCGATCGAAGGTCACCAGCGTACGATCCGCGCCGATCTGAACGAAGTGAAGACTCGAGGGACTCACAGCGATTTTCCACTCCGAAAGATACTTGCCGTTCTGGTCGAAGATCTGGATGCGATGATTGTCGCGATCATTAACAAACACGCGACGGGTCTGGACGTCCACAGCAACACCGTGCACGTTGTTCATATACCCGGGACGCGTTTCTTTCCCGGAATCTCCCGGCTTGCCGAAGTCGAGCAGGAATTTGCCATTCACATCGAACTTGGCGACGCGCGTGCCGTTGTAGCCATCGGCGACGTAGAAGCTCCCGTCCGGCAACCACGCGATGAACGTCGGCCGGTTGAAATGCGTCGCATCGGCGCCCGGCACGTCGGGTGTTCCGATCGTCTGGAGCAGTTGCTTGCCGTCGTGCGAAAAAATGTAGATGGCATGTGTGTGATCGTCCACGACCCAGACGCGCTTCTGCGCGTCATACGGACTGATGTAGACGGAGTGTGGGCGCTTGAAAAGGTGGTCCCACTGCGTCCACTCTTCAATGATGTTGCCCTTCGCATCAACGACAATCAGGCAGTGTTCCCAGCGGGCATCCACGCCCATCTCCCGGTAGGGCGGCGACGAACCTCTCCACAGTTCCATTCCACGCGCCGGATCCTGACCACTGCCGCCGGCACCCGGCGGCGTTGCGGTGTTGGCATTGCGCCACGGCAATCCAGCCAGCGGAAATAAAACATTCGGACCGATGTCGGTCAACAGTTTCGTTTGAGGCCGCGGGATATTCGGCAACTCACCGCCACCGAGCAGATAGACGCGATTCGGACTCTCGGCGAAGATGCCGCGAGCGCCACCATACGTCCACTTTTGGTGGCCCGGCAGAGTGCTGAGATCTTTCGGCCAACCTTCGACGACTTCGTAAGGCCCGGAGACGTCCTCTGCTCCAATGGCTGCTGGCACGGCGCTGTACGATCTGGTTGCCGTTTGAGCTTCCACGGGCAACATCAGCCAGCCGCCGATTGAAATTCCGACGAGCACGCCCACCCCAAGCGCCAACACAACGGGCACAGTCTTGTTCATGGTTCCTCCGCGAACGGACACATTGAGAAAGGAATGCCGTCGATACTATCGAAATCCCGACGCGGCGGCCAGATGTTGTGACTTTGATCCTAGGCGCGGTGGGAAATCGATTCAGAATATGCACAGAACTTGACACACATCGAATGCCCGTGAATTAATGCCCGCAACAAATACTGAAAATTTGGGGGGCGTCAATCATGCGGGGAGTTGTCGTTTCAACTGCTGCTGTGTTGTGTCTGGTCTTCTCGGCTCAGGTCTTCGCTCAATCGGCAAATGCAACGGTCAGTGGAACCGTCACCGACGCCACGGCGGCGTTGATTCCGGGCGTGACAATCACAGCAACGAATAACAATACCGGCGTCGTTACCACGGTGATCAGCAATGAAGCCGGAGCCTATAACTTTGCGAGCCTCTTGCCCGGTGCTTACAAGGTCAGCGCATCCTTGCCAGGATTTCAAACCAAAACCTATACGGATGTACAGCTCGGGAACGCGGAGAGAATTCGCCTGAACTTCTCGCTCAGTGTAAGCACGCTGGGCACGACCGTGGAAGTCTCTGTCGCTACGGACGCGCTGCTGACAACGTCGAACCCGTCGGCAGGTGGAGTGCTTTCGCAGAGCCGGGTCGAGTCGTTACCCAATGTTGCCAACGACGTCATGGACTTCTATCGGCTGATCCCGGGCGTTACCATCCAGGACAACGGGGTCCGTGGAAGCTTCGCCGGCCTGGAAGGTTTTGGAACGACCAACATCCAGCGCGACGGCGTCGATGCCGCGGGTGGTGCGCGATGGACGGCAAATGCGCTGACTGCAACGCACATGAGCCCGGATCTCATCGGCGAACTGAAAGTCATCGTCGCGCCCGTAGATGCAGAACTGGGACGCGGCAATGCACAGCTTCAATTTCTGACGCGATCCGGCACGAACAGGTTTCACGGAAGCGCGGTATGGAATGTGCGAAACAGCGCTCTGGACGCCAATACCTGGAACAACAATAACGACGTTGATCCTCGAACCGGCGCCTGGAGCCCCACCGCACCGGACTGGCACAACGTTCACAACGTTGTGCTCAGCTATGGCGGGCCAATCGTCAAAAACAAGACGTTCTTCTTTGCCCTCTACGATCAAGCGCTCGTCAACATTCGGACAAATCAAAACCCTCTCGTACTGACGCCGTGCGCTCGCAACGGAATCTTTCGATATTACGACGGCTGGAACAACGGAAACGCACTGCAGGTCACACAGCCAGGAACTACAAACCCGACGATCGCCGTCGTCGACGGCGTCGGGAATCCTCTGCGGCCTGCAACGAACCCGAACGGCACGCCCTTCACGGGGCAGTTACGTTACGTCAGCGTATTCGGAACGGTCGCGAACGTTCCCACGCAACCCGACTGCTCTGATGCTGTTGTCCAGGGCAGTCCCTGGGACACAAACAGGACCAAACTCGATTCGACGGGATTCGTTAACAAACTGATGGGCGTTATGCCGATGCCGAACAATTACGACATCGGCGACGGTTTGAACACCGCCGGCGGCCGGTGGGTTCGCCGCGAAAAGAATGGCAACGAAAGCATTTTCTCGCTCGATGACGAAGGATTGAATCGTCCAGACAATCTGTCGCGTAAACAAATCAATTTCAAGATCGATCACAACTTCAGCCAGAACCACAAGCTCAGCGGTACCTACACGTATGAAAATTCTTATGGAATAGCGAACTTTGAGCCATGGCCGGAAGGTTTTCGAGGCCAGCGCTTCCGCCATCCGCAGCTGCTGTCCTTGAACTTTACGTCAACACTGTCTCCAAACCTGGTGAATGAGTTCCGGTCGGGCATGCGACGCACGGGCGGAAATAGCTTCAACGGCCTGGAAGATCCGGATAACGGCGAAGCGGCACGCGCCTTCTTCCCGAACTTCTCCGGATACCCTACGTTCATCGGTCTAGGGACAGGCCAGGTGAACTTCCAAACGAATCAGATGCTCAACACCACAGCGGCATACAACGACGTGACAAGCCAGTGGTCCTGGGCCGACACCCTGAGCTGGACTCGAAACGCCCACACGTTCAAATTCGGCGGGGAACTCCGCAGAGGGCACTCTCTCGGTAAGGATGCCGGCGTGGGAACCACTTCGATTCCCCGTGTCATCGGCGGGGATGCGCCGAACGCGGCGATACCGACCGACGCGATCAGCAGCACGAAGATTCCGGGACTGGCAGGTTCAGCGAACGCCGGAAACAACCAAAGGATGCGAAACCTTCTGAGCTTCCTCGCGGGCTCGTTGAACCAGGTAACGCAGTTCTATTACATGCAGGACCCGAACAAACTGGACAAGTTTGAATCCTACCTCACGTATCCACAACGCGTTCGAGATACACACCGGAATGAGTTCAGCATGTTCTTCAAGGATGATTGGAAGATCCGAACTAGCCTGACGCTGAATCTCGGCATTCGTTGGGACTATTACGGCTCCATTTATGACGGCTTCGGCATGATGCCGCAAGCGATCGGTGGCGGCTCCGCGATTTTCGGAGTCTCCGGCCGCGGCTGGGATGGCTGGTGGAACCCGGGAGTGCGCGGCGACCCAACGGCGTTCGAGTACGTAGGCCCGAATTCGCCCAATCCCGGCAAGACCTACTTCCCGAATGACTATAACAACTTCGGACCGGCGGTTGGCTTTGCCTGGCAGGTGCCGTGGTTTGGTGCGGGAAAAACGACCATTCGTGGCGGATATCAGATCACATACAACGGCCTGCCTTCATTCAATTCTCTCACACAGACACAGGTTACGCCTGGCAGCACGCTGGCAGTGAATTACCAGGGCGATAGTGGCGCCAATGCCTATCTGGATCTCACGAAAGCTCCCGCGCTGGTGCCCGCGCCGGTCACTGTGTTACCGATGCAACCCGTGCCTGTGACGGACCGCACACAGCAGGTCTACATACCTGCCCCGGATCTGGTGAATCCGTACGTTCAGAATCTAACGCTCACGGTGACACGAAGTATCAGAAACAACATGACTGTGGACGTTCGATATCTCGGCACTCTCGGGCGAAAACAGTGGAACGCTCAACTTCAGATCAATCAGCCGAACTATCTGACGAACGGGCTGAAAGAAGCATTTGACGCTGTGCGTGCCGGCGGCGAGTCCGCGCTTCTAAACCAGATCTTCAACGGGATCAATATTGCCGGTGCAGGTTTCGGGCCAGTTGGATCGACTACAGGAGGAGTTCTTCAAACAGCGGGTCTGCACATGCGAAACGATACGAGGTTCAGAACCAATCTTGCGAACGGCAACTACTCAGACCTCGCCAATACGCTCGATTTGCTGAACTATGTGACAACTGCCCCGGGAAACAGCAGCCTGCCGCCCATCCCTGCACTCGTGAACGGCGCCGTCCTACGGTACAACGGATTTCCGGAGAACTTTATCCGGACCAATCCGCAGTTCGGACAGGCGCATATGCTTGCGAGCGTCAATACAAACAACTACCACGCGCTCTCCGCTTCGTTCACGCTGCGGCCGACCGCTGGGGTCAGTTTGCAATCGACTTACACCTGGAGCAAGAACTTCGGCATTACTGGAGAGGTTGGCCGAACCTACACTGACCCGAGAGATCGCCATGCGGACTACGCCTTGCTTGGCGATACTCGAGTTCACGATTTCCGCACGAACGGAACGTTTGCCCTGCCGTTCGGACCAAATCGAAAGTTTTTCAACACAAGCAGCGGCGCGATGGCTCGCATTCTCGAGAATTGGTCCATGAGTTGGATCGTAAATTTAAACACTGGAGCTCCAATCAACATCGGAACGTTCTCAGCCGGCGTGGGACGTCATTCGATCTACGCCAATGGCACACCCGACATGGTCGGCCCGTTCGACACAAAGGGACAATTCAAGCTCGAGCCTGGCTCAAATGCGGGCACTTACTTTATGGACGGTAAGTACAAGAGTGTTCGAGACCCGCAATGCGATGCCGTTACAACGACCAACACGTTGAGCAGTGCGTGCACACTCAACGCCATCGCCGACGCGCAGACCAATCAGATCCTCCTGCAAAATCCTCTGCCGGGACAGCGTGGCAATGTGGGTATGAATTCCGCGTTCGGTCCCGGCCGTTGGCGGTTCGATGCCAATATCTCCAAAGAGGTCCGGATCAGCGAAACAAAGAGCGTCCAGTTCAGGCTCGATGCAACCAACGTTTTCAACCATCCCGAACCAAATTTTGCGACGGGGTTAAACACGGCGTTGACGAATATCAACCAACCTACTTTTGGCTTGATTACGGGGGCTACGGCAAAGACGGACTTGCGGCGTCAGTTCCAGGCACAGCTTCGACTGAACTTCTGAAACAGAAACAACACCGGGAGGGATTCGGCAATCCTCCCGGTGTGTTCGGTCTACCTTCAGAATTGCCTACTTCATTGCGAAGAAGTCGTTTCCCTTGTCATCGATGATGATGAAGGCTGGAAAGTCCCGCACTTCGATCTTCCACACCGCCTCCATGCCGAGATCCTCGTACTCCACAACGTCGACCTTCTTGATACAGTGCTCGGCAAGGTTGGCCGCAGCCCCGCCGATGGAGCCGAGATAGAAACCGCCGTTCGCCTTGCATGCGGCGCGAACATCCCCGCTGCGATTCCCTTTCGCCAGCATGACGTAGCTTCCGCCGGCTTTTTGAAATTCGTCGACATATGAGTCCATACGCCCCGCTGTCGTTGGCCCAAACGCGCCGGAGGCGTAGCCTTTCGGCGTCTTCGCCGGACCGGCGTAGTAGACCATGTAATCGCGCATGTACGGTGGCAGGCCTTCCCCTCTATTCAGTCGTTCTTTCATCCTTGCGTGCGCAAGATCGCGAGCCACAATCATGGGCCCGGTGAGAGACAGCCGAGTCTTCACGGGATAAGACGATAACGTCTTGCGGATCTCACTCATGGTGCGATTCAGATCGATCCTTACAACCTCGCCGCTCAAACCTTTCTCATCAACTTCAGGAAGAAAGCGCGCGGGATTTGTTTCCAGCTTCTCGATAAAGACTCCGTCGCGCGAGATCTTTCCAAGCACCTGGCGATCGGCCGAGCAAGAGACCCCGATACCGATGGGCACCGATGCACCGTGTCGCGGAAGGCGAATCACGCGCACGTCGTGACAGAAGTACTTACCGCCGAACTGCGCCCCGATGCCCATCTTGCGCGTCAGCTCAAGGATCTCCTGTTCCATGGCCGTATCGCGGAACGCGGTGCCGAACTTCGTGCCCTCTCGCGGCAAGGTATCGAGGTATCGGCAGGAGGCAAGCTTTACCGTCTTCAACGTGAGCTCAGCGGAAGTGCCCCCGATGACGACTGCGAGGTGATATGGCGGACACGCTGCGGTGCCAAGACCGCGAATCGCTCCATCAAGAAACGGCAACAGCTTCTGCGGGTTCAAGACCGCGGGTGTTTGCTGGAATAAGAATGATTTGTTGGCGGAACCACCGCCCTTGGCAACGAAGAGGAACTTGTAAGCATCCCCGTTAGTCGCGTAGATCTCGATTTGCGCCGGCAGATTGTTTCCGGTATTCACCTCGTCATACATGGAAAGCGCGGAGACCTGGCTGTAACGAAGGTTACGGCTGAGGTATGTCTCGAGGACGCCTTCCGCGATTGCGGCTTCGTCGTTACCCTGCGTCCAGACGTTCTGACCCTTTTTTCCCATCACGATCGCAGTGCCCGTGTCCTGACACATGGGCAGGACACCGCCCGCCGCGATATTCGCATTCTTCAAAAACTCGAGCGCCACAAAGCGATCGTTGTCGGACGCTTCGTTATCGTCCAGGATGGCGCGAAGTTGCGACAGATGTCCTGGCCGCAGAAAATGCGCCATATCGACGAACGCCTGCGCCGTGAGTTGCGTCAGAGCTTTGGGACCAACGGACACGACCTCATGGGCCCCGACCTTTTCGACAGCAATATGATCGGACCCGAGTTTGCGGTACTCCGTTTCGTCGGATGCGATAGGAAACATTTCGTGATGAACGTATGAAGACATAGGCTTTTGTTTTTACCACAGAAGCGGACGGATCCGAACCCCCGGGCATTTCTCAGTGCGGCGCATCGACGGACTTCGTATCGGTTTCCGAGTTTCGATCCACTCGAAGAATCCGGACGTAGGGCGTCTCGGAAGAAAACATGACGGACTCGGGCTTGTCGAGCTGTTTCTCAATCAAATTCCACAAGTCGGGTTCCAGCGTTCGAAGAAGGTCGTCGACGTAGAAAACGGAGATGTTCTGTTTCGCAATCCATTGTTGGAGTGGCTGTTCCGACTGCACGATGCTGCGCGTATTGATCCCGGTCAACTCGACATAAGACATACGTGCAGCCATGGGGACGTTCGGCGAATAGGATGCAACTCTGGTGTTTCGAGGGAAGTTTCGTACGAGAAATACCAGAGCCCGTTCATCGGAGGTGGCTCCAGGAATGCGAAGTTGCTCCGGCCTCGGGTTCTCACGAAATAAGGACATGCAGAACAGAAAAACAAGCGTCATCGCCGAGACCGAACCAAGACTGGTATGACGAAGAACTGTCCATATGATGCACAACGTCAGCATCAAGCCAAGCGGGCTGAGCATGTAGTCCGTCATCGTATTCCGCACGGCGGCCACTACAGTAAGCACGGCGAGGAACGATAACCATGCATATTGCTGTGTTCTGGGAATCGCGACGATGGACGTGATACCTGCAGCGGCCAGGCAGAAAAACACCGGAAAGGCTATTAAGAGGTGCGTTTCCTGAACTACGAGCAACATGTAAATTACAAAATATGAGAGCCATGCAAAGAATATCGCCACCAACACGTATTCCCGCCGGCGCGTCAACTCGATCAATCCCTGCAGGACCATCAGGAAGAACCAGACGCTTAGCGGCCGCCCATACGCGCTCAGGGAAAATCGCAAAATCGCTTTCGCAAGCAACGGAAGGCGTTTGAGATAGGCATTGGGATTGCGGCGAATCGCGGCAATCACCGAGTTTCGGTTTTCCTCTGCCGTTCCGAAAACCCTGCGGGCGTCAACAGTGCCTTCGACCCAGAAATCCAATCCCGGATATTGGTCGTGATACGCCGTGGCGTGGCCTTCCTCGAAGGCCATATAAAAATAAGAACTGGTCCCGAACGGAGATTTTCCCGTGATTGCGGAGTACGCGATCATGTATCCGCACACTATCGCCGAACACGGGAGCAGGGCGGCCCAGATCGTGCGTACAAGACTTCGCGTTCCTGCTCCCATCATCCCGGAAACGACGATGAATGAGCCGAGCAACAGTGTGCCTTCCCCGAAGCGGCACAGTAACGACACTCCCACAAACACCGAGGCGATCCGAAGATCCTGCAGTCTCTTACCGCGATGGAAAGTGAGCATGAAGCTCAAACCCATCGTGGACGCGACGGCGAAGAGGGCGTGACTGCCATTTTGGCTAAGCATCCCGATCGCTGGCGAAACCAACAGAAGGCCAACGACGATCCACGGATTCGACAGATGGCTCAGCTGGCGCGCCACGCGATACGTCACCATCCAAAGCATCGAGAACAGCAGAAGCCGGCCAAGCACGCAGCTGTAAACCATCCAGAAGTCCGATCCGCGGACCGGCAGATACGTGAGCGCATAAAACAGCGCAACGGCTGGGTAACTGTTAAGCGTCGGAAGATTGCTCAGACTGAGGCGGCTCCCCAGCGCAATGTAATTCGCTTCATCGAAGTCTCCGACATTGCTGAGTGTGGGCGCAAACAGTGGAGACACGAGAAGTAGATTGAGAATGAAAACCGCAATGACCAACCCTGGGTTCGTGTGATCAAAGAAGCCTGCTGCCGGTGCGTTCTGATGATCCATCATTGTGGCGTTCATGGACGCTACACCCTGCCCTCAAGCACCCATTGAGCAGCGGTGATTCCCCGATACTGCGCCTCTTCAAAGATTGAGAAACCGCTGAGATCCGAGTGAGCAAAGTGAATTTTGCCGATGGGGCGAGTGAAATTTCTCCGCTTTTCTCCCCAGATGAAACCAGGCCTGGGTCGCACCATGGCGTGTCCCCAGCGCATGATATCGATATTTCTCACGAGTTCGCGAATTTCAGGGTGCGGTTTTGAAAGGTCCGCGAGAATGAAGTCGACCCAGGTCTGCCAATCGGTGCCAAGCAGTCGTTCACGCTCGCTTCGGGGCGAAGAACCCGTGAGGGGATAGTAGAAGGTCAGCACCGTCTCCTGCTGGTGCACTTGCAGGCTCTGATGCGTCGCGACGACATAGCCCAGCGAGTCGCTGTCATGGATAACGTTGTCCCATGCGATCGGCACTCCGGCTCGTTGCTCAGGGAACGCGCTGAGAGTGAGATTAGCGACCATCCAGGGCGCATATTCGAAAGCGTCAACGCCATCACGTTTATCCATGAGGTATTTCGCCAGGAATGTAGGACAGGCGAAAATGATTCGATCGGCGCGGATCGTCATGGACGTCTTCTCTTGAACGTCGTAACAATCCACGCCGCCTTCGCGCACTCGGAAAATCAGCGAACCGGGCCGTATATGAGAGGCAAGCTTCTCGCGAAGGCGCCTGACGATCCACCCGTTGCCTTCCGGCCAGGTGAGCACGGCCGCATCGTCGACATTCCGACTTCCAAAATAGTGGAGGCCGGCCCACGCGGATACATCGCCGTAGTCACAGCCATAGTCATCACGGCAGGCGTAGTTCACGTACCAGTGAAGAGCTGCGGAACTCAACCCGCGATTGTTGAGATAGTCGCGGATGGTGATTGAATCGAGATCCAAAAGGTCCTTGTCCCGGCCGCTGAATTCCATGGGAATGGTGAAGGCGTGGCGCGCTCTAAAGCTTTCGACAATGTCCCTGAAACGCTCAAAGTCTTCATGATCGCGATCCGAGGTCCCAAGGGTGGGAATCAATCCCTCCTGCCACCGGCCATGAAGATAGAGTCTTTCCTGCGGATCAAAACAGAGATACTCCTCCTTATATAGAGGTTCCCCGTGCGCATAGCCGATGATCACACCCAATTCCTCGAAGAGCTCGCGAACAAAGCGGGACTCTTTTGTCGGCAGTGGGACATAGTGAGCGCCCCAGGGATAAGCGGAGACACGATTTTCGCCGAAGCGGGCATTACCTCCGGCCTCGTCTTCGAGTTCGAGGATCTCGAAATCGTGAAAACCGTTACGCGCCAGATACCATCCGGCGCTGAGACCAGCGATCCCCGCGCCAACAATGACCACTGGGACGCGCCTTTCCCCGGACGGCGCCGGAATCGTGCCGCCTCGCAGCAGATGACCGATGTCATGAGATGCGCCCACAAACGATCCCGTTATGCCGCTCCGAACCCTCCGGTTACACCCGGCAACGAGGCCTGCTCCTAGAGCCAGGAGTTCGCGACGCGTCACTGCGAGACCTCGTGCCACTCCGATTCGTAGTAGCGCACGAGAATCTGGTTGTTGAGGTGATTCACTTCGGTATCAACACGGCTCATGTCCGCCGGGAACTGAAAAAATCCCGGAAGCTGCTCGGTGCTGACAAACTTGAGGCCTGGCAGCGTGACCTGCGGAATGGAATACGGCCGTTTCGACGCGATCACGAATCCCCACTCGCCGAACGACGGAACATACACGTGATAGGGCGATGTGAGCAGACCGCCACTCTCAATCGTGTTCACGATGCACCAGTACGATTTTCTCGCGTAGAGAGGCGAAGTAGACTGAACGACCGCGGCGCCCTCCTCGCTGAGGTGACGCGACAGCAAATGATAGAACGTTGTCGTATAGAGCTTCCCCAACGCATAGTTCGTCGGATCCGGGAAGTCCACGATCGCAAGATCGAAAATGTCGCTGTTCTTCCCGAGCCAGACAAATGCATCCGCGTTAACGATCTTCAGCTTCGGAGAACGCAGCGAATCGTCATTGAGATGGCGAAGGAGTTCATTCGAGCTGAAGAGGCGCGTCATCTCGGGATCGAGGTCCACCAGAGTCACAGACTCAACCGATGAATATTTCAAAACCTCTCTCAGAGCCAGTCCGTCCCCGCCGCCAAGAATGAGAACCCGACGCGGCGACGCCAGCCATTCCATCGCCGGATGAACCAGCGCTTCGTGGTAGCGATATTCATCCTTAGAGCTGAACTGAAGATGACTGTTAAGGAAGAGCCGAACATCATCCTTCCATCGCGTAATAACAAGCCGTTGGTAAGGAGTGCTCTTTGAGAACACAACGTCATCCGTATACAGACTTTCTTCGGCAAAGGTCGTCAACCGTTCCCCATAAGCAAAGCCAGCCATGAGAAGAAACAGGGCGGCGACACATTGAGCGCGAATAGACGAGACCTTCGCAATCTGCTCTCGAAAAAGGCTCGTCGTCCAGACCGCAACGAGAACGTTCAGAATGCCGAACATGAAGCACGTTCGAACCAAACCGAGTTTCGGCGCAAGAATCAGGGGAAAAAGCAGCGATACCGCGAGCGCACCGAGGTAGTCGAACGTCAGAACCTGCGAGACGAGATCTTTAAACTGAAGCTTGTCTTTCAGGATACGCAACAGCAGCGGGATTTCGAGCCCCACAAGAATGCCGACAATCACGACCTGAGCGTACAGAATCAGCCGAAAACTCTCCAGATACGCAAACACAATGAAGAGAATGGCGGCAGATGAGCCACCGATAACGCCCACCATCAATTCGATACGAATGAAACGAGCGACGAGCCCTTTGCCGATATAGCGGGACAAGTACGAGCCAATACCCATGGCAAAAAGGTAGGTCCCGATGATCGTGGAGAAGTACGTTACCGAATCGCCAAGAAGGTAGCTGGCCAATGTGCCGGCGATCAGTTCGTAGACGAGCCCGCACGATGCAATAACGAATACCGAGATCAAGAGGGCGTAGACCATTTCGCCGGTTAGCCGTGGATTGCCGCCGCAATGATGATGCAAATGCCCAGAGACATCGCCCCGACAACGATCGCCAGCGCGGAGTTATGCTCGTCGATGATCTCCTTCCACAGCTTGTAGGGTGTCGCCAGGTCTATAAGAAGGAACGAAACTGCAAAAATGATCACGCCAAGAAAAGCGAACACGAGCGCGTTCAACACATTACTGATTTCAACCATAGGTACTCGCTCCTTTTAACATCCTCACTTGTGAGGCAACCTTGAATAAACGCTCCGATAAACACCTGGATTATTCCGAATCGACTTCGGGACATCCTTGATCTCTTCGTACTGCACGAAGCCGGCTCCCGTGTACGTCCCCCAGGCGAATGCGGTCAGCACCAGCGCGCCGAACACTGCAAAAGCGCGAATCATTCGTCATCCTCCCCTGCCGTATTGATGAGTTTGCTCATCGGGTGATCACTTTCACTCCAACGTTTGAATTCAAAGCTGCGCTTCGTCCAAAAAACGACAGCAGGAACAATGACAATCACGCCGACCGTCACGAAAAACATCCACCATCGCGGGACGTCGCGGTATACCTGCAGCGAGTACCTTGCCGGCGCCATACCCTCCGGCTCGACCCGCAGATAATAGTGACCGGAAGGAACGTGGGGAAGATACACCGCGTCGGACTGGTTTCCCTCACTCCACGCGCCGTCAGAATCCGTGCCAAAGTAGTAGCCTATTTCGCGACCGAAATCGTACGCCGTACCGGTGTCGTCGTTGATGAGAGCCATGCTGAGGTAGATCCACGCGTTGGTGACGTTTGCTCGCGTACGCACCATGACATTGGAGGTGCGTCCGTTCAATTCAAAAACCTCGGTCACTCGCGATTTTTCAGCATCCGCAGGGTTGTAGACGAGGTCCTTCTGGTAGACAAGCCTGTTCTGCGAGAGGGCGAGGGTAGCGAGTTGAATGGCGAGAGCAATCGCCAGGAAGGCCAGAGTGAGTTCGCCGACCTTCGCGGCACTTTTGTCGAGTGAAGAGGGCTGACTCGCACCCACACCGAATCGAAAAGGCATTGCGGTCGTAAGCTTGAACGCACTGGCTACTGCGGCGGGCTCCATGTATTCACCTACGGAATAAGAAAGGTCGCCTTCCGTGTTCTCGACGCTTAGCATTCGCGGAGGATTGATAAAGTCCGAGACCAGACACGCTTCACCCTGCTGAACGCGCCAGTAAAACTCTCCGATCACGTAATCAACCTTTGCCAGAGCGGACTGAAAGTGACGAAAGGTTTTGCCCTTGTATCTCAAGTCGCCGTTGCTCAGCATGCCCGGCCGGTACCACGTGGACTTGATGTAGTTCCAGTGGCCGTGATATTCCGAAAGCCATCGAAAACCCTTATAGGGATTGAAGAGCAGATATTCCCGCCAGTGGTAATCAACTCCCTCGACCGTAACAAATCGTTGAAGAAATCCGATAACCTCAAACTCTCCATCGGGAAACGTTCCTCTCGTCCCCAGCGGAATGGCGGGTGTCACCTTCGTCCTTGCCGCAAAAGTGCTGAGCACTTTCAGATTTTCATCGGAAACATCGATGATCGCGCCACAACTGGGACAAACAACGCTCGTCGTTTGCATGAGCCCCCGCTGTGTTACCGCGGCGCCGCATTGCACACACTGGAATGCGCGTACTTTGGGCGATGCCTTACCCGACCAACCGTCGAACTCGCGGAGATTCGAAAGACGAAGATCGTCGAACTCGACATATTCCCCAACGAAGACGAGTGGACTTTCTTCACTGTAGTCGAGGGTCGCAAAGCTGGCCTGATCTCCAAGCAGGTCTGCAACAGGCGCTTCATAACCACCGGCCACGCGAAACGGCAACTCGCCCTCGCCGGCGACACAGCGTGCCGTCTCCACGTTCTGCACCCAGAAGGCCTGTTCTCGAAGCTCCACTTTCGCCCCGGCTTTTAGCGTTTCGAATCCCGGGACCGGATTGTCGGTCTTTCTGAGGAACGACACCGCGTAGGTCCCCCCGGCTTCGCCGAGCCAACCGCTCCTTCCGTCGCTGAACATCAGGTGCCATTCGTTCCAGATGCCGCGGTCATACCGCAACTGGATGCGCCCAACGACCGAGAAGCTGACACCTTTGTACTCGCCACGAACACCGAGCTGCAGGGGTGAGCCATCGACCTGAAGCGTCGCCATTTTTCCAATGTCTTCAACATTGATGTCATGCCGAATAAGCGTGGAGTTGCAGTGCTCGCAAACAGCAAGAATGGAGAACGCCGACTGGAAAGCGACAGATGCTCCGCAGGATGGGCAGTCAACTTTGACCATCGTTCAGAAACCAACCTCCATCCGGTGATAGACCCGCTCGAACTCGCGAACGCGGACATCCGTAGCGCCGAGCGAGGATTGCAAGGTCGCTCGCCAGTCGAGTCCCTCGCGCGGCGTGCAGCAGAATACGTTCACGCAGACAGAACGGTACTCGGGAAAAGTATGGATTGTGAGATGCGATTCCTGCAGCAGCCATATGCCTGTCACTCCACCGCTGCGCTCAAACACGTGCCAGACAGGGTTGCCAACAGGCCGCAACGCCATGCGCTGAACGATCGTCTCAAACAATCCTGAAAGCCTTGCACGATCCAGCAGCCGCTCTTCCGTGCAGCCGAACGCCTCAATGAGCCATTCGATTCCGATCATGTGTTTGTATATTCGGGTCTTAGCGCCTGCAATGCAACGTGGAACTGCGAGAAACTCGGCCATCTCTCTTCCTTGCCTCGACGTCGTTGCAGCCGTATTCTTGGGGACCATTGAGAAGGCAGACAGGAACATCACCCCATGAGACGAATAGCAGTTCTGATTTTTCTCGCCGTTGTTCTATTGCTCCACACCTCTTGGGTGGCCTACACGCAAAATGCAAAGCCACCAGGACAACTGCGGATTGCGAAGGTCAAAGGCGACCTCTACCTGATCTCCGGTGAAGGCGGAAACGTTGCGGTCTACGTCACCACTGAAGGCGTTGTTCTCGTCGATGACATGTTCGATCGAAATCATGCCGACATTCTTGCGCAGATAAAGTCCGTTACGGACAAGCCGCTTCGGTACGTGTTGAATACGCATCAGCACGACGATCATGCCGGCGGCGACATGAAGATGTTACCGATCGCCGAGGTCGTGGCGCATCGCAACGCGCGTGCGAATCTCGCCGACATCAAACAACCTTATTATGAGGATACGCCGGGCACACCAATTGGACTGCCCAGGCTCACATTCACAGACGAATTCGCCGTGCATCTTGGCGGCAAGGAAGTTCGAGCGAAATACTTCGGGCGCGGTCACACGAGCGGCGACGTTATCGTCTATTTTCCTGAGCTCAAGGCCATTCACACTGGTGACCTATTCCTCGGACGCGCCGCTCCGCGTGGAGGCGCCGCACAAACACGGCCTCCCGGAGTGAACATCTATGTGGACTACGCGCAGGGCGGCAGCTTCATGGAATGGACAAAAACATTGGATGGAGTGCTGCAGATGGATTTCGACACGGTAATCCCTGGCCACGGTCCCATTTCGACAAAAGAAGATGTCGCAAAATTCCGTTCGGATCTCGAAATCATGCGTACGCGACTGATCGGAGTCGTTCGCAACAGTTCGAACAAGGATGAAATGGTGAGAGTTCTTGAAACCGACTATGGCTGGAGGGCGACAGGCTGTCCACTGACACCGCCCACCGCGGGTTGCCTGCAGTTCCAGCAATCCGACTCAATGTTTGCAGAGCTCAAGCGATGAGGGACACAAACGTTGGAAAGCCTGAAACCCGGCCACTTTCGTAGGATTTCGAGCGTTTTTCAAACAACCGCCTCGCTCAAACCTCACCTTCAGCATTGACACGTTCACCTGTCAAATTGATAATGAACTCGCCGTACTAAGTTAGGCCGGCACGGAAAACCTCAGCCGGCGAACAGCCTCTGACTCACGACGAACGTGAGTTATGCCAGGGCAATGAAATTTGCAGTTTGGACATCGACGTCCAAAACACCTGATTTCCGTGGTGTTTTGGGCGTTTTTTATTTTCACGCAGTTTTGTAGGTGAGATGCAGAGTGGCCACAAATTTGTCATACGTGAAAACAGCGGGGCGACACTTAGGAACATTGCTTGAGATTGGCGGCGCGCTTAGCGCCGCCCTGTCTGCGAGAGCTGCCTTTCAGCGCGTTCTGGAAGTCCTCGAAAGGCATCACGAAGTGCTGCGCGGTACAGTGACGGTTCTCGATCGCGATACTGGAGAGATCCGTGTCGAAGCGTCGGTCGGACTTGGCGATGCAGGCAGGGGCACTCATTACCGGCTGGGCGAAGGAATCACCGGCAGAGTTGTCGAAACCGGCAAGCCCATTGTCGTGCCCCAAGTAAGCCGCGAGCCAATGTTCCTGAACCGCATTGGCCGCCGCAAGGATCTGGACAAGAGGGACATCACATTTGTATGCGTCCCGTTCTTCGTCAACAACAGACCTGTTGGCGCGCTCGGCGTGGATCTCATGTTCGATGCGAATCGCGACTATGAGGCTGATCTGAGCTGTCTTCGTATCGTCGCCACCATGATGGCCCAGGCGGTAAAGGCGGATCATCTCCTCGATGATGAACGCCAGAGGCTTCTCGACGAAAACACACACCTTCGTGGCGAACTCAAGGAACGCTACGAGTTCGCGAACATCATCGGAACCACCGGACCGATGAAGCAGGTCTACGAACAAATCGTGCAGGTCGCCCACACAAACACAACGGTGCTGATCCGCGGCGAATCGGGCACAGGCAAGGAATTGATCGCTCACGCGCTTCATTACAACTCGCCGAGAAGCAAAAGACCTTTTGTAAAGGTCAGCTGCGCAGCCCTGCCCGACTCGCTGATTGAATCGGAACTCTTCGGCTACGAAAAGGGCGCTTTCACAGGCGCGCATGCCCGAAAGAAGGGCCGATTCGAACTGGCAGAAGGCGGTACGCTGTTTCTTGACGAAATCGGGGACATCAATCCGACAACTCAGGTGAAACTCCTCCGCGTTCTTCAGGAAAAAGAATTCGAACGCATCGGGGGAACCGAGACGATTCGCGCAAACGTGCGATTGATCACAGCAACAAACAAGGATCTCGAGCAGGCAATCGCCGACGCGCAGTTCCGCGAGGACCTCTACTATCGGCTGAACGTCTTCACCATTTTCGTGCCGCCCCTACGAGAACGTAAGTCCGATTTGCTCCTGCTCGCGGACCACTTCCTGCAGAAGTATGCGAAAGAGCATGGGCGCGATATCCGCAGGATCTCCACACCGGCAATTGATATGCTGACTTCCTATCATTGGCCAGGCAACGTCCGCGAACTCGAAAACGTCATTGAACGCGCCGTGTTGATTTGTGACGGCGCCGTCGTCCATGGACATCATCTTCCTCCCACGCTTCAAACTGCACAGGCGTCGGGTACCTTCACGCGTCTTTCGCTGGCCGAGTCGATTGCCGCCTACGAAAGGGATCTCATTCTCGACGCGCTGAAGACGTCGAGGGGGAATCGCGCGAAAGCAGCCCGGCTGCTCAGCACGACGGAACGCATCTTCAACTACAAGGTGCGAAAGTACACAGTGGATGTTGACCGGTTTCGGGGATGACAACATCGATGTAAGGCCTATTTGAGGCCTCATACATTGTTGTATGATTCCCCTTCTTTCAGAGTCTCTCCTTCCCACCTAAGTCGTTTGTAATCAATCTGCACACGCGCACATCACTGGCAACGATATTGCATTGTTACCGGCGATGGCGACGGTGATGAGCCTTTCCTTGCTGCAGGAAGTCATCCGGGTTTCCCTCTCCCCCAGCAGGAAACCCGGACATTGCTTTGGACCCGTCGCCATCACGAGAAACATTTTTGGAGACCATTCATGAGTGCGCCGTTGCCATCGCCGATCACTGCGAATCTCGGAAGCGTCGACAGCATCCCCATGGGACAGGGGCGACTCTTCGAAGTGCAGGGCGTGTCCATCGCCGTGTTTCGTAGCCGCGACGGTTCTGTGTTTGCGACACAGGCAACCTGCCCTCATCGGGGAGGCCCGCTGGCAGACGGCATTCTCGGGCAGCGCACTCTGGTCTGTCCGCTGCATGCCTGCGGTTTCGATGTCTGCTCGGGGAACCCTGCCGGCCACACCTATGGAGGCCTGAAGGTCTATCCGATCTATCTCAACTCCAAAGAACAGCTGATCATCACGCTCGAATGAAGGATGGCGTACGGAACATGAAAACATTTGACCGAACGGCATTCAGGGCCGGAATCGCCGGCGCGATCGTGGTGATGCTTTTCATTGTCGTAGGCTCTCGATACCTTGCCGACTTCGACTGGGCGCTGACCACGTATGCGGTGGGCAGCATCTTTGCGGCATTCGCGGTGGTCTATCGATACGCCGTGTGGGCTCAAAGGCCGCCGACACGCATGTATCTTCGGCGCGGCATCCAGGCGTTCTTTGCACGCAAGCGCGGATTATCTTCGACTCCGAGAAACGCGGGCTCTCTGCTCGGACTGCTTCTCGACAATTTTGTGCTGCAACGGTTCATCACGCGTCGCAGCAGGGAACGCTGGATTATGCACGCGTGCCTTTCCTGGGGAGGCATGCTCGCGTTCGCTCTCACATTCCCTCTGGTCTTTGGTTGGATTCACTTTGAGTCCTCGCCGCAGAACGCGGAAATCTACCGGGTGTTCTTGATGGGATTTCCCGTTGAAAAATTCGCGGTCCACAGCGTGAGCGGTTTTCTGCATTTCAACCTGCTGAACATTTCTGCTGTCGTGTTGTTGATCGGACTGATTCTTTCCGTGAAGCTCCGTATGAGTGACAGGGGAGAGGTTGCGACCCAGACCTTCGCCGACGACGTGTTTCCCGTCCTGCTGCTGTTCGCCGTCTGTGTTACGGGCCTCATGCTGACCGTCAGCGCAAAGTTTCTCGCAGGCTCTGGATTTCAGTTCATCGGGATGGCACACGCGGCAAGCGTCATCGGCCTGCTGTTATATCTGCCGTTCGGGAAACTATTCCACATCATCCAGAGACCGTTGTCGCTTGGAGTGTCGTTCTACAAGAAGGAAGGACTGTCAGGTCCAGCCGCGCATTGCCTTCGGTGCGGCCAGAACTACGCCTCGAAGCTCCACGTCGATGATCTGAAGACTGTGCTCGATCAGCTCGGTTTCAACTTTCGGTTCGCAACGGCTGCGGGCGATATCCATTATCAGGACATCTGCCCTCCATGCCGCCGGAGGCTGCTCGCACTCAATCAAGGAAGGGTGCTGGGGCGATAACATGGCGACACCCACTCTCGACGAAATCGGTCTCATCGGCCTTTACGGTCCAACACTGAACTATGAGCCCCCCGGAGGATGGGCCGAGCAGTCCGATTGCACGCTCGTCAAAACGCACTGCTGCTTCTGCGGCGTACAGTGCGGCATTCAGCTGAAGGTTCACGACAACAAAGTCGTGGGCTTCGAACCATGGGAAGAGTTTCCCGTGAACCGCGGCATGCTCTGTCCCAAGGGCGTGAAACGGTATCTCCAGAACGAGCATCCGGATCGCCTGCTCAAGCCGCTGATTCGCACGCGCGATGGCTTTCGTGAGGCCACGTGGGAGGAATCGCTGAATCGCACTGTCGAAGCGATTCGAAAGATACAGGCTCAGTATGGGCGCGATGCCTTCGCCATGCTGGGCGGGGCGTCGATGACAAACGAAAAGGCATACCTCATCGGGAAATTCGCACGTATCGCCCTCCGCACAGCAAACATCGATTACAACGGCCGCCTGTGCATGGTCAGCGCTGGCGCCGCCAACAAGATGGCGTTCGGTGTGGATCGCGCTGCCAATCCCTGGAGCGACATTCCGATGGCAAAGGCGATCATCATCGCCGGAGCCAACATTGGGGAATGCTTCCCCATCCTCACCGACTACGTTTGGAGAGCTCGCGACAACGGCGCAAAGATCATCGTCATCGATCCGCGCATGACCCCGATCGCGCGAACCGCCGATCTTTTCCTTCCGGTGCGCCCCGGCCGGGACAGCGCACTCGCCAACGGCATTCTCCACGTCATGATCAAACGGGGATGGGTCGACCACGCTTTCATCGAGGACAACACTCTGGGATTCGAGGAGGTGGAACGTCTCGTCGAGAAGTACACTCCGCAACGCACCGAAGCGATCACGGGCGTACCGGCCGCGAGCATCATCCGTGCCGCTGAAATCTGGGGGCCCGCGGAGACTTCGATGCTTCTTCACGCCCGCGGCATCGAGCACCACTCCAAGGGTGTCGAGAATTGCCTCTCCTACATCAATCTCGTGCTCGCCAGCGGACGTATCGGTAAACCCGGCAGCGGCTACGGAACAATTACCGGCCAGGGCAACGGCCAGGGTGGCCGCGAACACGGTCAGCGCTGCAATCAACTTCCCGGCGCGCGCGACATCGAGAATCCGGAGCATCGAAGATTCATCGCGGACTTCTGGCGTATCGCGGAGTCTGAGCTGCCCAGGACCGGCTTGAGTTCCTGCGAGATCTTCGATGCGATTGAAGCGGGGAAAATCCGCGGGCTGCTGACTATAAGCTTTAACCCGCTGGTCTCCATTCCGGATGCAAGCCGAACGCGCGCCGCGCTCGAGAAGCTGGAATTTCTTGGATGCATCGATTTCTTTCTTTCAGAAACGGGGCGTCACGCCGACATTGTTCTTGCCGGGTCGCTGCAAGAAGAAGACGAAGGCACGATCACGACCGGCGAAGGCCGATGCGTCAAACTGCAGCAATCGGTGACACCGCCCGGCGATGCACGCGTAGACTGGCAGATCCTGACAGACCTCGCCGCTCGGCTGGGCTATAAGGACTACTTTCCTTACGTCATCTCCGACGACATCTTTCGCGAGCTCGCCGGCGCGAGCAAGGGTGGATCCGCCGATTACAGCGGCATGACCTACGCGAAGATTGAAAAGAACATGGGCGTGTTCTGGCCATGCCCGTCTTTCAATCACCCCGGGACACCAAGACTCTTCGAGGGCAGCCGATTCCATCATGCCGACGGCAAGGCTCGCTTCTATGGATACGAGTATCGGCCTCCCGCAGAAGACGTCGATGCCGAATACCCACTTTTCTTTACGACCGGCCGCGTCGTCTCGCAGTATCTGACTGGAAATCAGACGCGGCGCATAGGCCCGCTTGTTGATCAGTATCCGGAGCCTTTGTGCGAATTACACCCGCTCCTTGCCGCGAGACTGGGAATCGCCGATGGAGACCTCCTACGGGTGGAAACAAGGCGCGGCTCGATCGAAGTGCCCGCACAGGTTGTTCGTACGATTCGTCCGGATACGGTGTTTGTTCCGTATCACTGGCCCGGCAAGAAGTCCGCAAATCTCCTGACAAACCGCGCTCTCGATCCGATCTCAAAGATCCCGGAATACAAGGTCTGCGCCTGCAGGATTGAGAGGGTAAGGTGAACGGATACGATTTCTTCATCGATCCTTCACGCTGCATAGGCTGCAAGGCGTGCATGCAGGCATGCATGGAGTGCGACACGCATCGCGGACGTTCCATGATCCACCTTGAATTCGTGGATCGGGCCGCGAGCACGCAGACGTCTCCGGTGGTGTGCATGCACTGCGAAGACCCGGCGTGTGCGCGTGTCTGTCCCGCCGACGCGATCAAGCAGGACGAGAACGGCATCGTTCACAGTTCACTCAAACCCCGGTGCATCGGCTGCTCGAACTGCGTGCTGGCGTGCCCGTTTGGCGTTCCGCACTACGTGGCGCAAATCGACCAGATGATGAAGTGTGACATGTGCTTCGACAGGACCAGCATCGGAAAGAAGCCCATGTGCGCGACAGTCTGCCCGAGCCAGGCTCTCTACTACGGACGTGCGGAAGACATTGAGCGAATGCGCGTCGAAAGCCCAGTCCATCAGTTCCAGTTCGGCAACCAGACGGTCAGGACAAAGGTCCATCTGATGAGCGCCCCCGCAACGGACCAGCTCGACTTCGACATTCTTTCGTTCATGCCGGAATCGGAAGACCAGGTGCCGGACATCACGGAGCTCGCCATATGGGGCAATTGAAGATGTCCTCGCGTTGGAAACAGGATTTTCCCGTTCCGAGTGCTGAAGACAGCTACGTCACGCGAAGGGAATTCACGAAGTTCCTGGGTTTGACTTCGCTCGCTTTCCTGATCGGCACTTGCGCCGCAGCGGCCAGAAAATTCGCGAAGCAGCTTTACCACACTGAAACGGCCTCCGTTACTGTGGCCGCCATTCACGATATCCCTGTCGGAGGGCACAAGCTCTTCCGGTATCCGACAGAAAACGATCCCTGCATTCTTCTGCGCCTGGCCGATGACAAGTTCGTCGCCTTTGATCAGCGTTGCACACATCTCTCCTGTCCCGTGCTCTTCGATGCTGCAAAGAAACAACTGGCCTGTCCGTGCCACGAAGGATTTTTCAGCGCTGAAGACGGACGTCCGCTGGCGGGGCCGCCAAAGCGTCCGCTGGCCCAGCTCTCGGTAACAACGAAGAACTCGCAGGTACTGGTTCGTCGTCAGGAGGTGCGATCCGCATGAACCCGGCTACTCAACAACGTCGGCGGATGAACGTCGTCCTGCAGATGGTCACTGCATTGATCACGGCAATTCTGCTCGGTCAGCTCTGGCTGTTCACGGTGACGCTGGACGCCATGGAAAACCCGGCAGCATCGATGAGCGTGGCTGTAGCGGCAGCCATCTGCTCCATCGTGGCTTTTGGAAGTGTGTGGGTATTGATTCAGTTCTTTCTAAATACGGAACAAACGGAAACGGGGGAGCGATCTTGAGTGCTGTAAAGAAAAGACTCGTAGTGGTCGGGAATGGAATGGCTGGAGCCCGTGTTGTTGAAGAAATCCTTAAGCGAGCTCCGGATGTGTTCGACATCGTCATGTTCGGCGCCGAGCCCTATGGGAATTACAACCGCATCCTGCTGAGCAACGTCCTCAACGGAAGTCAGAAGGCGACCGACATCTTCATCAACCCGTTGTCGTGGTATCGGGAGAACAATATTGGACTGCACGCCGGCGTCAAGGTATCTCACATTGATCGAAAACGACGCGTTGTTGTAGGTGTTCCGCTGAAAAAAGACTCGCTTGCCTACAGCGTCAATGCCGAGTCTGACGAGAGCGCAGCTGCGATTGAAGAGCCTTACGATCACGTGATCATCGCAACAGGTTCTCGCCCGTTTGTGCCTTCAATGGAAGGCTTCGGAGGCGAAGGCACTTTCCTTTTCAGAACGATCGATGACTGCTCGCGTATCGCCGACTTTGCAAAAAACTGCCGGCACGCCACCGTCATTGGCGGCGGGCTTCTCGGCCTGGAAGCAGCGCGCGGTCTGCTGAGCCATGGTGTTGAAGTCACTGTGTTGGAAGCCGGGCCGCAACTGATGGGACAGCAGTTGGACCCCGAGGCGGGCGACATGCTCCTGAAGACCATCGAGTCCATGGGAATCCACGTCCGCTGCAACACCATAACGACGAAGATCTGCCGCCTCGGAAAGCGAATCACTCATCTGGAGTTCAAGAACGGATCGACGCTGGAAACGGACATGGTCGTGGTGAGTACCGGAATTCGCCCGATTAACGAAGTTGCAATGCTCTCGGGCCTTACTGTGGATCGCGCCATCGTCTGTGACGATCAAATGCGCACAAACGACCCGGACATCTTTGCGCTCGGTGAATGCATCGAGCATCGCGGCCAGGTTTACGGTCTCGTGGATCCCATCTGGGAGCAGGCCAACGTGCTCGCCGATGTGATAACCGGCATCAAGCCTGATGCCGCTTATTGCGGATCCAAACTCGGAACAAAGTTGAAGGTGATGGGTGTCGAGCTTGCATCGATGGGCATCACGCGGCCGGCACGGGAAGACGATGAAGTTGTTATCTATCGGGAGCCTTCACGCGGCATCTACAAAAAGTTGATCGTGCGGGGGGAGCAGATCGCAGGCGCAATTCTTCTCGGCGATATCGAATCTGCCGGAACGCTAATGCAGATGTTCCTCGGGAATGTTAAAGCGCCGGCACGACGCGCGGATCTCCTGTTCGGCTCACCAAGCGGTGTTTCGCTGCTGAAGGCTTCGGACCTTCCGGACAACGCGCAGATCTGCAACTGCAACGGTGTGAGCAAAAAGCAAATCGTTGAAGCGATTGAGGTGAAGGGTTGTCAAACCGTCTCCAAGATCGGCGCGTGCACCAGAGCCGGATCGGGCTGTGGTTCGTGCAAAAGCCTGGTGGCGCAGATTCTGGAAGCGTGCCTGGGTGAAGTCCTCTATGACCCGAGCGAGCACTACTATGTTCCAGGGGTTCCTCTCGAAAAGTCCAGGCTCGTCTCCGAGATTCGGAGCCGTGGCATCAAATCCGTCAGCGAAGTCTTTTCACAGCTGGCCGAGGGAAAGGAAGATCCGTCCAGCAAGGTAGGCCTTGCTTCGCTGCTTAAGACACTTTGGCCGGAAGACTACGAGGATGAGCGCGACGCGCGGTTCATCAACGATCGCGTCCACGCAAACATCCAGAAGGACGGGACGTTTTCTGTCGTGCCGAGAATCTATGGCGGCGTCACCAGCGCGGACGAACTGATGCGGATTGCCGAGGTGGCGGTCAAGTACAACGTACCAATGGTGAAACTCACGGGTGGTCAGAGAATCGATCTGCTTGGCATCCGGAAGAATGATCTGCCGCATGTCTGGAAAGACCTCGGCATGCCCAGTGGCCACGCTTACACGAAGGCCTTCCGCACATGCAAGAGTTGCGTCGGAACAGATTTCTGCCGCTATGGCGTTGGAGACTCCATCGAGTTGGCTCAAAAGATCGAGCGGCGATTCCAGGGCGTGGAGTCTCCACACAAGATGAAGCTCGCCACTGCAGGCTGTCCGCGAAACTGTTCCGAAGCTTATGTGAAGGATCTTGGCGCGGTCGCCATCGAGGGCGGCAAATGGGAAATCTACATCGGCGGCGCGGCGGGAAGTAGCGTCCGAAAGGGCGATCTGCTCTGCACTGTAGACACCCACGATGACGTGCTCCTCTACATGGGCCGCTTCATGCAGTACTACCGCGAGCACGGCAAGTATCTCGAACGGTCTTACGGATTCGTGGAGCGAGTCGGCATCGACACAATACGAAAGATTCTCGTCGAGGACAGTCTGGGAATCTGCGCGCGATTGGATGCAGAGATTCAGAAAGCCGTCGACGCTTATCAGGATCCGTGGCAGGAGGCTGAAATTCCGGTTTATCCCGCGCAGTTCAGTGGACCCGAATTGGCTTACGCACTGGAGGTTGCCGAAAACAATGGCTAAAGCAGAAATCACCCCAATTGTTAGTCTCGGAAGCGTCGATGCGATTCCACTCGGCCAAGGCCGATGCTATGTCGTCGGCGATCGCGAGGTCGCGGTCTTTCGTCAACGCAATGGAGCACTCTTCGCCACGCAGAACCAGTGCCCGCACAAGCAAGGGCCCCTATCCGAAGGGTTGGTTGGAGACAGACGAGTGATCTGTCCCCTGCATGCGCATCAGTTCAATCTGGAGACGGGATGCGGGGGAGAACCGGAGGAACGTTTGGAGGTTTATGCAGTTCAGGAAGTTGGAGGGAACATTGTTTTGAATTTCGAGGGTAGATAAGGGGAATTTTGAAATCGGACGAATCCGGGGATTCGTCCGATTTAAGATCTCGATCACTTCTTCTCGACCGTAACTCTTATCTCCCGCAGTTCTCCGCTCCCGTCCAAATTCAGCGGCACACTCAACAGATCCGCCATTCCATACGACTTCAGCTGTGCGCAAATTGCTTCGCGTGATTCTCCAGAAAATCGATGAGGTAGGTGCGGCAGGCGTAATAGTCGGGATGATCGAGAACTTCGACGCGATTGCGCGGGCGTGCGAAAGGCACGGTATACACTTCGCCGACGCGCGCTTCAGGACCGTCGGTCATCAGGATGATACGGTCCGCAAGATACAAGGCTTCGTCGATGTCATGCGTGACCATGACAACGACTTTCCGCGACTTCTCCCACACGTCCAAAAGCTTGTCCTGCAAATCCAGCCGAGTCAGAGAATCGAGCATGGAGAACGGTTCATCAAGCAGCAGGAACTTCGGCTCGATAGAAAGCGCCCGCGCCATCGAAACACACTGCTGTGTTCCCAGTGAGAGTTCCGTCGGCATCTGTTCATAGCACCCGGCGGCACCGACAAGATCCAGATACTTCTCGGCCTGCTCGCGGCGTTGCGCGCGTGTGTGAGTTGGAAAAGCGCGTCCTATGGCAAGCGAAACATTCTCTCCGGCGGAAAGCCACGGAAGGAGCGATGGCGTTTGAAAGACCACGCCCCGATCGCTTCCGGGTTCATCGACTTCCTTTCCATTGATCGCGACGCCGCCAAAGGTAGCGCGCTGAAGACCGGCAATAATCGACAACACCGTGGACTTGCCACATCCCGAATGACCGACAATGCACACAAATTCACCGTCGGTGAGTTTTGCGTGCACATCCTTGACCGCAGTGTAAGGCCCGGTCGGCGTGTCGAAAATTTTTGTGAGACCGGTAATTTCGAGCGACGCCTGCGTCATAACTGCTCCTCGACAGCCTTGGATTGTGCGACTTTCGGTATTTCCACGGACTTGCGCGGGTCACGCTGCCCTTCATGAACAAACTCAGCGAGCCGTTCCACAACTTCCGCGCGCGTTCTCACCGCAAGCGGATCATGAAGCAGCTGGACATCCGTGCGAGGTCTGGCGAGTTTCACGGGAATCGGCGTACCGAGCTTCGAGCGAGGCCCACGCGTCATGGGAACGATGTGGTCGGATAAAAGCAGAGCTTCATCGAGGTTGTTTGTGATCATGATAGCGGTGGCGGATTTCCCCGCTTCTGAACACATCTTTACCAGCACCTGCTGCAACGTCGAACGGGTGAGCGCATCGAGCGCGCTGAACGGTTCGTCGAGAAACAACAACCGCGGCTCCGTCGCAAAGGCTCGTGCGATCGCCACACGCTGTCTCATGCCGCCCGAAAGTTGCGCCGGCCGCTTCTGAAGGGCTTTGCCCAGGCCTACGGTCTCGAGATAACGCTTCGCCTGGTCGACTTGTTTCGCACGAGGCCAATCGGGGAATGCGGCTTGCACCCCGAGCCGTACATTTTCCACGGCGGAAAACCACGGTAGCAGCGAATAATTTTGAAAAACGACAGCCGCATGAGGGTGAATGCCGCGAACGGCCTCACCCCCTACGGTCACTGTACCGGAGTCCGGAGCCAGGAGTCCGGCAAGGATAGCCATCAGAGTCGATTTTCCGGAACCCGTCGAGCCGACAATGGAAACAAATTCGCCTTCTTCGACGGTGAGGTGGACGCCATTCAGAACATCGCGGACCTTTCCAGCCGACGAAAAAGACTTCGAGACATTTCGTACTTCAACAAGTGCCAATGATCACTCCCCTGTCCGTCTGCCTGCTAGATCGAGCGCAACCGCATCTCCACCAGGCCCATCATCCGGTCGAGCAGAAATCCCACGACACCGATGGTGAGAATGCAGAGCAGGATGTGCGCATAGATGAGACTGTTGTACTCCTGCCATAAGAAGCCACCCACTCCGGGCGTGCCCGTGAGCATTTCGCTCGCGACGATGACCAGCCACGCGATACCCAGGCTCAGACGATAGCCGGTGAACACATGCGGTAACGTGGCCGGCAGCAACACCTTCGTAAATGTCTGGAACTTTGAGAGACGCAGAACCTTCGCGACGTTGTGGTATTCCTGCGGAATAGTGCGAACGCCAGCTATGGTGTTGAGCACCGTAGGCCACATCGAACAGAGAGCAATCGTGAAAAGCGCCGCGGGCTCGGACTTCTGAAAGATAATGAGCCCCAGGGGGAGCCAGGCCAGCGGCGATATCGGACGGAGAACCTGGATCACCGGATCGAACATCCGATTGAACACTTTTGAAAGACCCAGAATAAATCCCATCGGAGTGGCAATTGCGATTCCCAGCAGAAAACCCTTCGCCACCCTGACGAGACTGTAGGAGGCGAGACGGAGAATTCCCTGGTCCATCTCGCCGCGTTTCTCCAATGGTTCGAGAATGTAAACCTTGCTCTCTTCCCATGTCTTCAAAGGAGAGGGCAAGTCCTGCACAATGGCACTGAGGACAGCCCACACCATCAGGAGAAAACCGACTCCTACAACCGGAAGCACAAAACGGACAACGCGGTCAGCCATTTCGTTCTCTCTCCCCTTTACGCCCGACTGTGAATAGGAAAGGACAGCGCGTATTTCTCGGCTTGATTCGGATCGAACGTGCCGTCGAAGAACTTCAAGGGCTCCATGTCCTTGGCCTTCGGAGCTACGCCCATATCCTTCATGGCCTCCAGATAGATGTCCTGACGGATAACTCGCTTCGAGATACCGGCATAATCCGGCGCTTCCTTCACCATGCCCCAACGCCGGAACTGCGACAGCCACCAGTACCCGTAGCTCTTTAACGGGTAGTTGCAATCGCGTTCGTTAAAGATCATGTAATTGGGGTCCTGCTCCAGGCGTCCGTCTCCGTAGTCATATTTCCCCTGAAGCCGCGCGAGGATGATTTCGGGCGGGCAGTTGATGTACGTCGCCTGTGAAACAACCTTCACCGCACTGGAACGGTTCTCCATCTTGTCGAGGTACTGGCTGGAGAGATGCAGTGCTTTAAGAATGGCTTTGACGGTCTTGGGATTTTTTGTTGCGAACTCTTCGGTGAAAGCACAGACCTTTTCCGGATGGTCTTTCCACATCTGCTGAGTGGTGATTACGGTGTAGCCAATCTTGTCTTCGATGGCGCGGTAGTTCCAAGGCTCTCCAACGCAGAACCCATCCATCTTGTCGACCTTCATGTTCGCCACCATCTGGGCGGGTGGAATAGTGATCAGGGACACATCCTTGTCGGGATGAATACCGCCGGAGGCGAGCCAATAACGAATCCACATCGCATGGGTGCCGGGCGGAAATGTCATTGCAAAGGTCAGCGGATCCCCGGCAGCCTTGGCTTTATCCGCGAGCGGCTTTATATCGGCTGCCTTCTTCACGCCCGCTGCCTTGAGCTTATTGTTGAGTGTGATCGCCTGCCCGTTTCGATTGAGTACCCACGGAATAACCATCGGCTTTACCGGCGAGCCTGCAAGACCCATCGTCGATGCGAAAGGCATTCCGATCAGCATGTGGGTTGCCTGATTTTCACCCAGCGTGAGCTTGTCGCGAATAACGGCCCACGACGCTTCCTTTGAGATCGTGGAGTTAATTCCGAATTTTTTGAAGTATCCCAGCTCGTGAGCCATGACGATCGAGGAGCAATCGGTGAGGGCAATGATTCCGAAACGCACATCCGGCGTTTCCGGCGAATCATCGGCATAAATTCCGCCTGCCCATCCTTTCGGAACTCCCGCCAGAATTCCGGCAGCGGCGGAAGCGGCAGTCGTCTTGAGAAACCCGCGTCGGGACTGCTTCATAGATCTTGACCTCCGATTTCAGAAAGAATAGGTAACCATTACGTATGGAAAGCGGTACTGCTTTCCTGGTGTGGCGTTCTTAAGGAATGTTCCTGGGAAGATGTTGGCGTAACCGGCGCCGATCGACGTCACGGCATTCAGCCCATACGTCATCTGGACGTCTGCTTCCTGGCCGACGTGACGACCGGCTGTGCCGCTGGGCACTCTAACGATCGGAGCGCCGGCAGCATTGTAGAGAGCGTCCCGTGTGCTGTCTAACCACCAGGAGTGGTAGAACGCGCTCATGTTCAGTTTCGTGGTCGCTTTGTATTCGACTCCCGCGCGGAGATCGTGAATGTTCTTCCAGCCAACCTGGTCAGCAAGACCATACTTGTCGTGTCCGGTCGGATAGAGCTGATCGAATGTCTGCTGGGTTCCGTCTGTAGGGTTTTCGTCACCGGAGGCGTAGTTGTATTCGAGGACAATGCGGGGCTTCTTGTTGATGCTCGCAAGTGTGTAACCCAACGCCGCGTGTGACGCGGCGGCACGAATGGTATCCGTACCTACCGAGCCCGACTGCCCTACGGCTTCGATGTTGTAATCGAAGTTCGCAGGGAGTTTTCCGACAAAGCGACCGCCGTAAACTTTGCGATCCGTTTTGCCACCCAGGCCCGCCTCCGTTTTCGTGCCGCGCGCCAACCTCCAAAGAACGTAGGGCTCGATCGTGGCATTGGGCACAACCTTCGAGATCGAACCATAAGCGCCATGCAGATCGTTCCCGCCAGAACTCTTGTCGGCCGTACCTTCCTTAAGGTTGACGACAGACGAAGCAAACAGATCCACCTTGTACTTGGTGTGCTGCAGCGTGAGGCGCGCAGCATCGAAGGATCGGGCGGTGTTGGTCCAGTTGAGATGACCAATCAAACGTTGATCGCCGAAAAACAATTCCTGACGGCCAACGCGAAGAAGGACGGACGGAGCTTCCGCTTTTCCGAATTCGGCATAGGCCTGCCGGATGTCCATGGTGTTTTCGAAGGGCGGGCCGTCAGGCTTCGTGTTTTTCCAAAACGACTGAGCATCCTGACCCTGAAACTGGAATCGCATCCAATGCGTCGGACTCACGCGCATATTGAGTCGCAGGCGGCTAAGCACGTACGCGTCGCTGGTATCCGGCTTGAATCCGCCTCCATCGAATCCTTCAAGACGCATTCTGTATTCGCCGCTGAAGCGCAGCCAGACCGGGAGTTCTTTATTGACATGACTCAACATCGGTTGAGCTGGTGTCGGCGCGGCTGGCGTTGAGGCGGGCGCGACGGCCGTGGCTGGCTGCGGTGATTGTTGCTGCGCAAAAACGGACGCGTCCAGAAACGCAAGCACGACAAAGCAGAGCATGATTGTAATAGGTCGTTTCAAAGTCCCTCCGTAATGCAAATCCTCCAATGCAAGGCTCGTGCCGTTGCCGACACGAATTCGCAACGCGCATCGATATCCCTGAGAACAAAGCGCTTGATTGAATCCAGATGTGCATCGCGAAAACAAAGCTCCGCTTGACGTTCACCACACTCCTGTCGGGCTCTGCGCAGGGCGGTACAAAGATGTAAGAAAAGCCTGGATTGCAATTCAGACAGAAGGCCTGCAAACAGTAAGCGGAGCGTTGCAAACTCCGCCACTATGCCGTTGTGCCGACTGCGGAAGACTAATGTTTACGAAGCCAAGTGGATGATTTGGCCGAAGGTTGGTCGCGATACCAACAATTACGTATTCCTTCCGCGAAGCGCACCGACAAACTTGTCCTGTCAGAGCCACAGCACTCGTGTTCTAATTCCTCGTCATGATGGACGTGCGTTCACGACTTGCCCAATTGGATACCTGCGTCGTTTCCGACGCACTCGACAAACTCGGACTCCAGGGCATCGCAGCAGGCGTAAGCCGACTCGCAACCGACAAGAAACTTGCGGGACAGGTTCTCACCGTGAAACTCGAAGCCGCCAATGGACGTCTCGCTGAACGTCACCTGTGCACTGCCGCAATCGAAGCGGCTCGCGCGGATGACATTCTTGTCATCGAACATCACTCGAGAACCGATTGCGCAGGATGGGGCGGACTGCTTTCAAGAGCCGCGTTGGTGAAGGGCATAGCCGGCGTGATTGTGGATGGCCTCTGCCGCGACATCGATGAGAGCCGCGAAATCGGATTCACCGTCTTCGCTCGCGGTGTCATTCCGGCTACTGCGCGCGGCCGCATTATTGAAACCGACTTCAATTGCCGCATAACCGTCGGTTCCGTGGCTGTTCATCCCGGTGACTGGGTTATTGCGGATGGAAGCGGTGTTGTGTTCCTCGCCCAGCAAAATGCCGAAGCCATTCTCACCCAGGCTGAACAACTCGTAGTCCGCGAAGCGACACTTCTGAAGGACATCGAGGCCGGAATCCCCGTCAGTCAGGTGATGTCCCGCACCTACGAACACATGACCCGCAAGGAAGAGTAGGGGAGAAAATCGGGGCCAGGCACGCTGTCTCCCTATTTTCGCCTGAGGCTGAGTAGAAGTTCTCCGAAATTATCGCGCGGGAAAATAGGGAAACAGCGTGCCTGGCCCCGATTTTCTCCTCCGGGAACTCGCGCTCGAAATCTGCTACATTTGTGGGCTCACGAATACTTGCCGGGAGCAGAGATATGAAACTGGTAATGGTCGGGACAGGCGCGTTCGCGAAAAAGCATCTTGATGGAATCGCGCGGATCAAGGGGGCTGAAGTTGTTTCCGTTGTGGGACGCGTTCCGGAAACGACGGAAGCGGTTGCCAAGAAATACAACGTTCCTCATATAACGACAAATCTGGACGAAGCCTTGAAGCAGCCCGGCGTAGATGCTGCGATCATCACGTCGCCGACGCAAATCCACGCGGCGCAGGCGATCCAGGTGATGCGCGCCGGCAAGCACGTTCAGATTGAGATCCCGATAGCAGATTCGCTTGCCGATTCCGAACGAATTCTCGCGGTGCAGAAAGAAACGGGCGTGACGGCAATGGCAGGCCATACGCGACGGTTCAACCCCAGCCATCAGTGGATCCACAAGCGCATCAAGAAAGGTGAACTGAAGCTGCAGCACCTTGTTGTCCAGACATTCTTCTTCCGGCGCACGAACATGAATGCGGAAGGCAAACCTCGAAGTTGGACGGATCATCTCCTGTGGCATCATGCCTGCCACACCGTCGATCAATTCCAATATCAGACGGGTGAAACCGCCTCGGACGTCCACGCCTTCCAGGGGCCCGTCCATCCTGAGCTCGGCATTGCGATGGACATGAGCATCGGCATGAAAGTTCCATCGGGCGCGATATGTACTCTGGCGCTTTCCTTCAACAATGAAGGGCCGCTGGGCACCTTCTTCAGGTACATCTGTGACAATGGAACGTACATCGCCCGATACGACGAGTTGATCGACGGCAGCGACAAGCCTGTCGACGTTTCGAAAGTCGACGTCTCGATGGATGGCATCGAGCTTCAGGATCGCGAATTCATCGCGGCAATTCAGGAAAAGCGAGAGCCGAATTCGAGCGTGGAGCAGGTTCTACCGGCCATGCGGACGCTCGACCGCCTCGAAAAGAGCCTTAAATGACCCGAGTGACGCCGCGGCTTGACAGTCGCATTTTAGAACTTTCATACTGCCTAGTTTCAACTCAGGAGCACTGATGAGACCGACCGTCGTCCGTAAGATCCAAAGAGCAGATTCCAAAGTGATTGCTACGCTGGGAGAACACGGCGTGGCCACCGTTCACGAAGCCCAGGGCCGAACCGGCCTGATGAAGCCCTATATGCGGCCGATCTACGCTTCGGCCCGAGCAGCCGGCAGCGCTATCACGGTATCCTGCGCCCCCGGCGACAACATCATGATTCATGCGGCGCTCGAAATCGTACAACCGGGCGACATTCTTGTTGTGACGACCACCTCCGAATCCACGGATGGGATGTTCGGCGACTTGCTCGGCGTCTCGTGTCAGGTGAACGGTGTCGTGGGGCTTGTAATCGAAGCCGGTGTTCGTGACGTGACCGATCTTACCACCATGAATTTTCCGGTGTGGTCGAGAGCCATCTCGGGTCAGGGAACGGTTAAGGCGACGCCTGGGCACGTTAATGTGCCGGTCCAGTGTGCCGGTGCCATCGTGAATCCCGGCGACGTGATTGTCGCGGACATGGACGGCGTCGTGGTGATCCCACGGCTGGAAGCCGCTGAAGTCGCGCGACTCAGCGCCGAACGAATCGCAAAAGAACAAAAATCACGCGAGCGGCTTCGAAACAAGGAGCTTGGCGTGAACATGTACGGACTTAAGGCCAAGCTTCTGGAACTTGGCGTCCGTTACGTCGAAGATGAGAAGGAGCTAAACAATGGGTGAAATCGTCGCTGCATTTGCCACCGCGCATGCGCCTCAACTGATTACGCGTCCACCGGACGAGAAGCCGGAACAACTCGACGCAAGCATTGCCGCAATGCGCGAGTTGGGCAAGATCCTGGATGAAACAAGGCCGGATGTCATTATCTTCCTGGGAAGCGATCACCTCGAGACGTTCTCGCTCTCCTGCTACCCGACATTCGGGATCGTGGCCGGAAGTACGGCCTATGCGGTTTTCGGCGGGAAGGAATTTCGTCATCCCATTCATCGGGAAATGGCCGAAGATCTTCTCAATAAACTCGTCGATCGCGATTTCGACATCGCTTATTCGGAAGACGCCGAACTTGGACACACCTTTGCGACACCATTCCAATACCTGATCGAGAACAGGCAGATTCCCGTCGTGCCGTTCTTCACGAATGTTTACCTTCCGCCGCTTCCAAGTCCAAAGCGTTGCCTCGCCCTCGGTAAGGCGATAGCCGAGATCATTAAAGGACGCAAGGAGCGCGTGTGCATTCTCGCCAGCGGTGGAATGTCGCATTACCCCGGCACATGGAAGTATCCGACTCCGGAATTTGAGTTCGACCGGTGGATGATTGGCGAACTGGAGGTCGGTCGAATCGATTCGCTTCTGAACATGACGGCGGGCCAGCTCGACGAGACAGGAAACACCGAGCTTCTCACGTGGATCACCCTGCTCGGCGCCATAGGCAATGTTCCTGGAGAGTGCCTTCAGTACACACCGACCTGGCATCATGGGCACGGGTTCATGCGCTTCCTGCCCCAGCGAGAGCGCAAGAATCCGCCGCTCCAGGTAAAGGAACGATTCGGTGGGTTCAAATTCAAGAATGCCGGCTTCGAGTTTTACGTTCACCCGCCGGCATCTTCCTATGCGCTGAACCGGCTTCTCTTCGATGTCCGTCATGACGGTGCGCTCCGGCAACGCATTATTAATAATCTGGACGAGGTTGCGAAGCAGTACGGACTCGACGATCTGGGAAAAAAGGGAGCTCAGGCATTAATTGATGTCGGTAGCGCTAAAGTGGTGAGCGATTTCGCCAAACCGCTTGTCGAAGCAGGCGCCCACCCGCTGCAGGCCCTCATGTCACTGCACGTTATTTTCTCGCTCAGTCACAAGGCGAAGAAAGCGGAGCAGCCTGCCGAGGTGAAAAAGTAAATACACATGATCATCGATTGTCACGGGCACTACACCACCGCTCCAAAACAACTGCAGGACTATCGTGATTCCCAGATCGCAGGTCTCAAGACCTCGGCTCCAAAGACGAAAGGAACGCTAACCATCAGCGACGACGAGATCCGTGAAAGCCTCGAAGGAGCGCAGCTGAAATTCCAGCGTGAGCGCGGAACCGACGTCACGATCTTTTCGCCACGGGCGTCCGCTATGGGACACCACATCGGCGATGCCACCACGAGCCTCCACTGGACTCAGCACTGCAACGATCTGATTCATCGTGTCTGCTCGCTTTATCCCAAAAACTTTGTCGGTGTCTGCCAGCTCCCGCAGACACAGGCCGTCAGCCCGACAAACTGCATTGAAGAACTGGAGCGGTGCGTGAACGAATATGCGTTCATCGGATGCAATTTGAACCCTGATCCTTCCGGCGGGAATTGGACAGCACCTCCACTTACCGACAAATACTGGTATCCGTTCTACGAAAAGATGGTTGAACTGGATGTTCCGGCAATGGTCCACGTGAGCGCGACGTGTAATCCCAACTTCCACACCACAGGATCGCACTACCTGAATGCGGATACGACCGCCTTCATGCAGTTCATCCAGGCTGATCTGTTTAAGGATTTTCCGAACCTCCGTTTCATCATTCCTCACGGCGGTGGCGCGATTCCTTATCACTGGGGGCGATACCGGGGGCTCGCGCAGGACGCCAAGCGTCCGTTACTCGAAGACATGATGAAGAACAACGTGTTCTTCGATACGTGCGTGTATCACTTGCCGGGGATCGAACTGCTGACGAAGGTGGTACCGATCGACAACATCCTGTTCGGCTCGGAGATGGTCGGGGCCGTGCGTGGTATCGACCCGCGGACCGGTCATTATTACGATGACACGAAGCGCTATCTGGATGCTCTGCCGCTAAGCGCGGAAGACAAGAAGAAGATTTTCGAAGACAATACGCGCAGGGTGTATCCGCGGATTAATAAGAAGGTGTAGGGAATCTCGGACCCGAAGGGCCGGATGAGGGATTCACAAAACCTGAAAATCCCTCACCCGCCGCTGCCGCGGCACCCTCTCCCGGAGGGAGAGGGACTGAACTATGACTCAACCTGCCATCGGATTCATCGGCTTCGGCGAAGCAGCCTTTCACATCGCGTCCGGTTTGCGTTCCTCGGGCGTCACCAAAATCTCCGCCTTCGACATCAACGCTTCGCACCCCCATCTCGGCACTCTAATTCAGCAGCGAGCAACGAAAAGCCAGACACCATTGACCTCCTCCCCTGGCGATCTGGCCTCCGCTTCAGACATCCTCTTTTCCGCTGTCACCGCGACCTCCGCCCTTGACGCAGTCCGGCAAACGGCTTCGTTTCTTAACTCCCGTCATCTCTACGTCGATCTCAATTCCATCTCCCCGAATCTAAAACGTGAAATTGACACGCTCGTTCGAGCTGCAGGCGCGAGTTTCGTGGAAGCCGCGGTCATGGCACCCGTTCCTCCTTACGGTCACCGGGTTCCGATGCTGCTGGGGGGTACGGCGACGGAGCGACTGTCCGAAGCTCTCTCTCCTTTCGGGATGCGTTTCGAGCTGGTTTCCGAGAACATTGGCACTGCCGTCGCCGTGAAGATGTGCCGCAGCATTGTCGTCAAAGGGCTCGAAGCACTGCTTTTTGAATGTGTTATGGGCGCCAGCAAATACGGCGCGGACGAGCGCGTCTTCGCTTCTTTGCAGGAAAGCTACCCTGGAATCGACTGGAAAAAGCTTGCGGATTACGTCGTCGGGCGCGTTGTTGTTCATGGCGAGCGCCGCGCCCGGGAGATGGAGGAAGTAGCGGAAACACTCCGCTCGAGCGGAGTAAATCCCACGATGGCCGAGGCAACCGCCCGCTTGCAGAGCTGGAGCGCCCACCTGAATCTTAAGTCTCACTTCGGCCCCGACGGTCCCTCCAGTTACCGTGACGTCCTCCGCCTCATTACGGACAAGACGAAAGCCTAACATTCGGGTAACATACACAGGCGGTGGCGCGTACTCTTCTTTGTTAGGCCAACTCTTCTTATGAAATTGAACTCGCAGTATTTGTTTCGGTTATTACCGGTCCTCGCGTTTCTCATTGTGCTCCAGGCCTGTAGTGGGGGAGGCGATCCGCAGCAAAAGAATCAAGGTGGGGGGCAGCGTGGGCAGCGAGGCGGCCGAGGTCGAGGCGAGGCCGTCCAGATAAAGAGCACAACACCTCAACGCATTGCGATTCAAAGGATTGTCGATCTCTCGGGAAGTCTTGTATCGCCCGATCAGGTTCGCGTCAGCAGTGAAGTGGACGGAATTGTTGCAAGCGTAAACGCCGAACTCGGGCAGGAAGTGCGCGCCGGCGAAATTCTGATTCAGCTTGACACGCGCGAGCTCGAGCTCGCAGTCGAACGAGCGGAAAGCTCTTTGCGTCAGACTGAAGCGCAGTTGGGCGTCGAAAGCTCCCGTCCCGGCCTTGTTCCTCCTGACGAGCAGATTGCATCGGTGAGAACCGCAATCGCTAATCGAGAAGACGCGCGGCTGAAGCTTAAACAAACGCAGGAACTGGTCAACAAAGGTCTCGCCGCTCGATCAGACCTCGATACGAATGATACGCGACTGAAAGTCGCCGAAGCTTCCTTGCAGTCGGCCCTGGAAAACGTCCGCGCGTTGAAAGCCAGTATGCAGGATCGCCGCGCCAGTTACGAACTTGCCAAAAAGAAAGTAACGGATGCATCCATTCGCGCGCCCTCGAGCGGAACAATTTCGGAACGCCTCGTACAGAAAGGGGAATACATTCGCGCGAATACCCAGGTCGCCACGATCGTGCAGCTGAATCCCCTGAAATTACAAACGGCCGTTCAGGAAAAATTCGCAAATATTATCCGGCGCAATCTTCTCGTGCAATTTCGAGTGGAGCCCTTTCCTGATGACGTCTTCGAAGGACGCGTTTTGAACATCAGCCCAGCTGTGAATCAGCAGACGCGAACATTCCCGGTTGAGATTCTCGTCGCAAACCCCGCGGGCAAATTGAAGCCCGGGTTTTTCGCCAAGGGCGCAATCCTGACTCAGAAAGATGAGCACGTTCTCGCAGTTCCCCAGGAAGCGGTTTCGACACTTGCAGGCGTGTCGTCTGTATTTGTAATCGAAGACGGGACGGTGCGGCAGCAGAACGTCACGCTGGGCACGCAAGAAGGCAACTTCATCGAGATCACGGACGGGCTCAAAGGGGCAGAGACTCTCGCTGCGAGCAGTCTTAATGAAATCACGACTGGCATGAAGGTGACCCTCGGCGACTCAACCGCCGCTCCTGCTCCGCAACGGACTGAGCAGGCTTCGGAAGCAGCGCCGAAAGTACCGCAGAGTCCCGACGTGCAACGCGGCAATGGAGCGCGCCGCGGTTTCGGAGGCAACGATTGAAACTAGCCGACGTCAGCATTCGACGGCCTGTATTTGCGCTAATGATGTCGGTGGCACTCGTCACGCTCGGCATCTTTTCGTACGGAAGCCTCGGCGTGGATTTAATGCCGCGAACCGAGCAACCCAACGTCAACGTCCGCGTCGGACTCCCGGGAGCGAGCGCCGAAGAAATCGAGACAACCCTCACGCTGCCGATTGAAACGGCCGTCAACTCAATCGAAGGAATTGACGAGCTGCGCGCAAATTCCAACCAGGGCAACACGAACGTCAACGTTAACTTCGTTCTTGAAAAAAACATGGATGTGGCGGTCCAGGACGTTCGCGACAAGATCGGCCCCATCGTCAATCAGTTCGGACGCGATGCCACCGCTCCCGTCATCCAGAAGTCCGATCCCGATTCCGGCTCGATCCTGACGCTGGCGATCTATGGAGACCGCGACCCCAAGGAACTCAGCGAAATTGTCGACGAGCAGATCAAGCAGGTGCTCGAAACGACCAGTGGCGTCGCCGAGGTGCAGTTCTCCGGAGAGCGTAGGCGCCAGATTCAGATTCTTCTTAATGCAGACCGTGGATACGCGTACGGTCTGACCGTGGATCAGGTGCGCACTGCCATTCAACGGCAGAACGTTGAGATCCCCGGCGGGACGTTTATTTCGGGCTCATCACAAATTGCGCTTCGAACGCTGGGACGTATCACGAACGTACCGGATTTCAGCCGAGTCATTCTGTCGCAGAAAAATGGATCCGTTGTCACGCTCGGCGATGTCGCCCGCGTCGTGGACACGGTGGAGGAGCCAAACTCCATTGCCCGCGTCGATGGAAAGAATTCTGTTGCTCTCGGAATCCGCAAGCAAACAGGCACGAATACAGTCGCAGTCGTCCAGGCAGTGCTCAATCGCCTGGAAACGATCAAGCAGACGCTGCCGAAGGACCTCAACATTGCGGTCCGCCAGAACCAGGCGACGTTCATTGAACGATCCATCGACGACATCCAGCACCACCTGGTTTACGGCAGCCTCCTGGCCAGCCTGGTCGTGTTCTTCTTTCTCCGGAACATTCGAAGCACGGTGATTTCAGCGCTGGCTATTCCTGTGTCGCTGATCGGAACGTTCATCGTCATGAGAATGTTGGGGCAAACGCTAAACAACATGACGCTGCTGGCGTTGTCGCTGGCAACCGGTATCGTGATTGATGACGCGATTGTCGTGCTCGAGAACATCTTCCGATACATTGAAGAGAAGGGCGCCACCCCTCGGCAGGCGGCTTCGGAGGCCACCGCCGAAATCGGTCTCGCCGTTCTGGCGACAACGCTTTCGCTCGTCGTCATCTTCCTGCCGGTGGTTTTCATTACCGGTCAGATTGGACAATACCTGCTTGCCTTCGGAATTGCTTCCGCAACGGCAATCATGCTGTCGATGTTCGTCTCGTTTACGCTCACGCCGGCGTTATGCGCCCTCTGGCTGCGGCCCCAGGACGCGGCAAGTGACGGGCAGAAGTCGAAGAAGAGGGGATTGTACGCACGCCTGGATGCGGTCTACGGCCACATGCTTGAGTGGAGTCTGCATCATCGGTTCGCCATGTTGATTCTCGCGGCAGCGGTGAGCGCTTCAGCGGTGCTGTTGCTGCCGCGGATTGGTACGGAACTCGTTCCTGAAGACGACCAGAGCGAGTTCAACGTGAGTGTGAACCTGCCGCGCGGCACCACGCTCGCGCGCACCGCGGACTATGTGAAGGATATCGAACCCACGCTGCTTGGGTTCGAGAACGTGCAAACCGTCTTTACGAACATCCAGCCCAATCAGGCAAACTACCTCGTCGGGCTGACGCCCCTGGAAGAACGCAAGGTCTCGCAGCAGGCCATGATTCGTGAAGTCCGCTCCAGGTTGCAGCGGAAGTATCCAGGTACGCGTATCAACGTCTCGGGCGGCACGGCGCTCTCGGGCGCATCCACGGCAAGCGGGGGCAACAACTACGGCGGTGGCGGAAACAATGGCAACCGGCTGCAAATGCTGGTGCAGGGTCCGGACATCGAACAGTTGCAGGAATACATGCAAGTGTTCATGGAAAAGCTCCGAACGATTCCCGGCGTTGTCGATGTTGGAACGAACTTCGAACTCTCTCAACCGGAATTGAGAGTCAACGTCGATCGCGTGCGCGCCGCGGATCTTGGGGTATCTATCGATTCCCTTGCAGCGAATCTGAGAACGCTTGTGGGCGGAGAAGACGTTACCACGATCAAGCAGGGAGACAACCAGTACAACGTTCAACTGCGGCTTGACGAACAGTTCCGTGATCAGCCTGAAAAACTCGGGAACCTGTTGATTCCTTCATCTGCTGGTCCAGTGCGCGTGAGTGACGTCGCGCAACTCTCGATGGGCAATGGACCGTCAAACATCCAGCGGTATAACCGTCAGCGTCAGGTCACGGTGTACGCCAGCCTTGATGGCATTGTGCTGGGTGAAGGTGTTCAACGAGTCCGAGAGAAAATTGCAGAATTGAATCTGAAACCTGGATACGGCGTCATCTTCACCGGTAACGCCAAAACTCTCGACACGGCATCCCAGGACTTCACTGTAGCGATGCTACTTGCCGTGGCATTCATTTACATGGTGCTCGCGTCACAGTTCAACAGTCTGATCCATCCGCTGACCATCATGACTGCTCTGCCATTGAGCCTTCCGGCCGGGCTCCTGGCATTGCTGGCTTCCGGTATGACGCTTAATGTCTACAGCGCGATCGGAATGCTGATGCTTTTTGGAATCGTTAAGAAGAATTCCATCCTGCAGGTGGACTACACGAACACGCTGCGGGCCGAAGGAATGGAACGTCACGAAGCCCTGATTGTGGCAAATCGCGTTCGCCTGCGACCTATTCTCATGACGACAATCTCGATCGTCGCCGGCATGCTGCCGATAGCCCTGGGGCGCGGAGCCGGCGCAGGATCCCGCTCATCCATGGCTGTGACCATTATCGGGGGCCAGATGCTATGCCTGTTGTTAACACTGTTGATTACCCCCGTGGTCTATTCCTACTTTGATGATCTGGCAGAGTTTCGTTTTTCACGCCTTCTTAACCGGATACGACGCAGACATCCGGATCCGGAGGCAGCTGGCGACTGACACTCCTTCCGATCGAAAGAGGATGGCGGCGCCTTGTGGATGGCAGAGACCATCTGCGGGGGCGATCGCAGAGCGACCGTCCCCCCAGATTTTTTTTACCAGTATGGTTGTATGCACTTTTTTCCTTGGAGTCTCCCATGACAGCTAAAAGAGCTTTTTTGTCCCTGTTTGTGGTCTTCTGCCTCGTTGCGCCTTTGTCCGCGCAGGAGGCCGGCTGGACCGAGGATTTCGTGCTGAACTTTAAACCTTCTTCCTCGACACGTGCAGTTCAGACGACTCGGAATCCGGTGATCGCCCAGGTATTTCAGACTGGCACCGTGCCGATCTCGATCCAGGACGTCATCAACCTGATGCTGGATCACAACCTGGACATTCGGACGAATCGATACAGTCCGCGATCGTCGGCCCTCCAGACGCTCGTTTTCTACAGAGCCCTGCAGCCCTCGATCCGATTCAGCGGAACCGTCAGCCGAGACAATTCCGCCAGCACTTCGCAGGTGACTGGCGCCCTTGCACTGAGCAATCTGCGCCACCAGTTCGCGGTGAATTTCTCGCAAGCGTTCAAGTGGGGCACCAGCGTTGCCATCGACTTTACGGTGAATCGTCAAGCGAACAACAGTCAAGTCAATACGTTCAATCCTTCGTATGTCGGCGCCCTTCGATACACGGTGGGTCAGCATCTGTTGCGCGACCGCGGGACGTTCGTCAACACCCATTCCATCATCGTGAGTCAAAACAACGAGAAGATCTCGGCGATCCAGTTCGAAACACAAATGATGAATTTGATCGTGACAGCGCAGAAGACCTACTGGGACCTGGTGTTTGCGGCCGAAGATTTGAAGGTAAAACAACGCTCACTGGAACTCGCCCAGCAGACGCTTACCGAGAACCAGACGAAGGTGCAAATCGGCGTGCTCGCACCGATCGAAGTGAAGCTGTCGGAATCTGAGGTCGCCAATCGGCAACAGCAGCTAATTCAGTCGAAGGGTTCTGTCGTCACGAATGAAGACCAGATCAAGAAGCTGGTATCCAGTGAAACCGACCCGAGTCTGTTTCTGGTCGGCCTGACGACCAGCGACGCCCCGCGACGCCCGGCAAGCGTGACGATCCCGACGCTTGAAGAAGGGGTCCGCATTGCGATGGAAAACCGGCCGGAACTGCGCCAGGCGGCCATCGATATGGAGAATAAGGAATTCGATGTCAAATATCTGAAGAACCAGAAGCTGCCTATTCTCGATGTCACCGGGACGTTTAACCAAAACGGAACGGGAGGTACCCGCACGATCCGCGGCGGCACCTTTGGCGGCGAGATCACCCAGGTAATCCCCGGCGGCCTCCCTGACGCATTCCGTCAGTTGTTCGGCTTCGACTATCTGGGGAATTCGATCGGCGTCTCTCTTACGATTCCTCTGAACAACAAGGCGGCAAAAGCAGACTACGATCGTGCCGTGAATGAACGCGCCCTCACCCAAAGCAAGCTGGATGTCACGCGCCAGCAAATCGCGCTGGAAGTTCGGAACGCGCTGACTCAGATCGAGCAGGCCCGCGCCAGTATCGACACCGCGCGTGTCGCCCGTGAACTCGCTCAGGAACAGGTGGAAGCCGAGCAGACAAAATTCAATCTCGGCACGTCGACATTACGTTTCGTCCTCGAAGAGCAGCGCAACCTCTCGCAGGCGGAAACAACGGAACTGCAGTCGCTGGTTGGCTTCAACAAGGCACTCGTGGATCTCGACAAAGCGATGGGGTTAACCTTGATGAAGAATAACGTCCAGGTCGACAAGGCGATCCAGGGGACCACGATCGCCTCGCAGTCCCTGGCGGACCGAGCCCGCTCCGGCAACTAATCAGGGCCAGAAAGGGGACGGGATCTGGGGACAGCCTCCGAATTCGAACCGACGAATTTCGAATCTATGCAATCCTCACGGTTCGAATTCGGAGGCTGTCCCCAGATCCCGTCCCCTTTCTGGTCCCGATTTTTCTCTCTATAATCACGGGATGCTCATGCGGCCTTCCCTCAGAAGAGGATTTCTCCCACTCATCATTACTGGTTTGCTGGCAAGCGCGTGCACGGATGCCGAAGCTCCCAGGACGGGTACTCCGAATTCCAATGAGAACCCACAAAGCCTCCTGATCTACACCGGACGTGACAAGGATGAAGTTGCGAAGGTCGTGGACCTCTTCACGCAGCAATACCCTCAGTACAAGGGTAAGGTGGAAACCGTCATCCTGGGAGCCCAGGATGCACTGAATCGCCTGCGCGCTGAGCAATCCAACCCTCAGGCAGGCTTTCTCTGGGGAGGCACGATCCAGGGCCTCCAGCAGGCGGCTAATGAGAAACTGCTGGTGCCTTCAAGCCCGACTCACGCGAATCTGATCGACGCTTCTCACAAAGATCCCGCGGGACTCTGGTTCGCCGAAATGCTCCTTCCTGAAGTGATTATCTACAATCACGATTTGCTCAAGCAGGAACAAGCACCGAAAGACTGGGACGACCTCGTCACGCCGGCCTTTAAGGGCAAGATCGTCATTCGCGATGTCGCAGGGTCGGGCACAATGCGAACGATCTTCAGCGCCATGATCTACCGACAGGGCGCAGACTCACCCGACGCAGGCTATGCATGGTTAGGGAAGCTGGACGCGAATACCGTTACCTATGCCGCGAACCCCGACGATATGTACTTTAAAATCGACCGGGGTGTGGGAACGATTACCTTGTGGAACCTTCAGGACGCGCTTATCCAGCCATTGAAAAACAAGCGGCCATGGTCCTATGTCATCGCCTCCTCGGGCGTGCCTGTCCTCATTGATGGAGTAGGTATCGTCAACAATCCGAAAATGACGAAGGGCGCTGAGGACTTCCAGAACTTCCTTCTCGAACCGAAACTTCAGGCGCAGCTTGCCAAAGACTATTATCAGATTCCCGCCATGCGAATTCCGGATGCCGACAAACCGGAATGGCTGACCAAGCTGGACATCAAAGAGATGAAGATCGACTGGAACGTGATGGGCCAGAAGGAAGGTGAGTGGATAAGCTACTGGTCCAAGAACATTAAGGGGAAAGGCGGGAATTGACGGTCCTCACGCTGGAGAAGCTGACCAAAGAATTCCCGCGAGCCGGAAGAGTGGTTGACTCCATCGATCTCCGGATTGAAAGCGCAGAGTTCTTCACTCTGCTCGGCCCGTCAGGATGCGGAAAATCCACGATCCTTCGCATGGTGGCAGGCTTCGAAGAACCCACAGGCGGTCGCATCTTCTTCGACAAGCGTGATATCACTACAGAACCTCCGAATCGTCGCGGCATCGGCTTCGTTTTCCAGAATTACGCCCTCTTCCCCCATCTTTCGGTTGCCGAAAATGTCGGATTCGGACTCCGCGTTCGAAAGCTCACAAGCGAAGAGGCAGAAAAGCGCGTTGCTGAAGCATTGAACGACGTGCAACTGTCCGGGCTTGGTCCCGAGCGCGTGGATCGGCTTTCGGGTGGACAACAGCAACGCGTGGCGCTGGCTCGCGCCCTCGTGATTCGGCCAAGCCTTCTGTTGCTGGACGAACCCCTTTCGAATCTCGACGCCAAGCTTCGCGAAGAAACTCGCGCGATGTTGCGAGCGTTGCGGAGTTCCAACTCACCCACAACTGTTTACGTCACTCACGACCAGGCAGAAGCGATGGGAATGAGCGACCGGGTGGCGGTCCTCAATCAGGGGAAAATCCATCAGGTCGACACTCCTGAGCAAATCTACGAACACCCTGAAACGAGATTCGTCGCGGATTTTATCGGGCGCAACAACGTCATTGATGCAACGATCTCGGAAGTCTCTGAGAAGATCGTGACCGTGCAGTTCAGGAACGCTATCAAAGTCGCATTCAATCCGGCGAACAGGGCGCGCAATGTCCAACTAACGCCAGGCGCACAGGTGGGAGTCTGTGTGCGGGCAGAATCCATGCGGCTCGCTGCCGACAACGGAACGTTTTCAGGAACGGTGACCGATGTGGAGTATGCGGGACCTTTGCGGACATGCAGGGTTCACACTGGCGTGGGCGACCTGCAGGTTGAAGTGCCGACGTCTGCAGGACATCTGGCGAAGGGCCAGCTCGTGCACCTTTCTGTTATCGAATCCACGCTTCATCTCGTCGGCCCAGCTTCATGAGCCGCTTGCCGAAGATTGCGGTACTCATCGGGCTGTCGCTAATCCTGTGGGGTTACATCGTTGGCCCGCTGGTCGGAACTTTCCAGCGCAGCATTACCGGGAGCACTCCTTTCGCCGACTACGTCCGGTTCTTCGACTTCCGCAGCGGAGTTCAGGGCGAAGCCATGCTGGGTAGCCTGATGATTTCGGTCCTTAGTGTCATTACTTCCGGAGTCGTCGGTGTCTTTCTCGCGGTCATCCTCCAACGCTGGGACTTTCCACTCCGCCGCGTCTGCCAGATCCTGGTGCTCGTTCCGATTGCACTTCCGCCATTGATGGGCGTCGCCGCATTCGTAAAGCTGTACGGCCTCGGTGGAACATTCCCACAAGTTCTCGGAGATTTGTTTGGAACCGATCCCAACGCGTACGCGATTGAGGGCTTGGCCGGAGTGTTGCTGGTCCACACACTCACGATGTATCCGTATTTCTATTTGAGTGTCTCCGCGGCTCTTGAGCAGAGAGACGACTCGCTGGAGGAAGCGGCTTATAGTCTGGGAGCGACAACATTTCAAACCTGGAACCGCGTGATCTTGCCGATGCTCACGCCTGCAATCGTGTCTGGAGCCTTGCTTACGTTCATGTCGTCGATGGCCTCGTATACGGCCCCGCTGCTGTTCAACGTCGACTATGTTATGACGCGCCAAATCATGTCTGCGGATGCAAACGCAGAAATGGCGTTTTCTTCCGTGATCTCAGTGATGCTCGCCGCAGTCTCGATTATCTTCCTGATACTTTTGCGGCGTTGGGAAAGCCGGGCAGCGTACCGGACGCAGTCGAAGGGTGGCGGACGCAAGCGTCAGCGCGTGACAAATCCTGCAATGAAAGCGCTAATTCTTGGGGTGTCGTTAATCTCCACCGTCTTCTTGATCCTGCCCATCGTGATGATCTTCGTTCTGGCATTTTCTGTAGACGGATCCTGGCGGACGGCCGCATTGCCTTCAGAGTACACGACGAGGAATATCGTCAAATTGTTCACGGACTCCGCGACCTGGGCTCCCATTCAGAACAGTCTTGTGATGAGTGCAATGGCCTGTTGCGGCGCCATTCTCCTCGGCGTTTCCTGCGCTTATGTCCTGGGACGAACGTCGTTCCGCGGCAAGACGGCCTTCGATATCGCGATCATGTTGCCATTTGCTTTGCCCGGAACCGTCGTTGCCTTCAACCTCATCAAGACCTTCAACGTCCCTTCAGCCTTCAGTTTCGGACAGGTTCTTGTGGGTACATATGCGATTGTGCCCCTTGCCTACTTCGTGCGCTTTTCCCCGCTGGTATTCCGGTCCACCACGGCTTCCCTTTCGCAGCTGGATCCTTCTGTCGAAGAAGCGGCCCGCAGCCTCGGCAGCAGCTGGTCCTATGCCTTTCGACGGATTACACTGCCCCTCCTTTATCCAGGAATTGCGGCCGGCGCCCTGCTCGCCTTCGTCAACGGTATCGGCGAATTCGTGGCCACGATTCTTTTGCACGTTCATCCGAAATACCGCCCGCTCTCGATCGCAATCTTCGATGAATTCTACAGGGGAAATTTCGGAACTGCGGCCGCGTGGGGTGTCGTCCAGGTGGTGCTTGTGTTGATTGTCGTCATGGTGACGCAGCGGATCCAGCGCCAGGGAAAGCTCATGAGGCCGTAAACGGCGTTTTGAGAGTTATGAGTGCTGAGTAAATCGCTTCTGACTCGAACCCAAAACTTACAACTCAGAACTCACTCAAAACTTAACGCCGATGTATCATTGCCGCACCTGTTTTTCATCATCGATACCGAGGTGATTCCGATGTCCACGATCAAGAGGTTCGTTGCGGTTGTCGCCACAGGCGGCGCTGCGGTGGCCGCGATGTTCTTCACGAGCTTTGCCCAGGCGCCGCAGGCGTCTCAAGTTCCGCCGACGCCTGCGCCAACGGCGCCGATTTTCCAGAACTATCAGCCTGTCACTGCAGAGCGATTAAAGAATCCTGAACCGGCAAACTGGCTCATGGTGCGCCGAACCTATGACGGTTGGGGCTACAGCCCGCTGAATCAGATCACCACAGGAAATGTTGCGAAGCTGAAACCGGTTTGGGGGTTGCTCACCGGCGAGGGGCGAGTTCATGAAGCGGCTGCAATCGTGAACAACGGAGTGATGTTTGTTTCCACGCCGAATAACCAGGTCATCGCCATCGACGCAAAGTCAGGAAATGTTCTGTGGAAATATCGCAGGCCGCGTCCGCAGGGATCGAGCGTTGCTCACGATACCAGCCGCGGCGTAGCGTTGTATGGCGACAAGGTCTATTTCGCGGCGGGCGAGGCCGTGATAGTGGCGCTCGATGCGAAGACCGGCAGAGAAGTGTGGACCACGAAGGTGGCGGAAAATTCCTCGGGCTACTACATTTCGCTCGCGCCTCTGGTCGCAGGTGGCAAGGTGATGGTCGGAACTTCAGGCGGAGAGTTTGGGGTCCGCGGATTCGTTGCGGGTCTCGATCCGGAAACCGGAATGGAAATGTGGCGAGCCTACACGATTCCCGCGCCGGGAGAACCCGGCAGCGAAACGTGGCCGCAGGGCGGCGAGCAATGGAAGACCGGCGGCGGTTCAATCTGGGTTACCGGAAACTACGATCCGGAAACGAATCTCGCGTTCTGGGGAACGGGAAATGGCGGCCCGTGGATGGGCGATCAGCGCCCCGGCGACAATCTCTACACATCGTCAACAGTCGCTATCGATGTCGCAACAGGAAAGATCAAGGGTCACTTCCAATATCATCCGAACGATTCGTGGGATTGGGATGAAGTATCGCCCCCGATCCTCGTGGACTATCGTCGGAATGGCCGCACGATTAAAGGTTTAATTGATGTCGCGCGCGATGGATATCTGTGGTTCCTCGAACGTAGCGATGGGCCCATTAAATTCGTCGAGGGAAAACCTTATGTGACCCAAAACGTCTTCCTCAGCCTCGATCCGATAACGGGAAGACCCAATGTCGATCCCGAGCGCAAGCCGGGCACCGGTAAAACCGCAAACTTCTGTCCAGGGCTTCATGGAGGAAAAAACTGGCCACCGATTGCGTTCAGTCCCCAAACACGCATGATCTACGTACCAGCGAATAACAATATCTGCGGCGAGCTCACCGGCGCTCCGGTGACCTATACGCCCGGACGCGGCTACACGGGAACGGGGCGAGGCGGGGGAACGGGCGCGCCGCCATTCGTGCCGGGTGCCGATCATTTCGGCGAAGTCCAGGCCTGGGACGTCGACACCGGTAAGAAAGTCTGGACGCACAACTGGCCAAAGAGTCCGAACTGGGGAGCGATGCTGGCGACGGCGGGCGGTCTGGTGTTTACAGGCGGCACGAATGATCGGAAGATTCACGCCTTTGATGCAAAGAACGGGAAGCTCTTGTGGGAATCCCCAACTCCATCGGGAATTCTCGCGCCACCAACATCCTTCACAGTCGACGGCAAGCAATATATAGCCGTGGTCTCCGGATGGGGCGGCGACTCCGCCGGAATGCAGGGAACGCTGAATCGCGGATTCCCCGGGGAATATCCGCCTGTCCCCGAAGGCGGCTCAATCTGGGTCTACGCGCTGGATTAGGAACCGAAAAAGGGTCGCGCAAGGCATCAGACATAGTTAACAAACGCGAACTAGGAGCGGCACTTCAATCACGGCGCTCAGCGGGCAATAAGAATATCTCCGTACCGTTGGACCGTTCCGCTGTTGAACGCGTCAACCAGCGTGCCGATGGGAAATAATTTCGTTTCGTACCGCGATGTCAATGGAAGGGCCGGAGATGAGGAATACTCACCATAGGAATCGCGGATGAGCCCGCGCACAAACACGCTCCTTCCATCTATGGGCAAGGTTGCCACATTCTCATAGAAACCCTTCCAGCTCGTATCCATGAAGAGGTACTGCTCAACGTTCGAGGTGTAGAAGGCCGTGACGGTGGCGCCGTGATTTCGCAGGTATTGACCAACAGAACGAAGCGCTCGCGGTCCGGCAAAATTGCCTACGATCGGAACGATGAGGTTTTTCTTTTGAAGCTCCTGGATCGTTCGAAAGTTTTCCTCGGAGGCGAGGAAGCTGCGATGTCGCCCCTCCCCGTCCGTTTCCATCATCAACTCTTCGAACGTGGGCATTATGCCTGTCACCGTCCGTGCGCCACGGGCCTCGACGGGGCCGTCGTACGTGAGGTATGAGCCACCAATAGTGAATGCCCTGACGACTCGCTCGAGACTTATTTCATCTTCAGGGCTCAACAGGAAGCCATGGTCCTGCGCCAGGCGTTTCTTGATTGAGCGGAGGTTGTTCTGAAGGATCTCGGGATCGGTCGCCGCCGCGCTGTAGGCGGAAAAGAGGTCTTCAACTGTCGACTTCGAGTTGAGGCCCGATGGCCGGCTTCGAGAGAGGAGGCGTGAAAGAAACTCCGCCCGATCCGCGGAAAGTTCGAAAAGCGCCTTGTACATCAGATGCTCGATTAGATTTTGCCGGCGAATATCTACGATGAAAGCGATCTTCGGGTTGACGGCCAGAAGGTACGTAAAGTTCTGCTCGGGGCCAACACCGACATAAGCGCTTCCAGGATCTCTCCCGGCGGCCAGTTCCGCAAGCACGTGCTGAAATGACCGTTCATTGGAAACGAAGTTGTCGGAATGAAAGAAGCCGTCGGGTTCGGAAAATGTCGAAACGAGTTGCCAGAACTCATTGTCGCTGAGTTGAGGTGAAAGCGTCTCGACCGCGCGGCTCGGCAAAACGCTCAGAACGAAAGCGCAGACGAGAATTGCGATGGCAATCGAATGCTTGCCGGTCAGACGCCGCATACGTCCTCCTTGCCAAGTGAGCTTAGCGTCTCATGAGACGGATTGCACGTGTTTGAGATACTTCAATAGTTCTCCCGCTTGTTTCGGTGGGCATGTCTGTCTTAGAGTCCAGGCGGAAGAAACCAGTACGGAATGACCTGGGGGCAGCCGGGCCTTCGCGCGACAAGAGTTGGCGATTTTATCAGCAGGAAATTGATCCGGAGCGTCACGTGACTGTGACCTGCGGTACCGAGGCTATCACGAGGTCGAGCGCCGTTTCTCGAAGCTCAGGTAAACCATGCAATTCACGAAGCGCTTGCGCGAAGGCGTGAAAAACGGAGACATCACGTGCAGCGTTCGTATCTGGATGCGACCACACGTGAAGGTCGGCGGTCGTTATCCGATGGAGGACGGACAAATCGTGGTGGACTCGATAGAGACCATCGGCTTTCCCGATATCACGCCCGAACTCGCAAGGGAGTCGGGCTTCCTCGGCGTCCTCGATCTGCTGAAGGTTGCGAAACACGGCAAGGGAGAAAAGATCTATCTGGTTCGGTTTCATTACGTGGGAAAAAAGTCGAATGCTTCTTTACCTGGACGCCGGGGATCTGCTATCTAAATCGCAAACGATGGACTCTGCTCATACCCCATTTTCGTTCCCACAGGTTTACCAGGGACTTGCTACCGGCGGCGGTCTCGCCACTGCAACCAATGCAGGCCTGACTTTGGAATTCCAGGTGAAGGATGGCTTTTTCGGCGTGATCAAGTCCGGCATTCAAAGGGTAGTGATTCCACTCGGCGATTTGCATTCTGTGGACTTGAAGCAGGGCTGGTTCGGCAACCGCCTCATAATCAAAGTCAGAAGTATCGCGACACTCGAAAGCGTGCCCGGTAGCGATACAGGCCAGGTGGAGTTGAAGGTGGCAAGGCGCGACAGAACGACAGCCGAGGCGCTGGTATCGATTCTAATGTTGAGTCTTTCAGAAAAGAAGCTGGCAGACCTCGGCCGGCAGGGACTCTCGACGTAAGCCGATTGACGCTATTTAAGTTGCTATTGCTGGCCGCGACCGGCCCCGCGTGCCCCGCCACCGCCTCTTGCGCCGCCACCGCCACGGCCACCGCCGAACGGGGGGTACTCGCGCGGATTGACGATCAGTCGTTCAAAGAATAAATTCGCGAGCTGCGCAGAAACCTGAGCGGCGTCGGGATTATTGATTTCGTAGGCGTGCGGAGCTCCCTGAAAAAGATGCAGATCCACTTTCACGCCCGCGGCGCGCAACTTCTCGAAAAAGTTGACACTGCTTTGGGGCGGAATGGTCGTGTCCGCAAGGCCGTGCAGGAAAATCGTCGGTGCGAAGTTTGGAGAAATGCGGCTCGCCGCTCCCGCCGCATCAATCGCAGCCTGATCGGCGCCATCGGGCAGCAGATTGCGATTTGCAGAAACGGCCGGATAGAACCCAACGCATGCCGCAACCTTCGAACTGACGCCGGCATTGCCGCCATTTCCTTCGAACTCCTTCTGGTCTGAAGTTCCGGCGGCGAAAAGAGCCATCAACCCGCCGGCGGAGTAACCTGCGACCGCGACTCTGGCCGGATCGATGTTCAGCATGGAAGCATTGGCGCGCGTCCATCGAATTGCGGCTTTGACGTCTTCGATCTGAGCGGGCCACCGTCCCTGCCCCGTCAGCCTGTACTGCGACGCAATGCTCACATAGCCCTGTCGCGCGAACGCGCGAGAAGAACTGGCAACGCCGGTTTTACTGCCCTGCGTAAATCCCCCGCCATGGATATGAATTACCGCCATCCGCTTCTCGGTTCCTGTGAGGGGACGGTAGATATCCAGGCGGAGATCCAAGTCGCCGCCCTTTCCATAGACAACGTCACTCTCGACCTTGATGTCCGATGCATCGGTTTGCTGAGTCTGTTGACCCTGAGCGGCAGCACCAGATCCGAAAGCCGGGACCATAGCAGCAATTCCTGCTGCCTGGAAAAAGATCCGCCTCGTCATTTCGCTCATTTGATTTCTCCCTCGCCAGGTGAACTTAAGACCTCTGGCGCGAACTATAGTGAGCGGTGCTGATGGTGTCAAACGCGGAACGATGGGGAGAGGCAGAGGGAAGCTTTATGATTGATTAACTATGAATTGAGATTTGTTACCTGGAGACCGAGGTCGCGTGTGCTTTCATCTCACAAATATCAATTCATAGTTAATCAATCACAAAGCTCCCAATTTATCGGCGCTGAAGCACCATAGGATCTAGACGCCGTGCAGTCTCGATCAAACCCGCGCGGACCGAAGGATGCAGCCCCGCGAGTGGGCGGCGCGGAGCGTCGCAATCAATGATGCTGCCTTCCTTCATCAGGGCCTTGCAGGCGAGCAGGCCGCATTGGCGGTTCTCAAAATTGATGAGGGGTAGCCAGCGTTCGTAAGCCCGAAACGCCTCTTCGCGGCGGCCTGCGGTATACGCATCGACAATCTGACGAATTCCATCCGGGTAGCCGCCTCCCGTCATCGCTCCCGTTGCCCCAGCCTCGAGATCCGCAAACAGCGTGATGCCCTCCTCGCCATCCCACGGGCCTTCGACGGCGTCGCCGCCAAGACGCAGCAGGTCACGCAGCTTCGTAGCCGCTCCCGCACATTCGATCTTGAAATAGGCGACACGCTCCAACTCCTTTGCCATACGCGCGAGAAAGGAAGCCGTGAGGACGGTGCCGCTGACAGCCGCGTCCTGAATCATGATGGGAATACGCAGCGCGTTGGAAAGGTCGGCAAAGAACTCGTAAATCTGCGGCTCCGCTACGCGAATCGACGCACCGTGATAAGGCGGCATTACCATAACCATGGCCGCGCCTTCATCCTGTGCTCTCTTGCTGCGTTCCGCGCAAACGCGAGAACTGAAGTGCGTGGTGGTCACGATCACGGGCACTCTTCCCGCAACGTGCCGAAGAATTATTGTGGTAAGGACTTCGCGTTCGGCATCGGACAGCACAAATTGCTCGGAGAAATTCGCGAGAATGCAGATGCCGTTCGAACCGGCGTCGATCATGAAATCCACACAGCGTTTTTGGCTGTCGATGTCCAGCTCACCGGATTCGGTAAACGTCGTCGGAACTACAGGGAACACACCCCTGTAACGCGCCTTAAGTGGAGCGGTCATCGGCGTACTGTAGTTTCTCTCTGGTCAGATGTCCATCGACGAGCCGCCAGATCCCGCGAGGATTCTCATCCTGCAATTCGATGGGAAGCGCAGCCTGTGGAAAATTCTGGTACGCGATAGGCCGAGCGAATCGAAGAATAGCCGCTGTGCCCACGGATGTTGTTCTGGAGTCCGTGGTCGCAGGGTACGGCCCCCCATGTTGCATCGACGCGCAGACTTCGACGCCAGTCGGAAACCCATTGAAGATGAGCCGACCCACTTTGTTCTCCAGGATCGTAATCAGAGCGGAATATTCGGCAAGATCTTGAGCGGTGCCGTGAATTGTGGCAGTCAAGTGTCCTTCCAGACCTTGCGCGATGGCGAGCATGTCTTCAGGCGAACCACACCCGACAACAAGCGTTGACGGACCGAAGAGTTCCTCGCTGAGTGCGGGATGCTTCATGAACGTCCCGAAGTCGGTCGCAAAGACGGTTGGAAGCGCCTGCGCCTTACTGTTGTCCGCAGTGTTCATCGAAGCCATCGCTTGCACACCTTCGATCGCTCGGACCCGCTTCACACCGGCTTCGAAAGACTGCAAAACTCCGGAATGCAGCATCGTCGCCGGCTGTGCGCGTTTGACGAGTTCACCCAGCGCTTCTGAAAATCGAGCGAAGTTCGGGCTACCGATGCCGACGGCGAGGCCGGGACTCGTGCAGAACTGTCCTCCGCCCAGCATGACAGATGTGCTCATGCCCTGAGCAATCGCTTCTGCCCGTTCGTTCAGGGCGCCGGGGAGAAGAAACACGGGATTGATGCTTCCCATCTCCGCATATACCGGGATCGGATGCGAGCGGCTGCCGGCAGAGTCGAAGAGCGCGCGTCCCGCTCGCAGCGAGCCTGTGAAAGCGACGGCCTTAGCTCTTGCGTGCTTCACCACCGCAGTGGCGATCTCGTTGCGTGTGCTCTGCAGCAGAGAAAAGACGCCGGCAGGCATTCGGTGTTCCTTCGCTGCTCTGATGATCGCATCAGCTACCAGTTCCGAGGTTGCAGGATGCGCAGGATGCGCTTTGAAAATGACCGGACATCCGGAAGCAAGTGCAGACGCCGTGTCGCCGCCCGCCACGGAGAAGGCGAGCGGGAAATTGCTTGCGCCAAACACTGCAACCGGGCCTATGGGAATGAGCATCCGGCGAACATCGGGCTTCGGTACTGGCTTTCGGGAAGGGAGACCGCGGTCAATCCTCGCGTCAACCCACGATCCCTCGCGGATTAGAGCGGCGAACATTTTCAATTGATTCACCGTGCGTCCGCGCTCTCCCACCAGCCGCTCGGCTATAGGCAAAGCCGTTTCGAGGTTTGCCGTCGTGAGCAAATCGTCACCCAAGGACTCGATTTCCTCCGTGATACGTTCCAGGAACGCGGCGCGGCGCACGGCCGAGGCCCGGCGAAACTCATGAAACGCCTGCTCCGCCGCCTCAAACGCCAAATCGACTTGCGCTTCGGTAGCTTCTTCAAACTTCGCCAGATCCCCGCGAGCAGTGAAGTATCCGGCAGTGGCACTGATGGCATCGCCAGCAATCAAGTTCTTTCCCTGGAGTTTCATTTCATCTCCGATTCGTAATGGTAATGCGAAAAGGGCGGCAAGCAATCCATGGACGAACAGGTCGTCAACCCGCCGCACGCCACCCTATAATACTCGCCGCGACTGAAGCTGATCAGGCCACAACATGAGTTCTCGTCTACACTCGATTCACGGCGGCACACAACCCAATCACTGGTTCGTTTTAGCCGCCATCCTGTCGTTTATCAAGCTCGTGATTTTCGTTCTCGATTCGAGCCCGCAGGTCTACCTCGGCGATTCGATGAGCTATCTGACAACAGCAATGCTGGGCTGGATTCCACCGGACCGTTCCTTCGTCTATGGCTATGTGGTCTACGGACTAACGGCGCGATCGCGATCGTTAAGTTCGCTCGTTGCAGTTCAAACCGTCGCAGGCATTGCGACATCCCTTTTGACCGCTGGGCTCCTTGTACGCTATTTCCGAACCTCTTTCGCCATAGCAGCCGTAGCCGCGATTGCAGTTACTCTTGAACCGCAGCAACTCCTGTTTGAGCGATTCGTCCTGACGGAGAGCCTGAGCACGGCGGTATTTGCGCTCTACCTGTGGTTCGCTCTGGAATATCTTCGAGCAAGGAAGTTGTGGGCATTGGGCGCGATGCAGATTGCAGGAGTCGTGCTCGTTGCGTTTCGCGTCAGTTTTGTGCCACTGCTGCTAACCGCAACCGTCATCGCGCCACTGCTCGCGGGCGACGCGTGGCGCGGCTTGCCGGGGCAATGGAAGCGATTGCTTTCCAGGGTCGGCGTTCACGCCCTGATCAGCGTCGTTCTATTCGTCGGCTTACACTGGATGTACAAGCAGTGGAATGGGAGGCTCTCACACCTGCCTCCTGCCTATAGCTATGCCGACGGCTTTTTCCTCATCAGTAATGTCTCGCCATTAGTGAAACCATCCGATACCGACAACCCGGATGCTGCAGCAGTTTTAGCGACGCCTCTGGTTTATGCGAAGGACACAGCGATGATGAATACCCGCAACTCGGAAATGTTCGATGACGCCGGGCTGGTCAATCGCCTCCGCAAAGCGCTGAAAGATGACTATCAGGCAAACGCTGAGGCGAAGCGCATTGCATTGCGAGTGATTCGCCGGAATCCTGTGGGATTTATCCGGCTGGCTATCCAAACACACCTGAAGTTCTATTCGAAGCGGTACATGGAGGAAATCCTGAAGGAAGAAGCGGGAGTCCGGGGGTTAAGTTCGGATGACCTGAAACTCCTCACTCATTACCACCTGGCAGCCGAGGACCTTCCGTTCAAGAGAAACATCACGCGGGAGTACTACTTTGCAATGTGGCCGTATTGCCTCGTCTTGATAAATGCCCCTCTGATCCTCCTTGCCACCCTGCTGTATTCAGGCAAGGATGCACGCACCTCGCTATTGTTCCTTCTCATCATTATCGCCGTGCACAGCACAGCACTTCAGGTTGCGTCTGTAGAGCCCAGTATCCGCCACCATCACGCCACCGCGATTCCTCTGGCAATGAGTCTAAGCCTCATCGCCGGCAGCTTTATTGGAAAGCGGAACAAGACCCGCGCGAAATAACTCCCAATCAACGGGCGGCACTGCACTGCAGTTCGGGCAGCATGCGCGCGGCCGAGGAGTTTTGGACATTGCCTCCTGTTGAGTTAACCGTATAAATACCGCCGCGGCCCGAACGGATGAACATGCTGCTTTCGTCATGAGGCAAGGTGTCAACGCTACGGCAGAACGTGTCCCAGGTACCGCCATCCACCAGGAATTGTTCGACATTCGACACGTAGAAAGCAGAAACCATGCCATCAACACTCTTCAAGTACCGACCGACCGCGCGAATCGCCTTATTGCCTGCAAAATCACCGACAACGGGAATAACCAGGTTTCGAGTCTGAAGATCTTTTAGAAAGTTGAAGTTCTCTTCGTTGGCCAGATAGCCTCGATTTTGCCCTTGTCCGTCTTCAGCAGTCATCAGTGCTTCATAAGTCGCCATGTTGTTTCCAAAGCGGCCAAACGTGGTAGCTCCGACGATGGAAGGAGGTGCAACGCCAGTGGAAAGACTTGAACCGTAACTAATATTCGGTCCGAACCTGTAGTAGTTGCTCAGGGCCCACGCGATTCCCTCGCGGTCACCGGAAGTCAGAGCAAAGTTGTGCTTCTTCATGAGGTGATCTTCTATCGTCTTCAGGTTCTCCTCGTAGACTTGCTTAGTACTCGCGGAAGCGAGAATGGCATCGAAGATTTGTGTGACGCTCGATTGCGCTGTCAGCCCAGCGGGCCGCTTCCGTGAAAAGAGCCGCGATACAAAGTCCGCGCGATCGGCGGACAATTCGAACAGCGCTTTGTACAGGAGCTGCACGTCGAAATTGCCATGACGGATGTCGATGATAAATGCCATCGACGGCTTCAGCGCCGCCATGTAGGTGAAGTTCTGCTCGGGGCCCACACCCAGGTACACGCGTCCCTGCTTGGCGACCTTGAGAACTTCAGGAATAACGTACTGGAATGTTGTTTCGTTGGACAAAAGGTTATCCGATCGAAAATAACCGTCATCCTCCGAAGAGTCCGTGGCGAGCTTCCAGAATTGCTCGTCGCTGAGCCGCGTCGGTACTGGAGCGGCGCTCACGAAGAGATTGGCAAGAACCAGGAATGTGGCCACTAACAAGACAGTCCAGCGCGATTTGTACATAATTCCGTTTGAGTTCATGGCGGCGATACTATCACGTGGTTGTTTGGTAACGTTAGACAGGTAGAACCCACGACAGAGGAACATTTTTTAAGCCTCGGCCGCCGCGTCCTCGAGTAAGTTCGCTTGAGCAAATCCAGGGTCAACGTCATCACGCCACCGAAATTCATTACGGTGCGGTCCACGCAGCCCGCAGTGCGGAGCGATCAATCTCCTTCCCGCGCAGGTAGACCTTTGAAATCTTTCGCGTGTTCGTGATGTCGTCGAGTGGGTTGGCGTCGAGGACGATGAAGTCCGCGCTCTTGCCTGCAGCGATCGTTCCGAGTTGGTCGAGGTGCAGCAGCTCCGCAGAAGTTTTTGTCGCGGCTGTGATGACCTGCGCGGGAGTCATTCCTGCCGCAACCATGTCGGCCAACTCGGCGTGGGCAGTCCAGCCTACCGACACGCCGGAATCCGTGCCGAGACCAATGCGGGCAACACCGGCATCGTTGATCTTTTTCAGATTCCGCGCCTGGATGTTAAAGAAGTCTATCTGTGTCTGCCGCGCCTTCGCGTCCACTTTTGCCATCTCGCTCTTGATTCTGTCCATCTGTGCCGCCGGCAGTGTTTCAGCAATGAAGGGAAGGATTTCCTCCGTCATCGGACGATCTGGAAGATTCGGTGTAAAGAAGACGGTCCGTTGCTTAAGCAGTCCCATGAACTCGTCATCGATATCCTTGTCGCGCACTCCATGAGCGAAACCATCGACACCTGCGCGCATGAGTTCCTTCGCATCGACGAGGTAATAGATGTGGGCAATCGTTCTGAGATTGTTTTTGTGCGCCTCTTCGATGATGGCTCGATACAGGTTGGGTGGAAGCTTCTTCACTGCCCCATTTCTGTCGTCGACCCAGAACTTCACGATGTCGACTTTCTTTGCTGCCAGTTCCTGAACCACTTTCCTCGCTTCTGCCTCGGTCGTTACCCCGTAAGCGGCATCTTTCCGGTAATCTGCACCCGGGCCCATGCCAGGGAGAGCAATCCCGGGACCCGAGGTGAGAAACAGAGCCGCCCCTTCGATAGGTTCCGCCCGAACCTGGAAAGGCAAATCGCCACGATCAACTCCAAGACTCAACGTTGCCGCAATTCCGTAATAGGCATAGCGCTTGAGATGATCGATCAGGTTTTCCCGAGTGTAGGTGTCCTTGCGCGTCTCATTTGTCTTGACGATGGTGTACCCGAGATGGCTGTGCATATCGATGATCGCTGGCATGACAGTCTTCCCGCTCAGGTCAATGTGCGAAGCCCGCTCAGGGATTTGTAACTCGCCCTTCTTCCCGACCCTGGTGATTTTGTCGTTCTCCATGACAAACGCGGAGTTCTCGATCGGGGCGCTTTCATCACCGACGAGCAAACGCGCGCCCTCAAAGACAACGGCGGATGTCGCCGATCCGCTTTTTGGAGCTTGCTCTCCAGAACAACTGGAGAACAGCAGGACCGAGCAGGCAAAGATGATCAAACGCATGGTCTCCTCCACATTCGGCGTATAATGCCCAACCACAATGAAGCGACGCCAGTTTTTCTCTAATTCTGCCGCCGCGGCCGGCACTCTGGCTCTGGCGGGGATGGCAACATCCTGCGCGCCCGCGACAAAAGAGAACGCCGCATCCGCGCCGCCGGCGATTCCAAACGCGCCCGGCCTGACGCACTATGTCTCGGATTTCATCGTCAACGCAAAGTATGAAGACATTCCGGACAACGTACTGGCTCTCGGGCGGAAGTCTATTCTCGATGG
>Ga0105248_10000274_pt1 | contig 60659 bp, 48 predicted proteins | sample KBSS34metaG_FD_81524 | JGI IMG/M metagenome (GOLD analysis project Ga0105248, IMG submission 81524) | Switchgrass rhizosphere microbial communities from Kellogg Biological Station, Michigan, USA - KBS S3-4 metaG | ecosystem: Host-associated > Plants > Roots > Rhizosphere > Soil | place... | reverse complement strand
CGCGTTCTCGCACCTGCCGGACGGCTTCCTGCCGATCGGTGCGGTCACGTACCACAACGTGCAGTTCGGCTACAACATCGAGCCGATCAACACGCGCATCGACGTCGGTGTGGACAACGTCGGTGACAAGCAGCCGCCGCTGTACTACCAGTCGGTCGTCAATGCGAACATCGACATCAACACCTACGATCCGATCGGCCGCTTCTACTGGGGGCGCCTGACGGTCAAATTCTAGTCGAGCCGTCGTTTGAAGCTGCACGCGTTCGCGCGTGCAGCTTTTACTATATTTGCAGAGTGCATTCTTTGCGAATGATGTAGGGGATTGGCACCGACGCCATCGAATCCTGCTCGGCTCGCGATGATTGTCGGATCGGTGGGCAGAGCGCTCGCACTTGCATGGCGAGCACCAGTCGATTGCAAAGAAAAGTAGACCCCGCGGCGATAGCGCCGGCGTGCCAACGGGGCTAGTTCCGCCACTCGGTCCGCCCGTCACAACGGTGAACGCAATCCCACGCGCAATTGCCCGAACCGGATTGCCCTCTGCCGGCCATGGTTGCACCGCCGCATTGAGCACATAGTCGCCCGCCGACAGGCGGCCGATCGTCTCGCTGATGACGATGTCGTGGTTCGGCGACCAGCTCCGGAGGCCCTCGAACGGGAGGGGTAGGGGGATCGGCGCCCGCGCACGTCTGTCTTGCTGAAGGGGCGGCTAAGTGACTCTTGGCCGCCGTCCACTGCATGGGAGACCCGACGGAATGAGCGACATCCTACTTGCCGACCTCACCGGTCGCGCACGGATCCGGCACGCGGCACTAGCCTTGTTCGCCGTGGAAGGCTATGCGCAGACGTCGCTGAGGTCGATCGCGCAGAAGGCGCAGGTGTCGCTCGCGCTGATCGCCCATCATTTCGGCAGCAAGCATCAATTGCGCGATGCGGTCGACCGATGGGTGCTGTCGATTTTCGAGAAGGCGGCTGCGGAAGCCGCGCTCGGCGAAGGCAGCGCTTCGGGTGAGGCGGCCTGCCGGGCTTTTGCCTCCGGAATCGGCGATATCATGGCGATGCAGCCGGAAGTACGCGGGTACCTGCGCCGCATGGCGGTCGTCGACGCGGCGCCGAACGGCATCGCGATGATCGGCTCGCTGCTGGCGCTCCTGCGCGGACTCATGGAAAGATCGCATCCGCAACGCAGCGAACGCGACCGGGGAGAGCAGTCCCTGCAATTCTTGCTTCTTGCGCTGGGTCCGGCCCTGCTCGAGCCGGTGCTGCAACGCTACATGCCCGATCTTTTCGCGGAATCGAGCCCGCGGGCGGGGCGCGCGATGGACGTGCAGGCATCGTCGCCCGGCCGGGTCGCGCCGTCGGTTCCTTCGCAATTCGCGCGGCCAGTGCCGTCGGCGGTCTATGGGTGAGTGAATGAATGGCTCGATGCATCTTCCTCTGAAGCACGTCATCTTTTGGTCGAGCCCTGTGCGCGTTTGCGCAAGCGCCGCGGCGATCGATCGTCACCGACGCTTCGCGCGCACGCAGGCGGGTTCGCTCATGTATCGCGGGTAGCCGATGCCACGACCGCCGGGGTCGCCGGAAGAGAAGCGGGAGGCCGACCGTTTCGAATTGTTCCTGCGCGAACGCCGGGAGCCGCTGCTGCGGTTCCTGCTACGGATGAGAGTGAACGAGGCCGATGCCCAGGATATCGCGCAGGAAAGCTTGTCGAGCTTGCTTCGCTATCGCGACAGCGAGCCCGAGGACGCCTGGCAGGCGCTGTTGTACCGGATCGCGATCAACAGGATGCGCGATCGTACGCGACAGGCTCGAACGGAAGGATCAACGATGACGCAGCCTCTTCCCAACGCGATGGTCGCCGAAGCGGTTTCGCCGGACGCGTCGCCCGAGCAGCATGCGAGCGACCGCCAGGCACTGGCGCGGCTCAAGGATGCGATCCTGCGTTTGCCGCCGCGCTGCCGGCAGGCCTATCTGCTCCATCGCATCGAGGGCATGACGTATCCGGAAATCGCCCGGCGCAACGGGACGTCCTTGAAAGCGGTCGAGAAACACATCTCGCGCGCGCTGCGCTTGCTGCGCGATCAACTCGACGAATACGGCGTGGCTTCGGCGAACGCACATGAACATGCCTACTGACCGCACCGACGAACTGGCCGCAGCGTGGTTCGCACGCTTGCTCTCGCCGGACTGCAGCGAGCGCGACCGCGAGAACTTCGAGCAATGGTGCGCCGCGAGCGATCGCCACGCGGATGCGTTCGCCGCCGTGGCGCAATGCCACGAAGATGCCGGCGCACTGCGGGAAGACGAACTCATGCGCGCCGCCGTGCGCGCGGCGCGCCATGCGACGCATCGCGCCGATGGCCGCAGCGCATTCGTCCGCTGGACTCGATTCGCCACGGCGGCGATGTTGTTCCTGGCGATCGCCGGCGGCGCGTTCTGGTTCGTGCGCGACACTCGCGTGACCTCGATACGCTACGCGACCTCGGTGGGCGAGCAGCGCAGCGTGGACCTCGCCGACGGCACGCGCGTGCAGCTCGATACCGACACGTCTTTCACGGCGCGCTTCGGCAGCAAGGCTCGCGAGCTCGTGCTCGATCGCGGGCGCATCCAGGTGGATGTCGCCAAGGATGCCGAGCGGCCGTTCTCCGTGCTGAGCGGGCGAGGACTCGTTCGCGACATCGGCACGCAGTTCCAGGTCGCGCGCTATGGCGAGGACGTCACGGTCACCTTGCTCGCGGGCGTCGTCAGCGTCGAGCTTGCCGGGCATGCGGCATCGCGCGAATCCGCGAGCGTTCTGTCGCCCGGCCAGCAGCTCCATGTCGGTGCGCAAGGCGGGCTGGGACCTGCGATGCCGGTCGACCTCGCGCTCGTATCGGGCTGGACCGGCGGGACGTTGACGTTCAAGGATCGCGAGCTCGGCGACCTGCTCGAGGAAATGAACCGCTATTCGCCGACGAAGATCCGCGTCGCCGATCCCGCGCTCGCGCGCATCCGCGTCAGCGGCGTGTTCCGCGCGGGCGACCAGAACTCTCTGCTGCAGGCACTGCAGACCGGCTGGTCGATGCGATCGACCCGCCTCTCTCCGGGCGAGGTCGTGTTGTCGTCTGCACGCTGACCGCCACCGCGTCTCGAACGCGAGACCACGGCCATGCGGTGGCCGTCCGCGTCTGTGGATTTGTCTCATACCCGCCGACCGTCGCTGCGGCTGCGCCCGTCGACGTTCGCGCGCGCGCCGGCAAGTGTCGAAAAAAGAAAGGCCCCTCGCAGGGGCCTTTCAGTCGAGCGTTATCCTGGAAATGTAAGGCGAATGGGGAGGTCCCTACATACTTTTTGCGTTTTGACGATTTGCACTCGGAACGCAGAATAAGCTCAAGTTCGATTATTGCGAAACCTCCACTCCGCTAGAACTAGACAAAAGCGCGTTTGCGTCCAGTCGTGCGGCGAGCGGGCTCGCCGGAGCGGTTCATGCGTCGATCGCGCGCCGGCCGTTGCCGCGCGAATGCGGGGCCGCGCGCCGGTCACGAGCTGAAGACTCGGACACGAAGCACACGAACGTGCGAAGAAAGGAAGAGATCAGATTCACTGGTCATCCATTCTTCGTTCTCTTCGTGTTCTTCGCTTCTGCGTGAGCGACCGCGCCCGGATCGAGTTCTCGCCTGCATCCGAAACGCGACGGGGCCCTAAACGAACTCCGCAATTTGTCCAGTGTGCCTCGTGTCGGGCTGGTGCCACTATGAGGGCGATGCTAGAGCGCCTGCGAGTCCGCGAGGACTGACGATCATGGGCGCCCTGATGCATCGAGATGCGCTCGGTTCCCGCACTCGATGCCGATCGATGGGTCGGCGATGGGAATGAGGGTCGGGACGTGAGCGGCGTCCAGCAAGAGTCCGATTCAAGAAAATCCTATCGAGCCACAGCGAGGTAGTCGAAGAGAAAGGTCGACGGCGGGCAATCCGCGCAGCTTCCGACTTTCGTGGCGAGGATCGCTCTCGTCGCCGGAATCCGACGGAATGGCTTCGAACCTGTCCAGTCGTCGCAACGCATCGATTCGGTCCCGCGGGCAGGGCTTGGAGCCCGCGCCGACCTTCATTGCACGGGCTGACAATCAACTGGGGTAATCACATGTCGAAAATAGAAAGGCGCGGCCGGCAGGGCACTTGGCCGAAGTTCTTCGGTGTTGCGGCGGCCATGGCCGCGGCCACGTTCTTGTCGGGCCTGGGTTATTCGCCCGACGCGCACGCCGCTGCGACGGGATCTGGCGGGCACCAGATCGCCGGCGGCACGGACGGCATCTACCATTCACCCGTATTGAATTACCCGGTGCCGGCGACATTCGACGGCACCTCGATCAACTGGGTCAGCGGCGCATTCGATGACGACGGCCCCGTCTCCGGCGACTGGGATGCGAATTTCTGGGCCTCCGGAGGCGCGTTCACGCTGTTCGTCGTGGACGAATACAACAACGCCGTCGTCGTCAGCGGTACCGAAGTGGCGCTGCTGCAGCCCGGCGCGACGATCGGACCCGATTCGACCTTCAGCGATACCGGAACGTCCGTCGATGCCGCCGCCGACTGGCTCGCCGGCGCGGACGGCTATATCGGTTTTCGTTTCGATTGCGACGGTCGACTCGCTGCGCCGGTGAGCGGCGTGTGCTACGGCTACGTGCACGTGACCACGACGGCACCGGATGGATTTCCGGCGACGATCGTGGAGTACGCCTACGACATCAACGGCAATCCGATTTCGATCGGGCCGGTCGAGACGTTCACGGTGACGCCGAGCGTCGGCACGCCGTCGGGCACGATCACGCCGGCAACGCCGCAGACGGTCAACTCCGGCGCGACGACGCAATTCACGCTCGCTGCCGATCCGGGTTTCCACATCGACACCGTCGGCGGCACCTGTGGCGGCAACCTCGCCGGCAGCGTCTACACGACCGCTGCGGTGACGGCGGACTGTACCGTGATCGCCAACTTCGCTGTGGGCGAAGCCGACCCCGCCATCTCGGCGACGCCTTCGCCGCTGGCCATCTCGGTCGACGCAGGTGCAAGCGGCACCGGCACGGTGACCGTGAAGAATACGGGCGGCGGCACATTGACGTATTCGATCGCGGAAGCTCCGACGACCAAGGCGACGAGCTACCTCACGGAACGTCGTGCATTGCGCTACGCGAAGCAGCGCAGCGCGGCTGCGCCGATCGGCAGCTTCGCGCGAAGCCTGCGGACGAACGGCGGCGGGTCGGTGAAGTCGCACGGGAAGCCGGTCGTGCTCGACGATCTGTCGATCTCGCAGATGCAGGACAACACGCCCGTGGCCTTGTCCGGCGTCTCGTGCCCGCAAGCGGCCAACAGCTGGTGGCGCCGGTTCTACTTCAGCGAGCACCCCGGCGTGGGAGCGACCGCGAATGTGGCGAGCGTGACGATCGCCTCGGAGACGGACGCGGGCGCGCCGATGCCGTTGACGATCAATCTCTACACGATCGCTCATTCGACGGCAGTCGACACGATTCCGGCCGGCGACCTGACCCTGATCGGCAGCGCCACCGGCACGATCGAGGGCGAGCTGCAGACCATCACGATTCCGGTCACAGGCACGGTCGACGATACGGCCGGCAAGGACCTGGTCGTCGAGTGGCACATCGACAATGCGGATGCCCTGGATTTCTATCCGGGCGCGAACGGAACGCCCGAGACGCATCCGACGTTCCTGTCGTCGGAGGCGTGCGGCACGCCGGACCCGACGCCTGCCGCGAACGTCGGCCCGGGTTTCCCGGACTTCCACCTCGTGATGGTGGTGACCCTGGGCGACGGCGGTCCGCCGCCGGCGAGCTGCGACAACCCGAGCGACGTGCCCTGGCTCAGCGTCGCGCCGGCCACCGGTTCGCTCGCGGGCGGAGCCTCGGCCGACTCGACCGTCACCGTGGATGCCTCGACGCTCGCGGCCGGCAGCTATTCGGCGAACCTGTGCGTCACCAGCAACGACACGGTCAATCCGCTCGTGACGATACCGGTGAACGTGACGGTCGCGGCCGTGCCTCCGGGCGATCCCTGCTCCGCGGCCGACACGATCTTCTGCGACGGCTTCGACGGCAGCGCCGGTAGCGACGACATCGTCAGTGGCACGATCGACCAGGCGTGGGTGCAGGACGACGGCAACGGCAGTTCGTTCAACTTCGCGACGGGCAGCTTCCACGCCTACGACGGATCGGCGACGGACGACGACATCAATCTCTACTACCTCGAGAGCGGTGGCTCGACGGATCCGCGTCCCGGTATGTTCGTCTACTGGTACGGCGATGCCGTGCCGGACGGCACGACGGTCGGCGGCGTCGTCGACTCGGGCGGCGTCGACTTCGCGGTCCTGCACTCGGGCGACTCGATCGGACCGGACTCGGCGATTGCCGGGACGTCGCAGAACATGGCGAACTGGATCGGTGGAGCCGACGGTTACATCGGCATCGCGTTCTACAACGAGTCGACCAGCGCGGTGAACTACGGCTACATCCACGTGACCACTACGGCGCCGCTCGGGTATCCCGCGCAGGCGCTGGAATGGGCCTACGACAAGACCGGCGCGGCGATCACGATTCCCTAACGCAGTCGCGTCACCTGATGCGCTTCGAGGCCTCCTTCGGGAGGCCTCTTTTTGTGCGCATCGCGCGGCATCGACCAGCCGACTGGGCGAACGCCGCGAAATGATCAGTTATGCCGGCCGGCGGCGCTGGATATGTTTTCGACACGGCCCATGGGCGCTGCGAACCGCGCCCAGGTCAGTCATCCAGAGGTCGCCGATCGATGAAAATGCAGAGGCCGATCAGTTCGAGAGGAAGCAACGCGGCGCAGCAGGCGATGCGCCTGCACATCGCGATGCTTTCCGAATTGGCACAAGCCAAACAAGCCAAGGCGCGCAGCAAGCGGCGGCGGGCACGGGAGAACAAGCGCGCCAACGCCCATGTCGGAAGCGATGCCTCGATCGCGGCCTATCTCGCCCGCGTCCCGGTGCCGCCACGCTATTCGGAAGGCTGACGCCTCCTCGATCACCGCCGTCGTCTCCCGGCTCCGCAGCCCGTTCCCGCTCGTCAGGGTCGCCCCGCGCGGCCCGATTCCCATAAACTCGCCCGCAGGCGGGACGGCGCCGGCGCGGCTCGCGCGCACGGTGTTCGACCCCCGATAGGGCCTTGGGGCCTTCCTTCGATGGGGAACAGCGGGGACGTCTGAATCGAGACGAGTTGCGACGTGCGGCCTATCATCCTGCCAATCCATCGTGCATCCACGCGGCGGCCGGCCGAACCGGCACGCCCGCCGCTGCCTGACGCTCGCGTCGTGGACGACCGCGGACCTCTCCGACGCCTGCGCGACACGGTCGCGCGATGCTGACGCTCCGGCGGGCGCTGCGATGGGCGGTAGCGCACGCGAGGCCGCGTCGCATCGAACCTCCATCACCCGGCTCGGCATCCCGTTCGCCACGCCAGTTCGACTGGCTCGTGCGGGTGTTGGCATCGCTCTGCGTGATCGCGTGCCCGCACTTCGCGGCGGCCTCCGTGGAGGCACCGAAGCAGGACTACGACATCACGGGATTGGCGCTCGACGATGCCCTGAACGTCGTCGCCAGCCGCTCGCACGTGCAGATCATCTTCGACGCCAAGCTGCTGGGCGGGCGTCGCGCCGCGAACCTGGTCGGCCGCTTTTCGGTGTCCGAGGCGCTGCAGAAGCTGCTCGACGGAAGCGGTCTCGAAGCCGTGCCGGTGAATGCCGACACCTACGCGATCAAGCGCAGCAAAAAGCCTTCGCGCAAGCTGCAGTCGCCGAAAGCGCCCGCCACCAAGCCCGACGATCCCGACTCGGTCGAACTCTCCGGCATCGTGGTGCGCGGCGACCAGGAGCGCATTTCGAACCTCGAGTCGACCTACCCCGTCACCACGATCGATCGCGAGCAGATCGAAGCGAGCGGCTACACCACGCTGTTCGATCTGCTGCGGTCGCAGCCCGGCGTCCAGGTCGCGAACCTGCCCGAGACGATGGCCTCGTCGAGCCAGTCGGCGTTCACCGCCGGCGCGTCGGGCGCGGCGGCCGTCGCGCTGCGGCACCTCGGAGCCAACAGCACCTTGGTGCTGGTCGACGGTCGCCGCATGGCCGGCTACGGCATCGCTTCGCAGAATGCGACGGGAAATGTGCCGGACCTGAGCGGCATTCCGCTCGCGATCGTCGATCGCATCGAAATACTGCGCGACGGCGCGTCGGCGATCTACGGCTCCGATGCGATCGGCGGCGTCATCAACATCGTTCTACGACGTGATTTCGCGGGCGTCGACGTCGACGTCTACTCGGGCGTGTCGAGCCGCGGCGACGCGGCCACGCAGCAGCTGTCGGCGACGTGGGGTGGAAAGACGGCGAGCGGCATGCACGTTTTGCTGAGTGCGGACTATCGCGATTCCTCTGCGCTGACCGGCAGCCAGCGCGACTGGTACACCCTCGATCAATCGAGGCACGGGTTGCTCGACCTGCGCAGCATCTACTCGTTCCCGGGCAATTATCTGTACGCCAATCCCGATGGATCGACGTCCTATGTCGCCCGCGCAGGCTGCGCTCCGGCAAACCTCAGCGGCGGGGCGTGCCTGCTGGACAGCGCGAAATACACGACCTTGCAGAACGGCGAGATCGAGAAGACGCTGCTCGGCCGTTTCGACGTTCCGCTGAGCGAATCCTTGCGCGCTTACGCGGACCTGCGCCTGACGGACGTCGTTCAACGCCAGCAGGCGGCGCCGTCGGGAGCGAGCTTTGCACAGGGTCCCTCGAACGGCGTCCCGCGTGACGATGCGCAGCCGCTGGCGTTCTTCTACGGTTTCGGCGACGTAGGGCCCGTGCGCGAAACGACGAAAGCGACGATCGCGAGCGTTGTCGCAGGGTTGTCCGGAGAGTCGGCAGCCTGGGCCTGGAACGCGAGCGTCACGCACGAAACCTTGGAGGTCGACGACATCATCGACGGACTCCTGCGCAGCAGCGCGTTGAACGAATCGATCGCGAGCGGCACCTATACGTTCGGCGACGAGCCGCTGTCTTCGTACTTGAGGGGGCTGATTTCGCCGCGCGTCCAGCGCACCGGCGAGACGACGCTGGACGTCGTCGAAGGCGAAGCGTCGCGCGTGCTCTTCGAACTTCCCGCCGGCGCGGTCGCGCTGCATGCCGGAGCGCAGGTGCGGCGGGATGGGCTGGAGCAGCGGCCCGATGCGATCCTGCGTTCCGGCGACCTGCTGAACCAGGCCCCCGAATACGCGATGTCGTCGCATCGCTCGGCATCGTCCGCGTATGCGAACCTGGACGTCCCGATCGTCGGCGGCCTCACCTTGTCTTCGGTGGGGCGCATCGATCGGACGGCCGGATTCCAGACGCGCTTTTCACCGACCGTCGGCGTGCGCTGGAATCCGACCGCCGAGCTGACGTTTCGCGCGTCGGCATCGAAGGGCTATCGGCCGCCGACGCTGCTCGAACTCAACCAGTCGCCGGGTTCCGGCGGCCAGCAGATCTACATGCTCCCGCAGTCGCTGGGGCCGTGCGCGACGACGATCGCCACGTCGCCGGGGCAGATCTGGTGCGAAGTCCTGGTCAACATCGTGCGCAATCGCGAACTGCAGCCGGAAAAATCGACGACGCGCGCGGCCGGCGTGGTGTGGGAGCCGTCCCCCGAATTCGGTGCGAGCATGGACGTGTACCGCAGCGAACGCAGGAACGAAATCGCGACGCTGCCGGCCACTTATGCGTTCAACCATCCGGATGCGTTCCCGGATTTCATCCAGCGCGATTCGCTCGGCAACATCGTTGCGCTCGACACGCGGCTCGTCAACATCGGTTTGACGACGACATCGGGCGTCGACGTCGAAGCGCATTGGGACGCCGTGTATGCGAATGCCGACCGCCTTCGCATCGGCATCGGGTTGAACTATCTGGCGCGCCTGGACAGCACGCCGACGCCGGGCGGCGAGCGCCTTCGGGAAGCCGGCTATTCCAACGCGCCGCGATTGACCGGAGTCGCCTCGCTGCGCTGGGCTGCCGGTGACTGGATCACGTCGATGAACGTGCGGTACACCGGCTCCTACAGCAACGATTCGTATGCCGGCGCCGGCAACGAGTGCCCCGTCTACAAGGCGCAGGCCGGCAAATGCACGACGCCGCCGTTCGTGCTCGTGAATTCGACCATCGCCTATACGGGTCTGTCGCCGTGGACGTTCTCCGTGAGCGTCGACAACCTGTTCGACCACGCGCCGCACTACTACGAAGAATCCTTCGGCGGCTACAACCCGCAATTCGACGATCCCGTGGGCCGCTACTACGGATTGCGCGTCGACTACCGCTTCTAGGGAATCGGCCCGGCGAACTCAATCGACCGAGAACGACTGCAGCTCGACCGGAACCGTGCCGCTCGGGCCGAAGAACGCGCTGTCGAAATCCGTGCGAACCGCGTTCGTGCCGACGTTGACCTTGCCGTGATAGCTCGCGAACAACGAAAACCGGGCCGAGCCGACCTTGGCCGGCGAGACGATTCCCGGCAGCGAGAACTGCGCCCAGACGCCGGCGCGGGCAGACATCGTCTCGCTGGACAGGACCGGGCCGCTGCAGTCGGCGGATGCGTACCAGCTGACGCTGAAGGAAGGCTTCGGCGCCTGGTTCAAGCCGGATGGGGGTGTGACTTGTATCCACACGCTGGCGTCATAGGCCGTATCGGATTCGATGCCGCGGACGCATTGCGAGAGCTGGTCGAAATCGGAAAGAGCCGACGTCGAAGAAGCCGAACCGCTGTCGGGCCGGCCGCAGCATTCGGCTGCCGAGGCGTACATGCGCCCGCAGTCCGTATTCATCGGGCAGGTCACGTTGCCGCCCTTCGTGATCCACCCGACCAGGCCTTTCCCGCCGTCGAAGTCAGGGTTGGTCAGCAGATTTTCCGCCGCGGCGCCCTGAGCCGACAACAGCATCATCAGGGATAGGCCCGTGCGAATGAACCAGGTCATGACATCGTCCGTCGGATCGCTTCGATAGCAACCGCCAAACTCTACGCCCTATCCGGCTCGGGAAGCCAGCCAGACAGGCGCAAGAATGTCCACAGGCACCATCGAAGCAGGCGAGTTCCCGTACGTCCGCAATGCCCGGCCTGCCGCGCGGCCGCGCCGAACCGAGCTCGTCGCCGGGGGCTGGGCGTGGTTACGCGTTCGCGACAGTCGACTGGACAAATCGCGATTTTTGTCCAGTCGGCCGGACGCGACGACTCTTTCTTCCAATGGGATGCGCTCCGCTTCGTTGCTAGCGTGAACCGCCGCCGGCGACGCGCAGGACTCGTCTGTCGCGACGCCGGCGCAACGGGCGTGCGCGTCATGCAACGGCCATGTGCGGTCCGCCGCATGTCCCGCCGTCGCAGGGCCTGGGCGGATGGGCCGCTGCGCGTCCAATGATTGTTCCCTTCTGCCAGGTTCGAGGGCGCGTGCGACGCGCCCTGCGATCGCTTGGCGGCGTTGCCATCGATTCGATGTTGGAGATTTCGGAAATGAAGCCATTGGTTCGCGTCAATACGCTCGCTGCGGCCGTCGCCGCGGCGCTGGTCGGCATCGGGTTCTCGTTGCCGGCGCAGTCGGTACAGCCGCGTTTGCAAGCAATGAGTGCTGCGACGGCGAACGTCGCGCCGAGCAGCGTGGGGCGCTACATCGTGACCTTCGAGGAAGCGGGTCTGCTGCACTACGGCGGCAGCGTCTCCGGCCTTGCCGCGACGGCGCCGACGGGGCTGGGTTCGCGCAAGCTCGATTCGCAGTCCGCCGCTGCGCGGTCCTACGCGAACTATCTCGGCTCCCAGCGTGCCGCACACATCGCCTCGATCGAGCAGGCGCTCGGGCGCTCGCTGAAGATCCAGCATGCCTACGGCATCAACACGAACGGCATTTCGGCTTCGATGAGCCAGAACGAAGCGGCCGCCGTCGCCTCGCTGCCGGGCATCAAGGAAGTACGGCCCGTGCGCACCTACAGCCTCGATACGTTCCGCGGTCCCAAGTTCATCGGCGCCGACAAGATCTGGGACGGCACGGCCGTCCCGGGCGGCGTCGCGACGAGGGGGCAGGGGGTCAAGGTCGGCATCATCGACACCGGCACGAACACGGGACATCCCGAACTGACGAACGATGCCTCCTGCGGTTTCAACGAGTCGAATCCGAAATTGCATGCGTTCGACTGCAACACGAGCAGCGCAGGCGTCTGCAACGGCCCGACGCCCGATGCACAGGTCAGCGGCCACGGCGTCCACACGCAGACCACGGTGGCCGGCAACACGATCGACAACACCGCCGACCCGTCGCCGATCCTGCCCGACGGCGTCACCATGTCGGGCGTCGCTCCGTGCGCCACGGTCTATTCCTATCGTGTCGAGTCGGCCGACGGCAGTCTCAGCGGCGACGCGATCGAGGCCGCGATCGAAAGCCTCGCGGTCGACCAGATCGACGTCGCCAACTACTCGATCGGCGTCAGCTGCAGCAACGGTACGCCGTGGAGCGACGAAGACCGCATGTTCCTCGATTCGGTCAACGCCGACGTATTCGTCGCGGCATCGGCCGGCAACACGCGCGCAAGCGCCGTCAATCCGGGCGATCCGGTCTGCCCCGATCCGGTCGGCGGCGTTTCGCACATGGGACCGTGGCTGCTCACGGTCGCGGCGTCGACGCAGGACGAACTGTTCTCGCCGCGCTTCTCGGTCACCGGTCCCGGCACGGTGCCGGCGAACCTGCAGACGATCGCGCTCGTTCCGGGCAGCAATACGCTGACGACCGAGGTTCCCGCGTTCACCGACTATCCGCTGCGCGACTACCCGGCCAATCTCGCCGGTTGTACCGACACGGGCGCGTTTCCGGCGCACTACTTCGACGGATCGATCGCGGTCGTCCGGCGCGGATTCAACGCGCCCGGCACGACGGCCTGCTCGTTCGTCGAGAAGGTCAACAACGCCGCCACGGCAGGCGCGCAGATGGTCCTGATCGCGAACAACCAGGCGGCGGGCGTCAATCCGCTCACCGACGGCACCACGATCCCCTCGTTCATGGTGAACGATCTGCCGACGGCCGACGCACTCATCGCCTTCGTCAGCGCCAACCTCGGACCGCAGCCCGACGCGGACGTCATCTTCACGGATGGATTCGACGGCACGTCAGCAGCCGGCGGTGCGACCGCCGACTACGTGCCCGGCGAAATCTCGCCGGTGCAGCCCGACGTGCTCGGCAGCTTCAGCGAGCAAGGTCCGACGCCGGTCGGCTACGACGACCTGACCAAGCCCGACATCACGGCGCCCGGCGTGAACATCTACGCCGGCGGCCGCGCGGGCGACGGCTACTACTTCCTCGACAGCGGCACGTCGATGTCGAGTCCGCACATGGCCGGTTCCGCCGCACTCGTGCGCGCCGTCCATCCGGACTGGACGGTGCAGGAGGTCAAGTCGGCGTTGATGACGACGGCGACGAACACGAACGGCACGCTGGCAGACGGCACGACGCCGTGGACGCCGGACCAGGTCGGCAGCGGTCGCGTCGATCTGACCAAGGCGGCGCTGGCAGGTCTCACGCTGGATGAAACGTATGCGCGCTTCGTCGCGGCGGATCCGGCGGCCCCCACGGTTGCGATGAAGGACTTGAACCTGCCGTCGATGCGCAATTCGAGCTGCACGACGAGCTGCACCTGGACGCGTACCGTCAAGAACCGGCTCGGCACCAGCGGCAGCTGGAGCGCGACGGCCACGGCCGGCGGTTTCGGCATCACCGTCTCGCCGGCCAGCTTCACGCTCGCGCCGGGCGCGACGCAGGTGCTGACCGTCGTTGCGACGCCTACGGGTAGCCTGACGTCGGAAGCGTTCGGTGCGGTGAGCCTGCACGAGACGAGCGGCCAGTCGCCGGACCAGCACCTCACCGCGGCGATCAAGACGGGCGGCTCGGCCCCGGGCGGAACCTGCACGAACGGCAGCTGCGTCCTCGCGTTCGACAACTACACCGGCACCGGCGGCTTGCGTGCCGTCGGCGCCGGTGCCGGCGCCTACTTCGTCTGGCTGAGCCGTTTCACGCCCGACGCCGCGGCCTATCCGTTCACGCTGACCAGCGTGCAGACGACGTTCGTCGGCAATCTCAACGGCGGCGGCGTCGGTGCGGCGGTCGGCGAGACCTTCGACATCTACGTCTATCAGGACGACGACAACGATCCGTCGAACGGGGCGACCTTGCTCGGCTCGGTCAAGAACAACGTCGTCGCATCGCCGCTCGGCGCGATCCAGAGCATCACGCTCCCGGGCAGCGGCATTGCGCTGGCAGGGCCGGGCGACGTGCTCATCGCCATGGTCTACGACGGCACGGTCGGTGGCAGTCCGGCGGCCGCCGACAATTCCGGTCCCGATGCGCAGCGTTCGTGGATCGGCGACATCGTCGATACGCCGCCGCAGGATCCGGTGCTGGCCGACCAGAACATGCAGCTCATCGGCGACGTCATCTCCGGCTTCACGCACAACTGGATCATTCGCGGCCAGGGCGTGCAGCCGAGCGGTCAAGTCGTCGAGCTGGGTGCCAGCTTGAACGCGAAGAAATAAGCACTGAGATTGTCCCTGGGGATCGGCCGGCGCGGACTCTCGCGCCGGCTTTTTCTTGGGGGCCGCGCGATCGAACCGCGGCGCCGACGCATTCGCCGGCACCGGCTTCGCGATCGACGATGCGGCACTGCCGTCGTTGCAGGTCTGGGCGAAGACCATTCGCGGCCCGTTCGCCCGACGACGAGCAGCGAGAATTTTCCGCGGTCGCCGAAAGCTACCTGGGCGAATCGCCGAACCTGTCGGCCCACTCGATGAGGGGCGGCACCGGCGCTTGCGTATCGGGTTCCATCCCGTTGTAGAAGATTTCGTCGTCGTCGGTCTGATGTTCGTAGGCGCCGATATCCGCGTGGCCGTCCACGACTCTTGCGAAGCCGTTTCCGCGCTGGTCCGCGGTGAACGATCCGCCGTCGTTGCCTTGATTGATCGCCGGACTGCCGGGCAGGAGAGCGTGAGTCCGTGTCGGTCCGCCGTGATTCTGCAAGGGCGCGAGCTTCGGGTCGGCCGTGCTGATGATGATCCCCGGTTGAACATTGCTCGTTCGCGCGAGGTTGTCGCTGCTTCCCGAGGAAACCGTCACGCTGCGCGAGTAGTTCGCGAAGAGGTCGTGGACAGCCGACGAGTCGACATTGTTGGCGAATATCGAGCTCTGAAGGATCAAAGCGCTGAATCCATAGACGTAGAGTCCGCCAAATTGCCCTTCGCCCGCCGCTCCCGCCGAATTGAAGGCGATGGTGCTGTTGTAGATGCCGAGGTTCGCGCCCTCGATGTAGCTCGCGCCGCCTTTGATGCCCGCTATGTTTCCGGAAATCGTGCTGTTGGTGATGCTGGCGCTGCCGCGTGTGCCGCCAACTTGCGAAAAGGCGAATGCGCCACCCGATGTCTGCGCATAGTTGCCGTCCAGCGTCGAGTTGTTGATCGAAATCACGCCCGATCCGGAGACGCCGCCGCCAAATCCTTCGCCGCCATTTCTTCCCAATGCGAAGTTGCCGTGGATGGTGGAGTAGTCGAGCGTCAAGTTTCCGGGTGTCGCGACGCCGCCGCCTTTCGACGCCCCGAATGATGCCGCGGCGCTGCCGGATACGACGCTCTCTCTGAGAGTAATGGCTGTTTGCGCGAAGATGGCACCTCCGGAAGCGAAATTGCCGGATGCATTCGCTACGCAATCCGTGATCGTCGAACCGGTCACCGTAACGGTCCCGGTGGAATAGATGCATCCTCCAAGGGCTATTCCGCTCGATAGGGTCTGGCCGTTTTTGACGGTCATGTATTTGAAATCCACGGTTCCGGATCCCGTGTGGGCGAAGACGCGATCATTCGAGCCTTGAATGACAACGCCGCCATCCGCTCCCGTTTGAGCACCTATCGTCAACGACGGCGCCGTGATGGGAACGGCGCCGCTGTAGAGGGTTATGGTGCTGTTCCTGCAAGCGGCAAGATCGACCCTGTCGTTCGATGTCGCGGTGGCTGCCGCGTTCGCGAGAGTGACTTCGGCACGCAGCGTGCCGGCCGTCGTGTTGCCGACCGCGCTGTCGGCGCAAGACGTCACGGTGAAGACCGTCGCGAAGGCGGGTTCGGCGAAGCCCACGAGCAGAAGCGCGCTGGCGATGCACTTCGTCAATGGCTTGAGCGGGTGGCGTCGCGTTGCGATGGTGGCGTTCATTCGTAGACTCCATTGCGGTCGTCGCGGTGCAGACGTGCCGTGGCACGCCAAACGAGCAGGCGACGTGGGTTGAGGAACGGATCGTCTGGGGTGCAAGCGGCCGTGCTTGCCGTTCGCCTCGTTTCATTTCGCCGGGTGGGCGAGCCGGGCAGGCGGCATCTAGGACTCATCGCGTCCGAACCTGCGCTGTGCCAGCAACGCTGCCGTCGCGAGCAGCGCAATCAAGGCGCCGAGAGCGAACGATCGCAGTGTCGGTGCCGGTACGGCAGACGCACCGACCGGTGTCTGTACGGTGATGACGGTCGGGTCGGACGCTGGATTGCCGCTGGTCGCACATGGCGCCGTACAGGCGACCGAGGCCTGATTGATGACGCTGGAAGGTGCGTCGGCGGCGACGTCGACGGTCAGCATGATCACGGAGTTCTGATTCACTCCGATGGGTGTCGCCGTGTCGGTGCAGGCGACGGATGCGCCGGCGGCCGAGCAGTCCCAGCCCGCGGCGCTGGCCGAAACGAACGACAGGCCGGCCGGCAGCGTATCGGTCACCGAGATCGTTCCGCTGGCCGAAGCCGAGCCGGTGTTGACCACCGTCAAGGTGTACGTCGCACCGGCTTGTCCTTGGAAGAAGTTGCCGATGTGGTGCTTGCTGACCGTCAGATGGGCGGCGGCAGGGGCACTCGCTGCCGTCACGGCTTCGATCGAGACGATGAACGGCGGCAGAGCGCCGCCCGCGTCGAAACTCCCGGCGAGGTTGAACTGACCGGTCGCGGAGACCACGGCGTAGAGCGGGTACAGGCTCAAGCCATCGGCTTGCACCAGGGTCGCGGACTGCAACGGCGGCGAAGAGGTCTGAGCAACGCCGTCGACGGCGTCCGACTCCACGGCGACGAAGCCGAGCAGCAGGTCATCGGGGTTCGCGGTGACCAGCAAGCCGTTGTCCGCCGTGTCGAACGACGTGGTGATTCCCGACGACCTGGACTCGCCTCTGCCGACACCATCGGCCACGATCGACGCACCGGAAAATTCCTGCGCTGCCGCAACTGCCGTGTAGGCATCCTGCGTATCCGGCGTGAATGTCATGGTGATCTCGTCGCCGGGTTCCAATGCCGAAGCTGCGGTCGCGACGAAGTTGAGCGTTTGCAGCGTGGAGCCGAAACCGCTTTGGCCGGATCCGCGCCCGATGTAGGCGTTGCCGCGCGAATCCGCCACGTTCACGGAGAACGGTGGCCCGATGCCACTGCTCTGCAAGCCGCCGAAGACCATTTCGAGGACGATCAGGTCGCCGGTGGCGACGCCTGAAGCGACCGGTATCGTGAGCGTCGTTTCGGCTCCGGAGCTATCCGAAACGAACGTCGTCGAACCGATATCCTGAACGTGCGCAATGGTGGCGTGCGCCGGCGATGCGAGCGCGGCGGCCGTGATGTAAAGGGCAAACGAAAAAAAGCGGGAATTCATGAGCCGAGTCCTCGTGATGGCCTCTTTCGACAATGCGTGCGCTCGGCCACGGTCCTGCGAGTACCGGCTTCCGTGCGATTTGCGCATCGGAGAGCTTGAGACGCAGAACGCATGTCGAACCGAACATGGGCTGCGCATGTCTTTCGTGTTTGGCTTCGGCCGCGGTGTAAGCTACCGGCGGTCCGCGGCGACGATGTCCACCCTTCATGCTCAGAGCTCTCTTGTTGGCGTGCGCACTGCTGCCGATGGCTGCGCGGGCCGAGGGCACGCTGACGTCCGCCGTGCATCGCTTGATCGCGGCGGAGCAATTCGAGCGCGCCGACGCGGCTGCGCAGAACGCGCTCGCACAAGCTAGAGGAGCGGGCGAAGCCGCCGAGCGCCGCCGTCTGGAAGCGCTGGACCTGCTCATCGACGGTGCGATCGCTCGGCATCTGCTGACGAGCGAGGCAGCCGGCCAGTGGATCGCCGACGCCTCGAAACTCGATGAGCGCTTCTATGGGCCGCAGGCGCGGCCGCTCGCCAAGCCTCTGGCCGTCGCCGCCGTGCGCGCTCGGCGATCCGGTGCCGGGCCCCAGGCCATTCAAGACGCAACCGAGCTGATCAAGCAGAGTGCCGACATCGCCGAGCATGGCAAAGGCGATCTGAGCCCGTCCGATGAAGCATTCGTCTATCAGGCGGTCGCCGCGCTGGCGGTGGAAGGAGGACGCTTCGATCAAGCGGTCGCTGCGATTCGGCATGCGGAGCAGGCATTGCGCCCTGTGCGGACGGACTACGAGCGATCACTGCATGCGCTCCAGCTGACCGCGCTCGGCACCTACGAACAGCAACTGGGAAGCCCGGCGCAGGCGCTGGCCGACGCCCGCGCCGGAGCCGAAGAAGCGATGAACGCTTCCGGGCCGCGGAGCAGCCTCTACGCGAGCGCGTTGACCGATCTTGGGAAGGTGCAGTTTTTCGCAGCCGACTACGTCGGGGCGAAAGCCACGTTGCAGGACGCCGTTTCAGTCCTTCGCGCGCATCCTGCCGACCTTTTCACCATGGGCGCCGCAACCGCGTTCCTCGCGAACACGATGCTGCAGCTCGGCGATTTCGATGCTGCCCGACCGCTCTATCGGGAATCCGTCGCCGACTCCAAGGGAGACGCCCGGATCTATCTTCCCGGCCGCCTCAACGGCCAGGCACTCCTGGAAAAAAATCTGGGAAACCTCGCCGCTTCGCGCGATCTGTTCCAGCAGGCGCTGCAGCTGTACGAAGAACAGCACGATCGTGCGTACTTCGGCCTCATGCCGGTGTTGAACAACCTGGGCGTGCTGTCGCAGAAGCAGGACGATCTGGCCTCGGCCAAGATCTACTATCAGCGTGCGCTGGATATCGCGGCGGCGCGCAAGGGAGGCGTGATCTACGACGTGCTCGCGGCACGCGACGGTCTCGCCTCGGTGGCATTGGGATTGGGGCGTCCGCAAGAGGCCGACGATCTGCTGGCCGAGTCGGCATCGGAGCTGGAACGAACCTTCGGCGCCAGCCATCCCGACCTGACGTTCATGCACTGCGAGCAAGCGCTGGCAGAGGCGAGGCTAGGCAGGCTCGACGCGGCGTATGAGCTGGCGAAAGGAAGCGAAAGCTTTCGCATCGACTTGCTGCGCCGGACCGCACCCGCGCTCGGCGAAGGCGAGATGGTCAACCTGAAACATCGCTTGAACGATTGCGGCGGTCTGGTGCTCGCGCTCGCGGCAACCTCGCAGAAGGCCGACCAGATACAGCAAGCGTGGCAACTGCTGGCCGGAACGCGCGGGATGGCAACCCACTTGTTGTCGGCGCGGCTTGCTGCGGCGCGTGTCGCGACCGATGCTTCGAGGAAGGCGTCGTGGTCGGCGTGGGAGTCGGCGGCCCAGCACTACGCCGACGTTCTCATGCACAAGAATGTCGACAGCGAAGTTCTGGGGAAAGCACGCCAGGCGCTGGAGGAGACGGAATCGAAGCTCGACACGCCCGAACGCACGAGCGCAGGCATCGCGGACGTCGCACTCCCCGCGCTGCTGGAGCGGCAGCCTCGGCAGAGCGCGCTCGTCGCGTATTTCGTCGCCGATCAATTCGACCTCGAAGCCGATGCGCGCAGCGATCCGCAAGTGCGCCGCTCGGCGACCTCGCAGCACTCCGTCTATGCGTTCGTGAGGCAGGCAGGCCGAACCCGGCTGGTGCGGCTCGGAGACAGCGCAAGCATCGAATTCAAGATCGACTATTGGAATCGGCTGCTGCGCCGTCCAACGGGCGATCTCGAGCAATTGACCGCGGCCGGACGCGCCGTCCGCGAAGCGGTTTGGGATCCGCTGGCGATCGGGCACGATTTCGCGAACGTTTTCGTAGTGCCCGATGGCGCGCTCTATCGCGTCAGCTTCGCCGCACTTCCCGACGACGGCGGATACCTGGTCGAGCACGGTTGGCGCACTCACTTGCTCGACGGCGAACGCGATCTGGCGATGGTGGCCGCACCGGCTCGACCTCAGCGTCTGTTGTTGGTCGGATCGCCCGATTTTGGCGGCAACGACGCTGCCGCGGCTGCGCCGGGAGACGACTGCGCGAGCGGTTTCGAGCCGCTTCCCGCGACGAAAGTCGAAATCGAGCGAGTGGGGCGGTTGTGGAGCGAGGCCTCCGGCAGGCCGCCCGTCATCCTGACCGGACGGGCCGCGAGCAAGGACGCCTTGCGCGAGGCGGTAGCCGGAAGCCAGATCATTCACGTGGCCACGCACGCTGCCGAGTTCGACCGGCATTGCGCCACGCCGGCGACTCGCAGCATGGGTCTTGCCGTGGCGTCGGCCGGGCCGTCCGCTGTCGAACCGGCGGCGCTGGCGCTCTCCGGCGCGAACGATTTTTTCGCACACGGCAGCGCTGCCGGCATTCTGACCAGCGAGGAAGTCGTGACGATGCCGCTGGAGGGCGCGCAGTGGGTCGTTCTGTCCGCGTGCGACACCGGCTTGGGCCTGCTGGTCGACGGCGAAGGGGTCTTTGGACTGCGCCGCGCCTTCAGACTGGCCGGTGCACGCACCGTGATCATGAGCCTTTGGGAGGTCGACGATGGCGCTACGGCCGAATGGATGGAGGCCCTCTATCGGGCCCATCTGCAGCAGCGCGTATCGGTCCCGGAGTCGATCGCCCGGGCGCAGCTGTCGGTGCTCGCTGCGCGCCGCGCACGCGGCGAGAGCACGCGTCCATTCTACTGGGCGGCCTTCGTCGCCAGCGGCGACTGGCACTAGCAGCGCGCCAGAGGCGCCCGCGTTTCGCAAACGCCGGCGCGACGCGGAGACGGCTAGCGTGGCGGTCGCGCGTGGGGCAGCCGGAAATCCCACACGCGAATCTTGCCGTTGGCATCGGACTGCCGCGCCTTGGACACTATCTCGCGCAGGTAGGGACTGCCGACCGTCAGGACTTCGGGCGCCGGAGCCAGATGCGACAAGCTGCGCGGCAGCGTCGAAATGACGGGCGCGTCCATGTTCGCCTGATCCAGGCCGGCGATCTCGCGGTCCAGGTCGGGCTGCGGTTCGGTAGCGGCGAGGACGACGACCTCCTCGCTCGTCGCGTCCGTCACTACCTGCCAGTCGAGCAGCTGTCCGCCGACGCTGCCGGGAATGTGATGGGGTATGCCCGGCGCAAGCGGGTTGATCGGAAACGCTCCACTGATCGGAAAGAGCACCGTCGCCTTGTTGTCCTCGCTGCTGCCGAAGATGTACACGTACGCCGGATACGTGCTTCGGAACTCGACGGCCAATTTGTCGCCGAGGTTCAGGACGCTGCCGCTCTGCAATGCCTCCCGGCCTTCCTTGGCCGTTTCGCGCACGAGATTGACGCTCGTATCGGATTCCTCCGCGGCATTCTTCCGAACCGTCCAGGCGATGCCGCCCGCAAGCACCGCCCCCACGCACACAGACGCCAGCGCCACGGAAATCTTCAGCATCCCGGAAACCGGCGGGTGCGGGCGCAGCGCGGCGGCGAATGCGGACATTCCGCGGTGGCGCCGTTGTGGATCGGTAGCGAGCGCGCGATCGATCGCGCCTGCAGTGCCGGATGGCACCGCAGGCGCCAGGCTCGCGAGCTTGGCCGGCCCGATGGTGCTCTGCTGAATGCAAAGACCCTCGAAATCGCTGGCGGTATAGGGATAGGCGCCCGTCAACAGCTTGAACAGCAGAACGCCCAGCGAGTAGATGTCGCTCTGCGGAGAGCTGGCGCAGCCGTCTGCGACTTCCGGTGCGAGGTATTGCACGGTGCCGAGCGTCACCGGCCTGGGTGTCGAATTGCGGAATCGCTGCGCGGCGCCGAAGTCCATCAACACGACACGCCCGGAGTCTTCGAGCATCACATTGCTGGGCTTGATGTCGCCATGGACGAGGCCGCGCGTGTGCAACGCCTCCAAGGCCTCGCACAGCTTGCAGCCGATCTCGATCGCGTCGTGAAGCGACAGGGCCGGCGTGGATGCCAGCACGCTTTCGAGCGACTGCCCGTTGATGAGCTCGGTCCACAATCCAGCACGCCCGTCCACGTTGGCAGCGCCGTAGACACGGACGACGTTGGGATGGTGGACGCGGGCGAGGTGTTTCGCCTCCTCGAGAAAATCGTTCGACAACGCGCCGAACTCGATCCGGCGAATCTTGAGCGCGAAACATTGATCGAGCAGGGGATCGTACGCCCGGTAGACTTCCGCCTGCGCTCCTTCGCCGAGCTTGTCGAGAACCTCGAGCTGTCCGAATCGAAACGAAGGGCTTTTCGCGGGCTGCCGATTCGCGAAGCGCTGCTGCACCCGGCGAAAACCGTCGACGACGTTCTGCAGCTCGACGAAAGCGGCGAAGTGCGTGCCCGTGTCGCCGACATCGCCGGCCAGGGGTTCGCCATCGGCGATGCATCGGGCCAGGCGATCGATATCGCGCTCGCGCCGCGCCGCGTCGTCGTCCGCCGGTTTCTTGCCCGCGTCGTCCTGCGGCTCGCTCGGCGGTTCGGACATCAGCGCACCTCGTCGAGTTCGATCGCGAGCTTGGCAACCGCTCTGGCCACCATGACGCGTACCGCATCGGCCGTACTGCAGACTTCCGCCGCGATCTCGGGATAGCTCAGCCCGAATTCCAGTCGCATGATCACCAGTTCCTGCTGGCGTTTCGGAAGCCTGGCGACCGCGCTCTGATAGGCGTCGAGCTGTTCCCCGCCGATGATGCGTTCGAGCTGGGTCGCGCCCTGTTCGTCTTCGGGAATGCTTTCGTCCAGTTCGACCGTCTTCGGCCGGCTGCGGCGCTTGCGGACTTCGTCGCGGACCTGATTGAGCAAGATGCGCCGCAGATAGATGAGAAAGCTGCCGGGGCGGTCGGAGTTGAAGCTCGCAAGCTGCTTCAGCGCCTTGATCAGTGCGATCTGCACGAAATCTTCGGTGTCGTTCACGTCGCGCACGGTGAGCGGAAGCCTGCCGTGCGCCCAGCGCAGCAAGAGCGGAAGGAAGCGCTTCAACAGCGTGTGCCTGGCGGTCTGGTCGCCGAGACGGGCACTGCGAATCAGTGCGGCCGTCGAGTTCGACGGGTGCGCCGGGTCAGGCCCCACCTGCTCAGCGCACATTGGCTTTTCATCGTCCGAGGCGCATCCGAGGGTCATTCTGGCGCCCTCACTTGATCGATTGCAAGGAACGGCGCCACCGCTTTCCCAGGACGTGAGAGGCGAATTCGCTGTGCATTTCGGCGCTGACGCACCATGTCGATCCTCTTCGGTCGAGAACGGCATAGCCGGAGAAGACAAGGCCATCCACGCGACCTTCCGTCTCGATGATTGCCCGGCCTACCCGGACGGTGTACGCGATCAGATTGACTTGTTTCGGATAGCAGTCGCACCAGAGCGAAAAGAAGGCCGGGAAGTTGGGCTCCAGCAGCATCGTTCGAAGGTCCCGCCCGTATTCGAAGCTCATGCGCGCCAGGGTCCGGTCGACATCCCGGCTCTCGATTCCGTCGAGGAAATCGACGTAGGCGAGAACGGGGTGTTCCAGGGTCGAAATCGCTTCTTGATCCATCGCAAGCATAGTCATGTTCCGCGCTCCGGCTGGCGTCGTCGATGGGCTTCAAGAGACGCGAATGCGCGAGCGGACCGAACATCGATGTCGCGCTCCGGCTTGCGAAGAGGGCGATCTTCGGGCGCGTTTGCCCATCGGCAGACGGCGAATCGCGTGTTCGCTTTGCGTGGTCCTTCGCGTCCTATGGCTTCGTCCAACAGCCGTCGTCCTGCGCCGACGGATGAACGGCATTCGTCGAAACCAGGAGAGACACGGTATGAACGCAGCTTCGCGGCTTGTTTTCGCGAGCGTCTTGGCAGGGTCGACCGTCGCGGCGGCAAGCGATGGCAGCGTCGACACCACCTTCGGAAACGGCGGCTCCGCGCGGTCCGGGCGCACCGACGTGGCGAACAGGTTCGACGCGGGTCCGATCGTCCAGCCCGACGGCAAGATCCTGGCCTGCAGCCAGGTCCTCGACGACGGTCCGTCGGGAAGCGACTTCTTCGTCGTGCGCTTCGATGCGGACGGCGCGTTGGATGACACGTTCAGCTTCGACGGATCGCTTGCCATCGATTTCGACGAAGGGCAGGGGGCCGACGTCTGCACCGCCATCGCGTTGCAGAGCGACGGCAAGATCCTCGTGGCGGGATACACGTCCACGACGGATGCGACGGGCGAGGACTTCGCGGTCGCGCGCATCGACAGCGACGGCACGCTGGACACCACGTTCGGAAACGGCACCGGCAAGACCACCGTGGGGTTCGATCTCGACGGCGGCACGGGAAGCGACGAAGCAACGGCCATCGCCGTCCAGGCCGACGGGCGCATCGTCGTGGCCGGCACCGCCGCGAAGGCGGATGGCGGGTTCGATTTTGCCGTCGTGCGCATGCTCACCGACGGCACCCGCGATTCTTCGTTCAACCTGACCGGAAAGGTCAACTTCGGATTCAACATATCGGGAGGCTTGGCCGAACTGGACGAGGCTTCCAGCGTCGCGGTCGATTCCGACGGCCGCCTGATCGTCGGTGGCACGGCCATCTACGAAGCCGTATCGGAATTCGCGGCGGCGCGCCTCCTGCCCAACGGGCAGTTCGATGCGAACTTTCACGCCAACGGCCGGACGACGATCAGTTTCGATCCAGGCAATGGAACCAGTGCGGCGAATTCATACGGTCTCCTGATCGACCAGGATGGAAGGATCGTCCTGGTGGGCGCGGCCAGCAGCTCTCCATACGCCACGGGGAATTCCGACATGGCGGTCGCGCGCCTGCTGCCCGATGGCTCGGTGGACGACGGATTCGGTACTGGAGGCAGGGTGCTCGTACCGTTCGACCTGGCGCCGAACGGTACGGATGTCGCCTTGGGCGTCGTCGAGCAGTCGGATCGAAAATTGATTCTGAGCGGAATGGCAGTCGACGGCGGCACTGACTTTGCTGCCGCTGCACGCCTCCACGACGACGGCACGCTCGACGCATCGTTCGGCTCGCTGGGCAAGCAGACGTACGATTTCGGGTTGAGCTCCGCAAATCTGCAGGCTTTCAGGAACGTTGCCCTGCAGGGAACCCAGATCATCGCAGGCGGCATCTCCTACGTACCGGGAGGCGTGGACATGTTCGTGGCACGCTTGAACGTCGATCTCATCTTCGCGGACGGGTTCGAATAGCTGGAACGCATCGATGTCGTCCATCGCCGAGGTGCAGGCGACCGGAAATCTCCGCGGAAGCCGAGCGTGGCCTGGAAGAAGGCAGCCGCCCGCGGCTTCCCGGCGGCGTCGGCATTCCACAACGAACGAGCCCGACAAAAGCCGGGCTCGTTCGTTGCTGTTGCGTTCGCTGTGGTGTCGCGATGGGGCGGATCTCACGATCGGCGCGGCGAAGGCAGAGGCCCAGGGGGAGGCTTGCTGATTCGTCGCAGGGTTAGTGTCGCAGCGCGAACCTGAACTTGGCTCAACAAACGCAATCTTTACGACGTGCGGAACAGTCGGTCCGTCGCACGACGGCGGCAGGCGCCTCGGCGGTCGCCATGGGAACGCCGAGGATCACGCGCTCGCTTCGTCGGCGCGCCGAAAAAAACGCTGCCCTGGGGCAGCGTCTTTTCAGCGCTCGGGCATCGGGCGGTCGTTCGCCCGGTTCCGCAGCGGCACGTCGGGCGCGCCGCGTGCCGTCACGGAATCGTGATCGCGTTGCCGCTGCGATCGTAGGCGTAGTCGAGCACCGTCGCGGGGAAGCCGGCGCCGTCGCCGGCCTGCACGTGCACGTAGCCGTAGTTCAGCTGGCCGGTCTGCTCGTTGTAGAACGCGATTCCGAGGTAGCCGGTCGCACCGGGCAGCCAGTTGTCGAGCGCTTCGGAGTTCGGCGCGATCCAGACGCTGTTGTCCTGGCCGATCCAGGCGCCGCTCTGCAGGACCGAGTAGTGCACGCCGCCGGCGGTGCTGACGTCGATGACGCCGCCGACGGCCGCCTCGGTGACCAGATCGGAATACCAGTAGACGTGCAGCGTATCGCCATTGCCGTCGTCGTCGTCGGCCGCGTACAGGTTGATGTCGGCGATCGTGTCCGCGCTCCACGGTCCGTGCGCGCCGGTGACGAGGTCGATCGCGAGGCCGTCGAGGTCGGCCGGCACCGGCCAGTTCAGCGGACCGTTGCTGACGATGTCGCCGACCACGCTGGTATGGCTGCAGCGGCCGTCCTCGCCGAATTCGAAGCCGCTGCAGAACAGGTCGTCGCTCGGCGGCGTCGCGGTGACGGTGGCCGAGACCGGCACGCTGAAGACCGCGTGGTCGGGATCGGACGTCGTCACGCAGAGCACGGCGGAGTAGTCGCCGGCCGGCATCGAGCTCGCATTGATGGCGATCCACAGGTTCTTCGACGCGCCGGCCTCGAGCGAACCGGACGGCGGCGTCGAGGTCAGCCACGACACGCCGCCGGGCGAGGCGCAGTCGCTGCTCGCGAACGCGGTCGAGTAGTCGAGCGCGGCGCCGCCGACATTGGTCAGGCCGATCGGCTTGGCCGTCGTCACGTTGGTCTGCACGTCGAGCGCGAGGCTTGCCGCCGACAACGCCGCCGCCGGGCCGCTCGGCCCGGGGGCGCCGAGCGACACGGTATCGACCCACCAGCCGTTCGCGCCCGGGGCGGCCGTCGAGGAATCGGTGCCGAAACGCCAGCGGAATTGCACGGCGTGGCCGGCCGCCGCAGGCGGCAGCGTCACGCGCGTGTTGATGAAGGTCGGTTGCGTCTCGCCGGCCCATGCATCGCGCGGACCGATCGGGTTGCCGCCGCAGCAACCGAACATCGTGGCCGTATAGCCGCCTGAAACGAAGGTGCCGCCGGCAGTGACGATGTCGTCGAACGGCGCGCCGTCGATCGAGATCTCGAGCACGCCGCCGTCGTACGGGCTGGTTTCCAGCGCCCAGCGATGGCGGAACGCGAGCTCGCTGCCGGCGGCCGGCGTCACCACCGGGCTGTACAGGCTCGCTTCGCCGGCGACCACGGCTTCCGGGATGTGAGCCGCATTCGGCGCGCTGTCGAAGACGTCGGTCTGCGTCGTCCACGCAGTATCGACACCGATCGCGTCGGTCGTCCAGCCGCTCGGCAGGGCCGGCGCGGTGACGTCGTCGAAGTTCCACACGTAGCTGGTGTTCTGCGGCGCCGAGGTCGCGATGGCGAGCGCCCAGATCTCGCTGCCGCCGTTCGGCGTCGTGCCGAGCCAGGTGACCGCGCCGCTCGACGTGTCGACCGTGTAGACCTGGCCCTGGAACGCGCCGCCCGAGCCGAGTGCGCCGAAGGCGGCCCAGTACAAGGTGTCGGTGCTCTTGTCGAAATCGAGACCTTGCGCGTACGCCGCGTTGACGCCGGTCGGCCCGATGACCTGCACGTCGCCGGTGACCTTGTCGATCTTGACGAGGTAGTTGTCGTACGGATCGATGATGTTGACCGCGTAGATGTCGCCCGCCGAATTGATGGCGATGTCGAGCAGCACGTAGTCGCCGGAGGCCTCGGCGATCGGCGCGACCGGCGTGACTGCGGCCGTGGTCGGGTCGATCGAATACAGATGGCAACCACCGCCGACGGCATGATTGCAGGCGGCCGCGAAGACGGTGTCGGTGGTCGGGTCCCACTTCATGCCGACCCAGTATTCGCCGTCGACGGGCGATACGGCGGGGCCGATGTCGGTGACGGTGCCGTCGCTGGTGCTGATCGTGCGCAGCACGTTGGCGTCGCCGATCAGGTATTCCTTGCTGAAGTCGTTGCCGACGAAGGTGCCGGTCCACAGCGTCGTATCGGCCGGCGGCGGGCCGACCGCGGTCGAGTTCGCCGGAGAGGCGGCGTCGAACAGCGAATACTGGCGCGAGAAGCTCAAGGTCATCTCCAGCGCGTACGCCGGTACCGAGCCGAGCAACTGGCGGATTGCCTTCGGCGTCGGCTGGAGACCTGCGGGCCGCGCGAGCGGCTGCGCCGCGTGCGAGCCTTGCGGGAAGGTGCCGCGCGCTGGCGCGGAATCCGGACTGTTCGCATGCGCGCCGGTGAAGGCCAGCGAACCGGCCAGCGTCAGTGCGAGGATCGGTGAAAGCGACGGAACTCTGCTTGCGGCCACGTGGTTACCCCCTGGTGAATTCGAAGGCGCTCGCGGTCCGTGCGGGCGATCTGCGTTCGATCACATACGAATGGCCGCCGAAGCGCGCTTCCCGGCCATGGCCGATTCGTTGCCGAATCCGACTACTCATTGAAGGGCAAGGTTTTTCCTTGCGGCTCGGGGGCGCGGCGACCCTCAGCGCGAAGCCATCGACGCGGCGGCCAGGTCGCCCGGCAGCGGCCGTTCGCCGGCCAGTGCGCGCACGGCGGTCATCGCGTGCGCGAAGGCTTCGGGCTGGCGCAGCGCCAGGTACAGGCGCGCCTGCAGCACCGCGCAGGAAAAATCCTGGCCGGCCCATTGCGCGACCTGGCCTACCACCGTGGTCGCCTTGATCACCTCGCCGCTGGCGATCAATGCACTGCCGTACGACTGCGCGACCTCGGCGATGTCGATCGGCGCGCCGGTCTGCTGCGCGGCGGTCAGACTGGCGGCATAGGCGCGGCCGGCCGCTACGGTATCGGCCGACCATTGCGCTTCCGCTTCAGCCAGATGCACGTAGATCGGCGTTTCGCCGGCCGGATTCGGCCATGCGGCGAAACGCCGGGTCTCGGCGGCTGCCTTGGCCGCATCGCCGGCGAGACGCAGCGAACGGGTCAACACGAGCCAGCCGCCGTTGCGGATGCGTGCATACATCGGAGAAGCCAGGGCCGGTTCCGCGAGACTCGTCATCGCCGTCTCGGCGAGCTTCGCGGCGGTGTCGGCATGGCCGTCGGCGAGATCGAGCCGCGCCAGCTCGATCTGCACGGCCGCCGGCATGCCGACGATCTGCGCAGTCGCTTCGTCGTCCAGCAGCGCCGAGAACTTCTCGCGTGCCGCGCGCGTACGACCGGCCTCGGCCAGAACGCGCGCATGGGTGAAGTCGAACAAGGCCCGGCTCAGGGGATGGTCCAGCCGCGCCAGCCAAGGTTCGGCGCGCTGCACCGTGGCCAAGGCGGCGGGCGCCTGCAGCAGCGAAAGCTGCTCCATCGCGGCGTTGCCCAGCGCATCGACGAAGTTGCCGGCGTCGCCGAAGCGTTCGAAACGGTCGGCGGCACCGTTCCACAGCGCCAACGCTTCGGCGTGGCGGTTGCGCAAGGCCAGCAAGGTCGCCTGCTGCCCTTGCAGGCGCGCCAGCTGCAGGCTGTCGCCGGCGAGCTCGAGCGCGATGCGCGCTTGCGAATAGTCCGCGTCCGCCTCGTCGAGATCGCCTTGCACCATGTGGAAGATGCCACGGCCGTAGAGCGCCTGGCCGAGCAGCTGGGGCGCATTCTGCCCGTGCAGGGCGCCGATCGCGTCGCTGAGCTTTTGCTGCGCGGCGGCCAGGTCGCCTTCCTGCGCGATCGGGCCGGACAGTCCGATCAAGGCGCGCGCGTAGGTTTCGGTATCGATCTGATCGGAAGGCCGCTTGGCCAGGAGGTCGAGGTATTGCTGCTTGGCCGCGTCCATGCGCTCGGTCGCCAGATCGATGTCCGCGCTGCGCAGCAGCCACGCAGGCGTTTCGCGCAGCGGCGGCGGCGCCGTGGCGAGCAGGTCGCGCGCGGCGCGGAAATCGTGATCCAGCGTCGCCGCATCGATGCGCTGCAGCCATTGCCGATTCGCCGCGTCGCCGTGCTCCGCGCCGCTTTCCGGCGGCGGCTTGCCGAGCGCGGCCAGCAGGCGTTCGCTGGCTTGACGCGTCGCCGTCACGGCATCGGCCGCGTTGGCCTCGACTTCATGCACGACCTGTCCGTCGTCGCGCCACTCGAGCCGGCTGACCCAGCCGGCGGCGACGCGCCGCGCCGACGCGCTGATGACATGCCCGGCGCCGGTAGCGGCGCTCACGCGCTCTTCGCCGAGCAGCGGCGTGCCGTCGTTGCGAGCGGCCGCCGCGATATTGTCGCTCGGCACGACGCGCAGACCGGACTTGCGCAGCCGCTCGGCGATCTGGTCCATCAGGCCGAGCCGCAGCCAAGCCGAGTCCTTGTCGGCTTGCGCTTCGACGGCGACGGGCAGGACGGCCACCGCGTCCTGCATGCCGGCCGTCGCCGAGCCGCGGTGCCACAGCCACGCGCCGAACGCCAGCGCGGTCATGAGCGCGGCCACGGCCGCGAGGGCGGCGAAGCGGCGGCGCGGCGCCTGCATCGGCGCAGGACTGTGCTGCGCGCCTTGCGCATCGATCGGATCGTCGGCGTCGACCGTGCGCGTGTCGGCGACCCAGCGATAGCCGAAGCGCGGCACCGTGCGTACGACGGCCTGGCCGTCGCCCGCATCGCCGACGGTCTTGCGAAGCTTGCGCATCAGCTGGCCGAGCTGCGCATCGGTGACGTCGGCGCGGCCCCAGATCGCGGCGATCAGCTCGTCGCGCCCGACGGCCCGTTCGCGATGCTCGATCAGCCAGACCAAGCCGTCGAAGACCTTCGGCGACACCGTCAGCAGCACGCCCTCACGATGCAGTTCGCGCGCGGCGACATCGAGGCGGAACGCCGCGAAGCGGTAGACGGAACGGATCATCGTCCGCGTACCGCCCGTACGCCGCGCATCGGAACATCATGGAAGGACTGCGGCGGATTTCGCGGGCATCTACTCGAGCTCAACAGCGTCCACCATGGGATCTCGACCGGAGCGGCCGAGCCACCTGCGGTCGAGGGGCTGTGCCGTTGCCTATGACAATAGTGGATTTTGTGTGCGATCGGCAGGCCGCGTGTTCTGGCCGTAGCTGTTTCCGGCCGTATGATAGGAAGCGTTTCGGGGACATCGACATGACTTCTGCGGATCCGCGACGGTGCCACGGCACACTCGCTCGCTTCGAGATTGCGCATGAATAGCTTCGTCAACACCTTCCTGCTCGTCTACGCGGGCCTGTTCCCGATCGTGAACCCGTTCGGCAGCGCTCCGCTGTTCCTCGGTTTCACCGAGTCGTACGCGGAGAAGCAGCGCAACACGCTGGCCCTGCAGATCGCGATCAACAGCTTTTTCCTCCTGCTCGGCTCGATGCTGATCGGCTCGCATGTGCTGGAATTCTTCGGCATATCGCTGCCGACGGTGCGCATCGCCGGCGGCCTCGTCGTCACCGCGTTCGGCTGGAAGCTGCTCAACTCGTCGACGGTATCGGACGCGAGCCATGCGTCGGACCATGTCGTCGACGAAGATCCCGATTCGTTCTATCCGCTGACGATGCCGCTCACGGTCGGGCCGGGTTCGATCTCCGTCGCGATCACGATCGGCAGCCAGCGGCCGGGGACCGCCGACGTGGAACAATTCCTCGCCGTCGCAGCGGCTGCGGCCGTCAGCATCCTCGCGATCGCCGCGACGGTGTATTTCTGCTATCGATTCGCGCAGCGCATCGTGTCTTCGCTCGGACACGGCGGGACGAATGTCGTCGTGCGGCTTTCGGCGTTCATCCTGCTCTGCATCGGCATCCAGATCCTCTGGGGCGGATTGAGCCAGTTGCTCCATCTCGCCTGAGCGGTCCAGTCCGTCTCGCAGAATGCGTCGGTTGCCGCGTCATGGCGCGACGAGCCTGGCGACCGGCGGTCCGTATCGCTTCGTTGCGTGCTGCGAGCGAATCGCGGCTAACGTGCCGCGATCAAAAAGCCACGCCCGCCAGGAACATCGTCTCGCCGTAGTTGCGCCCTTCCAATCCGGCGTTGGACAGGTGGCGCACGCTCAATACGAGGTGCTCCCACTGCCAGCCGAGCGAAGTCGCGAACTGGTAGGTCGAGCTGAAGATCGGCGTCTTCGTGTTCACCGCACCGACCTCGAAGCTCGCGAAGAAGCCTCTCCAGACGTGGAGCCGGGCGCCCGCGCCGGCGAACCATACCGTCTTGTCGTCGCGGCCCAGTTCGCGCGAGCCGCCGACCGCGCCGGCGCTGAACATCGGCGACCAGGCCATTCCCGAAACGAAGGGACGTTCGGCGCCGACGATGTCGACGAAGCCCGCGCTGGTCCACTTGTCGTGATGCGTCTGGCCCCGCCCGGCGAGTGCTTCGATATGCCAGGTCGAGGCATCCATCGAGATCGGCATGCGTTCTCCACTTGTCCACAAAGTGTAGATGCGTATTGTGGGGCGGCGAACGGTGCGATCAAGACGAAAGGGCGCCAGAAATCACCAGGCGCACACGCGGGACGAAGGTGCGGTGAGTGCGATCCGGGAGTGTCCTGCATCCGCGCACATGAGGCGGATGCATCGGAGACAACCTCGCAGCCGTGTCAGCCGGGCCCGGATTGCGCGGCGCCAATCAATTCGCGCTGGCGGCGCTTCAAGTCCGTCCAGCGATTTTGCACCGCCAATGCAGCCTGTTCGGGCCAGTGTTCCGGATTGGCGAAGCGGAAGCTCGGGCCGCCGCGTTCGAGGATGTCGGCGAGGTCGTCCGCGTTGAGTTGCGCGAGCTGCACGAACCCGTCGACGCCGTTCGCGCGCAGCAGGTCCTCGATCTTCGGACCGATGCCTTCGACGATGCTGAGATCGTCCGCGTGCTTCATGTTGAAACCCGCCGCGCGGGCGGCGCTGACGTCGATCAGCAAAGCCGCCGGCGGCGCGTGCGGATAGTCCGGGGCCGGTTCGGGCGACGTCGCGGGAGCGGGCACCGGCAGGGGCGCATGCAATTCAGGTCTCAACGGAGGCGGTGCGCTGCGACGGCGCACGACGCTCATCAGCCAGACCGATAGCCAGCCCGCCAGCAGGCCGAGCACGAACCACAGCACGCGTTCACCGATCGGATCCATCGCAAGGTCCTCGCAGCTTCGATCAGGGCGGCGCCAGCCTACCACCGCTGGCCGGGACCGATGTTCGGGAAATCTGAACACCGGTCGCCGTCCGGCCGCAGCGGCGCCTTCGAATCGCCCGATATCGGCCGCGTGCGGCCGCAGCGCCGAGCTGCAATACGCCTACTCGAAGAGGGAGCCATCCAATGACGACTCGACTGATCCACAGCGTGACTTTCAAGGTGCTCGGCATCGCGGTGCTCGCGCTGCTGATGCTGATTCCGCTGGGCCAGGTCAACGACCTGGTACGCGAGCGCGAGGGCCGCGCCGGCGAGGCGACCGCGCAGATCGCCTCGCGCTGGGGCGGCCAGCAGCTGGTCGGCGGACCGGTGCTGGTGGTTCCGGTCCGCTATCAGCAACAGCAGGGCAAGGAGCTGGTGAGCATGGAGACGACGGTCTACCTGCTGCCGGATCGACTCGCCGTGCATGCGACGCTGGCGCCTGAACTGCGCCGCTACGGCCTGTACGAGACGCCGGTCTATCTGGCCGAACTCGGCATCGAAGGGCGCTTCAGCAGCGCCGACATCGCGGCGCTGGCGGCGCCGGGGCAGGAACCGCAATGGCAGCGTGCGGAGCTGCGCGTGCCGGTCGCCGACGTGCGCGGCATCCGGCGCGTTTCCGCGCTGCGCGTCGGCGAGCGCGAACTGAATTTCGGTCCCGGCGGCGGCGGGATCGCCGGCATCGCCGCGGTCGCGGCGCCGCTGCCGCTCGATCCCGCGGCGCTGCCGCCGCAGCTGCCGTTCGCCTTCGAGCTGACGCTGGCCGGCAGCGAGCGCTTCGCGGCGCTCCCTCTGGCGCGCCAGACCGAGCTGCGCGTCGGCGGCGCCTGGCCCGATCCGGGGTTCGACGGCGCTTTCCTGCCGGCGACGCGGCGCGTCGATGCCGGCGGTTTCGAGGCGAGCTGGCAGGTCCTCGATCTGAACCGCCGCATCGCGCAGCGCTGGAGCGAGAGTGAAGCCTCGTCGCTGTCGATCGCGGACAGTTCCTTCGGCGTCAGCCTGATGCGGCCGGCCGGCGCGTACCAGCAGAACGTGCGCGCCGGCAAGTACGGCGTGCTGTTCATCGCGCTCACCTTCGTCGCCTTCTTCCTGTTCGAGGTGCTGCGCGGGCTGCGCGTGCACGCCGTGCAGTATCTGCTGGTCGGCATCGCGCTGTGCACGTTCTACGTCGTGCTGCTCGCGCTGTCCGAGCAGATCGGCTTCGGTTTCGCCTACCTCGCCGCGGCCTGCGCCACGGTCGCGCTGGTCGGCGGCTACGCGGCCGCGGTGCTCGCCGAGCGCCGCTCGGGCCTGATCCTCGGCGGGTTGCTCGGACTGATCTACGCCCTGCTGTACGGCCTGGTGATCAGCGAAGACTATGCGCTGCTGATGGGCGCGCTTGCGCTGCTCGCCGCCGTCGCCGCCCTGATGATGCTGACGCGCCGCGTGGACTGGTACGCGATGGGCCCGACGGCGCGCGGGGCCTGAGCGACATTTCGATGCCGGCGGTCCCCACGGCGATGGGCCGCCGGCATGCGCAGTCGTCGCAGGTGCAGGCGCGCCGTTACACTGCGCGGCATGAATCTGCTCGCGATCGAAACCGCCACCGAATCCTGCTCCGCCGCCGTGCTCGCCGGCGAGCGCCTGGTCGGGCGCAGCGAACTGGCGCCGCGCCGTCATGCCGAACTGCTGCTGCCGATGTGCGAGCAGGTGCTGGCCGAAGCAGGCCTGCGCCGCCACGATCTCGATGCGATCGCGGTCGGCTGCGGTCCGGGCGCATTCACCGGCGTGCGCCTGGCGATCTCCGCGGCACAGGGCATCGCGCTCGCGCTCGATATTCCGGTCGTGCCGGTTTCGTCGCTGGCGGCGCTCGCGATGCAGGCTCCCGCCAACGGTGCGCCGATCCTGGCCGTGATCGATGCGCGCATGGGCGAGGTTTATGCGGGACGGTTTCGACGCAACGATGCCGGGCTGGTCGAACCGATCGTCGCGGAAACGGTGGGGCCGGCCGCCGCGTTGCCGCCGTTCGGCGGCGGTGCCTGGAACGTCATCGGCAGCGGCTGGTCGAGCTATCGCGATGCGTTGCTGGCGAAGCTGACGTTGCCGCCACGGTGGGACGATGGAGAACGGTTTCCACAGGCGATCGACGTCGCGCGGTTGGCCGTTGCCGATCTGCGCGCGGGACTCGCCGTGGCAGCCGAAGAGGCGTTGCCGGTCTATCTGCGCGACAAGGTGGCGCTGACCCTGGCCGAGCAGGGCAAGCAGCGGGGCTGAGCCGAGCGAGCAGGGCGTCGCATCAGTGCTCGGGCGGATCGATCACGCAAGCCTGGTAGCCGTCCAACGTCTCGCAGCGCGCCGTCGGTACGTTGCGTAGAAATGCATCGCGCCAGTCGGCCCCGACCACGAAGAGATCGTCGCTGCCGAAGCCGCCCGCAGCAAGCTGCGCGCCGAGATCCGTGCAATAGCGTTCCGTACCTCTGACGTTCCAGCGGGCCAGGTATCCCGAGTTGAATGTCATCGAATGCGTCGAGGCGAACAGCTGGAACGGCAGGTAAGGTCCCGGCTGATGGCCGCACGCCACGGGGGGCATCAGCGTGAGGTGGCGTCTGCCCTCCGCCAGGGCTGCCCAGCGCGGGTCGCCCAATTGCGCGTCGGCGGGAATCGCGGTCGCCGTGGTACGCATGCGCGCGAATCGCCGATGACTGAGCGAGAAGTCCCACAGTTGCGCGACGAGCGCGATGCCGAGCAGCGCGACCGCGCTCGCATAGCGCAATCGACGCAGCAGCGTCCACACGATCAGCAGCATCAGCGCGTAGTACGCGACCCAGATGAATCGTCCGGAGGCACGGAACGAGGCCAGAATCGGGCCGCGTATCGGCATGTCGATGATCTTCCAGTTGCCGATCGCGAGCACCGTGCTCGCCGCAAATGCGGACAAGGCGAGCGCTACGAGCGCGAGCGGGATCCAGCGGCGGCCATCGCCGCCGGAGATCCGCCGCGTCGCTGCGATCACCGCGGCCACTGCGGCCAGGCCGAGCATGCCGATGCCGGCGTAGGCGAAACCCTCGTATTGGTCGCGCAAATACGGCAGCGTCGGCAGTACGCGCGAGAACCCCATCGGGTTCACGAAGCCGAGCAAATTGAACGAGTGGGGGCCGTACGGCAGTCCGCCGCCCGTGTTTCTTGCCGGAAGGGTCAAGCCCCCGCTGAGCCACCACAGCAGCAGTGCGATCAGCAGCGATGTGCCGAAGGCGATCGATGCCTGTCGTTGCGAACGCGCGCGATCGACGAACACGCGGCGACCCCAATAAGCCAGCTGGATCGCGAGCGTCATCGCGCCGAGGTAGGGATGCACCGCGATGGCCATGCCTAGCAGCCACCAGGGCGCCGCCTCGATGGCGAGCCGCACGGGCGGGTGCGGTCGGAAATAGAGCCACAAGGCGGCCAGCAGCAGCCATTGCGTGGTGAGCGTGTCGTGGCCGATGCGGTTGATGAAGATCGGCGCTACGACGAACAGCGCCGCGCCGGCGAGAATGGCTGCTGCGCCGCGGGTCGCCCGCGCGATCAGCAGGGCGCCGAATGCGCCTTGCATGGCGCAGTTCAGGAGAAGCCACGGACCGATGTACTGGAACGGTTCGGGCAACCACGCCGAAAACGGTTTCAGCAGCAGCGCCGCCAAAGGCAGCGAGTCGGTGAATACGATCGCGGTGCCGACGGGATACCACAGTTCCGGCAGGCTGCCGGGAGGCCATGCCCAGGGCATGTGGCGAAACATGGCCCAGCCGCTGTAGTGCTGCGCCATGTCGCCATGGAGCAGCCAGCCGATCGCGGTCGGATCGGCCAGGGCGATGCCGAGTGTTCGCATGAAGAACAACACGCCGCAGGTGGCGCCGATCGCGATCGCCACCGCATTGTCGGCACCTCCGCGCCGCCACGCGAGTGCGCCGCAAGCTGCGAACATCAGCGCCGCTGCGATGACCACGACACGGTCGACTCCGAGCCCCGGAACCGCTCCGGGCGCGTCTGCGCCGATTTCCGCGAGCAGGTACCAGGCATCGGCCACCAGCACCGAGCAGAGCAGGGCGAAAATCGAGATGTCGAAGCGCGCGTGCGGTTGCCGCAGCGGACCGGTTTCATTCGCCGAGGCGGACATGGTTCGCACTATTTCGCCGCAGCCGCTGGCATCGCCGCATCGGGTATCGGCACGGGGATGGACGCGAGCAGGCCTCGATCGCGCTTGCGCATCACCAGAAGCGTCAGCACTTCGCCAGGCTCGGGATCCAGGACATAGCCGTCGAAGCCGCGCTTGCGGATCACGCGATAGCGCAGCGAAGACTTGCCCGAATGGTCGAAACTGATCTTCGCCAAGCCGCGGATCGAGCCCTGCGTATCGACGACCGCGAGAATCGGATCGCGTGGCAATCCCGCGACGTGCGACGGGAGCCAGCCTTCGATGGCGGCGACGTGGCGCGAGGCGGAGAGATCGTCGAACTCGCGTGTCACATGGACGTATGCCCCGGCCAGTTCCGCAGGCCGTGCGGCCGGCGCACGCCAACCGCTGTCGATCAGCGCGTACGCCGGTTCGGCGAACATGGCGATGTGGTGGGCGCGGAACGACTTCACGGTCGCCAGCGTATCGGCCAGCGTGGCGCTGCCGACATCGGCGTTGCGGTCGGGGTCGAGAATGCCGAGTTGAACGGCGACGGCCGACTGTTGAACGAAACGGTAGGCGGCTGCGCACCAGCCGGCATACATGGATTGGCTGGGTGCGAATGCGAGCGCCACGGCTGCCGTAGCCACCGCCGCCAAGACGCGTTGCCGTGCCAGCCCCGAGCGCGGACCGGTCATCGCATAGAGCGCCAGGCTGAGCCAGAACACGCAGGTCCACGGCGAATACCGGTCGGCCAGGATCTGGTCCGGTTGCCGTGCGAAGTAGGTGAGCCGGCCGAGGCATACGATGACCGCTGCGGCCAGCGCGAACGTGGCGAAACCGAATGCGAACCCACGCGCCCGGCCGAGCGTGGCCCGATGGCGCCATGCGTCGAAGGCGATGAACGCGTAGCCGCACAGTCCGATCGCTCCGATCGCGATGCCCTCGCGCGTCGCCCAGTCGTCGCCGAATATCGACGCCGTCGTGTTCGCCGTTCCCAGCAGCGCACGGCCGAGAAGACTGCGGTCCAGCATGGCGGAAAGAGAGCCGTCCAACGGTGGCGTTGCCGTTCCGAGGAACGAGCGCATCCATGGCGACGACAGCCAGCGCATCAACGTGCTCGCGCTCGTCAGCGGATCGAATGCCAGTGCACTTCGAACGGTACTGTCGCCCGGAAGCACGAACAGGTAGATCCACAATGTGGTCGCGGCAAGACCTGCAAACAGTGCGAGATGACGCAGGTTCGGACGATGCAGCGCCGCCAAGGCGAAGACGGCGGCGAAACTCGCCAGGCCGTTGCCGAAGCTGAAGGTCGCGCATACGCAGAGGAAGCCCGCCACGGCGAGCCATGCGCCGTTGCGGAGCCTCCGCTCGCGCAACGTTGCGAGCAGAGCGAGGACCGTCGCCAGCAGGGTGTAGTAGTTCTGTCCCTGTTCGTTGCCGTGGATCAGGATGCGTGCGTTGCCCAGCCAGAGCAGCGCGATCACGCTGAGCAGGACCGCCGCGGCACGCGTGGTGGCCGGCACTCGTCTCTCGCGGACAACGACGAATACGATCACGGCCAGTACACCGAGCAAGGCCAGCGTGCCGATGCCGAGCATGAGGTGCTGACTGCCTGCCGCCCACGCGTTGTCGGCCAATCGCACGAGGATGGGAACGATCGGGTGATGGCCGTTCTCGGACTGGATCGCGCTCGTCGGAAACGGCACGTCGAGATAGGTCGGATACAGGCGATACTGGTCGTAGGCTGGGTAGCGGAACGCGAAATTGACGATCGCGAGGATCGATGCCGCCAGCCATGCGATCGCAGCCGCTGCGAACGCCGCCACCACCACTCCGCGAGAAGCGAGCGAGAACAATGCCGCCGGGCGTGTCGCGCGAAGGCGTGTATCGAGGAGCGCAGCGTCCGTTGCCATGGGAATGAAGTCCTGAGGTGAAGCGTCTAATCGAGCGGCCCGGCTGCGGGATCGCGCAGGCTGGCGCGCGCCGTCAGTCCGCGGGCGCACTCCCGCTCCGCCGCCGGCTCCGCCGTCATCACCGCCATCATGTGCGTCGGTTTCAGCGTGCCGTCGGCGAATCCGCGTTCGTCGAACGCGTGCACGCGGTCGATGAATTCCCGATCCCACGCCTGTGTCGCGTCGAAGTTGTGGCCGAACGAGCGATCGATGAACACGTCGATCACATTCCCGAATCCGACGAACGCGCGGAAGTCGAAGCGCTCCAGCAGCAGGGGAAGGATGTCCTGGGCGCGTATGCCCTCGAACCCTTCCGTCGAGCAGTCCCAGTCCTCGTACATCGGTTCGTGGCGCCCCAGCTGTCGGTTGTAGCGATACTCCGACGGCAGTTCGCGCCAGAAGTTCTGCACTTCGTGCAGCGCCTCCGGCCAGCGCATGTGGCCGTTGCGGCCGATCATGTCGCTGGTGACGAAGAAGGCGCGCGGAAGCAGCGACCGCTTGATCTCGTCGAACAGGCCCTCGAGGTTCATCACGTGGTGCAGCGACTGGTTGGCCATCACGCCGGCATAGCGCTGCGGCGCACGCCATCGATTGAAATCGGCTTCGACGGTGCGGATGTGCTCGGCGACGTTCTCCGCCTGCGCCATCGCGCGGCCGCGTTCGAGCATGTGGCGGTTCATGTCCACGCATTCGATGACGAAGCGCGTCAAGCCCGCGTCCCTGAGCAGCAGCGCGACGCGCACCTCGGTGTCGCAGTTGCCCGAGCCGATGCTGACGAAGACGGGGGCGTCGTCGTTGCAGGCGCGCGCGCTTTCGAGCAGGTATTTGGCGAAGAACTGATCGGGGTTCGATACGCCGAATTCTTCCAGCATCGGCCGCAGGTACGCGTTCGACCAGTAGTGGAAGATCGCCGGCAGCACGTTGATGTCGGCGACGTCCTTGTAGACCGCCGTCTCCGCTTCCATTCGTGCCGCGTACGACGCGTCGCCCAAGGAAGTCGCAGCGTGGTTGGGTCTTCCGAACAGCTTGCGCAGCAGCGCGGATTTCGTCAGGCGTCGGCGCGCTGCGCGCAGGATGTCGTTCATTGGCGGACCCGGGACCGTTGCGGCGGCACGCTTCGCGTTCACCGCAGCGCGTCGCGATAGCCTTCGAGTTTAGCGTTTGGCGGCAGGGCCTGTCGCGTGGGCGGCTGAGCAGGAGCTCGACGAATTCTTTCGCTGCAATGGGCAGGGCATCGAAAAAAGACGCTTTTGAAGGTCTCTCATGCGGCTTTTACTACGAAACGAAATTGCAACAATGCGCACTCTCGGGGTAGATTCCCACTGATTTGCAGGCCCAGGGCGTCCAGGGGCGACTTCGACACAGCCTGCGCAACGCTTACACGGGGAACGTGGTGAGCTATCCGCTGTATCCGCACATTGCCGCCGCGCATGCCTGAGCCACGGAGCGTGCCCGTGGCTTCGACCGGGGCCGGGCGCTCGTCCCTGTTGCCGATGCTCGCGATCGCGCTCGTCTGCCTGGTCGCGGTGACGCGGCTCGTGCTGTGGGCCTGGACGCAGCAAGTTTCGTTCGACGGCGCGATGAATCTCGAAGCGGCGCGGTCGCTGGTCGAGGGGCACGGCTACCGTCGCATGTACGCCGACCACGAAGCGTTCTCGCATGCCGTGCAGACGCGCGCCCCCTACATCCTGCCGGCCGCCGCCGTGTTCGCCGCCTTCGGCGTCGGTCTGTGGCAGGCGCAACTGGTCAACCTGATCTATCTGTTCGCGCTGGCGGCGATCGCGTTCGCGATCGTGCGTCGTCGGGTGTCGGTACCGTGGGCGGCGCTGGCGGCCACCGTGATCCTGTGTACTCCGCAGATTCAGGACGTCGGCCTCAACGGGTATGGCGAAGTGCCGGCGCTGGCGTGGTGGCTGGCGGCGCTACCGGTCCTCTACCGCGCGAATGGCGAGCGCGAGGCCGGCCTCCTGCGCTGCCTGCTCGCGGGCGTGCTGATCGGCATGGCGATGCTCACGAAGACCGTGCTGCTGATCGGACTGGTCGCGGTGTTGCCGGTGTTCGCGATCGAGCGCTGGCGGCAGCGGCGCGACGTCGCATTTCTCATCGCCGGGCTGGCGGCACTGCTGGCGGGCAGCGCGTTGCCGGCAGCCGTGCATGAAGCCGGCCGGTTCCTCTACGTCGCGGATTTCGCCAGTTGGAAGCATTGGCTGCACGACGAGCTGCTGGCCGTACACCAGCAGGCGGGCGTCCGCTCCGGCTTCAACGATACCGGCTCGCTGGCGCGCAAGGTGGCTACGCACTTCGGCGTGCTGCTCGATGCCATGGGCGTCGCAGGCGCCACGCTGGTGATCTGGTTCGGGCTGACGACTGCCATGTTCGCCGCTGCGCTGAGGCGATCGCCGCAGCGCGCGCGTCCGCTGCTGCTCACGCTGGCGCTGTTCGCGCTGATCTACTTCCTTTGGTGGCTGGGCGTCACCCCGACCCAGAAAGCCTGGTATCGCCGCATCTTCGACGGTGTCGTCGTGCTGCAGCTGCTGCTCATCCTGTGCTGCGGCTTGGTGTGGAAGGCGCGACGCGTCACCCGTACGACGGCGCTGACCGTCACTGCCGTGATCTTGCTGCAGGGGATATTCGCCTTCGCAAGCTTCTCGGCGGAAAACTGGCCGACCGCACGATCGCAGCAAGCGCTGGCCGAAGACCTCGCCCAGCTGGCCGCGCTTCCGGCCGATGCGACCTTGTACGGCATCGGCTGGTACTCGGTACCGACGAAGGCACTGTATTCCGGCCGCCACATCGAGGATTTGCACGCGCGCGCGCCGGCCTTCCTGGCGACGCAGCCGCCGTCGTACCTGCTGCTCGACCCGTCGATGCAGGTCGCCAACATCGGCGACCATTGGCTGCGGCGCTATCCGAACCGCGAGATCGCAGCCAGCACCGACCTGCGCCTGGTCGAACTCGATACGTCCAAGGTGCTCGATCCGTTCGCGGCCGCTCCCGTCGACGTCCATCGGCTGCAGGCCTACGTCACGTTCAAGACCGACGACTATCCGTATGCGTTCGGCTTCTACGACCTCGAGGGTGACGGCTGGCGCTGGGCACGGGCGGATGTCGAGGTGTTGCTCCAGTATTCGGGCGAGCGCGCGTTCAAGCTCGACATGTACATGCCGGATCTGTCGATGTACGAGACGAAGAGTCCGCTCGGCATCGGCGTGTGGGCCGGCGACTGCCGGCTCGGCGAGATCCGTCAGGATCAGCCGCGCCTCATGCAATGGTGGCTGCCGGCGGGCAATTGTCCGCTGCAGAACGGACCCGTGCGCATTCGCCTGGTCAGCGACAATTTCCTGCGCTCCAAGACCGACAGCCAGATGAGCCTGGTCGTACGCGGCCTGGGTTTCGATGGCGGCGGCTGAGCCCGAACGCCTTCCGGCGCCATGCCGGCGAGGCGTGCGTGCGGCACGCAGGCTTGCGCAGACTAGTCCGCCAGTTTCAGCTTGTGCAGCACGTCTTCGATGCGCTCGCGCGTCGGCGCGCGCAGCAACGCCGATGCCTGCGCGCGCAGTACGGAACGATCGAGCGCGTTGACGCACTCGCGCACTTCGAGCAGCAGGCCCGGGTGCATGCTGAAGTCGGTCAGGCCGAGCGCCAGCAGCAGGGCGGTGTAGCGCTTGTCGCCGGCCATTTCGCCGCACAGCTTGACGCGGCGCTTCGCCCGTTGCGCGATCGCGATCGTCTGCGCGATCAGCTTGAGCACGGCCGGATGCAGCGGGTCGTACAAGTTCGCCAGGTGATCGTTGTTGCGATCGACCGCCAGCGTGTATTGCACGAGGTCGTTGGTGCCGATCGCGACGAAATCCACGCTGCGGATCATGCCGGCAAGCGCGATCGCGGCCGCCGGCACCTCGATCATCGCCCCCAGCTCGACCTGGTCGGCGATCTCGACGCCGGCTGCGCGCAGGTCGCGCGCACAGTCGTCGAGGATGCGGCGTACGGCGTGCATTTCCGCGGCCGTGGACACCATCGGCACGAGTACGCGCACCGGGCCGTAGCCGGAGGCGCGCAGGATCGCGCGCAGCTGGATCGTCAGCAGCTGCGGCTGCCGCAGCGACAGCCGCACGCCGCGCACGCCGAGTGCGGGATTTTCCTCGTCGTCGAGCACCAGGCCGCTGGAATCGGCCTTGTCGGCGCCGAGGTCGAGCGTGCGGATCGTCACCGGCAGGCCACCCATGCCGAGCACGAGGTCGCGATAGGCGAGGAATTGCTCTTCCTCGCCCGGAATTTCCTTGCGCTGCAGGAACAGGAACTCGGTGCGGTACAAACCGACTCCAGCGGCGCCGAGCGCACGCGCCTGCGCCACGTCGGCCGGCGATTCGGCGTTGGCGTACAGCGCGATCGGCACGCCGTCGCGCGTGCAGGTTTCCGCGTCGCGCAGCAGCGCGAGCCGCTTGCCCTTCTGCACGAGGTCGCGCTGCCAGGCGCGATAGCGGGCCAGATCCTGCGCGGTCGGATGCACGACGACGTCGCCGCGCTCGCCGTCGATCAGCACGAGATCGTCGTCCTGGATGTGCGACAGCGCCTCGTGCGCCGCGACGATCATCGGCAGGTGCAGCGAGCGCGCGAGGATCGCGCTGTGCGAGACCTGGCTGCCGGAGCTCAGCACCACGCCGAGCACGCCGTGTTCGGCCAGCGGCACCAGTTCCGACGGTGCCACCGTGTCGCTGACCAGGATCTCGCCGACGCGCGAGGCGAGGCGGCGTTCCTCGACGCTCGATTCGCGCGCGAGTCCCGCCTGCACACGGCCGATGACGTGGTCGATGTCCTCCTTGCGGCTGCGCAGATACGGATCGTCCATCGCCTCGAACACCGCGACGAGCCGGTCGCGCTGCATCTTCAATGCGGCGCTGGCGCGGTAGCGGCCGACCTTGATGAGATCGAACAGCCCGCTGGTGAGTTCGCGGTCGGCGAGCATCAGGCTGTGCGCGTCGATGAACTCGGCGACCTCGCGCGCGAGCGCGCCGTGCAGCTTTTCGCGCAGCGCCTGCAATTCCTCGCGCGCGATCGCGATCGCGCGGCGCAGCCGTTCGAGTTCCGCTTCCACATCGGCTTCGCCGAGCGGCCGTTCGTCGATCAGGTAGCGGCTCGGATGCTCCAGACGAGCGCGACCGAGCGCCATGCCGCGCGATGCGCCGGCGCCGGTCAGGACGAGCCTCATTGACCCTCGTCGAATTTGCGCTCGAACAGGTCGACCATCGCGGCCATCGCCGCTTCCTCGTCCGGACCGTCCGCACGCAGCTTGACCGACGTGCCGAGCCCGGCGGCCAGCATCATCACGCCCATGATGCTCTTCGCGTTGACCTCCTTGCCGCGGCAGGCGATGAAGGTCGACGACTGGAAGCCGTGCAGCGTCTGCACGAGCTTGGCCGACGCCCGCGCATGCAGGCCGAGTTTGTTGCTGATCGTGATGTCCCTTTCGAGCATGTCGGTCCTGTACGCCTGTGGTGGATGAAGTCTGTTTCGTTGCCGCGGCAGCGGGTCGTCGCCTTCTTCTGTCGCGACCGGATCGAATGGAATCGACCCGCCTCGCTGTCGTAAAACGCCTCCGTGTGCGCGGGAATGACGGTCTCCCCCGAGGACTGCTCAGGGCGTGTCGACGACGATGCCTCCGCGTCCGCCGCTGGCCGCCGTCTGCGCGAGTTCGTCGAGCGACTGCTCCGGGTAGTTGAGGACTCGCAGCAGCATCGGCAGGTTCAATCCGGACACGCAATGCATGCGCACGCCGAGGTTCGGCAGGCGCTGCGCGATATTGCACGGCGTGGCGCCGTACAGGTCCGACAGCACCAGCACGCCGTCGCCGCGGTCGAGTTCGCGCGCATTCGCCGCAGCGGCGCGCAGCATCAGGTCGGGGTCGTCGCTCGGCGCGACTTCCTGCACCTCCACCGGCATCGGCAGCCGGCCGAGGACGTGGCGAGCCGCGTTCACGAGCGCCGCCCCCATCGATTCGTGGGTCATCAGGAGGACGCCGACGCTCATTGGCGCGCTCCGCCTGACGAGAATGGGGAATCGGGAATAGGGAATCGGCAAAAGCAGCCCCATTGCTGGTGGGCAGGTGCGCGCCAGATCGCGCTCTTCCCATTCCCCATTCCCGATTCCCGATTCCCGGCTTTCATCATTCCATCTCACGGTGATAGGTCAAAACCTGCTGGTAGCGCTGGCGGAAGTGCTCGGCCAGGCGCTCGGACAGGTAGACCGAGCGATGACGTCCGCCGGTGCAGCCGATGCAGATCGTCACGTAGCTGCGCCCGTCGCTTTCGAAGCGGGGCAGGTATTTATCCAGGAAATGCATGAGGTCGTCGCGGAATTCGCCGACCTCGGGCTTGGCTTCGAGCCATTCGCGCACGGGCAGGTCCTTGCCCGACAACGGGCGCAGCTTGGGGTCCCAGTGCGGGTTCGGCAGGCAGCGCGCATCGAACACGAAATCGGCGTCGGTCGGCACGCCGCGGCGATACGCGAACGACTCGAACAGCAGCGTCATCGCGCCGGCGGTGAGGCCCATCTCGGTGATGACCAGACGACGCAGCTGATGCACGTTGAGGTCGCTGGTGTCGACCACGCGATCGGCGATCGAAAGCATCGGCTTGAGCAGCCGGCGTTCCTCGGCGATCGCCTCGGCGAGGCCGAGGCCGTCGGCCGACAGTGGGTGACGCCGCCGCGTTTCCGAGTAGCGCTTGATCAGCACTTCGTCGCGCGTGTCGAGGAACACCAGCCGGTAGCCGATGTCGGCCTGCGCGAGCTCGGCGAGTATCTGCGGCAGGCGGTTGAGGTTCTCGGCGCGGTTGCGCACGTCGACGCCGACCGCGAGCTTGTGGCTGAGCCCCACGGCGTTCTGCGAGATCGCCTGCACGAAGGCCGGCATCAGCGCCGCCGGCAGGTTGTCGACGCAGTAGTAGCCGAGGTCCTCGAGCGTGCGCAGCGCGACGGTCTTGCCCGAGCCTGACAGGCCGCTGACGATGATCAGCTGGTCGCGCGGTGCGTCCTGCGGAAAGGGAGGTGACGGGTCTACCATGGCGGCAAGCGGCGCATCTGATGGGCCTGGCGGTCGATGAACGTCTGGGCCGGATCGAAGCCCTTGGTCTTCAGCATATGGCTGCGCACGGCCGCCTCCGCAAGCACCGCGATGTTGCGGCCGGGGGCGACGGGGATGACGATCTGCGGCACCTGCACGTCGAGGATCTCGCGGTAGCCGACATCGCCGGTCAGACGTGTCATCGCATCGCCCGGCGCATCGAGCTTCTGCGGCTTCAGGTGCACGATCAGGCGCAGGTACTTCGACGGCTTCACCGCGGTCTGGCCGAACATCTCGCGCACGTTGAGCACGCCGAGGCCGCGCACTTCTAGCAGGTCGCGCAGCATGTCGGGGCAGTTGCCGTCGATCACGTCCGGCGCGATCAGCGTGAACTCCGGCGCGTCGTCCGCGACCAGGCGGTGGCCGCGCGTGATCAGCTCCAGCGCGAGTTCGCTCTTTCCGGTGCCGCTTTCGCCGGTGATCAGCACGCCGATCGAATACACCTCCATCAGCACGCCGTGCAGCGTGATCTGCCGCGCCAGCGTGCGCGCCAGCTGGTACTGCAGGTAGGTCAAGAGTTCGTGGCCGCGCTTGGGGCTGTGCCAGAGCGGCGTATTGGATTCCTCGGCCGCCTTGCGCAGGTCCGCCGGGACCGGCTGGTCCTTGGTCACCAGCAGCGCCGTCGGCTCGTAGGCGACGATCTTCTCGACCGTTTCCCAGCGCTGGCGCGAATCGAGGCTGTCGAGGTAGTTCAACTCCTCTGTGCCGATGATCTGCACCTTGTTCGGATAGATGATGTTGAGGTAGCCGATCAGCGAAGGCCGCCGCGACTGGCTGCCGCCGGTTTCGATCGCACGGTTTTCGCCGCGCAGGCCGGCGATCCAGCGCAGCGACATGCGCTCGCCGACGGCGTCGAACAATTGGCGGGCGGTCAGGCGATCCATGGTCGGACAGGTCGGGTTCGGGGTTGGTCGACGGGGCGCGGCCGCGAGCGCAATGCCCCACGTTGGCAAGTGTACGGTACCGCAGGCGCAAGCATGCGCGGACCGGTCACGTATCGGCGACCTCGCCGGTGTGGCCGATTGCCGCCAGGCCTTAGGCCGCCGCGGCCCCGAGGCCTTTCTCCAGCACCTGGTAGAGGGCGGCCGAATCCTTCGCCTCGCGCAGCGCGCCGGTGATTTCGGCGTTGGAGAACAGTTCGGCGAGCTCGGCCAGCAGCTTGAGGTGCTGGTCGGTGAAATGCGCCGGTACGATCAGGGCGGCGACGAGGTCGACCGGCTGGCCGTCGTCGGCGCCGAATTCGATCGGCGCGGCGAGGCGGACGAACGCCGCCCGCGCCGAGTCGATTTCCGCGCAGCGCCCATGCGGCATGGCCACGCCGTGGCCAAGGCCCGTGGAACCGAGGCGCTCGCGCGCGGCGAGCGCATTGCGTACGAGGTTGAGGTCGCCGCCGTCGCCGGCCAGGAGGCCGGCCAGTTGCACGATCAGGGCCGGCTTGTCGCTGGCGGCGAGGCCGCTCCGCACCCGCTCGGCGGGCAGCAAATCGAGAAAACGCATGGGCGGGCGCGGAGTTTCGTCGGGACCGGAAGGTTAACTGTAGCGCGCGGCGCGGACGACGTCGGCGTGATGGTCGGTGAGCTTTTCCTTGTGCTTGCGCACCTGGGTGTCGACCTTGTCGACCAGCGCATCGATGGCGGCGTACATGTCGACCGCGGTGGCGTCGGCATGCAGGGTCTTGCCGGACAGTTGCAGCGTCGCCTCGGCCTTGTGCAGCAGCTTCTCGACGCCGAGGCAGATGTTGAGTTCATGCAGATGGTCGAAGTGGCGCGTGACGCGCTCGAACTTGCTGGTCGCGTAGTCGTGCAGTGCTGCCGTGACCTCGACCTGATGACCTTTGACGATGATCTGCATGGTTGTCTCCTCATAGATGGGCCGGCGCATGACCGACCCGGCTGAATCGCCCGTCGCATCGTCGCGGATCGCGGCGCGCTCGAGGCTCCACAAGCTCCGACAAGCAATTGCTGTTGGCGTTCCCTCCGTGTCGATGAAGATGTTCCGCTCGACTGTCCTGCTTCAACCCAGCCGGCTGCGGTCGTTCGATGATGGAATATTGAGCGCTTCGCGGTATTTGGCAACCGTACGCCGTGCGACGTTAATTCCGCGTCGATTCAGCTCGGCCGCGAGCACTTGATCGGACAGCGGCCGCGTCGCGCGCTCTTCGTCGATCAGCTTCTTGATCATCGCCTGGATCGCCGTCGCCGACGCCGCGCCGCCGTCGACCGTGGTGACGCCGCTGGAGAAGAAATACTTGAACTCGAACGTGCCGCGCGGCGTGTGCAGGAACTTTCGCGTCGTCACGCGGCTGATGGTCGATTCGTGCATGCCCACTTCCTCGGCGACGTCCTTCAGCACCAGCGGACGCATCGCTTCGGCGCCGAATTCGAGGAAGGCTTCCTGCGCGCGAACGATCGACGTCGCCACCTTCAGCATCGTCTCGGCGCGCGTCTTCAGCGACTTGATCAGCCAGCGCGCTTCCTGCAGCTGGCCCTTCAGGTAGTTCGCGTCCTCGCGCCGCGCCTTCGCGATCAGGCCGGCGTAGTGTTCGTTGATGCCCAGGCGCGGCTGGCAGCCGGGCGCCAGCGCGACCTGCCAGCGGCCGTTGATCTTGCGCGCATAGGCGTCCGGTGCGACGTACTCGGCATTGGTGTCGGCATAGCCGCTGCCGGGCTTGGGCGCCAGCGTGCGGATCAGCGTCAGGGCGATATCGAGCTGGGTCTGGTCGACATGCAGGCGCTGGCACAGGCGCGAACGATCCTGCCGGGCCAGTGCTTCGAGGTGCTCGTCGACGAGCACGCGCGCCAGGGCGAGGCCGGGCGTGTCCTGGCTGAGCGCTTCCAGCTGGACGGTCAGGCATTCCTTCAGCGTGCGGCTGGCGACGCCGACCGGATCGAAATGCTGCACGCGATGGCGCACCGACTGGATCTCTTCGGGCGTGACCGCGTACAGCGAGGCGAGCGCCGCGGTGATCGCCTCGTCGCTCTCGCTGAGATAGCCGTCGTCGTCGACCGCTTCGATGATCGTCGCCGCGATCGCGCGATCGCGGCCGGACATCGGGGTCAGGTTCAGCTGCCACAGCAGGTGGTCGCGCAGGTCCTGCACTTCGGCGTCTTGCGGCTCCATGCCGTCTTCGTCGAGCGCGGTGCCGCGGTATTCGGTGCGGTCGAATTCGAGATCGAGCGGCTGGTCGTCGCCATCGGCCTCGGCGGCTTCCTTTTGCGCCTCGCTGGCGGCTTCGAGTTCCTCGGGCGTGCTTTCCGCCTCTTCGCCCTCGAGCTCGTCGCCGGTTTCCATGTCCAGCAGCGGATTGGATTCGAGCGCGGTGTTGAGTTCCAGCTCCAGTTCCATGCGCGACAGCTGCAGCAGCCGGATGGCTTGCTGCAGTTGCGGCGTCAGCGCCAGCGACTGGCTCAGACGGAATTGAAGAGCGGGTTTCATGCTGAAAGCGTGCCAAGTCCCGTTTGGCCCATCCTAGCGCCAAAAAACGGCGGCGTGCAGGGGTTGACTTCGCGAAACGCGACGCAAGCGCCAGTTGGAACCTACATGCGGAATTCGCGACCGAGATAGACGTCGCGGACCTGCTCGTTGGCGAGGATATCGGCCGGCGCGCCCTGGGCCAGCACGGCGCCTTCGCTCATGATGTAGGCGCGCTCGCAGATGCCGAGCGTCTCGCGCACGTTGTGGTCGGTGATCAGGATGCCGATCCCGCGCGATTTGAGCTGGCGCACGATGCGCTGGATGTCGACGACCGAGATCGGATCGATGCCGGCGAACGGTTCGTCGAGCAGCATGAAGCGCGGCTTGGCCGCCAGCGCGCGCGCGATCTCGACCCGTCGCCGTTCGCCGCCGGACAGGCTGACGCCGCGCTGGCCGGCGATGTGGCCGATCTGCAGGTCGTCGAGCAGGCCCTGCAGTTCCGTCTCGCGGCCGGCGCCGTCGAGGTCGGCGCGCAGCTCGAGGATCGCCAGGATGTTGTCGGCGACGCTGAGGCGGCGGAATACCGAGGCTTCCTGCGGCAGGTAGCCGACGCCGAGGCGCGCGCGCGCGTGCATCGGCATCGTCGTGATGTCGCGATCGTCGAGCTTGATCGTGCCGGCATCGGCGGCGATCAGGCCGACGACCATGTAGAAGCAGGTCGTCTTGCCGGCGCCGTTGGGACCGAGCAGGCCGACGATTTCGCCTTGTTCGAGGCTGAATTCGAAATCGCGTACGACGGTGCGTCCGCGGAAACTCTTGCGTAGACCGGAAGCACTCAGCATCAGGGCGTGCCGCCCGTGGCCGGCTTGTCGGGCGCGGCGGCGGGAGCGGCCGGCGTCGTTGCCGGCGTCGCAGGCGTCGCGGCCTTCTTGCTCTTCTTGGGCGGCTTGGCGGTGGCCGGCTTGGCCTCGGCCGGTTTCGCCGGCGTGGCGTCGGCCGGCTTGGCGTCGGTCGGAGCCGTCTTCTTCGGTTCCATCACCATGTGCACGCGATTGGCCGGCGTGTTGTCGCCGCTCTCCATCTCGCCGGTGTTCGTGTTGTAGGTCATGTGGGTGCCGTGGAACGTGCCGCGGCCCTGCTGCACGACGGTGACGTTGCCGGTGAGGTCGGCGATGCCCGTGTCGCTGTTGTAGTCGATCTTGTCCGCGTCGGCGGTGATCAGGCCGCCGTCGTTGTCCTGCAGCTGCTCCATGTGGGCCTGGGCTTTCTTGCCGACCAGGACGACGCGCTGGATGCCGCCGGAGATGTCGTTGCCCTGGGCGTCCTTGGCGTTGGTCGCGTGCTGGTAGATCGTGCCCTCGTCGCCGTGCGCCTTCATCGAACCCTGCACGATCTGCACGTTGCCGTTGAGATTGCTCACGCCGGGCTTGTCGTCGCTGCTCTGCTGCATCTTCGAGTAGTCGGCGTCGACGAACATCTTCTGGTTGCGGTCGGTGCTGAGCGCATGGGCTGCCGAGGCCGCGACCAGCATGCTGCAGGTCAGCGCGAGCGCGCCGCGCCTGGCGCCCTTGCTCGCCACGCTATTGCTTCTTGGGTTTGGGTTTCTTGGGAGCATTGGCCGGCGCCGCGTTCTTGGGTTCGATGATGGAGTGGACATCGGACAACAGCTCCAGGGTCTTGGTGTTGAGGTCGCCGCGCATGCCGATCCCCTTGAGTATAGAGCCCTGCTGGGTGATCGTCGCCGGCGCGGCGGTTTCCATTTTCTTGTCCTTCGGCCAGGTCGTGAGGTCGGTGGTGACCACGTCGATCGGCTTGACCTTGTCGCTTTCCTGCCGGTGCATGTCGACGTGGCCCTGCAGCTTCATGATGGTGCCGTCGTTGTTGACCCAGGCGGCATCCGACTTGCCGTACCAGGGGTTGCCGCTGCTGTCCACGAGCAGGTAGTCCGGCGTCGTCACGAAGATCTCGGCCGTGTCGCCGTTGCGCGCCAGGCGCGGGCCCGTCACGCGAAACGTGCGCTTGCCGGTGATGTCGAACGCGTCCAGCGTGAAGTTGTTGAGCGTGTAGTCCGAACGCGGCGGGCCGGCGAACGTCTGCTCGTCGGGGCGGTCGCGCGCGTACCAGACCAGCAGGCTGCTGCCGGCCGCCAGCAGGGCGAGCACGACGACGGTGATCCAGTAGCGGCGATCCATCGGCGAGGGACGGTCAGCGCAGGAACGCGGCAAGTTCCGCGTCGGACTTGCCCTGCGCGCCGAGGATCAGGTCGCACACCTCGCGCGCCGCGCCGCACCCGCCGGCCAGGCGCGTGCGCCAGTGCGCCCGCTCGCGCACCCACGGATGCGCGTTGGCGACGGCGACCGAAAGGCCGGCGACGTGCATGGCGGCGAGGTCGGGCAGGTCGTCGCCGGTGTAGGCGATTTGATCCGGCTCCAGGCGCAGCGCATGCAGCAGCTGGTGCAGGCAGGCGAGCTTGTCCTGCTGGTCCTGATAGACGTGGGCGACACCGAGTTCGGCCATGCGTTCGGTCACGATGTTGCTGAGCCGCGCGGTGATCACCGCGACTTCGACGCCGTTGGCGAGCAGCCGTTTCAGACCGAGTCCGTCGTGCGCGTTGAACGCCTTCAGTTCGTGCCCGTCGACCGTGTACCAGAGCTTGCCGTCGGTGAGCACGCCGTCCACGTCGAAGACGGCCAGTTTGACGCGCGCGGCGCGTTCGCGGATGTCGCTGGGGAGGTCGATGGGGAGCATGTTTGGGACGGGAATGGGGATTGGGGAATAGGGAATGGCAAAAGCTCTTCGAAACGGAGTCTGCGACGGGGTTCGTGGGCTCTTGCGATTCCCTATTCCCCTTTCTCCATTCCCGCCTTCATCAAACCACTCGCGCGCGCAGCAGATCGTGAATATTGAGCGCGCCGACCACGCGATTGTCGTCGTCGACCACCAACAGCGCATGAATCTTGTGCGCCTCCATCAGCTGCGCGGCCTCGACCGCGAGCTTGTCGGCCGTGATGGTCTTCGGGCGCGCCGTCATCAAATGGGTGACCGTCGTCGCGCGCAGGTCGATGTCGTCGTCGTCGACGGCGCGGCGCAAGTCGCCGTCGGTGAACACGCCGAGCAGGCGCTTTTCGTCGTCGATGATCGCGGTCATGCCCAGGCCCTTGCGCGTCATCTCGACCAGCGCCTCGGTGAGGGTGACGCCGGGACCGACCGCGGGGATCTGCTCGCCGGTATGCATGATGTCGCTGATCTTGAGCAGCAGCTGGCGGCCGAGACTGCCGGCCGGATGCGAGCGCGCGAAGTCCTCGTCGGTGAAGCCGCGCGCTTCCATCAGCGCGATCGCCAGCGCATCGCCCATGACGAGCGCGGCCGTGGTGCTCGATGTCGGCGCGAGATCGAGCGGGCAGGCTTCGGCCGGCACGCTGGTGTCCAGGTGCACGTCGGCCAGCCGCGCCAGCGAAGAACCCTTGTTGCCGCTCATCGCGATCAGCGGAATGCCCTGGCGCTTGATCAGCGGCAGGATCGCGAGCAGCTCGTCGGTCTCGCCGGAGTTGGACAGCGCGAGCACCACGTCCTTCGGCGTGATCATGCCGAGGTCGCCGTGGCTGGCCTCGGCCGGGTGCACGAAGAACGAGGGGGTGCCGGTCGAAGCCAGCGTCGCGGCGATCTTGCGCGCGATGTGGCCCGACTTGCCCATGCCGGACACGACCACGCGGCCCGGGCATTCGAACATCAACTGGCACGCGCGCAGGAAGTTGGCGTCGATGCGGTCGTGCAGCGCGGTGATCGCCTGCGCTTCGATCGCGACGACGGCCTGCGCGCTCTTGATCAGGGCGGTGGCGTCGAGCAGCGGATTGCTCATGGACTTGGCGGCGGCGGCAATGTGCGCGTTCATCGTGGTCAGAGCCTGCAAGCGCTCGGCGAAGTGGGGAACCGGGTAAATTCTGCGCCGTTGCGGGATTTTGAGTACCATGCGCGGCCTCATTGTAGCTGCTTCGCCGACGGGAAGGGTCCGCCACCCGGTGGCACCAGACGGCCCAAGCCGCGCCGTCGTCGCAGACCGGCCGCTGCGCCGGACCTGGGGCAGGCGCACCGCACCGCGACTTGCCCGGCCGCGCGCAGGCGCCGCACAGTCTACGATGAATTTCGTAATCGTCATATCTGTTCCGAGGAAACGCAGGAAATGGACACATCCACTGTGCAGAGTCTGATCCAGCAGGGCATGCCCGAGGCCAAGGTCGAGGTGCACGGTCCCGACGGCGTGCATTTCGAGGCGCTGGTGGTCAGCCCGGCCTTCGCCGGCAAGCTGCCGCTGGCGCGGCACCGCATGGTCTATGCGACGCTCGGCGAGCGCATGGGCGGCGAGATCCACGCGCTTTCGCTGCGTACCCTGACGCCGGAAGAAGCCGCGCGCGGCTGATCTTCGACTTCGCGGCAGCGCAGGGCGCGCGCCGCATTCCCTTCACCCCTCACGGAGATGGACCGTCCATGGATGGCGACACACAGCGAGTAGGCCGAGTGGCAAAAATCGTGATCAACGGCGGGCAACCGCTCAGTGGCGACGTCTGGGTATCCGGTGCGAAGAACGCGGTACTGCCGATCCTGGCGGCCTGCCTGCTCGCCGACGGCCCGGTCACGATCGGCAACGTCCCGCATCTGCACGACGTGACGACGACGATGGAACTGCTCGGCCAGATGGGCGTCGAGCTGGTCATCGACGAACGCATGAAGATCCATGTCGACCCGCGTCCGGCCAAGCGCTACTTCGCGCCGTACGACCTGGTCAAGACGATGCGCGCGTCGATCCTCGTGCTCGGCCCCCTGGTGGCGCGCTTCGGCGAAGCGGTCGTCTCGCTGCCGGGCGGCTGCGCGATCGGTTCGCGCCCGGTCGACCTGCACCTCAAGGGCCTGCAGGCGCTCGGTGCCGACGTCACCGTCGAGAACGGCTACATCAAGGCGAAGGCGAAGCGCCTCAAAGGCGCGCGCATCAATCTCGACCTGGTCACCGTCACCGGCACCGAGAACCTGATGATGGCGGCGGCGCTCGCGCACGGCACCACGATCATCGAGAACGCCGCGCAGGAGCCCGAGGTCGTCGACCTCGCCAACTGCCTCAACGCGATGGGCGCCAAGATCGAAGGCGCGGGTACCGCGACGCTGGTCATCGAAGGCGTCGAGCGTCTTTCCGGCACCACGTACGAAGTGCTGCCCGACCGCATCGAGACAGGCACCTTCCTGGTCGCCGGCGCGATCACCGGCGGCAAGGTCACCGCCAAGCGCGCGCGCCCGAAGACGCTGGACGCGGTGCTCAGCAAGCTCGAGGACGCCGGCGCGCACATCAACACCGGCGAGGACTGGATCGAGCTCGACATGCGCGGACGCCGCCCGAAGGCGGTCAACGTGACGACGGCGCCGTATCCGGCGTTCCCGACCGACATGCAGGCGCAGTTCACCGCGCTCAACTGCGTCGCCGAAGGCGTCGGCATCATCACCGAGACGGTCTTCGAGAATCGCTTCATGCATGCGCACGAGCTGCAGCGCCTCGGCGCCGACATCCAGCTCGAAGGCAATGCCGCGATCATCAAGGGCGTCGCGAAGATGTCCGGCGCGCCGCTGATGGCGACCGACCTGCGCGCGTCCGCGTCGCTGGTGCTGGCCGGGCTCGTCGCCCAGGGCGACACCGTCGTCGATCGCATCTATCACATCGATCGCGGCTACGAGAACATCGAGGAGAAGCTCGGCGGGCTCGGCGCGCATATCCGGCGCTTGCCGGCGTAAAGGGTTCGTCGTGCCGATCGAGGGGCTGTCGATAAAGTCGGTTGTCTCCGGTCGCGAACTGGTCCTTCACGGCCCTCGGCCGTTCGAATTCACCGCAGAGTTGCGCGGGGGGCCGGCGATGGCGATGACGGACGTCTATTCACCGCCCGACTACAATTATCTCGCAGGCTTCCTGGAAGAACTCGCTGCACTTGATGCGCCTTGGAAGGAGGCGCGTCGTTGGAGTTCGTTGGACAAGGAATTGCGCTTGAGCGCAACGTGCACGTCGCTTGGACGCGTGCACTTCACCGTCCAGCTCGAGCCCCAACTGGGAGGGGAGGAGGGATGGAGCGTCACGGCAGACATTGCGTACGACTTCGGGATGCTGCCGTCCCTCGCGCTCGATGCCCGCCGCTTCTGCGACCGTTTGTCGGCGCTATCGCGCTTGTAGAAAGCCCATCCGTCGGGTTGCAACCTTCGAATACGAGCCTTATCGCCGATTCGACGACACCAGCTTCAACGTCACCGTGTCGCCCTTCTTCTGCGTCTGCTCGATCTGCACCGGCATCCAGCCGAGCGATTCGGCGAACCAACTGCGCGCGACGCGGCGGCGGTCGTCGCCGGCATCGCCTTCGCGCTGCATCACCTGCGCCTTGAACGTGCCGGCCGGCACCGTCAGCGATTCGACGGGGCCGCGCGTGTAGCGCGTGTCTTCGACGTGGTCCTTCACGGCGACCTTGTAGTCGAAACTCGTCGCGCCGCGCAGCAAGTCGCTGGCGAGGGCCAGCGTGACCGACTGACGGTCGATCAGGCCGGGCACGGTCGCGTAGCTGAAGTCGCCGCTTTCGTTGACGCGGACCTGGCCGGCCTTCCAGTCGAACTCGGCGTGGCGCGTGCGCTGCTTGAAGCCGCCGTCCTGCTGGTAATCGTAGGCGAGCGCGACAGGACGTCCGTTCTGCCAGCGAAAGCGCGAGGTCTCGACGATATGGATGCCGGCGATCTTGGCGAGGCCCGCCGTCCCGTTCGTCTCGCTGCGCAGGGTCCAGCTGCCGTCGCCGTTGTCGTGCAGATCCAGCGTCGTGCGGCCGAGCTCGCTGTCGTTCTGCAAGGTCGCGTACTCGGCGCGGAACGGCTTCAACGGCGAATCGGCGGCCGATGCCGGCGCGAGTGCGGCGAGATTCAGGGCAAGGGCGGCGAGCAGGGTTTTCATCAACGAATTCCACGGGGCGGTGGCGAAGTGTCGCCGCCCGCGGCTGAACGACTCCTCACGCGAGCGAGCCGTCTGCTCGCAACTTCAATGGCGCGGCGAGCGGCGCCGAGTCGAAAAGGACGCCGCAGTCGTCCAGCGCAACGTGTCCTGTCGCGATCAGCGCGACGCTGGCGACGAGCAGGCGGTGCTCCTGCGCGAGCAGCCGCTCGGCTACCGATTCGGGCGTATCGCCGGCCAGCAGCGGAATTTCGGCCTGGGCGATCGTCGGACCGCCGTCGAGCTCGGCCGTCACGTAGTGCACGCTGGCGCCGTGCACGGCGTCGCCGGCTTCGAGCGCGCGGCGATGCGTGTGCAGGCCGCGGTACTTGGGCAGCAGGGAAGGGTGGATATTGATCATGCGGCCGGACCACGCCGCGACGACGCCCGGGTCGATGATGCGCATGTAGCCGGCGAGCACGATCAGGTCCGGCCTGAATTGCGCGGCGCGTTCGAAGATGGCGCGATCGAACGCCGGCCGGTCGGCGTAGTCGCGGGGCGACATCGCGATGGCTTCGATGCCTGCCGCTTGCGCGACGCCGAGCGCTGCGGCGTCGCTGCGATCGGACAGCAGGGCGCACAGTTCGACCGGCAATCGCCCGTCGCGGCGTGCCGCGATGAGCGCGCCGAAGTTGCTGCCGCGCCCCGAGGCGAAGCCGACGATGCGCAGCGGCGCCGGCCGCAAGGTGCGTGACGTCACGGTGCCTTGGCGGCGGCGACGGCCATCAGGGCGTCCGCGTGTGGGCGATGAGGGTCGGTGCCGGCGGCGTCGATCCGGCGCACCCAGATCCAGCCGCCCGAACTCAGGCGTGCGCGGAACAGTTCCGGCGTGGCCTTCGTTTCGGTGATCGTGAGGCTGCGCGCGTCGCTGCAGAGCACGTGTAGCGGCAGCGAGCGCTTGCAGCCGATGTAGTTTCGCGTGCGCAGGGATTGCGGAATCTGGTTCGGCGCGAAGAAATAGTCGCCGTCCTGCAGGATCGTGACGTACTCGAGCAGGTCGGGCCCATGCGCGCGGCCATGGCGGCTGCCCCAGGAGCGGACGATTTCGCTGCGCTTGCAGTCCTCGTCGAGGCAGCGCCCCAAGACGACGACATCGTCGGGACTGAGATACGGCGACAGCACCTGCAAGCGATCGCCCTTGCGGAAGGCGGTCGTCGGATGGAACGAAGTGCGATCGGGCGACACGGCGAAATCGGTCGGCACCGCGGCGCCGACGGCGCTGCATGTTGCAGCCGCCAGCAGGATTGCGAAGGGACGCATCCAGCGATTCATCGTCCGTCCTCCATCGCGACCGCGATCTGCGGTTCGCTCTTCGACGCGTAGGCACCCGCGTTTCGAAAACATGCTACGCCCGCGGTTCCGGCTGCGGCAACGTCGCGCGCGTAATGCGTTGTAAAGAGCGCCGGCGTGGTCGTATCCGCCGGTCAGGCGATATGCACGCGTTCGTCGCCGCTCGCCGCGACGACTTCGCCGATCGCAACCGCATCGAGCCCCAGCGCTTTCAATGCAGCGATCGTCGAGGCGCCTTGCGCCTGCGCGACGATCATGGTGTAGCCGATGCCGCAGTTGAACGTGCGCCACATTTCCTCGCGCTCGACGCGGCCTTCGCGCTGCAGCCAGTCGAACAGCGCCGGCCGCGACCAGGCGCTGCTGTCGAGCGCGATGCCGAGGCCGTCGGGGACGACGCGGATGATGTTTTCCTTGAGGCCGCCGCCGGTGATGTGCGCCATGCCGTGCACCGGCTGCTGCTTCAGCAGCTGCAGGATCGGCTTCACGTAGATCGTGGTCGGCGCCATCAGCGCGTCGGCGAGCTTGACGCCGCCGAGGTCGAGATCGAAGCCGCCGTTGTCGGGGGTGGCGCCCGCGCGCGCGACGATCTTGCGGATCAGCGAATAGCCGTTCGAGTGCGCACCGCTGGAAGCGATGCCGACGATCGTGTCGCCGGCCCGGATTGCGCTGCCGTCGATCAGGGCGGATTTCTCCACCGCGCCGACGCAGAAACCCGCCAGATCGTACTCGCCGGGGGGATACATGTCCGGCATTTCAGCCGTTTCGCCGCCGATCAGCGCGCAGCCGGCGAGTTCGCAGCCCTTGGCGATGCCGCCGACGACGGCGACCGTGGTATCGACGTCGAGCTTGCCGGTGGCGAAATAGTCGAGGAAGAACAGCGATTCGGCGCCTTGCACGAGCACGTCGTTGACGCACATGCCGACGAGGTCGATGCCGATGGTGTCGTGCCGCGCGAGCGTCTGCGCGAGTTTCAGCTTGGTGCCTACGCCGTCGGTGCCCGAGACGAGCACCGGGTCCTTGTAGCGACCGCCGAGCTCGAACAGGGCGCCGAAGCCGCCGAGGCCGGCCATGACCTCCGGTCGGAACGTGCGCTTGACCAGCGGCTTGATCCGCTCGACGACTTCGTTGCCCGCGTCGATGTCGACGCCGGCGGCGCGGTAACTGAGGGCTTCGGGGTCGGCGGACATGAGCGGATGCTGTTTTTCGGGGCGCGCATGATAGCACCCGGTCCGGCCGCGGCCGCCGCGGCATGGACGTGCCGGCACGCTTTGGGCAGACTTGCGCCACCCCTGATGTAACGGACTACGAACGTGCGTCCCAGTTTCCCGTTGCGCCTGCTCGGTTTCGCCCTGCTGCTGCTCGTCCCGCTGGTGGGCTTCGCGGCGCCGGGTTCGTACACCGGCGAGGCGCCGGTCAACTCGCAATCCGATGCGGAGCGCACCGAGGCGCTGAAGACCGCCCTGGCGAACGTGGTGATCGCGCAGACCGGCGATTCCGGCGTGCTCTCGCGGCCCGACGTCGCCAAGGCCGTCGCGCAGGCCGAGCGCTACGTGCTGCAGTACCAGTATCGCCGCAACCCGGGCAATGGCGACGACGGCACGGCGAAGATGACCCTGATCGCGCAGTTCGACAGCAATGCGGTCGACCAGCTGCTGCGCAAGCTCGGCATCGGCGCCGGCAGCGTGGAGGCGGCCGCGGCGGCGGAGACGCCGAGCGAGGCGACCGTGTGGATCGGCGGCATCCGCAACGCGAACGACTATGCGCGCGTGATCGGCTATCTCGGGCGCAACAACTTCGTGCGCAGCGCGCAACCGGTCGCGGCGCGCGACGACGGCATCCTGGTGAAGCTGTCGCTGGCGACCGACCTCGCCAAGTTCCTCGACGCGATCGGCATGGAGCGCACGCTCGGCATCGTCGCCGCGTCGAAGGCCGACGGCATCGATGCGACGCTCGCATTGAGTCCGTGACGAACGCCACGGCCTGCTGGCAGCGATGCTGCGCCACCTTCCCAACCTGATCACCGGTCTGCGCATCCTGCTGGTGGTGCCGCTGTGCTGGCTGATCCTCGACGGGCGCTACGACGGCGCGCTGCTGATCGCCGCGGTCGCCGGCCTCAGCGACGCGGTCGACGGTTTCCTCGCCAAGCATTTCGGCTGGCAGAGCTGGATCGGCGGCATGCTCGATCCGATCGCCGACAAGCTGCTGCTGACCGCGACGTTCGTCACGCTGGCGATGGTCGGCGCGATTCCCGCATGGCTGGCGATTGTGGTGGTCGGGCGCGACCTGGTGATCGTCGCCGGCGCCACCGCCTACCACGTGCTGATCGGCCGCTTCGACGCATCGCCCAGCCAGCTGTCGAAATGGACGACGCTGGTGCAGATCGCCTTCGTGCTGATCGAACTGTTGCGCCTGTCCGGCTGGATGCCGCTGGCACCGCCGCTGCATACGGGGCTGATCGCGTTCACGGCGGCTTGTACGCTTGCCAGCGGGCTGCATTACATGGTCATCTGGGGCAACCGCGCGCGCCGCGCGGCGCAGGCGCGTGGGGGAAGCCAGCCGTGAACGAATCCATCCATCATCGAGGCCTGGACCTGCGCTGGCAGTGGCTGATCCTGCTCGGCGTGCTCGGCGCCATCCTCTACCTGCTGGCGCCGGTGCTGATGCCGTTCGTCGCGGCCGCG
>Ga0105248_10000271_pt1 | contig 60941 bp, 64 predicted proteins | sample KBSS34metaG_FD_81524 | JGI IMG/M metagenome (GOLD analysis project Ga0105248, IMG submission 81524) | Switchgrass rhizosphere microbial communities from Kellogg Biological Station, Michigan, USA - KBS S3-4 metaG | ecosystem: Host-associated > Plants > Roots > Rhizosphere > Soil | place... | reverse complement strand
GCGCTGCTCGGCCACGAGGCGGAGCTCGACCTGCTGCGCGCGCTCGCCGACGTGCCTGAGCTGGTCGCACACGCCGCCGCGCTCCGTGCGCCGCACCGGGGGGCGCATGCGGCGCAGGACGTGGCGGCGAGGTTCCACCGTTTCTACACCGAGTGCCGCGTGGTCGGCGATGACGCGGAGCTGACGCAGGCGCGTCTGTGGCTCTGTCGCGCGACCCAGCAGGTGCTCGCGAACCTCCTGGCGGTGCTCGGCGTGTCGGCGCCCGAGCGCATGGACCGCGACGATGCCTGATCCCTGGCCTCGGTCGGCCCGCTGGACCTCGGCGGGCCTGGAGGTCGGCGGCCTCGCGGCCGCCGACCTCGCCGAACGGTTCGGGACGCCGCTGCTCGTGATCGACGAGGCAGACATGCGCGCGCGGATGGGGGCGATGGCCGCCGTGTTCCCGCGGGTGGCGTACGCGGTGAAGGCGATGACCTGCGCGGCGGTGATCCGCGCGGCGCTGGAAGAAGGCCTCGATCTGCTGTGCGCCTCGGGCGGGGAGGTCTCGACCTGCCTTCGGTCCGGGGCACCGGCCTCGCGCCTGCTGCTGCACGGGAACGCCAAGACCGACCAGGAGCTGACGTCGGCCGTGGACGTGCGGCTCGGTGCGGTGATCGTCGACGGCCAGGAGGAGCTCGACCGGCTCGCGTCGATCGCGCGAGCGGCGGGCGCCTCGCAGCCGATCCTGTTGCGGGTCACGCCCGAGGTCCAGGTCGCGACCCACGAGGCGATCGCGACGGGTCACGCCTCCTCGAAGTTCGGGGTGCCGCTCGCGGCCGCGGCCGACGTCGCCCGCCGCGCGGCGAGCACCGCCGGTGTGCGGTTGATCGGTCTGCACGCGCACGCCGGGTCGCAGGTGCTCGACGTCGACGCGCACGTTCGGGTGCTCCGGGCGTTGCTGCGCGTGGCCGACGCCGCCGACATGCGGCACGCGGTCCTCGACGTCGGCGGCGGCTTCGGCGTGACATACACGGACGAGACGCCCTCGGACCCGGCGGCGGTCGCCGCCGCGCTCCGGAGCGAGCTCGACGCCCACGAGGTCGATGCCGTGCTCCAGGTCGAACCGGGCCGCGCGATCGTCGCCAATCCGGGCGTGACGGTCTATCGCGTCCTTGCCCGCAAACCCGCGGCCGATCGCGACCTCGTCGCGGTCGACGGCGGCATGTCCGACAACCTTCGGCCGGCGCTCTACGACGCGCGGCACGAGGTCGCCGCGGTCGGCACACACCGGGGTCCGACCGAGCAGGTCACCGTGGTCGGGCGTCACTGCGAGTCGGGCGACCTGGTCGCCGAAGACGTGTCGCTGCCGACCGGGCTCGCGCGCGGCGATCTGCTCGCGGTCGCGTCCACCGGTGCGTACACGTATCCGCTCGCCTCGGCCTACAACCGGTTCGGCCGGCCCGCCGTGGTGAGCGTCCGTGACGGCGAGGCGACGCGCTGGATCCGGCGCGAGGACGCCGATGACATGGACCGGCTCGACGTCATACTTGGGACCCCGTGGGGGGCCGGCAGCCTGCCCGCGGCCGAAGGAGGCGCACGGACGTGACGGACCGCGTGATCCGGGTGGGGATGCTGGGCTGTGGCACGGTCGGATCCGCGGTCGCCCGGACCCTGGCCGAGTACGGCGAGGACGTCGCCCGCCGGGCCGGGGTGCGGATCGAGATCACGCGGGTCGCCGTCCGCGACGTCGCGCGGCGCCGTGAGGTTCCGCTCGCCAAGGAGGTGTTCACCGCCGACGCGATCTCGATCGTCGACGACCCCGATATCGACGTCGTCGTCGAGCTCCTCGGCGGCCTGGATCCCGCTCGGCAGCTCGTCGAGCGCGCGCTCGCCGCCGGCAAGCCGGTGGTCACCGGAAACAAGGAGCTGATCGCGGCCGCGGGTGCCGAGCTCGAGGGCGCCGCCCACGCAGGTGGGGCCGATCTCGCGTACGAAGCAGCGGTGGCGGGGGGGATCCCGCTGATCCGCCCGTTGCGCGAATCGCTCGCGGGCGACCGGGTCACGCGGATCCTCGGCATCGTGAACGGCACGACGAACTACATCCTCACGCAGATGTCCGACCACGGGTTGTGCTTCGAGATGGCGCTCGCCGACGCGAAGGGGCTGGGGTACGCCGAGGCCGACCCCACCGCCGACGTCGAGGGGTACGACGCCGCGGCCAAATGCGCGATCCTCGCTTCGATCGCGTTCGACACGCGCGTCACCGATGCCGACGTCTTCCGCGAAGGCATCACGCACGTCACGGCGCAGGACATCGCCGACGCGGCACGCCTCGGCTACGTCGTCAAGCTGCTCGCGATCGCCGAGCTGGACGACGACGACGTCTCGGTCCGTGTGCACCCGGCGATGATCCCGGTCACCCACCCGCTCGCGAGCGTGCGCGACGCGTTCAACGCGGTGTTCATCGAAGCCGACAAGGCGGGCAGCCTGATGTTCTACGGACGCGGCGCCGGCGGCGAACCGTCGGGAACCTCGGTGATCGGCGACCTCGTCCGCGTCGCTCGGCACCTCACCTACGGCGGCCGCATGCAGGGCGCGGCGGGAACCGCCGTCGGCCGTCGCATCCGTCCGATGGACGACACGCACGGCCAGTACTACCTGAACCTCCACGTCGAGGACCGCCCCGGTGTGCTCGCCGAGATCGCCGAGCTCTTCGGTCGCAACGGCGTGTCGATCGAGCGTGTCTGGCAGGAGGGTTTCGGCGAACAGGCGGCCCTCGTGTTCATCACGCACCGCGCGCAGGAAGGGCCGTTCCAGAAGACCGTGCAGGAGCTCCGCGAGCGCGACGCGGTCCGCGCGGTTGTCAGCCTGCTCCGGGTGGAGGGCGACGAGTGAGCGCCGGCGCCGACATGCGCACCCGCGGCGCGCATCAGTGGCGCGGCCTGATCGAGGAGTACCGCGAGCGGTTGCCGGTCGACGACGACACCCCGGTCATCACGCTTCGCGAAGGCGGCACGCCCTTGGTGCGGAGCGACGCGCTGTCCGTCCACACCGACGCGGAGGTGTGGCTGAAGTACGACGGCGCCAACCCGACCGGTTCGTTCAAGGACCGCGGGATGACGCTCGCGATCTCGAAGGCCGCGGAGGAGGGCGCGCAAGCGGTCGTCTGCGCCTCGACCGGGAACACATCGGCCTCGGCCGCCGCCTACGCGGCGAAGGCGGGACTCACCTGCGCCGTCCTCGTCCCGAAGGGCAAGATCGCGATGGGCAAGATGGCGGCCACGCTCGTCCACGGTGCACGGATGATCGAGGTCGAGGGCAACTTCGATGCCTCGCTCGACCTCGCGCGAGACCTCGCCGATCGCTATCCGGTCACGCTCGTCAACAGCGTCAACCCGTTCCGGCTGCAGGGACAGAAGACCGCGGCGTTCGAGATCTGCGATTTCTTGGGGCGTGCGCCCGATGTGCATTGCGTCCCGGTAGGCAACGCCGGCAACATCTCGAGCCACTGGATCGGCTATTCCGAATACCTTGCCGACGGGGTGATCGCCGAGCCGCCACAGCTGTTCGGCTTCCAGGCCGCCGGCGCCGCGCCGCTCGTGACCGGGGAGCCCGTGGCCGATCCGCAGACGATCGCGACGGCGATCCGGATCGGGAACCCGGCGTCGTGGGACCTCGCGCTGGACGCGGCGCGGAGCTCCGAGGGCGGGATCTGGTCGGTCACCGACCGGCAGATCCTCGCCGCCTACCGGTTGGTCGCCCGGGAAGGCCTCTTCGCCGAACCCGCCAGCGCGGCCAGCGTGGCGGGCCTCCTGCAAGCGCACGAGGAGGGTCGGATCCCGGGCGGTGCGACGGTCGTGTGCATCCTCACCGGGCACGGGCTGAAGGACCCCGAATGGGCGATCGCCGGCGCGGCCCATCCGGTAAGCGTTCCGGCGGACGCCGCGGTCGTCGCCGAGGAGCTCGGGCTGGGCGACAGCGCGCGATAGGCTCCCGCACCATGCGCGTCACCGTTCGCGTTCCGGCGACGTCCGCCAACCTCGGGCCGGGATTCGACACGTTCGGCCTCGCCCTCGACCTCTGCAACGAGGTCACCGTCGATACGGACGCGTCGCCCGGCGTCCGCTGGGAAGGGGAGGGCGCCGACGAGCTCCCGGTCGACGGCTCCGATCTCGTGTCCACGACCATGGCATCGATCGCGACTTCGATGGAGATGCCGCTCCCGCCGCTGGCGCTCCACGGTGTCAACCGCATCCCGATGGCACGGGGCCTCGGCTCGTCCTCGGCGGCGACGGTGGCCGGTGTCGTCCTCGCGTCACGCGTCCTCGACCTCGGTATCGACGGCTGGAACATCGACCCGGCGAAGCGTGACGGGCTGTCTGTCTTCATGCAGGCGGCAAAGATCGAAGGTCATCCGGACAACGCGGCCCCTGCGACGTTCGGCGGACTCACGATCGTCGTCGACGGAAGCGTGCACCGCCTCGAACCACATCCGGAGCTGCGCACGGTCCTGCTCGTGCCGAGCGTGCGCCTGGACACGGCGAGCGCTCGCGATGCGTTGCCCGACCGGGTTCCGATGGCCGACGCCGTCTTCAACCTCGGCCATTCAGCGCTCCTCGTCGAAGCACTTACGAACGACCCGTCCCTGCTCCAGGAGGCGCTCCACGACCGATTGCACCAAGACGCGCGTCTGGACCTCGTCCCCGAGATGGCCGACCAGTTCGACCGGATCCTGGCGCTTCGCCGTGTGCCCGTGTGCGTCTCGGGCGCCGGACCGAGCCTGTTGGCGTTCCCGCTCGAGGGCGCCGAGATCCCGTCTGAGGCCCTCGAAGGCCCTGGCGGCTGGCGCGCGATGCCGCTCGCGATCCGGCGCGAAGGGTTCACCGTCGATGCCTGAACTCGCCGCCAAGGCGGCGCTGATCACCGGCGGCACCACCGGGCTCGGCCGCGCCATGGCCGAGCGCTTCCTCGACGAAGGCGCCTCGGTCGTGATCACCGGCCGCGACGCCGCGCTCGGTGACGAGACCGAGCAGGCGCTCGGGTCGCGGGGCGCGATCCGGTTCGTGCGCGCGGACGCGGCCGATCCCGACCAGGCGCGCGCGAGCGTCGACGAGACCGTCGCGCTGCTCGGCGGGCTCGACATCCTGGTGAACAACGCCGGGATCGGGGTGCAGGCGGGCGTGCTCGACACGCCGCTGGACGCGTACGACCGCGTGATGGACGTCAACGTGCGCGGGGCATTCGTCTACGCGCAGGCCGCCTTCCCACACCTCGAGGCGCGTGGCGGCGTGATGCTGCACGTCTCGTCGGACGCCGGCGTGCTGGGCGAGGAGGACATCGGGATCTACTCGGTGTCGAAGGCGGCGCTGATCATGCTGTCGAACATGCTCGCGATCGAGGGCGGGCGCCGTGGCGTGCGTTCCAACGCGATCTGTCCCGGCGACACCGCGCCGGGGATGCGACACATGGGACCGCCCGGCGAAGACCGCCCCGAGGACGATCCCGCCACGTGGATCCAGCCGCCGCTCGGCCGGATCGGCGAGGCGATGGACGTGGCGGACGCGGCGGTGTTCCTGTGTTCGGACCGGGCGGGCTTCGTCAACGGCGTGGCCTTGCTCGTCGACGGCGGGATGCGCGCCGGGATGCGCACCGGGCGAGAGCCCGGACCGTAGACTCGAGACGGATGGTCACGATCGCCCACATCTCCGACCCGCACCTTGGATCTCCGTATTTCGTTCCGAACCTGATGAACCGGGTGATCGTCGAATTGAACGAACTCGCGCCCGACGCGGTCGTCGTGTCAGGGGATCTCACGACCGAAGGCTTCCGCCCCGAGTACAAGGCCTGGCTCGCCTACGCCGAGCGCATCGAAGCGCCGCTCCTGACCGTGCCGGGTAACCACGACTCCCGCAACGTCGGCTACGTCCACTTCGAGGACCTGATCGGGCAGCGGATGTGGAGCACCGACGTCGCCGGGGTGCGGATCGTCGGCGTCGACTCCAGCGAGCCGGATCTGAACGAGGGCAAGGTCGGCCGCGTGCACTACCCGTGGATCAAGCAGGAGTTCCGCGCCGCCTCCACGCTCAATATCTTCGTGCTGCACCACCACCTGTTACCGATCCCGGGGACGGGGCGGGAGCGGTCAACCGTGATGGACGCGGGCGACCTCCTGGAGGTCTTGATCCACGCGGGGGTCGACGTGGTCCTGTCCGGCCACAAGCACGTGCCCTACGTGTGGCGGCTCGAGGATCTGTACGTGGCGAACGCCGGCACCGTCTCGTCGATGCGCGTGCGGGGGCACGGGAAGCCGTGCTACAACGTGCTCGAGTTCGACGGTGCCGAGGTCCGAATCACCCGTCGGTTCCCGTTCGACGCCGAGGCGCATCTGCTGGCGGCGTTCGTGCCGGCCGGTGAGCGGCATCCGCGCGAAGAGCCGTTCGAGCACGCCGCCGCAGATCACGCCTGAGCCCAGACCCCAACCCGAGGAGGTCACCGCGATGCGCACCCTCGCGCTCGTCGACGGCGAGCACTATCCGCCGGTGACGCGCTGGGGCCTCGAGGTCGCCCGCGAGCGGGGGTACGACGTGGTGGCCGCCGTGCTCGTGGGCGGGATCGAGAAGCTCGGGGCCGGTGAGACGCCGGACCTCGGGGTCCCCGTCCGCACCACGGGCGACGACCGGTCCTCGGCGATCGCCGCGGCGATCGACGACCTCCGTCCGGATGTGGTCCTCGACCTGTCGGATGAGCCGATCCTCGGGTACCGCGAGCGGATGGCGGTGGCAGCCGTCGTGCTCGCGCGCGGCGTCCCCTACATCGGCCCCGACTTCCGGCTGGACCCGCCGGAGCGCGCGGCGCCGCCGCTCGGCACGCCGACCCTGGCGGTGTTCGGCACCGGCAAGCGCACCGGCAAGACGGCCATCGCCGCCGAGATCGCTCGGATCGCGGCGCGGCGTGCGTTGTCGCCGGTGGTGGTCGCGATGGGCCGCGGGGGTCCACCCGAGCCGCAGATCGCCGAAGCGGGCAGCGTGACACTCGAGACGCTGCTCGCACTCGTTCGGGACGGCCAGCACGCCGCGTCGGACTACCTCGAGGACGCGCTCACCACCGGCGTTCCCACGATCGGGGCTCGCCGGACCGGTGGCGGGCTCGCCGGCGAGCCATTCGCGACGAACGTGAAGGAAGCGCTCCGACTGGCGGCCGACCGCGACCCCGGGATCGTCATCCTCGAGGGCAGCGGAGCGTCGCTCCCACCGGTGGCATGGGACGCGGGCGTCCTCGTGGTCCCGGCGACCTGCCCCGTCGAGTACGTCCGCGGGTACCTCGGCCCCTACCGCCTCTTGCGGGCCGATCTGGCCGTGGTTACCATGGCCGGCGGACCGGATCTCGGGACGGAGAACGGCTCCCACCTCATCGCGCACCTCCAAAGCTCCCTCGGCGATGCCGATGTCGTGGTCACTGACCTCCGGCCGACGCCGCTCGCGAGCGTCGCCGGACGCCGAGCCTTCTTCGCGACCACCGCACCGCCGGCGATCGCCGCGCGACAGGTCGCGCACCTGGAAGCGGAGCACGGCGCCGAGATCGTCGGGTGGTCGGCGCGGCTCGGGGATCGGGCCGGGCTCGTGGCCGACCTCGATGCGGCCGAGGAACACGAGGTGCTCTTGACCGAACTGAAAGCAGCCGCCGTCGACGTGGCGAGCATGCACGCGGTCGCGCGCGACGCCGACGTGGTGTTCGTCGACAACCGCCCGGTGCCCGTCGACGGCGGGGACGAGCTCGACGCACCATTCCGGCAGGTCCTCGATCTGGCCGTCGGTCGCGCCACCGAGCGTACGGCGGGAGGACCGATCCGATGAGCGAGCGTTCGGGCCGGACGAGACAGATCCTGATCTCGGACCGCGAGACCGGGTTGCCGTTCTCCAAGGGGCTGCTCGCGTCGCAGATCATGGTCACCGGCCTCTCGCCGTACCGCGCGTACCAGGTCGCCGAGGAGGTCGAGCTCCGGCTGATGGAGGGGCGGCGAGGCTCGATCGAGTCGAGCGAGCTGGCGACGATCACGTTGGAGGTCATCCGCGATGTCGCGGGGGAGCGCTACGCCACCAATTACCTGCGTTGGCAGCGGGTCGAGCACCTCGACGTGCCGATCGTGATCTTGATCGGCGGCGCCACCGGCGTCGGGAAGTCGACGATCGCGACCCAGCTCGCCGCGCGCCTGGGCATCGTGCGGGTGGTCGCGACCGACGCGATCCGCGAGGTCATGCGGGCGATGCTCTCGCCCGAGCTGATGCCGACGCTGCACGTGTCGTCCTTCCAGGCCGACCAGGCGATGCGAGAACCGCCCACGCGAGCGGCCGACGCATTGGTGATGGGCTACCGCGAGCAGACCGCGGCGGTCTCCGTCGGGATCGATGCGCTGATCGAGCGCGCCGCCACCGAGGGCACCAGCATCGTGATCGAAGGCGCGCACGTCGTGCCCGGCTTCTTCGACGTCGACACGCACGGGGACGCGATCCTCGCGGTACCCTTCATCATCGGGGTCGACGACGAGGAGCGACATCGGTCGCACTTCGCCGCACGGGAAGACGCCATCGCCTCACGACCCGCGACCCGCTACGTGGAGGGGTTCGACGGCATCCGGGCGCTCCAGGGCTACGTCAAGGGCCAGGCCCTCGCGCACGGCGTGCCGGTGATCCCGAACCACAGCTTCGACCAGACGATCGCGACGGTGATCGACCTGGTGATGGACAAGGCGACGTCGCAGGCCGCGGAGGTCTCGGCGGAGCTCGCGACGGCCGGTGCAGCCCGAACGACCCAGACCCCCCTGCAGACGGCCAACGAAAAGGCCATTCAGAAGGCCACGGAGAAGGCCAAGGAGAAGGAAGGAAACCCCGCATGAAGCTGTTCCTCGACACCGCCAGCATCGAGGAGATCCGCACGATCAACGCCTGGGGCGTCCTGGGCGGCGTCACCACGAACCCGAGCCTCCTCGCCAAGGAAGGGACCACCCCCGAAGCCCGGTGGAAGGAGATCTTGACCGAGGTCCAGGGCGACGTCTCGCTGGAGGTGACCGCGCTGGACGCCGACGAGATGGTCGAGCAGGGCCGCCAACTCGCGGACATGGGTCCGAACGCCGTGGTCAAGGTGCCGATGACGCCGGCGGGGCTCACGGCGGCCACGGAGCTCAACAAGGGCGGCATCCGCATCAACGTGACCCTGGTGTTCTCTCCGGCGCAGGCCATCTTGGCGGCCGAGGCGGGCGCCTACTGCGTCTCGCCGTTCCTGGGGCGGCTGGACGACGTCGCGGCGGACGGCATGGAGGTGTTACGGAGCATCTGCGACCTCTATGCTGTACAGGGCTACGACACCAAGGTGCTCGCGGCCTCGCTTCGGCACCCGATGCACGTCGTCGAGTCTGCCCTAGCCGGCGCCGATATCGCCACCATGCCGTTCGATGTCTTCACGAAGCTCGTGAAGCACCCGTTGACGGATCTCGGCCTGGAACGCTTCACCGCCGACTGGCGAACCCTCCATACAGAACTCGAAGGAGAGGCCTCCACCTGATGGACACCACGATGGACCGAGACACCCTCGGCTCGAAGCTGCTGCCGGAGCTGCAGCAGATCGCCCAAACGATGGGCGTCGAGGGTGCACAGAAGCTGCGCAAAGCCGGCCTGATCGACGCGATCGTCGCGGCCGGCTCCAGCACCAACGGCGGCGACGCGAAGCCCGCCCGTGCCAAGCGCGCCCCCAAGGCCGACGCCGCGGCCGACACGACCGACGAGACCACCTCGACGACCGAGACCGACGCCGGCACGTCGGATGACGCCGACGACCAGCCGCCCCGGCGCGATCGCGGCGACCGGCCCAACCCCGAGCGTGGCGCTGACCGTGGTCAGGACCGCGGCAACGCCGACCGGGGGCCACAGGACCGCAACGCCGACCGGGGGCCACAGGACCGCAACGCCGACCGGGGGCCACAGGACCGCGGCAACCAAGATCGCGACGGATCCGATCGCGATCGCCGCCGCCGTCCGTCCCGCGAGGAGCGCCGGCGTCAGCGCGAGGAGCGCCGCGTCCGCGAAGAGGCGGATCGGGTCGAGGAGATCAAGACCGCACCGAGCCGCACGGGGATCCTCGACATCTTGCCCGAGGGCTACGGGTTCCTGCGGACCAACGGCTACCTTCCCGGCCCCGACGATGTCTACGTCTCGCTCTCGCACGTGCGCAAGCACCACCTGCGCAAGGGCGACACCATCACCGGCAAGATCCGTGAGCCGAAGAACAACGAGAAGTACCCGGCGCTGCTGCTGGTCGAGTCGGTCAACGACATGGAGCCCGACGCCGCGGCCACGCGACCGCAGTTCGACAAGCTGACCCCGCTGTTCCCCAACGAGCGCTTCCGGTTGGAGAACGGCCCGCTCGCGATCGCCGAGCGGATCGTCGACATGGTGTCGCCGATCGGCAAGGGACAGCGCGGGATGGTCGTCGCGCCGCCGAAAGCCGGCAAGACCACGATCTTGAAGCAGATCGCCAACGGCATCATCAAGTCGAGTCCCGACACGCACGTGATCGTCCTGCTGGTCGACGAACGGCCAGAGGAGGTCACCGACTGGCAGCGGACGGTCACGGCCGCGGAGGTCGTCTATTCGACCTTCGACAAGCCGACCGACCAACACATCCAGATCACCGAGCTCGTGCTCGAGCGATCCAAGCGCCTGGCCGAGATGGGCCACGACGTCGCGATCATGCTGGACAACCTCACGCGGCTCACGCGGGCCTACAACCTCGCGATGCCGGCGTCGGGCAAGATCCTCACCGGCGGCATCGACTCGGCCGCCCTCTACCCGCCGCGCCGGTTCTTCGGCGCCGCGCGGAACATCGAGGAGGGCGGCTCCATCACGATCATCGCGAGCGCCCTGGTCGAGACCGGCTCGCGGATGGACGAGGGGATCTTCGAGGAGTTCAAGGGCACCGGGAACATGGAGCTCCGGCTGGACCGGCAGCTCGCCGAGAAGCGCCTGTTCCCGGCGATCAACGTCGACGCGTCGAGCACCCGCAAGGAGGAGCTGCTGCTCCCGCCCGAGGAGCTGGCCCTGGTGATCCGGCTCCGCCGGGTCCTGCACGCCCTCGACGCGGGCGCCGCCCTAGAGCTGTTGATCGACAAGCTGCGGGCCACCAAATCCAACGAGCAGTTCCTGAAGGACATCGCGAAGGCGCCGACCGGCAATTGAGCTGGAATAGGCCGGCGTTCAAACCGGTAGCCTGACCGATCGAGGAGACGACCATGAAGCAGGGCATCCACCCCGACTACCAGATCGCCAACGTGCATTGCTCGTGCGGGAACACCTTCACGACGCGGTCCACGGTGAGCGAGATCCGGGCCGAGCTGTGCTCGAACTGCCATCCCTTCTACACGGGTAAGCAGAAGCTCGTGGACACGGGCGGCCGGGTCGAGCGGTTCCAGCGTCGCTACGCGAAGACGCAGGCAGCGCAGCAGGCCGCCAAGGGCTGACCTGGTGGGCGAGGCCTCCGCGTCGCCGACGCCGGCGACGCACCTCTACGGCGGGCAAGCCGTCGTCGAGGGCGTGATGATGCGGGGCCAGGATCATTGGGCCGTCGCCGTCCGCGAGCCGGCCGGCGACATCTACGTCGAGTCGCACGACGTCGACTCGCTCGCCGCCCGCCAGAAGATCTGGCGGGCGCCGTTCTTCCGCGGGATCCTCGTCCTCGGGCAGTCGCTGCGGATCGGTATCCGCGCGCTGATGATCGCGTCGAACCACGCGACCGACGAGGACGAGGAGCTCACGTCGACGCAGATCGGCATCGCGCTGACGATCGCGCTCGTCGCGTTCGTCGTGATCTTCGTGCTCGGACCCACGACGCTGTTCGTGTGGCTGCAGGACCAGGTCCACGCGCACGGCGTCCTGGTCAACGTCGCGGAGGGCGTCTTCCGCGTCGGGCTGTTCGTCGGGTACCTCTGGGTGCTCGGTAGGACCAAGGACATCCACCGGGTCTTCGAGTACCACGGCGCGGAGCACAAGACCATCGCTGCCTACGAACACCACGACGAGCTCGTGCCCGAGCGGATCGACCGGTACGCGAAGGAGCACGTTCGCTGTGGCACGAACTTCCTGATCATCGTGATGATCATCACGGTGTTCGTGTTCTCGCTCTTCGGCACGCCGCCCTTGCTGTGGCGCCTGCTGTCTCGAGTGATCGCGATCCCGATCATCGCGGGACTCGCCTACGAGGCGCTCCGGCTCGGCGCCCGGTTCCCGGACTCGGTGTGGATGCGCGCGTTGATGCGCCCGGGCATCTGGTTGCAGAAGATCACGACGCAGGAGCCCGACGCCTCGCAGATCGCGGTCGCGGTGGCGTCGTTCCGAGAGGTGTTGCGCCGCGAGACGGATGCGGCATCCCCCGAACGGCCCTCGTGAGCTGGGTCGTTGATTCGTACGCTTGTGCATCCGATGATGGTTATCCGACATCTGGAGGTTCCCCACCATGTCTGATCTCGATCTTCCGCTGTTGCCGAGCGCCGACCAGATCCGCCGCCGCAAGTTCGCCACGGTGCGCCGTGGCTACGATCCGGACCAGGTCGACGACTACCTGAAGCAGGTCGCCGAACAGGTCGAGGCGCTCGAGACCGATCTCCGCGACGAGCGGCTCAACGCGGCACGTCAGCCCCCGAGCGGCGCTGAGGCGCCCGCCGAGCGGCCCGCCGCGATGACGATGACGGCGCCGCCGACGGCCGCCGCGCCGGAGTCCGAGGAAGCCGCGTACGAGCGCATCAGCAAGCGGTTCGCGTCGGTCCTGAAGTCCGCCGACGAAGAGGCGCAGAAGCTCATCGACCAAGCACGCGCCGAATCGACGAAGCTGCTCGCGGACGCCCGCGCTGAGGCCGACCGGATCCGCGTCGACGCGCAGGCCAACGCCGAGCAGGCGCGCACGACGAGTGCGGCCGAGCTCGCGAAGGCCCGCGAGGAATCCGATCGTGTGCTCGGCGGCCTCGAGCAGCGCCGGGAGTCGTTGCTCGGACAGATGCACGAGATGCAGTCGCGGCTGCTGGCCGTCGCACAGAACCTCGAGATCCCCGACGCCGACCAGGTCGAGGGTGCGCACACGCCCGGCGAGCAACCGACGCCGTCGCCACAACCCTCGTCCGCGCCTGCATCGACCGGACCGGCCGATGACGCCGCAGCGGCCCCGCCGGAGTCGGCCAAGGAGCCCGTCAAGGAACCGGCGCCCGTCCCGGTGGGACAGGCCGCGACCGAGGCGGAGACGGTCGATCCCCGCTACGAGGACATGTGGGCATCGACCGAATCGCGCCCGGTCGACATCCCCGACCTGTCCTCGCTCGACATCGACTTCGACGACGACAAGAAGGACTAGCGCGGCCGTCACCCGGCGCATGCCTGGCACAATCGAGGCATGGCAACGGGGATGGACGAACGGCTCGCCGAGATCGAGGCGCACTACGAGCAGGTCGAGGCCGAGATGGCCACGCCCGAGGTCGCGAGCGACCTCGACCGGCTCCGAGACCTGGGCAGGGCGTACGCGGAGCTCGGCGAGATCGTCGCGCCCTACCGCGAACTGAAGACCGTCCGCGAGCAGGTCGCCGAGGCCCGGGAGATCGGGCGCGACGGCGCCGACAGCGAGATGGCGACCTATCTCTCCGAGGAGCTCGAGCGACTGGACGGCCGGGAGGCCCAGCTCCGGAGCCTCCTCGAGGCGCTGCTCGTCCCGAAGGACCCCGACGAAGGCAAGGACGTCATCGTCGAGATCCATGACGGCGCCGGGGGGGCGGAAGCCGCGTTGTGGGCGAGTGACCTGTTCGAGATGTACCGGCGGCTGGCGGAGCGCCACCGGTGGAAGACCGACGTGATCGCCTCGTCGCCGAGCGAGCTCGGTGGGTTCAAGGAGGTGTCGCTCGAGGTCCGCGGGAAGGACGCGTACGGCCGGCTCAAATACGAGGCCGGCGTCCACCGCGTGCAGCGGGTGCCGGTCACCGAGTCGCAGGGACGGATCCACACGTCGACGGCGACCGTCGCGGTGATGCCGGAGGCCGAAGAGGTCGAGGTCGAGATCAAGCCGGAGGACCTCAAGATCGACGTCTACCGATCCAGCGGACCCGGAGGCCAGTCGGTCAACACGACCGACTCCGCGGTGCGCATCGTGCACAAGCCCACGGGCATCAAGATCGAGTGCCAGGAGGAGCGCTCGCAGCAGCAGAACCGGGAGAAGGCGATGCGCTATCTGCGCGCCCGGTTGCACCAGCTCGCGCTCGACGAGGCGCACGAGAAGGAGGCGGCCGCACGCCGGGCCCAGCTCGGCACCGGCGAGCGGTCCGAGAAGATCCGCACGTACAACTTCCCCGAGGGACGCGTGACCGATCACCGGATCAAGCACACGTCCCACCAGCTCGACGATGTCCTCGCGGGCGGCCAGTCGCTCGACGGGTTCATCGACGAGCTGCTCGCCGCCGAGCGTGCCGCGCAGCTGGCCGACGACGCGTGATGCGGCCGGCCGAGGTCGCCCGGCGCGGTGCCGACTACCTCCGCCGGCACGGCGTCGACGCGCCGCAAGCGGCGGCTGAATCCGAGGCATTGCTGCAGCGCGTCCTCGGCGTCGGCCGGACCGAGCTCTTCACGAGGGAGGCCGGGCTCTCCACCGCCGAGGCGAAGGCATACGGGCGGGCGCTCTGTCGCCGCTGCACGGGCACACCGTTGCAGCACCTCACCGGCGAGCAGGGGTTCCGCCGGCTCGTGCTCGAGGTTCGTCCGGGCGTGTTCGTACCGCGGCCCGAGACCGAAGTGCTGGTTGAGGTCGTCCTCGGCGCGGTCGCGCCGATCGACGCACCGATCGTGGTGGACACATGCACCGGGAGCGGCGCGGTCGCCCTGGCGATCGCCGACGAACACCCGGGCGCACAGGTGTACGCGACGGATAGCTCCCAGGATGCCGTGTCGCTCGCCCGTGCGAACGCGGAACGGCTCGGCCTCGCGATCACGGTTGCGGTCGGCGACCTCGTGTCGTCGCTCCCCGAGGAGCTGGAAGACCGGATCGACGCCATCTGCGCGAACCCGCCGTACGTGCCGGCATCGCGCCGCGACACGCTGCCGGCCGAGGTGCTCGCCGACCCCGAGGCCGCCGTGTTCGGCGACCGCGCGATCTACGAGCGGCTGTTCGCCGACGCGCATCGATGGCTTCGCCACGGCGGGACGGTGGCCGTCGAGATCGAAGACGCCGCGGGGCCGTCGATATCCGCGGCCGCCACGGCGGCAGGCTTCACGGGCGTGGCCGTCCACCCGGATCTCACCGGCCGCGACCGCGTGGTCTCCGGGCGGCGGCCGTGAACGCCGATCCGGTCGCGCAGGCGGTCGCGGCCGCGCGGCGCGGCGAGCTCATCGTGTTCCCGACCGACACCGTGTACGGGATCGCCGCCGACCCCGCGGACACGGCGGCGACCGCGCGGCTCTTCGCGGCCAAACACCGCCCGCACGACCTCACGTTGCCGATCCTGGTCGCATCGATCGGTGACGCGCGCGACGTCGGGGTGCTGGACGACCGAGCCGAGCGGCTCGCCGCTGCGCTGTGGCCGGGCGCGCTCACGCTCGTCGTTCCGAGGACCGCGCGCAGCGCGGCCTGGGAACTGGGCGGCGAGGCGGCATCGGTCGGCCTTCGGATCCCCGATCATCGGCTCGCGCGCGCGGTGCTCGCGGCGGGCCCGCTCGCGACCACGAGCGCCAACCGGTCGGGGGCGCCACCCGCGACGACGTGCGAGGAGCTGCACGCGGTCTTCGGCGACGACGTCGCGCTGTACCTCTGCGACGACGCACCCCTCGAGGGCCGTGCCTCGACGGTGGTCTCGCTCCTCGGTCCGGAGCTCGAGATCCTCCGAGTGGGCGACGTCGACGCCGGCGTGGTCGCGCGGCTATCGGCCGGCTGAGGCCCACTGCTAGACTCCGCTCCCTTCCGATGGCCGGAATCCTCGTCGTATGCAGCGGGAACATCTGTCGCTCCCCGATCGCGGAGGGACTCCTGCGACGTGCGCTCGAGCGGCGCCTCGACCGCGCCGCGCCGCCAGTCGGCTCGGCGGGGACGATCGCCGTCGACGGCGCGCCGGCGATGCCGGAGTCGATCGAGGCAGCGCGTGAGCGCGGCGCCGATATCCGCGCGCACGCCGCGCGGCACCTGACGCCGGCGCTGATCGAGGACGCGGACCTCATCGTCGGGATGGCGGCCGAGCATCGCGAGGCGGTTGGTCGCCTGTCGCCCGGCGCCGCGGCGCGGACGTTCACGCTGAAGGAGCTCACCCGGCTGCTCGAGGCGCGCACCGCCGCCGACCCCGAGCCGGCACTCGAGGCGCGCGTCGGCGAGGCCGCGGCGGCCCGTGCGAGCGGCGCACCGGCCAACCGCTTCGACGAGGACGTTGTCGACCCGCTCGGGATGCCGTTCGAGACCTATCGCGCGATCGCGTGGGAGCTGGACGAGTGGAGCGCGCGGCTGGTCGCCGCGCTCTACGGGGCGGTGCCGGCCCAGGCGGAGGGCGCGTGATGCGGATCGCGATCGGGGCCGACCACGCCGGGTTCCCGCTCAAGGAAGATCTCTCCGGCTACCTGCGGGAGCAGGGCCACGAGGTCCTCGACGTCGGAACCGATTCGACCGCACCGGTCGACTACCCCCCCTTCTGCGCGGCCGCGGCGCGCGCCGTGATCGCCGGCGATGCGGACCGGGCGATCGTGCTCGGCGGGTCCGGACAGGGCGAACAGATGGCGGCCAACAAGGTGCACGGCATCCGGGCCGCGCTGTGCCACGACCTGTATCTCGCCCGGCTCTCCCGGGAGCACAACGACGCGAACGTCCTTGCGATGGGCGCCCGCGTGATCGCGCCGGCGTACGCGCGCGAGATCGTCACGGCCTGGCTCGCGACGCCGTTCGCGGGAGGACGGCACGTGCCGCGGATCGAGCAGATCGCGGCGATCGAACGAGAGGAGATGCACCATGCGTGATTACGCAGCCGACTGGGAAGCGCTGAAGAAGACCGACCCCGAGGTGGCGAACGCGGTCGCGGGCGAGCTCAACCGCGAGCGGACCAACCTGCGGTTGATCGCCTCGGAGAACTACGCGAGCCCCGCGGTGCTGGCGGCCGTGGGGTCGACGATGAACAACAAGTACGCGGAGGGGTACCCGGGCCGCCGCTACTACGGCGGCTGTGAGTTCGTCGACATCACCGAGCAGCTGGCGGTCGACCGTGCGAAGGCCCTGTTCGGCGCCGACCACGCCAACGTGCAACCACATGCCGGCGCGCAGGCCAACATGGCGGTGTTCGGCGCGTTCCTCACCCCGGGCGACCAGAGCGAGAAGGTGCTCGGGATGGTGCTCGCGCACGGCGGCCACCTCACCCACGGCTCGCCGGTGAACGTCTCGGGCATGTGGTTCAACTTCGTCGGGTACGAGGTCGACCGCGAGACCGAACAGCTCGACATGGACCGCGTGCGCGACCTCGCGAAGGAGCACCGGCCCAAGATCATCTTGTCCGGGTACACCGCGTACCCGCGCGAGATCGACTTCAAGGCGTTCCGGGAGATCGCCGACGAGGTCGGTGCGTTGCTGTGGGTCGACGCCTCGCACTTCATCGGTCTCGTCGCGGGTGACGCCTACCCGTCGCCCGTGCCCGACGCCGACGTCGTGACGTTCACGACGCACAAGGCGCTCCGGGGCCCGCGCGGCGCGATGATCCTCTGCAAGGAGGAGCACGCCAAGGCGATCGACAAGGCGGTGTTCCCGATGATGCAGGGCGGCCCGCTCGAGCACTGCATCGCCGGCAAAGCGGTGTGCTTGAAGGAAGCCGCCTCCGACGACTTCAAGGACTACGCGACGCGGGTGGTGCGCGACGCGCGCGCGCTGGCTGCCGCGCTCGAGGACGAGGGCATCCGGATCGTGTCGGGCGGCACCGACTCGCACCTGATGCTCGCCGACGTTCGGCCGGTCGGGATCGACGGCAAGAAGGCCGAGGCCGTGCTCGACGAGGTGCAGATCGCGGTGAACAAGAACCAGATCCCGTTCGACCCGAACCCTCCGTCGGCGCCCTCCGGACTACGACTGGGAACGCCGGCGTGCTCCACCCTCGGGATGGACGAGGGCGAGATGCGCGAGATCGGCAGCATCATCGGCGACGTCGTGCGCACGCCCGACGACGAGGGGGCGAAAGAGAAGGCGCGCGGGCGCGTGAGCGATCTGATGCAGCGGTTCCCGCTCTACGCCTGACGGCTCCTTGCCGACCGGGGCCGTGCCGGACACACTGCCGGTGACGTGACCTCTTACCTCGCCGTCTTCGCCGTGGCCGCGGTCGTCACCTTCGTGACGACGCCCTTGGTCAGGCGGTTCGTGATCCGGGCCGGGGCGATCTACAAGCCGAACGACCGGACGGTGCACAAGGTGCCGCTGCCCACGATGGGCGGCATCGCGATGTACGTGGGCTTGGTGGCCGCCCTGGTCGCCTCACAGCTCCTGCCGTTCTTCCGCCAGCTCAACCTGGTGAACAACTCGGCGGCGGTCCTGGTGACGTGCACGCTGATGCTCGGGCTTGGCGTGATCGACGACGCGAGGGGCCTCCAGCCGCTGACGAAGCTCGTCGCGCAGATCTTCGTCGCAGGCGTCCTCGTCTTGCTCGGGGTCGTGCTCTCGTACTTCTGGCTCCCGGGGTTCGGGCTGTTCATCCTGTCCGGGGACCTGCCCGTGATCATCACCATCGTCTGGGTGGTTGCGGTCGCGAACGCCGTCAACCTCGCCGACGGGCTGGATGGGCTGGCGGCGGGGATGGTCGCGATTGCCGCGGGAGTCTTCTTCGTCTACAGCGTGCTCAGCCCAGGACCGCTCGGGATCATCTCGCAGCCAGCGCTCCTCGCGGCGATCACGTGCGGCGTGTGCGTCGGGTTCCTTCCATGGAACTTCCATCCGGCGAAGATCTTCATGGGCGACGCCGGCTCGATGCTCCTCGGGATGCTGCTCGCGATCACCACCATCGAGGGCATACACCGCACGATCACGGCGCCGAGCTCGGGGGACTTCGCGGCTGCCGTCGGCACCATCGGCGTTCCGATCCTCGTGCTGTTCATCCCGTTCCTGGACGTGACGTACGCCATCGTCCGACGGACGCGGCGAGGGCAGGGGATCGGGTACGCCGACAAAGAGCACCTGCATCACCACCTGATGGACATCGGCCATGGACACAGCGAGGCCGTGCTCCTCATGTACCTGTGGAGCTTGCTGCTGTCGGCTGGCGCGCTTGCCGTGTGGCGGTTCGACGGGCGGATACGCGTCGGCCTGATCTTGCTCGGGGCGGCCACCCTGTTCCTCGTGACGGTGTTGCCTCGGCTGAACCGCCGCCGGACCCACAACGGGCATCGCAACGGGTTCGAGCGTGATCGCGCCGACGACGTCGGCGGCGCAACGCCTCCCGCGCCCGACCCGCAGGACGCCGATGCACCCGAGCGAAATGAATCTGAGCATCCCTGAAGCGTTGCGGCGCGGCCAGAACCTCCCGCTGGAGCCGCGCCGTATAACCCGTCGCACGGACCTTCGACGTTGAAGGCTGTTCAAACCCGCCCTCATCGGGTGATAATCGCCGCCGCTCTGTGGGAACATCCGCAGGTCGTTGGCTTAGGGGGTTGTTCGTGACCGAGATCGACGTACGCCTGGAGCGGGTCTCCAAACTGTTCGCGGACGTCGCCGCGGTGGACGACCTGTCGCTCGACATCGCGGAGGGCGAGTTCTTCAGCCTGCTCGGCCCCTCGGGGTGTGGCAAGACCACCACCCTGCGGATGATCGGCGGCTTCGAGGACCCGACCCGTGGCACGGTGTATCTGGGCGGGCGCGACGTCACCGACGACCCCCCGTACAAGCGCGACGTCAACACCGTCTTCCAGTCCTACGCCCTGTTCCCGCACCTGGACGTCTACGAGAACGTGGCGTTCGGCCTGCGCCGCAAGAAGGTTCCCAAGGACCAGGTCGAACAGCGGGTGAAGGACGCGATGCGGCTCGTCGACCTGATCGGCTTCGAGGCGCGACGCCCGCCGCAGATGTCCGGCGGCCAGCAACAGCGGGTCGCGCTCGCACGGGCCCTGGTCAACAGCCCGAAGGTCCTGTTGCTGGACGAGCCCCTGGGAGCCCTGGACCTCAAGCTCCGCAAGAAGATGCAGCTCGAGCTCAAGCGGATCCAGCAGGAGGTCGGGATCACGTTCATCTATGTGACGCACGACCAGGAGGAAGCGATGACGATGAGCGACCGGCTCGCCGTCATGCGCCACGGCAAGATCGAGCAGCTCGGCGAGCCCGAGCAGGTATACGAGAACCCAGCGACCGAGTTCGTCGCCGGGTTCCTCGGGGCGTCGAACCTGCTCGAGGGCGAGGTGAAGGAGTCGACGAACGGCCGCAGCACGGTGCTGCTCACCCACGGCGGAACGGTCACCGTGCCCGGCGCGCGCATCCCGTCCGACGCAGGCCCGCGGATCAAGGTCGGCGTGCGCCCGGAGAAGGTCGAGATCACCCGCGGCAACCGCTCGCCCAACGGAGACAACAGCATCGAGGGCACGGTGACGATGACGACCTACATCGGCGTCAGTCATCAGTACAAGGTCTCGACACCCGACGGGACCGTCCTCACGGTCTACGTCCAGAACCTCGGCGACGAAGAGGCGCCCCGCCAGGGCGAGGCGGTCACGCTCACCTGGAACCCCGAATACACCTTTGCGGTCACGCCGCAAGACGATCTCTCCATGGAGGAGGACGACGAATGACGAAGGATCCACAGGGCCTGCCGGGCTTCGACGCGGCTCTGGCGCGCGGGCTCACCTCGCGCCGGATGTCGCGCCGCGACATGATCAAGCTCGGCGGCATCTCCGTCGGCACCCTGAGCGCCGCCACGATCCTCGCGGCATGCTCGGGCGACTCCGGGGGGAGCAGCGGCGGGACCCAGCCGGCGGGCTCGGTGAACTTCGATCCGACGGCGGCGACCGACCACGTCAACTTCTCGAACTGGCCCCTGTACATCGACAAGGCGCACGGCACCTATCCGTCGCTGGAGAAGTTCACGAACGAGACGAGCATCACCGTCAGCTACAAGGACGAGATCAACGACAACGCCTCGTTCTTCGGTGAGATCTTGCCGCAGCTCCGCGCCGGGCAGGACACCGGCCGCGACATCATCGTGATCACGAACGGCGAGTACCTCGCCGCGTTGATCGCGAACGGGTGGGCGACCGAGCTCGACCCCGCGTTCCGTCCGAACTTCGACAAGAACGCGGCGTCGTGGGCCAAGAGCCCCTTCTACGACGAGGGCAACCGGCACACGATGGCGTGGCAGTCCGGCATCACGGGCATCGGCTACAACACGGAGCTCGTCGTCAAGGCGCCGACGAAGCTCGACGACCTGATGAGCACCGACTTCTTCCCGCCGAGCTCGGTCGGGGTCCTGAAGGAAGACGCGCCCAACCTGGTCATGATCAACCTGGGCATCGACCCGAAGTCGTCGCAGCAGCCCGAATGGGATCAGGCGGCGGACTGGCTGACGAAGCTCCGGGACTCGGAGACCTTCTACAATGCCTACGACCAGGGCTACGTCGACGACCTGAACGCCAAGAACCTGTCCGGCACGATGGCATGGTCCGGCGACGTCCTGTACTACAAGATCTGGGGCGGCAAGCCGTACGAGTTCATCAAGCCCGCCGACGGCGGACTGCTGTGGATCGACAACATGCTGATCCCGGCGAACTCGGCGAACCCCGCCGGCGCGCTGCAGCTGATGGACTTCTACTACAACCCCGCGAACGCGCAGATGCTGACCGAGTACATCCTGTACATGTCGCCGGTCCCCGCGGTCCAGGACCTGATCGCGAAGCACGCGACGCAGGAGACCGGCAACTACGCGCTGCAGCTCAAGGAGACCGCGGAGAACCCGCTGCTGTGGCCCGACCAGGAACTGTTGAGCCAGGTCTCGCTCGGCCGGAACCTCACGACCGACGAGGAGTCGAAGGCCTGGCACGCGACGTTCGATCCGATCTGGGAGCAGTAGGCGACGTGAGCCAAGCGCCGGCGGAGGTCGAGGGGCACATCCCCGAAGGGGTGGAACTCCCGCCGGCGCGCCAGGGCGAGCGTGCGCTCGCCCGGCGGCGCCAGACCGCCGCGTACATCCAGCTCGCTCCCGGCGGGATCTACATGATCCTCGGCTTCGTGCTGCCGCTGATCATCATCGTCTACACGTCGTTGTCGACCGCCGGGCTGTTCACCACCGGCGGCAGGTCGGTGTTCTCGTGGGAGTGGTCCAACTACACGACCGCCCTCAGCAGCTACGGCGACATCTACCTCCGGTCCCTGCTCTACGCCGGGATCGCGACGGCGGTGTGCCTCGGCCTGGCCTATCCGATGGCGTACTGGATCGCGTTCTACGGCGGCCGGTGGAAGTCGACGCTCTTCATGCTGATCCTGGTCCCGTTCTTCGTGTCGTTCGTGATCAGGACCGTCCAGTGGAACTTCATCCTCGGGTCGAACGGGCTCATCTTCGGACCGCTGAAGAGCCTGGGCTTGGTCCCGCAGGACTTCACGATCCTGCGCACGCCGGTGGCCGTGATCGCGGGCATCACGTACAACTTCATGCCGTTCGCGGCGTTGCCGTTGTACGTGTCGCTCGAGCGGATCGACCACCGGCTGGTGGAGGCGGCCAAGGACCTCTACGCGTCGAAGGCGACCGCGTTCCGCAAGGTCGTCTTGCCGTTGTCGTTCCCGGGGATCTTCGCGGCGATCATCCTGGTGTTCGTGCCCGCGACCGGCGACTACGTGAACTCGGTCGTGCTCGGCAGTCCGCGAACGACGATGATCGGCCAGGTGATCCAGGACTTCTTCCTCGTCCGCCACGAGTATCCGATCGCCGCGGCGCTCTCGGTGATCCTGATGCTCGGGATGCTGGTGATCGCGGTGATCTACGCGCGGGTGCTCGGGACCGAGGACTCGACCCTCGCGGCGGCGACGGCATGAGCACGGTCGTCGTCGAGGACGTCGTCACCATCCCCGAAGCGCCGATGCGGACGCCGCGGAAGCGATGGACCCGGTTCATCCTGCCGGTGTTCACGATCGCGATGATCGTGTACCTCGCGTTCCCGGTCTTGGTGATGATCGTGTACAGCTTCAACATCATCCCGAACACCGGGGAGAGCGAACGCCAGACGACCGAGTTCCACTGCTGCACGATCGTGCACTGGCAGGAGATCTTCAAGGTGCCTGAGCTGAACCATGCGCTCGCGATCTCACTGGCCGTCGCCTTCCCCGCAGCGCTGATCGCGACGGGGCTCGGGACGTTCGTGGGGCTCGTGCTCGGGCGCTACCGGTTCCGCGGCCGGGCGCTGACGAACTTCGTGATCTTCCTCGCGATCGCGGTGCCGGAGATCGTGCTCGGCTCCTCGCTGCTGGCGATGTTCGTCCAGCTCGGGTCCAGCAAGCCGCTCGGCCTGTACATCCCGCTCGGCTATTGGTCGATCCTCGTCTCGCATATCGCGTTCTCGATCGCGTTCGTCGCGATCACGGTGCGGGCGCGCGTGCAAGGGCTCGACCAGTCCATGGAGAACGCCGCACAGGATCTGTTCGCGAACCCGCGGGTTGCCTTCTTCAGGGTGACGTTGCCCATCATCCTGCCCGGCATCGTCGCCGGGTTCTTGCTCGCGCTCGTGCTCTCGCTCGACGACTTCGTGATCACGAACTTCGTGAAGGGCTCCAGCAGCACGTTCCCCACGTGGGTGTTCGGCGCGACCAGGTTGGGGGTGCCGCCGCAGGTCAACGTGTGGGGCACCGTGCTGTTCTTGGCGGGCGTCTTCGCGGCGGGACTCCAGATCCTGCGTGCCCGCGGCGCCGAGGACTGAACCGCGCCGTAAGGTTCCGGAACCCGCTGCCGATACCTGGTTCGGCCGCGGCCCGGCCGGCCGAGCCGTGGGGCGAGCCCGAGAGGACCCCAGGGGACAGATGACGAACGGATCGGACATCCAGCGGAACCTCGCCCGGCCCGTCTCGCGTCGTGCGTTCCTGCGGGGGACCGGGGGCGTGCTCGGTGCCGCCGCTCTGGCGCCGATCCTGGCGGCCTGTGCGGACACGGCCTCGGGTCCGTTCGACGGGGGCCCGAGCGGCCGCGTCGACTTCGCGAACTGGCCGCTGTACATCGACCGTAAGCGCGACGCCGACGGCCAGGTGGTGCGGCCGTCGATGCAGCGGTTCACCAAGGACACCGGGATCGAGGTCAACTACCGCGAGGTCATCCCAGACGCCGAGGTCTTCTACCAGCAGATCCAGCCCTACCTCGCGGCGGGCAAGCCCTGCGGCTGGGACATCGCGGTGATCACGAACGGCATCACACTCACCAAGATGATGGGCCTGAACCAACTGATGGCGTTGCCGACCGACATGCGGCCGAACTTCGACCGGTACGCGTCCGATCTCGCGAAGGACCGGGACTACGACCTGGGAAGCCAGTTCTCGATGCCCTGGCAGTCGGGCGTCACGGGGATCGGATGGAACCCCGACCTGACCGGCGGCCATCCGGTCGATAGCCTCGAGCAGCTGTTCTCCGGCGACCTTCCCGGCAAGGTGGGCCTGTTCAGCGACAACGTCGACATGCCCAACATCGTGATGCTCGCCGCCGGGATCGACCCCGAGAGCTCGAACGAGACCGACTGGAAGCACGCGGCCGACTGGCTCCGGACCAAGATCGAGCGCGGGTTGCGGGTGACCTTCTTCAAACAGAACTACATCAACGCGCTGTCGACCGGTGACGTCGTGGCGTCGATGGCGTGGTCGGGCGACATCTATCAGGAGAACGCGCTCGGCACGCCGAAGGGGCTGCAGTTCTCGACCCCGACGGACGGCGGCCTGCTGTGGACCGACAACATGGTGATCCCGGTGGGCGCGCAGCACCCCGTCGACGCGATCACCCTGATGGACTACGTGTACGAACCGCAGGTGGCCGCCGAGATCACCGAGTGGGTCGCGTACATCACGCCGGTGCCCTCCGCGAAGGATCAGATCCTCGCCGACGCCGACGCGGTGCCGAACAGCGCGACCGAGAAGGCACTGAGGGCGCTCGCGGCCAGTGAGCTGGTGTTCCTGCCGCCCGAGGCGTCGAAGGACCTGCACTCATACGCGCCGCTCACGCCCGAGCAGATCCTGCCGTGGACCGACGCCTTCCGGCGCTTCATCGCCTGACCTCTCGAACCGGGCGGCAGCTCCCCAGGACTTTGTGAAACGTTTCACGAGCTCCGAAACATGCCTTCTGACCTGCGGAAACGAGTTTGACGGTCCAGAAAGCGACCTCCTATACTCTGACCGCTCATGACGGACAGGCGACCAGATGACGCCTGGTCCGGTCTCGGAACCGGGTGGGCCATCGTCTCGACCTTGATCGCGGGGATGCTCACCCTGGGGCTGGTTGGGTGGCTCATCGACATGCTCGTTGGGACCAGCCACGTGTTCTTCGGGATCGGGATCGTGTTGGGGGGAGCTGGGGGCGTGTACGCCGTCTACCTGAGGTACGGGAAGGAAGATCAGTGACGGTCGAGCCCGAGCGCGAACTGGTCCGCCGGGTCCTGCCGTTCGTTCCCATCGCCATGATCGCCGCGTTCGCCCTCGGGTGGCTCGCCGGCGGCTCCGGCGCCGCATGGTCGGCCGTGATCGCGGTCGCCATCGTTGCCGCCAACTTCGTCGCGTTCGCCCTCTCGGTCGCGTGGGCGGCGGCCGTGTCGCCCACGATGCTCGCGATCGTCGCGCTGGGCGGCTATCTCGTGCGACTGATCATCTTCACGCTGGTGCTGGTCGGGCTCAACACGCTTGCGTGGTTCTCGCCACTTGCGTTCATCTGCGCGCTGATGCCCGCCGTGATCGCCTTGCTCGTATATGAGGCGAAGATCCTGTCGGGTCGGATGCAGGCCGACATGTGGACCTTCGAAGGGGCGGCGCACTCGTGATCGGTCTCGTCGCGAAGGTCTTCGAGCCGCCGAGCACGAAGGACTTCGTCTACGGCTGCTGGGGCGGCGCCTTCAAGCTCTTCGGCTTCGACACCTGCTTCAACTTCATCATCATGCTGCTCGTCCTCACGACGATCATCGTGCTCGCGCTGTTCTTCTTCGGGCTCCGCAAGCCGAAGATCGTGCCGGGCAAGCTACAGCTGATCGCAGAGGTCGGGGTCGATTTCGTGCGCGAGAACATCGCGGCGCCGATGCTCGGCACCGACGCGGCGAAGTTCATGCCGCTGTTGACCACCTTCTTCTTCTTCATCCTGATCGCGAACTTCTTCGAAGTGCTGCCGGGCTTCAGCCTGTCCCCGAGCAGTCGACTCGCGTTCCCGTTCGTTCTGGCGATGGTGTCGTGGGTCACCTACAACGCCGTCGGGATCAAGAAGCACGGCTTCATCGGGTACCTGCGGCATACCTGCATCATCCCGGCGGCGCCGTGGTGGCTGCGGTACACGCTGCTGCTGGTGATCGAGTTCGTCTCGAACATCATCGTGCGCCCGATCACCCTGACCGTTCGTCTGTGGGCCAACTTCTTGGCCGGGCACTTCCTGTTGGCGATCTTCTTCCTGGGCACGTTGTTCTTCATCGAGTCGGGGCCCAAGACGTGGATCCTGGCGCCTGTCTCGTATGCGTTCGGCACCGGGCTCGTCGCGTTCGAGATCTTCGTTGCCGCACTGCAAGCGTTCATCTTCGCGATCCTCAGCGCCTCCTACATCGGGCAGGCGATGGCGGAAGAGCACTAGTCAAGGAGGCACTGGATGTTGCATCTCGTCGCGCAAGCCGTTGATGTCGGAACCGGTCTGAAGACCATCGGCAAGGGGCTCATCATCGGTCTCGCCGCGATCGGCCCCGGCATCGGCCTGGGGATCTTGATCGGCAAGTCGGTCGAGGCGATGGCTCGCCAGCCCGAGTACGCCGGTCAGGTCCGTACGACCATGTTCATCGGCATCGGGTTGATCGAGGCGCTCGCGCTGTTCGGCATCGCGTTCTCGTTCATCATCTAGGGGAGGGTCGCTCGTGTTCATCACTCGCCTCGCGATCCTCGCCCAGGAAGCTGCTCCGACCAGCGAGAAGGCCGACCTGTACCCCAAGGCGGCGGAGCTCATCACGGCCGCGCTGGCATTCTTCATCCTGTTCTTCTTCTTCTGGAAGTGGGTGCTGCCGAGGGTCAACAAGCTGCTCGAGGAACGGCGCCAGCAGATCCAGGGGCAGCTGGAGAGCGCCGAGGAGACACGCAAGCAGGCCGAGCAGGAGCTCGCCGACTACCGTTCGCAGCTCGCGAACGCCCGCGACGAGGGCAACCGGATCATCGAGGAGGCCCGGGTCACCGCCGAGCAGCTGCGGCGCGACATCCAGGCCAACGCTGAGCAGGAGGCCCAGAACACCGTCGCCCGCGCCCAGGATGAGATCCGCGCCGAGCGCGACCGAGTCTTCAACGAGCTCCGCACGCAGGTGGGCGAGATCGCGGTCGAGCTCGCCGGCCGCGTGGTCGGGCAGTCCCTCGACAAGCAGGCGCACGAGAAGCTGATCGACGACTACATCGCCTCGGTCGCCGCGGGCGAGCAGGGCACCAACTAGGCCAGGGAGCAGGCCAAAGGAGCAGGCCAAAGGAGCAAGATGGAGCTGTTGGACCGCATCTTCGGCAAGGGCGACAAAGCGGGCGCGTACGCGACCGCGCTCGTCGCCGTGGCCGAGGCCGAGGGCGACCTCGGCAAGGTCGAGGACGAGCTCTTCGCGTTCGCCAAGGCCGCCGAGCAGAACCCGGAGCTCCGCAAAGCACTGACCGATCAGACCTTGCCCGTCGAAAACCGGCAGGCGCTCGTCCGCGACATCCTCGGGCCGCGCGCCAACAAGACCACCGTCACGTTGCTCTCGTTCCTGATCGAGTCGGGGCGCGCGCGCGACCTGTCGAAGATCGCCGACGCGGTGGTACGACTCGCCGCGAGCACGCGCGAGCACGCCGTCGCGGAGATCCGGACGGCGGTGCCCCTTTCCGATAGGCAGCGGGAACGCCTCCAGGAGGCGCTGTCGAAGGCGACCGGCCGCACCGTCGAGACCAAGGTCGTTGTGGACCCAACCGTGATCGGCGGCGTGATCGCACGCGTCGACGACCTCGTCTTCGACGGCTCGGTCTCGAGCCGCCTCGAGGACGCCAAACTCGCACTCGGGAGCTGACCTCATGGCATCGGACCTGATCGATCCCCAGACCATCGCCGCCGCCCTGCGGAAGAACGTCGAGAGCTGGAACCCCTCCGTCGACCGCGAGGAGGTCGGCCAGGTCATCGAGACCGGCGACGGCATCGCCCGCGTCGCGGGGCTGCCGCACACGATGGCGAACGAGCTGCTCGAGTTCCCGGGCGGGCTGCTCGGCGTCGCGTTCAACCTCGACGAGGCCGAGATCGGCTGCATCATCTTCGGCGAGGCCGCCACGATCGAGGAGGGCGACCCGGTCAAGCAGACGGGCCGGATCCTCTCGGTCCCGGTCGGGGACGGGTTCCTCGGCCGGGTGGTCGACGCGCTCGGCCGGCCGATCGACGACAAGGGCGCGATCACCGCGGAGGCCGAGCGGCCGCTCGAGCTGCAGGCCCCCAACGTGGTGTCGCGTCAGCCGGTGAAGGAGCCGCTGTACACCGGCATCACGGCGATCGATGCGATGACGGCGATCGGCCGGGGTCAGCGGCAGCTGATCATCGGCGACCGGCAGACCGGCAAGACCGCGGTCGCGCTCGACACGATCATCAACCAGAAGCAGTACTGGGGCACGGACCAAGCGGTCCGCTGCGTCTACGTGGCGATCGGCCAGAAGGACTCGACCGTCGCCGAGGTGGTCGAATCGCTGCGCGAGCACGGCGCCCTCGAGTACACCGTCGTGGTCAGCGCCGGCGCCTCGAACCCGGCGCCGTTCCAGTATGTCGCGCCATACTCGGGGGCCGCGATCGGTGCGCACTGGATGGACGGAGGCAAGCACGTGCTGATCGTGTACGACGACCTGTCGAAGCAGGCGGTCGCCTACCGCGAGATCTCGTTGCTGCTTCGCCGCCCGCCGGGTCGCGAGGCATATCCGGGCGACGTCTTCTACCTGCACTCCCGACTGCTCGAGCGCGCGGCGAAGCTCTCCGACGAGCTCGGCGGCGGCTCGATGACCGCGCTGCCGATCATCGAGACCAAGGGCGGCGACGTGTCCGCGTACATCCCGACGAACGTGATCTCGATCACCGACGGCCAGATCTTCCTGGAGTCGGAGCTGTTCTTCTCGGGCGTTCGCCCGGCGATCAACGTCGGCGTCTCGGTCAGCCGCGTCGGCGGGTCGGCGCAGATCAAGGCGATGAAGAAGGTCGCCGGCCGTCTGCGCCTGGACCTCGCACAGTATCGCGCGCTCGAGGCGTTCGCACAGTTCGGTTCGGAGCTCGACAAGGCGTCGCAGCAGCAGCTCTCCCGTGGCGCCCGAGTCGTGGAGGTCCTCAAGCAGCCGCAGTACGACCCGCAGCCGGTCGAGCGCGAGGTCATCCAGGTCTACGCCGTCACCGGTGGGTACATGGACGCGTACGCGCCGGCTGATGCGAAGCGCTTCGCGTCGGAGTTCTGCGAGTACCTCGACGCCCGCCACCCGGAGATCTTCTCGGCGATCCGATCGGACGGGGACCTCTCCGACGAAAACGAGGCGACGTTGAAGGACGCGCTCGCCGCGTTCGGGGAGACGTTCCGGCCGACCGAGGCGGCCGCGGGCTCGGAGGCCGGCCTCGGCCAGGGCACCCCACCCGACGAGGTCAAACCCGACGTGGGCTGGGACCGGATGTCGTCGGTCGACGAGGACGCCGCCGGGGACGACGCCTCGGCGTAGCGATGGGCGCCCAGCTCCGCGTCGTCCGCCGACGGATCCGCTCGGTCCAGTCGACCAAGAAGATCACCCGCGCGATGGAGCTGATCGCGTCTTCCCGCATCGTGAAGGCACAGCAGCGGGTCGAGCAGTCGCGCCCGTACGCGGAGCAGCTCACGAAGGCGATGGAAGATCTCGCCGCCAACGCGGCGTCGATGCAGCACGACCTGCTCGCCGATCGGCCCGAGCCGCGCCGCGTCGGCGTGCTCGCGCTGACGTCGGACCGCGGCCTGGCGGGTGCCTATAGCACGAACGTCATCAAGGAAGCCGAGGGCGTGATCCGCGAGGTTCGCGCCCGCGGGCTCGAGCCGATCCTGTACGTCGTCGGCAAGAAGGGCGTCGGGTACTTCCGGTTCCGCGGCGTCGCGATCGAGCAGGACTGGCAGGGCTTCAGTGAGGTGCCGGTCTACGAGAAGGCGGAGGAGATCGGCCGCACCCTGATCCGCGCATTCGCCGAGGAGCGGATCGACGAGCTGTGGTGCGCCTACACCGACTTCCGGTCGGCGTTCACGCAGCGCGCGACCCATAAACGGTTCCTGCCGATCGCACCCGAGGAGGTCACCGGGACGGGCGACGCGACGGTGAGCCCCGAGTACCTGTTCGAGCCGGAGCCCGAGCAGATCCTCGACCACCTGCTGCCGCAATACCTGATCACGAAGATCTGGGCGGCGCTGCTCGAGTCGGCGGCGTCCGAGAACGCGGCTCGCCGGCGTGCGATGAAGGCCGCGACCGACAACGCGGACGACCTGTTGAAGGTGCTGACACGCCAAGCGAACCGGGCGCGTCAGGACGAGATCACGACCGAGATCATGGAGATCGTGGGCGGCGCCGAGGCGCTGGCGTCCGCCCAGGAGGGCTAGACCGATGGCTGAGCAGAACGGACACGTGGATGGTCGCGTCGTACGGGTGATCGGGCCGGTGGTGGACGTCGAGTTCCCGCCGAACCAGCTGCCCGAGATCAACAACGCGTTGACGGTGGACGTCACGATGGGCGGTGAGACCACCACGATCACGTGCGAGGTCGCCCAGCACATCGGCGACTCCTCGATCCGCGCGATCGCGTTGAAGCCGACCGACGGCTTGGTGCGCGGCGCCCCGGTGCACAACTCGGGGGCACCGATCACCGTGCCGGTCGGGGAGGGCGTGCTCGGCCACGTCTACAACGTCCTCGGCGAGCCGCTGGACACCGACGCCTCGGAGATCCACGCGGCCGACCGGTGGGCGATCCACCGCGAGGCCCCGGCGTTCGCCGACCTCGAGCCGAAGAAGATCATGCTCGAGACGGGCATCAAGGTGATCGACCTGCTCGAGCCGTACGTGCAGGGTGGCAAGATCGGGATGTTCGGCGGCGCCGGCGTCGGCAAGACCGTGATCATCCAAGAGATGATCCGTCGCCAGGCGCAGCAGCACGGTGGTGTGTCGGTGTTCGCCGGCGTCGGGGAGCGCACCCGCGAGGGCAACGACCTGTTCCTGGAGATGACCGAGTCCGGCGTCCTCGCGAACACCGCGTTGGTGTTCGGCCAGATGGACGAGCCGCCGGGCGTGCGCCTGCGGGTCGCGTTGAGCGCGCTGACGATGGCGGAGTACTTCCGCGACGTCGAGCACAAGGACGTGCTGCTGTTCGTCGACAACATCTTCCGTTTCACCCAGGCGGGGTCGGAGGTCTCGACCCTGCTCGGGCGGATGCCGTCGTCGGTCGGCTACCAGCCGAACCTCGCGAGCGAGATGGGCGACCTGCAGGAGCGGATCACGTCGGCCGGCGGCCGCTCGATCACATCGTTGCAGGCGATCTACGTGCCCGCCGACGACCTGACCGACCCGGCGCCGCACGCGGCGTTCGCCCACCTGGACGCGACGACGGTGCTCTCGCGTGACATCGCATCGCTCGGGATCTACCCGGCGGTCGATCCGCTCGACTCGACCTCGCGCATCCTCGACCCGCGCTACGTCGGCGAAGAGCATTACGCGACGGCGCGCCGTGTGCAGGAGATCTTGCAGCGGTACAAGGACCTGCAGGACATCATCGCGATCCTCGGGATGGACGAGCTCGCCGAGGAGGACAAGGTGATCGTGTCGCGGGCCCGCAAGATCCAGCGCTTCCTGTCGCAGCCGTTCTTCGTGGCCGAGCAGTTCACCGGCCTGCCGGGCAAGTACACGCCGGTCGACGAGACCATCGCGTCGTTCAAGGCGCTGTGCGAAGGCGAGTACGACCATCTGCCCGAGCAGGCGTTCTTCCTCGTCGGCGGGATCGAGGAAGCGGTCGAGCAGGCCAAGCAGATGGAGGCGGCGGCGTAGATGGCGCTCAAGCAGCCGAAAGCGGGAGCGCGTCGATGACCGTCGAGGTCCACATCGTCACACCGGTCCGGGAGGTGTGGACGGGCGACGTTCAAGAGCTGATCGCGCGCGGCGTCGACGGCGAGGTCGGGATCCTCGGTGGGCACGCGCCGCTGCTCGTGCAGCTCGCGATCGGTCCGCTGCGGATGCTGACCGAGGGTGGCGAGACCCGCGCGGTCATCGACGGCGGGTTCCTGCACGTGTCGACGCACGAGGGCGTGACGCGCGCCGACGTGTTGGCCGCCTACGCGGAGCTCGAGCAAGAGATCGATGTGGAGGCTGCTCGCGCGCGTCTCGCCGAGCTCGAGGGTCGTTCGATCGAGGACGACGACGAGGTCGCGAAGGGCGAGATCGCGAAGGCGACCGCTCGGATCAAGCTCGCCGGCTGACCGGGCGAGCACCGGTCCCCGGGTACCATCGACCGATGGATCGCTTCCTCGTCACCGGGGGCGCCCGCCTCGATGGCACGGTCCACGTCTCGGGCGCGAAGAACTCGGCGCTCAAGCTGATGGCTGCGTCGATCCTCGCGCCCGGGTGCAGCGTCGTCACCAACGTTCCCCGGATCCGCGACTGTGCCGTCATGGCCGAGATGCTCGAGCGCGTCGGTGTCTCGGTGCATCTGGATCGAGGCGTCGCCGAGCTCGACGCGACGTCGGTCACCGGGTTCGAGGCTCCGCACGAGCTCGCCCGCCAGGTCCGCGCCTCCATCGTCGTGCTCGGCCCGTTGCTCGCCCGGTGTGGCCGCGCGCGCGTGGCCCTGCCGGGTGGCGACGACATCGGCGCGCGGCCGATCAACCTGCACGTGCGCGGGCTCGAACGGATGGGCGCGACCTTCCGCTCGGAACACGGGTACCTCGTCGCCGAAGCGCCATCGCTGCGCGGCGCGTCGATCACGCTCGAGTACCCGAGCGTCACCGCCACCGAGAACCTGTTGCTCGCATCGGTGCTCGCCCGCGGCACCACCGTGATCGACAACGCCGCACGCGAACCCGAGATCGCCGACCTCGCGCTCTTCCTGACCACGATGGGCGCGCGGGTCGACGGCGCCGGATCGAGCACGATCGAGGTGCAGGGCGTGGACGAGCTCCGCGGCGCCGAGCACACCGCGGTGCCCGACCGGATCGAGGTCGGCACGTGGGCCGCCGCTGCGGTCGCGACGCTCGGCGACGTCACGATCGACAACGCGCGTCCCGAGCACCTCGAGCTGCTCCTCGCGAAGCTGGCCGACGCAGGCGCGATGATCGACGAAAGCGACGAGGGCCTTCGGATCCGTCAGGTGACCAGGCAGCAAGGCATGGACCTGGTCACGCTGCCGTATCCGGGGATCGCCACCGACTTCCAGCCGATCCTGCTCGCCATGCTGTCCGTCGCCGAAGGCACCAGCATCGTCACCGAGAACGTGTTCGAGGGCCGGTTCCTGTACGTCGGCGAGCTGCAGCGGATGGGCGCGGACATCCGAACGCAGGGCCACCACGCCGTCATCCGAGGCGTGCCGCAGCTGTCGGCCGCGCCGGTACGGGCGCTCGACATCCGCGCCGGCATGGCGCTCGTGATCGCGGCGCTGTGCGCCGACGGCGAGACCGAGATCAGCGACGTGCATCACATCGACCGCGGATACGAGGACCTCGAAGGCAAACTGCGGGCGCTCGGCGCCGAGGTGCGGCGCGACGGCGACCCCGTGGTCGTGCCCGATCCGGCGGGGACCCGGTGATCCCCGGACCGCCGGGCGTTCCCGACCGCCCGCTGCCCCCGCCGCCGGAGGCGCTGCCCCCGCGGCCGGACGAGGCGACGGGCCGCGGGGCCGGCGGGGGGCCGAAGGGCCTCCCCGCGGTCGACTGGTCGATCTGGGAAGCCCTGTTGATGGGGCTCGTCACGAATATCGTGCTCGCGCAGGTCGTCGTGGGGGCGATCGCCTTCTCTGCCCTCGGGGTCACGAGCAGCGACGACCCGGCGGCGGTCTACGTCGGCGTGATCTCCGATCTCGCCTGGCTCGGCTTCCTCGTCCTGTGGCTCCAGCGGCGGCACCCCGGGTGGCGCGAGCGGATCGGGATCCCGACGCGACTGACCGGGCTGCGCGACGCGGTCTACGGCTGGGTCGCCGGGCTGATCCTGTATCCGGCGATCGCGATCGTCGTCGCGATCCCGCTGACGATCCTGTTCAGTTCGTTGTCGGGCCAAGAGGCGTCGACGCCGGATCAGTTGCCGCAACACCTCGGGACCGGCCCGGCGATCGCCTCGGTGATCCTCGCCGTGTTCGTTGCCCCCGTGGTCGAGGAGTTGTTCTTCCGCGGCGTGCTGTTCCGCTCGATCCGCGACCGCTACGGGTTCTGGATCGGCGCGGTGGCCTCGGGCCTGGTGTTCGGAGCGGCCCATTACGTGCCGTCGGCGTGGCAGGACGCGGTCCTGCTCCAGACGGTGATGGTGTTCACCGGCATCGGGCTCGCCTGGATCTACGAGCGGCGCGGCACGCTCGTCGCCGACATCGCTGCCCACATGGCCTTCAACGCCGTCGGCATCGTGCTGATCCTCGGGGTGCACTGAGGGCACGTTCCGTATCCTGGGCGCGACCCGGGGAGGTGGGCGGGATGGCGATGTTCGCCGGCCAGGAGTGGTTCGAGGCGTTCGGCCGCGAGATCGAGGCGTCCGAGGCCTACCGCGAGGCCGCGGCCGATTGGGAGGGCGACATCGCGTTCCGGGTGGTCGCGGAGCCGGACCGCAACGTCCCCGACGACCTGTGGGGGTATCTCGACCTGTGGCACGGGCGCTGCCGGCGTGCGGCCGCGATCGGGGCGGGCGAGGCGGACTCCGCCGCGTACACCCTCACCGCACCGTTCTCGCGGTGGAAGGACGTCGTCCAGGGGGAGCTCGATCCGATCAAGGGCATGATGCAGGGGAAGCTCCGCGTCCAGGGCGACCTTCCGACGATCGTGCGGTACGTGAAGGCGGCCAACGAGCTCGTGCGGCTCACGGGCCGTGTCGACACGGACTTCCAGGACGAGGCCTGACGGTGCAGGCCGTCGTCTTCCGGGGGGAGGGCCTGGTCGAGACCACGCAGGCCGCCGACGAGCCGCGGCTCGAGGACGACGGCGACGCGATCGTCCGCGTGCGTCTGGCCGGCATCTGCGGGACCGACTTGCACGTCCTGCATGGATCGATCCCGATGGACCCCGGTTCGATCCTCGGGCACGAGGCGGTGGGCATCGTCGAGTCGGCGGGCTCCGGCGTGCGTTCGGTCGCTCCGGGGGACCGGGTGGTCGCGTCCTTCCAGATCGCGTGCGGCGTCTGCTGGTTCTGCCGGTCGGGCCAGACCGGCCTGTGCGAACAGCACCGGATGCTCGGTGGCGGCCCGTTCGGGGGCGATCTCCACGGCGCGCAGGCCGGGTTCGTCCGCGTGCCGGTCGCAGACGTGAACCTCCTGCGGATCCCGGACGGCGTCGACGACGAGGCCGCGGTGTTCGTGGGGGATGTCCTCACGACCGGCGTGTACGCGGCGTCCCTCGCCGAACCGAAGACCGACGACGTCGTGGCCGTGCTGGGCGCTGGACCCGTCGGCTCCTGCGCCGCCCGCGCGCTGCTCGCCGACGGCGTGGAGCATGTCGTGGTGCTGGATCGCGACGCGACCAGGCTCGAGGCGATCGCCGCGCTGGGGGTCGCCACGGTCGACCCGGGCGCGACGAATCCCGAGATGGCGCTCGCGCGGATGACCGACGGGCGCGGCGCCGACGTGGTGATCGACGCCGTCGGCGCGACGGACGCCTACGGCACCGCGCTCGAGATCGTGCGGCGCGGAGGCCGCGTCGTGATCATCGGCGTGTACTCGAGCCAGCGCGTCGAGCTGCAGCTGGGCGTCGCGTGGATCCGCGGTATCTCGCTGGTGTTCGCCGGCGAGACGCCGGTGCAGGCGTTGTGGGGCGCGACGATGGACCGGGTCGTGACGGGCGCGCTCGACCCGACGCCGTTGCTCACGCATCGGCTCCCCATCGCCGCGGCCGCCGAGGGGTACGACCTGTTCGAGCGGCGCGTGGCGACGAAGGTGGTGCTGGACCCCTGGGCGTGAATGCGGAGGATCCGGCGTTGGCGTTCCGCGACCTCGTCCAGGGGCTCGTCGACGCGAACCTGGCCCGCGAGCCCGAGCGCGCGATGCGCGTGTCGAAACGCGAGGCGGCCGCGCTCGTCGCGACCGATGCCGACGTCGCGGTGACGATCCAGATGTTGCCCGGCGCCCGCCGCGCGCCCGGGACGGTGCTCGTGCACGACGGGCGCGATCCGTGGGCCGAGATCGTCGTGCGGGGCGAGAGCCTGGGCCTCCTCGAGCTCGCCGCCACGCCGTTGCGCTTCGATCTGCCCGACGTCGCGACCCCGGACGGCCGTGCCGTCCTGGCGAAGCTGATGCGCGGCAGCATCCGGGTTCAGGGCATGGTCCGGCACCTCGGCACGGTTCGGCGGCTCTCGATGCTGCTCTCGGCGCGGTAGGCATGGCCGTGACGCCCGCCGTGCCGCGCGACGCGTCTCGCAAGGAGTGGCGATGGGTCCCCGTCGTGGTCGTGACGCTGCTGATCGTCGTGGTCGCCGAGGGCGCCCGCTCAGTGGCAGATGCGACGGTCCCCGCCGCCGGGCCGGTGATGCTCGGCAGCGTCCGCGTCCAGCCTCCTCCGGGGTGGCAGTTGGAGAGCCCCGCCACCCCCACGTTCGTGCGGCTGCACAAGGGTCCCGTCGTGCTCGACGTCTCGGTGGGTGGACCCGTGCCGGGAGGACCGGTCCTGCTCGCCACCGTCTACCGCGAGCACCAGCTGGAGCCGGCGTTCGCGCAGTTCGCGCAAGGTCTCCCCGAGTCGACGTTGCTGTCCAACGGCGTGGCGGCCACCCGCTTCACCTACGTCGGCGTCACCGGTGACGGGGTCGCCGTCGAAGGGCTCGTCGTGGCCATCGACACGGTGGACAGGTCGGTGGTCTTCGACGCGCGCGCGCCGTCGGGCGAGCTTCCCGGCGCGCTCGACGACATCCGCGCGATGATCGAAGGGGCCACGCTCTGACACCGACGGACGGCCGCGCACTGCACCATCGGTCGATCTTCCAGCTGCGCCAGCCGGCGTTCTGGGTCTTCGCCGCCTTCCTCGTCTACGGCGTGGTCCGGATGGTGATCGCGCTCGGCCAGCTGGCATCGGTGTCCCGCTCGGGATGGGCGTTGTCGTGGATCTTGCTGCTCGTGTACGCGGCGCCACTCGTCGTCTTGATCTACTTCCTCGACCTGTACGAACGGGAACCGGTGTCCGTCGCGATCGCGGCGTTCCTGTGGGGGGCGTTCGCCGCGACCGCGCTGGCGCTCGATGCGGGCGGCTGGGACGAGGTGCTCGCGAACCTGACCACGCCCGGCTTCGCGGTGCGGTGGGGGCCCTCGCTCACCGCGCCGGTGATCGAGGAGTTCCTCAAGGGGGCCGGCTTGGTCCTCCTGTACCTGATCGTGCGCGACGAGGTCGACGACATGATGGACGGCTTCGTCTACGGCGCGCTCTGCGGGCTCGGGTTCGCGGTGGTCGAGGACGTCGCGTACTTCATGGCCGGCTTCGGCGGGACGCCATCGGGCGTGCTCGAGGGCTTCTACGTCCGGGTCGTGTCGAGCGGCCTGTACGGGCACGTGCTGTACACGGGGCTCGTCGGCATGGCGATCGGGCTGCTGGTCACCCGGCGCGATCCCACCCCGATGCGGGACCGGGTCCCGCTCGCCGCCGGGATCATCGCGCTCGCGGTGCTCGGACACGCGCTGTGGAACGCGCCCGTCCTGGCGCTCGCGCCGAGGCCGCCGGTCCACGGGGCGGCGTGGTTGCTGTACCCGGTGGATCTCGCGATCAAAGGGCTGCCGCTCCTGTTGTTCGTGATCGTGGCGCTCCGGCTGGCCCGGAACCGAGAGCGCCGCTGGCTCGACGGGGCGCTCGAGGCGGAGGTCGGGCGTGGCGGCGTCACGGCGGATGAGGTCGCCGTCCTGCGGGTGCCCGCCCGGCGCCGGGCCGCGGTCCGGACCATGCGAGCCCGGGCGGGGGACGCCGCCGGCCGTCTGCTCGGGCGGTTGCAACGCGAGCAGATCGACCTCGCGATGGTCGCGTCGCGGGTCGCCACGCCCGATGCGCCGGAGCTGCTCGCGCAGCGCGGGTTCTGCGTGTCCCTGCGCGCCGCGCTCGACGCGATGCCCGGGGCCGCCGCGGCCGCGCAGCGCGACGGATAGGCTCACGCGCCAGATGGACGTCGATGCGGTCGTCACCGGGGTACTCGCCCGCGAGCCGCGCGCGATCGCGCGCGCGATCTCGCTCGTCGAAGACGGTGACGACGGGCTCCCGGCGTTGTCCGCCGGCGTATTCCCACACACGGGTTCGGCCGCGACGATCGGGTTGACCGGCGCGCCGGGCGTGGGGAAGTCCACGATCGCCACCGCGCTCGTGCGGACCGCCCGGGCCAACGATCGTCGCGTGGCGGTCCTGGCGATCGACCCGACGTCGCCCTACACCGGCGGGGCGTTGCTCGGCGACCGCGTCCGGATGCAGGAGCATGCCACCGACCCCGACGTCTTCATCCGGTCGATGGCGACGCGCGGCCACCTCGGCGGCATGGCGCTCGCGGCGCCCGAGGCCGTCCGGATCTTGGACGCCGCCGGGTTCGACCTCGTGATCATCGAAACCGTCGGCGTGGGCCAGGCGGAGATCGACGTCGCGGCCGCGACCGACACCACGCTCGTCGTCCTCGCGCCGGGGCTCGGCGACGCGATCCAGATGGCGAAGGCGGGGATCCTCGAGGTCGCGGACGTCTTCGTCGTCAACAAGGCGGATCGCGACGGGGCCGCCGAGGTCCAACGGGAGCTCCGCCAGATGCTGCACCTCGGGGCCGCGCGACCGTGGGACCCGCCCGTGCTCGCGACCGTCGCGTCCGACGGCACGGGGATCGACGAGCTGTGGGCGGACATCGAGCGGCATCATGCGTGGCTCGTGTCCACCGGTGCGCTCGCGGTCGACCGCGAGGCCGCGGTCGTCCACGAGGTCAGGGCGCTGGCCGCGGAGCGTCTGGCGAGCTCGGTCCAAGCGCAGCTCGCCGATGACGCCGGGCTGCGGGCGCGGCTCCGTGATCACGAGCTCGATCCGTACGCCGCCGTGGACGAGCTGATCCGTCGGCTCGCGCCGGGGTAGCCTGGGCGCGGAGGAACGGATGGTCGAGACCGACGGCCGGGGGCACACCACACGATCCGGGATCCCGGTCGAGGCCGTGTACGAGCCCGACGGGCGGCCGGCCGACGCCCTGCCCGGCTCGTTCCCGTTCACGCGCGGCCCGTACGCGTCGATGTACCGCGGCCGGCTGTGGACGATGCGGCAGTTCGCCGGGTACGGCACGCCCGCGGAAACGAACGAGCGGTTCCGCCTGCTCCTCGAACGCGGACAGACCGGGCTGTCGGTCGCGTTCGATATGCCGACGTTGATGGGCCTGGACCCCGACGACCCGCGGAGCGAGGGCGAGGTCGGGCGCTGCGGCGTGGCGGTCGCGGACCTCGACGACACCGACACGCTGTTCGCCGGCATCCCGCTGGACGAGGTGACGGTCTCGATGACGATCAACGGGCCGGCGGCCTGGATCTTCGCGTGCTACCTCGCCGCCGCCGAACGCCAGGGCGTCGCGCGTCGCGACCTCGGCGGGACGCTGCAGACCGACATCTTCAAGGAGTACACCGCGCAGAAAGAGTGGCTGTTCCCGCCGCGCCCGCATCTGCGGCTGATCGGCGACCTGATGGCGTTCTGCGCCGCCGAGACCCCGCGCTACCACCCGATCAGCGTCTCGGGCTACCACATCCGTGAGGCCGGCTCGACCGCCGTCCAGGAGCTCGCCTTCACGCTCGCCGACGGTTTCGCCTACGTGGAGCTCGGGCAGGAGCGCGGGCTCGACGTGGACGTGTTCGCGCCGCGCCTGTCGTTCTTCTTCGACGCGCACATCGACCTGTTCGAAGAGGTCGCGAAGTTCCGCGCCGCGCGGCGGCTCTGGGCGCGGTGGCTCCGCGACCGGTACGGGGCGCGCACGCCGGAGGCGCAGCGGCTCCGGTTCCATACGCAGACCGCCGGCGTGTCGCTCACCGCGCAGCAGCCGATGAACAACGTCGTCCGGACCGCCGTCGAGGCGCTCGCCGCGGTGCTCGGCGGCACGCAATCCCTGCACACGAATGCGCTCGACGAGGTCCTCGCGCTGCCGACGGAGGAGGCCGCGACGCTGGCGCTCCGCACCCAGCAGGTGCTCGCGTTCGAGACGGGGGTACCGACGGTGGCCGACCCGCTCGGCGGTTCGTACTTCGTCGAGGCGTTGACCGACGAAACCGAGCGTCAGGCCGACGCGCTGTTCGCAGAGATCGACGCGATGGGGGACGGCTCGATGCTGGAGGGGGTCCTGCGCGGCGTCGAGTCGGGCTGGTTCACGCAGCGGATCGCGGAGGCGTCGTTCGACGAGCAACGTCGGATGGAGGCGGGCGAGCTCGTCACGGTCGGTGTGAACGCCTTCGAGGAACCCGGCGACGACGCGCTCGAGATCCTCGAGATCTCGATGGCGACGGAGGCAGCGCAGATCGCCGCCGTTGAGCGGGTGCGCGCGAGCCGCGATGCGCGCGCGGCGACCGACGCGCTCGACGCTTTGGTCGCAGCGGCAGACACCGATACCAACCTGATCGAGCCCCTCGTCGACTGTGCCCGCGCCAATTGCACGGGAGGAGAAGTGACCGCGGCGCTACAGGGCGTGTTCGGCACCTGGCGTGAGGTGGCCGCCTTCTAGACTTATCGCAAGACCTTGCAGTTGCCGTATGTGGCAGACCCTGCTTGGATGAGGGCATGCACCTTCTGGCCCAGGGAGGGGAGGCCTTCGGTCTCGGCGTCTTGGTCTCGGCGTTCCTGTTCGGCTTCCGGCACGGGATCGATTGGGATCACATCGCGGCGATCACCGACATCACGAGCTCCCAGGAGAACCGGCGCGCCTCGGTGGTGTTCGGGACGCTCTACGCGCTCGGCCACGCGCTCGTCGTGTTCGTGATCGGCTCCGCCGCGATCCTGCTCGGTGCGAAGCTGCCCGAGAGCGTCGATCCGATCATGGAGCGGATCGTCGGGTTCACGCTGGTGATCCTCGGCGTGTTCGTGTTCGCGTCGTTGATCAAGCACGGGCGTGAGTTCCGGATGCGGAGCCGATGGATGCTGATCTTCAGCGGCGTGCGTACCGCCTACCGGAAGACCCGCGGCGTGATGACCCGCTCGAACGGCGACGCCGCCGGGCACGCCCACGACGACGCCGACCCGATCCACCAGCACGCCGACGATGGGTTGGCCGTCGCGGTCGCCGACGACCTCCCGGTCTCGGAGTGGCACCACGGTCACCACGGCCGACCCGGTCATCATCACCACAAGCACCCGGAGCCCGATGCGTTCATGGAGTACGGGCGGGGGACCGCCTTCGTCGTCGGGATGGTGCACGGGATCGGGGCCGAGACGCCGACCCAGATCCTCATCTTCCTGACGGCCGTCACCGCGGGAGGCAAAGCAGCGGGCGAGGCCGTCCTGCTCACGTTCCTGGTCGGCTTGCTCGTGTCGAACACGATGATCACGCTCGGGTCGACCTTCGGGTTCCTCCGCGCGTCGCAGAACTGGAAGATCTACGTGACGGTTGCGATCCTCACGGGCACCTTCAGCCTCGTCATCGGGCTGCTGTTCCTGTCGGGCGAGGGGAGGATCCTGCCGGCGCTCTTCGGTGGGTGAGGCCGCGCGCCGTCGGCGCTACCGGCCGGCGGCGCAGTCGGCGCACAGGCCGGTGATCGCGAAATGGGTCAGATCCGCCTCGAAGCCGTGATGGCGGTGGATCAGCTGCCCGAGCCGTTCCGCTTCGGTGATCGAAAGCTCGTCGTCGCGGCCGCAGCGGTGACACGTCAGGTGCACGTGGTGCGCCTCCTCGGCCTTGTGGTACTCCGCCCCCGACTCGACGTGCGAATGCTGCAGCACGCCGACCTCCTCGAGCAGGGTGAGCGTCCGGTAGACGGTCGAGGGGTTGACCCCCGGCATCTCTCCTTCGATCGTGCGGGCGATCGCCGCGGGGGAGATGTGGCCCTTGGTGCGCATGACCTCCGACACGATGGCCCGGCGTTGCGGCGTCATCCGCAGACCCTTGCTGCGAAGCAGATCGAGCACGTCTGCGTATTCGGTGGTCCCGACCGGCATGGCCCCGATTATAGCAGCGTGTTGCAGGTGCAATATCAGGCGGGCTGGGGGACGCCGAGTTCGCGGCACGCCCACTCCAGCGCGACCACGCCTTGATCCAGCTGGAGCTTCCGCACGTGCGGCGCCTGCGGGATCGGCTCGCGCGCCGCGTGCTCGAGGAAGAACCCGGCCAGCAGGGCGGCCAACGGGCCCGCGTCCGGCAGCAGCGTCCACGGCTCGGGTCCACCCTCGTGGTGCAGGCTGGGCAGCCATGCCGCCACATCGAGCTCGGACGCCCCGACGCAGGCCCAGTTCCAGTCGATGAGCACCGCGCGGCCTTCGCGCAAGCACAGGTTGTCGCTCCGGACGTCGCCGTGCAGGAGCGTATCGCCGGCCAGATCCGCCGTCGCGGCCGCGGCCGCGAGATCGTCGGCGTAGCGCTCGAACCATCCACGATCGAAGAGCCCGAGCGCGAGCGCGCCGGTCGGGTCTGCCCGCATCGGGTCCCACCCTTCGTGGATGTCGAACAGCGCCCCGAAGTCGTCGTCGATCGCGTCCGGCGGCGGGGTGTCCTGGACCTCGGCCAGCGCCGCCAGGACGGCGTCGATGGCATCGGTGGACCACGGCGGCGGCCACGTCGCGCGAGACAGATCTTCGATCACGAGGACGGGTGCCTCGCCGTCATCGTGCCAGCCGATCAGCTCCGGAAGATAGGGCATCCCCGCGAGCGCCCGATAGTTGGCACGCTCCAGGCGGAGCCACTCCGCGACGTAGTCGAAGGCCGCGACCTTCGCGAACGCCGGTGGCCGGTCGTCGAACACGACGCGCCAGCGGCGGTGGGAGGGGGCGCCGTGGCCGACCACGCCCTCCAGGGCGGCCGGGCGGGCGCCGGTCGCCAGCTCGATCCGCTCGGCGTCGTCCATGGCGCATCTTCGCACCACGTCGCTAGCCTGGGCGCCATGACGGTCATGGTGACGGGTGCGTCGGGCGTTCTGGGGCACGCGGTGGTGGGCGCGCTGCTGGCTCGGGACGAGGTCAGGGCGACGGTCCGGCGTCCGGCGGCGGCTGAGTCCTTGCGAGGGCTGGGAGCCAAGGTCGCCGTTGTGGATCCGCACCGTTCTGATGAACTCGCCGAGGTTCTGCCGCGGTGCCACACGCTCGTCCACCTGATCGGCGGCGTCCGTCAGCCCGACCCGGAGGCGATGTTCTGGGCCAACCACGGATCGGTCGAACTGGCGATCGAGGCGGCTCGCGAGGTGGGCACGAAGCGGTTCGTGCTGGTCTCGGTGCCCGGCGCCGATCCGGAGACGACCCATCCGTTCCTTCGGGCGAAGGGGATGGCCGAAGCGGCGGTCGCCGCGGCCGGCATCGAGCACGCGATCATCCGCTCGACCCACGCCTACGGCCTCGGGGGGCTTTGGTTCACGGCGCTGGTCCAGGGGGCGACGGCGACCCCGCCCTTCGTTTGTGGACCGGGCTCGCAGCCGGTCGCACCGGTGCTCGCCGACGACGTCGCCGCGGTCGTCGCCGCGATCGACGACCATGCCGGCCCGTTGTCGGGGACGTGGGGCATCGAGGGACCCGACGTGGTGTCGGCGGATCAACTCGTCGGACTCCTGCGGGCCGATGACGCCGCGCCGGCCCATGCCGACGGCCAGCCGGCGGCCGCCGTCCTCACCGAGCTGCTCGAGACGCCGATCGACGCCGTGACCGCCTCGTTCTTCGCGATGCCGAGCAGGTCGGACCGGCCCGACGCCGCCGAGGCGTTCGGGGTCCGGCGGACCTCGCTGGTCGACGGACTCCGCGCAACGCTCGCGGCCGCCGGCCCGGGCGACGCCGGGTAGGCTTCGCGGCCATGGGGAACCTGGTCGACCTCTCGATCGACGGCCAGGTCGCCGTGCTCCGGCTGCAGCGTCCGCCCGCGAACGCGATCGATCTCGCGCTGGGCGAGGAGTTGCAAGCGGTCATCGAAGAGACGAGCGGCCGCCCCGACGTCGGTGCGATGGTCATCACGGGCGGACCGAAGATCTTCGCCGCCGGTGCGGACATCAAGGCGATGGCGACCTGGGGGCCCGAGGAGGTCCGCCCCTCCGTCGACGCCCTCGGGGGGGCCTGCGATCTGCTCGAAGCGATCGACACCGTCTCCATCGCGGCGATCAACGGCTACGCGTTGGGGGGTGGGCTCGAGCTCGCTCTCGGGTGCGACCTCCGCTACGCGGCCGCCGACGCCAAGCTCGGCCAGCCAGAGATCGGGATCGGGGTGATCCCCGGTGCCGGGGGTACGCAGCGACTCGTCCGGCTGATCGGTCCGGGGCGAACGCGGGAGCTCGTGTACAGCGGGCGGACCGTCGACGCCGAGGAAGCGCTTCGGCTCGGCATCGTCGAGCGCGTCCTGCCGCCCGAGGACGTCCTGTCGACGGCCATCGACGACGCTCGCCGGTTCGCCAACGGGCCCCGACAGGCGCTGTCGGCAGCGAAGGCGGCGATCGCCGCGGCGATCACGTCGCCGGGTGCGCCGGGGATCCAGGCCGAGCGTGCGGCGTTCCTTTCCCTGTTCGGGACGGCGGATCAGCGTGAGGGGATGGCGGCGTTCCTGGAGAAACGGGAGCCGCGGTTCGGCGCCTGAGCGGCGTTCAAGCTCCCGTCACGTTCGGGTCATATCCCTGTCACACCCCGTCACTACCGTGACGCAGACCTGCCCTCGACGTTGCAGACCGGGAATGAACCGGTCCCCGGTGCTGTTCGAAGAGGGTACTGAGGGGCCGGGAGCCCGCATCCGGCCCGCTGAAAGGATGTGAGCCGCATGTCGGACGAGAGGTTCAGGGGGGCATCCGTCCGCAACCTGCCGCGACCCAACAAGACCTACGAGGCAGGCCGCGTGTGCGCCGACCCGGGATGTGAGACCAAGCTCTCCATCTACAGCAAGTGGAAGTACTGCTGGCAGCACGAGCCCGTGCACTCGTACGTGCCGCGTGGCAAGCGGAAGAGCCGTTCGGAGGCCGCCTAGCAGCGCCGATCGTTCGGCGAACGACCCCGGGCCCCTCAGCCGAGGGGCCCGTTCTCGTTGCGGGGGATGGCGGCTAGGCCGGTCGGCCCCTCCCCGCGGGCGTTCGTCGGTTGCTCCCCCCGGCGGGTCAAGGGCCCTCGAACGTGCACCGATGCGTTGGGGGACCGCTCCCCCCGAGTGGGCCAACGATGCCGAACGATCTTTCCGAACCCCCGCCGCCCATGCGCATGGGCGATTGCCCGTACTGCGAGCGGGCGGTCCTCGTGTACGAAGAGCCGCCGCGCTGCCCGTTGTGCGCGTGCCCCCTCGAGCCGGCCTCGATGCGGCCGTTCGCCGTTCCCGGCGAGCGCACTCCCGAGCCGGACGCCGGCTAGACCAGGACCGCCTGTCGCCACCCGCGCACCGAGTTCAGGAACGCCACGGACGCTGCGCCCTCCAGATCCTCGATGCCGAACGACGCCTCCTCGAGCGTGCCGTCGGCGACCAGCGCTGCCCGCTCGCACCCGGGGAGCAGCCCGTCGGTGAGCGGCGGTGTCACCCATCTCCCGCCGGAACGGATCGCGATGTTCGCCCGGGTCGTTTCCGTCACCCGTCCCGCCTTGTTGACGAGCACGGTGTCGTCGGCGCCGGGGAAGCGCTCACGGGCCAGGTCGTAGCGTGCTCGCGCGGTCGTCTTGTGGAACAGCATCGGGTCCGCGGGATCGACCGGATCGGCTCGATCGATCGCCAGACGGATCGGCTCGACGGTCTCCGTGAGCGGCGCCGACCCCGACTCGACGCGGCCACGGCGATCGACCACGAGCCGCACGCGGGCCGGCTTCGTGAACCGACCGGCCTCTCGATCGAGCGCGTCGCGCACCGCCTCCTCGTCGAGCGTCATCCCGAGGTAGGCGGCCGATGCGCGGAGGCGCTCCAGGTGCTCCTCCAGGCGGCGGTACCCCGTCCCTGGCTCGTGGGCGAGCGTCTCGAGCAGCCGGACGGGAGGGCGGCGCGCGGTGAGGACCCGGGCCTTCGCCACCGTCTCGTCGTACTCGGCCCCGGCGCGAGAGTCCCACGTGATCCCGCCACCGACGCCGTAGACCGCACCGCCGCTGCGCGCGTCCTGGACGACCGTGCGGATCGCGACGTTGAACCGCGCCCGCGGCCCGGCGGCGTTGGCCGGAGCCAGGTATCCCACGGTGCCGCAGTAGACGCCCCGCGCCGCGATCTCGAGGTCCGCGATGAAGCCCATCGTCGAGACCTTTGGCGCACCGGTCACCGAGCCGCAGGGGAACAGGGCGTGGAACACGTCGCCGATGCCGACCTGCGGGCGGAGCGTCGCCGTGACCGTCGAGGTGAGCTGCCAGACCGTCTCGTAGCGTTCGGCCGCGAACAGGTCCGTCCAGCCGACCGAGCCGCTGCGGGCGACACGCCCGATGTCGTTGCGCAGGAGATCCACGATCATCGCGTTCTCGGCGCGGTCCTTCACGGAGCGCTCGAGTGTGCGGCGCATCTCCTCGTCTTCGCCGAGCCATCGGCCGCGCGGCGCGGTGCCCTTCATCGGGCGCGACGTGATCCGGTCGGCGTCGATCCGGAAGAAGAGTTCCGGGGAGGCCGACAGCACCCGATGGGTGCCGGTGTCGAGGTAGGCGCCGAAGGCCCCGCGCTGGGCGTAGCTGAGGTCGCGATAGAGACCGCGTGGGTCGCCTCGGATCTCCGCCTCGAGCGGAAGCGTGAAGTTCACCTGATAGGTGTCGCCGTTCGCGATCGCCTGATGGATCTGCTCGATCGCGGCGTCGTAGTCGGGGCGCGCCATCGCGGGATGCCACGCGGTCGCGGCGTCCACGGCTGGTTCCGGCGGCTCGGGGAGCGCCGTCTCCTCACGTCCTTCGAACATCGCGAACCACGCGAGGGGCAGGTCGGCGAACGGCCCGCGGGGCGGCCGGGCGTGCACCCGGAGGGCGGGGTCAAGACCGGGGGCGGCCTCGTAGGTCACGAACCCCGCGACCCACAGGCTGCGCGCGGCGGCCTGTTCGGCCGCCGCGAGCACGCCGGGCACCTCCTCGGGCCGGCGTGCTTCCAGCACGCCGGCCGCCCCCACCAGCCGGAAGCTCGGCTCCGCGCCGGTGAGGTCGTCGAACCGCGCCTCGATCACGGGCTCACGATACGTGTGGGTCGCGCGTGCAGGGCACGCCGAGGGGCGCGCCAAAGGACGGTAGCCTGGTCGGCATGCCGTCCGTGCTCGTCGCGATGTCCGGCGGCGTCGACTCGTCCGTCGCCGCGTGCCTGCTCCAGGAGCAGGGCTACGACGTCGTGGGCTCACACATGTCGCTCGTGCACCTGGACGGCGTGGAGCACGGGTGTTGCGGACCGGCGGCGCGCGCCGACGCCGCGGCGGTCGCCGAGATCGCCGGCTTCCCGTTCGAGATCTGCGATCTGACCGAGCCTTTCGCGTCGACGGTGATCGCTGATTTCGTGGAGGAGCACGCGCAGGGGCGGACGCCGAACCCGTGCGCGCGATGCAACGGCGAGATCAAGTTCGGCGCGTTCCTCCGGCGTGCCGAGGAGCTGGGCGTCGACCTCGTGGCGACGGGCCATTACGTCCGCAGCGACCGCGATGCGCGCGGCGTGTTGCATCTTCGCCACGGGGCCGACCGCGCGAAAGACCAGAGCTACATGCTCCACATGCTCGGCCAGGCACAGCTCGCGCGCGCGATCTTCCCGGTGGGGGGGCTTCCGAAGCATGAGACCCGGGCGTCGGCGGCTCGGTTCGGGCTGCCGGTCGCCGCGAAGCCGGATTCGCAGGAACTGTGCTTCGCGCCGAGCGGTGACGCCGGAGCCTTCGTCCGGAACGCCGCGCCACAGCTCGTGCACGCCGGAGGCGAGGTGGTCGATCCGGATGGCCGTGTGCTCGGCGAGCACGACGGCACGTTCGCGTTCACCGTGGGTCAGCGCCGAGGCCTCGGCGTCGCCCTCGGGGCGCCGGCATACGTCGTGGGAACCGACGTCACGACGAACCGCGTGGTGATCGGATCCGCCGAGCTGCTCGCCCGCCTCGCGCTCGATGCCGACCGGGTGTCGTGGGTCGCGGGCGCGCCGCCCGACGACGGCCCATTCGAGGCGTCGGTGCGGGTCCGCTCGCACGGCGACGACGTCCCCGCGGTGATCACGCCTCGCGGCGACGACGCGATGGAGGTCTCCTTCCGCTCGCCGCAGCGTGCACTCGCGCCGGGGCAGAGCGCGGTGATCTCCCGCGGCGACGAGGTGCTCGGCGGCGGCAGGATCGTCGCCACGCGCTGAACCGGAGTCGTCGGCGGCCCGCACTAGACTGCCTGCGTGAAGCTGCTGCGGCGCCGCGCGAAGGCCTTCGACATCCAGGTCCAGGACCTCACGCTGCACATCACCGCGCCCGAGGACTTCGCCGAGGAATCCCGGGCCGCCGCGCTCTCGTTCTGGGAGCAGCTCGAGGCCTACGGCACGCGTGACCCCGACTTCCGCACGTCGAAGCGCGCGCTCAACCGTGTCGCGACCGACGCCCCGGCGATCGTCCAAGAGGTCGTGTCCGCGACGACCGCGGCCGGGGTCGGGCCGATGTTCTCGTTCCGCGGGGCGGTCGTCGACTCGGTCGGCCGGTTCCTCGCCCAGCACACCAACGAGGTGACGGTGTCGTGCGACGGCGATTACTTCATCCGAGGTAAGAAACGGATGAAGGTCGGGGTGCACCGCCGCGGCGGCGACCCGATCACGATCGTGCTCGAGCCGGCGCGGGGGGTCGGGCTGTCGACCACGCTCGGGCGGGGACGCGGCGGCGCGGGGCCGGACGGCCTGGCGGTCATCGCGCGGAGCTGCATGCTCGCCGACGCCGCAGCCGCCGGGGTCCAGGCGTGCCTACCGAAACCCGACGGGTTCGGCATGGCGTTGCACTACCTCCAGAAGGTGCCCGGGGTGATGGGCGCGGTCGTCGTGGTCGGGGAGCGGATCGGGGTCGCCGGCGGTGTGGAGATCGCAGGATGAGCCCGGCGGGGCAGCCGGCGATGCAAGACGACCGGAAGCGCGCGGAGGCCAAGGTCCGGGTCGAAGAGCTCCGCGAGCAGATCAACCACCACTCGTACCGCTACCACGTGCTCGACGACCCCGAGGTGAGCGACGCCGAATACGACGAGCTGATCCGCGAACTGCGCGCCCTCGAGGACGCCTTCCCCGAGCTGATCACGCCCGATTCGCCGACGCAGGGGGTCGGCGCGGCGCCGGTGACGGCGTTGTTCGCGCCGGTCGAACACCGCGCGCCGATGCTGTCGCTGGACAACGCGTTCTCGCTGGACGAACTGAACGCGTGGGGCGACCGCGTGACGCGCGGGCTCGGCGGTGCGGCCGACGGGTTCATGTGCGAGCTCAAGATCGACGGCGTCGCGTGCGCGCTCACGTACGAGAACGGCCGGCTCACGCGTGCGGCCACGCGCGGCGACGGGCGGATCGGCGAGGACATCACCGCCAACGTCCGGACGGTGGATGGCGTTCCGCATCGATTGGCGCTCGACGACCCGCCGCGCGTCGTCGAGATCCGTGGCGAGATGTACCTGCCGGTCAAGGCGTTCGAGGCCCTGAACGAGCGGCTCCAGGAGGCAGGCCAGAAGGCGTTCGCCAACCCGCGCAACTCGGCGGCGGGGTCGCTGCGCCAGAAAGATCCGAAGGTCACGGCATCGCGCCCCCTGCGTCTGTGGGTGCACTCGTTCGGCGCGGCCGAGGGGATCTCGTTCGACTCGCACCACGCGTTCCTCGCCTGGGCCGACGCGGCGGGTCTGCCGGTGCCGCCGACGACCGAACGCAAGGCGTCGATCGGGGAGGTCGACGCGTTCCTTCGTCACTGGGAGGCGCAGCGGCATTCGGTCGATTGGGAGATCGACGGTGCGGTGATCAAGGTCGACGCCGCGGCGCAGCAGCGCGAACTGGGCGCGACCTCGCACGCGCCCCGGTGGGCGATCGCGTACAAGTTCCCGCCCGAGGAACGCACGGCGTTGCTCAAGAAGATCGACGTGCACACGGGCCGCACGGGAAAGGTGACGCCGTTCGCGGTGCTCGACCCCGTCCAGGTGGGCGGCGTCACGATCACCTACGCGACCCTGCACAACGAAGACGAGGTGCGGCGGAAGGACGTCCGGCAAGGCGACATGGTGATCGTGCGCCGCGCCGGGGACGTCATCCCCGAGATCGTCGGGCCGGTCACCGCGAAGCGCAAGAAGAGCGCGCGACGTTGGTCGATGCCGAAGACCTGCAACGCCTGCGGAACCCCCCTCGTCCGTGCCGAGGGCGAGGCCGACTACCGGTGCCCGAACAAGCGGGGCTGTCCATCGCAGGGGCTCGAGTGGCTGTTCCACTTCGCGGGGCGCGGCGCGATGGACATCGAGCATCTCGGCTACATGACCGTGATGCGGCTCCTCGAGAAGGGCCTGATCGAGGACCCGGCCGACATCTACGCCCTCGACGCCGACAAGCTCTCGCAGATCCCCGGGTTCAAGGACAGGTCGATCACGAACCTGCTGGAGCAGGTCGAGGGCTCGAAGGACCGGCCGATCTGGCGGCTCCTCGTCGGGCTGAACATCCGTCACGTCGGGGCGCACGTCGCGCAGGTGCTCGCCGACGGGTTCGGATCGGTCGATGCGATCGCCGCCGCGACCGAGGATGAGATCGATGCGGTGCCAGAGATCGGGCCCGAGATCGCCGCGACCGTCCGCGAATGGTTCGACGAAGACGAGAACCTGCAGCTGATCGAGAAGCTTCGGGCGGCAGGGGTCCGGTTGGCCGACGAGCGGTCGGCCCCCGATCGAACGCCGAAGACGCTCGAGGGGGTCACGCTCGTGCTCACGGGCGGCCTCGACTCCGTCAGCCGGGAGGAGGCGACCGCGATGGCGCAGGCGGCGGGCGCCCGGGTGGCGTCCAGCGTGTCGGGCAAGACCACGTTCGTCGTCGCCGGCAGGGACCCCGGGACCAAGCTCGCGAAGGCCGAGACGCTGGGCGTCGAGGTGATCGACGAGGACACGTTCCTTCGGCGGCTGAAGGACGGGCTGTCGTGACGCCCGAGTACCGCCAACAGCCGATCGACAAGCTCGGTCGAGGGTTGCAGATCCTGCTCGCCGCGGCGGGCGCGCTGGCCGCGATCAACGACATCTGGCTCTGGTCGCAGCTGCGGGCCGGCACGTTCGTGCTCCACCTGCCGCAGCAGGGGACGGTGGGTGAGCGGCCCTATCTCACGGGATCGCGGCTGAGCAGTATCGGGATCATCGTGCAACCCGTGTCGCTCGCCACGATCGTCGTGTGGCTGATCTGGCAGCACCATGCCACCTCCAACCTGTGGGCACGGGGCTATCGGGACCTGCGGGTGCGTCCAGGGTGGGCGGTGGGGTGGTGGTTCATCCCGTTCGCCAACCTCGTCATGCCGTGCGTCGCGATGGTGGAGCTGGATCGACGCTCGACGACCGACGGGTCGCCACGGTCGACGAGCCCGCTCGTCGGCTCGTGGTGGGCCGTCTACGTCGGCGCCTCGCTCGCGGTGTCGATCGGTCTGGTGATCGCGGTGTTCCCGGCGTTCGCCGATCTGGTTCGGGCGGCGGATCCGGATCAGACCGTCTTCGACCTGACCGCGTCGGCGCACACGGCCGCGCCCTGGATCCTCGCGCTCGGGATCGTCACCGCCATCGCGGCGGGGCTCGCGATCGCCGTGGTCCGGCGGATCACCGACGCGCAGACGACGATGGTGGCGGCCCCGTCGGCGATAGCGACGGCGGTCCCGGTGCGCCCCGACCTGGGCGTCTGAGGCGTCGCTCGCCCCGTCTAGACTGCGCGCCATGCCCGTCGAGATCGACATCGAGCACGTTGCGAAGCTCGCCCGGTTGGACCTGAGCGACGAGGAGATCGCGCGCCTGCGCACCCAGCTCGCCCAGATCCTCGAGCACGCGGCACGGGTGGGGGAGGTCGCCGCCGCCGATGTCGCGCCGACGGCCTCGCCGATCCCGCGGGCCAACGTCTACCGCGACGACGTGCCCGAGCCGTGCCTGCCGGTGGACGAAGCGCTCCGCAACGCCCCCGAGCGCGACGGCGACCGGTTCCGCGTTCCGCGGATCGCGGAGACCGGCGCGTGAGCGAGGCGCTCTGCGATCTGACCGGTGCCGAGCTCTCCGCCCGGCTCGGGGCGGGCGAGGCCTCGGCGAGCGAGGTGCTCGCCTCGAGCCACGCGCGCATCGACGCCGTCGAGGACCGCGTCGGCGCGTTCCTGACCCGCACCGACCAGCTCGCGTCCGAGCGGGCCGAGGAGCTCGACGTCTACCTGTCCACCGGTGCGCCGCAGTCGCCGGTCGCGGGGATCCCCGTCGCCCTGAAGGATGTGTTCACCACGAACGGTGTCCGCACGACCTGCGGTTCGCGGATCCTCGAGACGTACGTGCCGCCGTACGACGCGACGGCGTGGGCGCGACTCGCCGGCGCCGGGGCGGTGCTCGTCGGCAAGACGAACTGCGACGAGTTCGCGATGGGCTCTTCGAACGAGAACTCCGCGTACGCGCCCGTCCACAATCCGTGGGCCCTCGACCGGGTGCCGGGCGGCTCGAGCGGCGGATCGGCCGCGGCCGTCGCGGCCGGCGAGGCGGTGTGGGCTCTCGGCACCGATACCGGCGGAAGCGTCCGGCAACCTGCGTCGCTGTGCGGCGTCGTCGGGCTCAAACCCACCTACGGGCGGATCAGCCGGTACGGCCTGATCGCGTTCGCCTCGTCGCTCGACACCGTCGGGACGTTCACGCGGACGGTCCGCGACGCGGCCTCGATGCTCCAGGTCCTGGCCGGGCACGACCCACGCGACGCGACCTCGCTCGACGTGGCGGTCCCGTCCTACACCGACGGCCTCGACGGCGGCGTGGCGGGTCTGCGGGTCGGCGTGGTGACCGACGCGTTCGGCGAGGGCGTGGCGCCCGGGGTCGCGACGTCGGTCCGTGCCGCGATCGACCGGCTCGCGGGTCGGGGTGCGGAGATCGGCGAGGTGGCGCTTCCACACGCCGGATACGCCCTGTCGGCGTACTACCTGATCGCGCCGAGCGAGTGCTCGTCCAACCTGGCGCGCTACGACGGTGTCCGGTACGGGTACCGCGCGCCCGGCGAGCACGCCGACAGCATCGAGATGATGTTCGCGACGCGCGGCCAGGGCTTCGGCCCCGAGGTGAAACGCCGGATCATGCTCGGCACCTACGCCTTGTCGGCCGGCTACTACGAGGCTTACTACGGGCAGGCCCAGAAGGTCCGCACGCTCGTGATCCGCGACTACGAGGCGGCGTTCGAGCGCTTCGACATCCTGGTGTCGCCGACGTCGCCGACGACCGCGTTCCGGATCGGCGAGAAGGCCGACGATCCGATGGCGATGTACCTGAATGACATCTTCACGATCCCGGCCAACCTCGCGGGCGTGCCGGCGATCAGCATCCCGTCGGGCCTCGACGACGACGGGTTGCCGGTCGGGGTCCAGCTCACCGCGCCCGCGTTGGACGAGCCGACGCTGTTCCGCGCCGCGCACGCGCTCGAGTCGGAGCTCGCGCTCGCGCTCCGGCCGCCGTTGGTGCTCGGGGCCGGGTGAGCGCGATGGCGTACGAAGCGGTGATCGGCCTCGAGTGTCACGTCGAGCTCTCGACCGCGACCAAGATGTTCTGCGCGTGCGCCAACGTGTTCGGCGCGCCGCCCAACACGCAGACCTGTCCCGTGTGCCTCGGGCATCCCGGCACGCTCCCGGTGCCCAACCGGGAAGCGATCGCGCGGATCATCAAGATCGGCCTGGCGCTGGATTCCGCCATCGCGCCACACTCGCTGTTCCACCGGAAGAACTACTTCTATCCGGACATGCCGAAGAACTATCAGATCAGCCAGTACGACCTGCCGATCTGCGTCGGCGGCCATCTGGACATCGAGCTCGCCGACGGCTCCGCCAAGCGGGTCGGCATCACGCGGGTGCACATGGAGGAGGACACCGGCAAGTCGACGCACGGCGGCGGGTCGGGACGGATCCACGACGCGACGTACGCGACGCTGGACTTCAACCGCGCCGGCGTGCCCCTCGTCGAATGCGTGAGCGAGCCGGACATGCGCACGCCTGAGGAGGCTGCCGCCTACTTGCGCGAGCTCCGCGCGACCCTCGAATCGCTCGACGTCTCCGACGTGAAGATGGAGGAGGGATCCCTGCGCTGTGACGCGAACGTGTCGCTGCGGCCGGCAGGCGCGGAGACCCTCGGGACGAAGGTCGAGATCAAGAACATGAACTCGATCCGGTCGCTCGAGCGTGCGCTCGCGTTCGAGATCGAGCGGCAGACCAAAACACTGGACGCCGATGACCCGATCGTCCAAGAGACGCGCCACTGGGACGAGGACGCCGGCAGCACCGCCTCGATGCGTTCCAAGGAAGAGGCGTTCGACTACCGATACTTCCCCGAGCCGGACATCCCGGCGATGGAGCCCGACCCCGCGTGGGTCGACGAGGTCCGGGCGTCGTTGCCCGAGCTCCCACGGGCGCGCCGGGATCGCTACGTCGACACCCTCGGACTGAAGCCGGAGGTCGCGCGCGTGCTCGTCGCCGATCGTGGCGCGTCGGCGCTGTTCGAGGACGCGGTCGCTTTGGATGCCGAGCCCGTCGCCGCCGCGAACTGGGTCACACAGGATGTGGCGGCGCTCCGCAACGCCGCCGGCGACAACGGCGCCCTGACGCCGCAGCACGTCGCCGACGTCGTCACGTTGATCTCGGCGGGCGCGGTGTCGAACGCCGGCGCGAAGCAGGCGCTCGACGCGTCGTTCGCCTCCGGGGAGCCGGTCGAGGCCGCGATCGACCGGCTGGGGCTTCGGCAGGTGTCCGATACCGGTGCCCTGGGTGCACTGGCCGACGAGGTGCTCGCCGAGAACCCCGACGTCGTCCAGAAGTTCCGCGACGGCAAGGAAGGCGTCATCGGGTTCCTGGTCGGTCAGCTCATGCAGAAGGCGGCCGGCGCGGCCAACCCGAAGGTGGCGCAGGAGCTGCTGCGGGAGCGGCTGCAAGGGTAGGCCCGTGGCGGGCGACCCCGGAGCGTCGAGCAAGCCCGGCCGGATCCCGCCGTGGCGGCTCGTGATCCTCGGCGTCGTCCGCGCGTTCCAAGGACTGATCACCCACCCGCTCCAGCGGATGTGGCGCAGCCCTGATCCGATCGATGCGTACGGGCTCAACCACCTGACGAGCGTCGCAGGCGACGCGTTCCTCGCGATCTCGCTGTCGGACTCGATCTTCTTCTCGGTACCGGTGGGTCAGGCGCGGCTTCGCGTGACCGCGTACCTGGTGCTCACGATGCTGCCGCTCGCGCTGGCGGGACCCCTGATGGCGCCGATCCTGGACCGTGCCGGCCCGCGTCGCTCGATCACGTTCGCGGCTGCGGCCGCTCGATGCGCGTTCGCGCTCTTGCTCGCCCCGCGACTCGCGACGAACCTGCTGTTCCCCCTGGCGCTCGCGATCCTCGTGTGCTCGAAGGTGCACACGATCGCGAAGAACGCGCTCACGATGGCCTACGCCTCGGAGCGGGACGGGTTGATGCGCGCGAACGCGCGGCTCGGCCGCGTCGGGCTGGCGGGCGCGCTCGCGGCGCTCCCGTTCGGGATCGCGGCGTTGAAGGCCGTCGATCCGGCGGCACCGCTGTACCTCGCCGCCGCGATCTATGCGGTGTCGGCGGGCTTGGCCACGCGCCTGCCGCACCCGGGCGTGTGGGTGCGGCCTGCGCGTGAGCCGGGCGATCCGGACCGCGCGCCGATGGGCCGGGTTCGGCGCCTGCAGCTGCCGGCGATGGGCGCGGTCGGGATGCGTGCTGCGGCCGGGTTCCTGCTGTTCCTGCTCGCGTTCGCGCTGCGCGACGCCGAGGTTCCGGCGCTGTGGTTCGCCGTCGTGGGCGGCGCGGGCGTGGTGGGCGGGTTCCTCGCCGATGCGATCGCGCCCGCGATGCGCACCGATCGGCGTGAAGAGGCCGTCGTGATCACGTCGCTCGCCGTCGGCGCGATCGGGGCCCTGCTCGCGTCGCAGCTGTTCGGGCTGCCGCTGCTCACGGTCTACGCGCTGTCGGCGGGCGCGGCCGCAGAGTTCGCCCGGCTGGCGTTCCAGGCCTTGATGCAGCGGTACGCGCCGCCCGAAGCGCTCGGGCGCGTGTTCGTCCGGTACGAGGTCCTGTTCCAGGTCGCCTGGGTGATCGGCGCGTTCCTGCCCGTGTGGCTGTCGATCAGCTTCCGCACGGGGGTGCTGCTCCTGGCCCTGTTCTATGGCGCGCTCGCCGCGATCTACGTGGTCCGGCGCCGCAACCTCGGAGCCCCGGCGCCCGACTAAGCTCCCCACCGACCGCGAGCCGGGAACAGGGCCAGAGGACAGGGGGAAGGGATGGCGGACTACGTCACGATCGGTCGTGCCGACGAGGTCGCGGAGGGCGACGCCGCCGCGTTCGAGGTGGAAGGCACGCAGGTCGCCGTCGCTCGCGTGAACGGCGCGCTCTACGCCTTCGGCGACATCTGCACGCACCAGGGCTGCACGCTGATGCCCGGCGGCGAGCTCGATGGAACCGAGCTCACGTGCGGCTGTCACGGCAGCATGTTCTCGATCGAGACCGGCGCGGTGCTCGACGGCCCTGCGACCCAGCCGATCGAGGTGTACCCCTCGCGCGAGGTGGACGGCGAGATCCAGATCGAGGTGTAGGTGCCGCCGGAGACCGTCGTGGTCGTCGGGGCCTCGCTCGCCGGCGGGACCGCGGCCGCGACGCTCCGCGATGAAGGGTTCGACGGCCGGATCGTCCTGATCGGCGACGAACCGGATCTTCCCTATCAGCGGCCGCCGCTGTCCAAGACGTACCTGCGTGGCGAAGCGGCGCGCGAGACGTTGCTCGTGCGTCCGGACGACTGGTGGGACACGCAGGGCGTCGAGACGCGGCTCGGGACGCGCGTCACCGCGATCGATCCGACCGCCCGGACGGTGATGCTCACCGCCGGTGAGCCGATCGTGTTCGATCGATGTCTGATCGCGACCGGGGTCCGGAACCGCCCCCTTGGGGTTCCCGGCGCGGATCTCGAGGGCGTCGTCCACCTGCGGACGATCGCCGATTGCGACCGGATCCGCGCAGACGCTGCGCAGGCGGGCCACGTCGTCGTCGTCGGGATGGGGTTCATCGGCGCGGAGGTCGCGGCGTCGCTCCGGTCGACCGGCGTCGACGTCACGGTCGTCGAGATATTCCAGACCGCACTCTTCAAGGTGCTCGGCCCGCGGCTCGGAGGGGTGCTCGAGTCGATCCATCGCGATCACGGCGTGACGATGCGGTTCAACGACGGGGTCGCGCGGTTCGAAGGATCGGGACGCGTCGAGCGCGTGGTGACGCGCGACGGCGACGTGATCGAGTGTGACCTGGTGGTGATCGGCGTGGGCACGCTTCCGGCGACCGACGCGGCCGGCTCGCTCGCGCTCGCGTCCGACGGTGGGGTCGAGGTGAACGGGCGGCTGGAGACATCCGCGCCGGGCGTCTTCGCTGCGGGCGACGTCGCGTCGCACGCGCATCCGGTCCTCGGCAGGGTCCGGGTCGAGCATTTCGACAACGCGATCAAGATGGGCACGCACGCGGCACGGGCGATGCTGGGGTCGCCGGCCGTATTCGACGATCCCCATTGGTTCTGGTCCGACCAGTACGACCACCATCTCCAGATGGGAGGGGTCGCGATCACCGACGACATGGTGGTACGCGGCTCGCTCGAGGACCGGTCGTTCTGTGCTTTCTTCCTGGATCGTGCCGGGGTGCTTCGAGCGAGCGTCGCGCTCGACCGGCCGAAGGAGTGCCGTCGCTCGCTCCCGCTGATCCGCGCTGCGGTGGCGCCGGACCGTGCGGCGCTCGCCGATCCCGAGGTCGACCTCCGAACGCTCCGTCCCTAGGCGGGAGCCCACCCGGGCGTTGGTACCCTGACCGTTCCGACGCGATGAGGAGTTGATACGTCGTGGACAGGCCGGAGATCATCCTGGCCCCGGGGCCGACCCCGATCCCGCCCGAGGTGCTGCTCGCCCAGGGCAGCCCGCTCGTCTACCACCGCGGTCCCGGCTTCGGCGACCTGATGCGCGAGGTCACGAGCCGCCTCCGCGAGCTCTATCGGACCGACACCGCCGAGATCTTCCTCCTGACGTCCTCGGGCACCGGCGGGCTCGAGTCGGCGGTGCAGAACCTGCTGTCGCCCGGCGACGAGGTGTTCGTGCCGCTCGCGGGGTTCTTCTCCCAGCGGTGGCAACGCCTCGCGACCGCGTACGGCCTGACGGTGCATGCGAGCGAGGACCCCTGGGCACGCGTCTGGATCCTGAGACGTTCCGCGAACGCCTGGCGGAGCACCCGAACGTCAAGGCGGTGCTGCTGACGCAGTCCGAGACGTCGACCGGGGTGATCCAGCCGGTGCGGGAGTTGGCGGCGGTCGCCCGAGACGCCGGCGTGCTCGTCGTGGCCGACGTGGTCTCGAGCCTGGGCGCGGTGCCGTTCGCCTTCGACGAGTGGGGGATCGACGTCGCCGTCGGCGGCTCCCAGAAGGCGCTGTCGGCGAGCCCGGGGATCGCGTTCGTCGCGGTGAGTGAGCGCGCTCGGGCGGCCGCCGAGACGGCGACCTTGCCGCGCTTCTACTTCGACTGGGCGGAGTACCGAACCTTCGCGGCACTGCCGAACCCCGAGAACCCGTGGACGCCCGCGATCAGCGTGCTCCAGGGGCTCCGTGCCGCGCTCGAGCTGTACTTCCAGGACGGCGTGGACGCGGCGCTGCACCGGCACGAGACGCTCAGCCGCGCCGTCAAGGACGGGATCCGCGCGATCGGGCTCGACCTGTTCGGCGAGGGCCTCGACGAGAACTGGACCGTGACCGCGATCCGGGCACCCGACGGCATCACCGCCGACGAGATCTGCGACACGATCCGGTCGGACTTCGGCTGTGTCCTCGCGCCCGGGCAGGGGCCGCTCAAGGGCGCTGTCTTCCGGATCGGGCATTTCGGGTACTTCAGCGAGCTCGACATCATCCGCGGGCTGGCGGCGCTGGAGATGACGCTCGAGCGTCTGGGGTATCCGGTCAAGCTCGGCGCAGCCGTAGCCGCGGCCGAGCAGGTGTTCCAGGGAGCGCGCTGAGGGCATGCGGGTCCTCGTCACCGAGACCCTGTCGGAACAGGGCCTGGAGCTGTTGCGCAAGGATTTCCAGGTCGACGTGCGGACCGATCTCGCGAAGGGTGACCTCGCCGCCGAGCTGGCCCCCTACGACGCGCTCGTGATCCGGAGCGCCACCCAGGTGACCGCGGCGGTCCTGCTGGCGGCTCCGAACCTGAAGGTGATCGCGCGCGCCGGGATCGGGTTGGACAACATCGACGTCGAGGAAGCGACGCGGCGCGGGGTCATGGTGGTCAACGCGCCGCAGTCCAACATCATCTCCGCTGCCGAGCAGACGCTCGCGTTGCTGCTGGCCCAGGCGCGGAACATCCCGCAGGCACACGCCGACCTGATCGACGGCCGGTGGGAGCGCTCGAAGTGGGAAGGCGTCGAGCTCGCGGGCAAGACGATCGGCTTGGTGGGCCTCGGCCGGGTCGGCTCGCTCGTCGCCGCTCGGGCAGCAGGCTTCGGGATGCGCGTGATCGCGTTCGACCCGTACGTCAGCGCCGAGCGGGCGAAGGAGATGGGCGTCGAGATCATGCCGACGCTCGAGGCGCTGCTCGTACAGTCCGATTTCGTGTCGATCCACCTGCCGCGCACGCCCGAGACCGAGGGCCTGATCGGGGAGAAGGAGCTCCGGATGATCAAACCCGGGGCCAGGCTCGTGAACACCGCCCGAGGCGGGATCGTCGACGAAGCCGCGCTCAGCAAGGCGCTCGAGGACGGCCATCTCGCCGGCGCCGCGCTCGACGTGTTCGCGGTCGAACCGACGACCGACTCGCCGCTGTTCGCGATGCAGAACACCGTCGTGACTCCGCACCTGGGCGCCTCGACGCGCGAGGCGCAGGACAAGGCGGGGGTGACGGTCGCCGAGATGGTGCGCCTGGCGCTGAAGGGAGAGTTCGTCCCGTACGCAGTGAACGTGTCGGCCGGGGCAGAGGTGGCCGAGGCCGTGCGACCGTTCGTGCCGCTGGCCGAGCACCTGGGCGCGCTCGCCGCCGGGCTGGCCGGCGGCGGCGTCCGCACGGTGGTCGCGTCCTACCTCGGACGGATCGCCGAACACGACACGCGGGTGCTCACCCTGGCGACGCTGAAGGGCATCCTCGCGCGATCGGTGAACGAGCCGGTCACGTTCGTGAACGCGCCGATGCTCGCGCGCGATCGTGGGCTTGCCGTCAGCGAGATGCGATCGACGGTGAGCCAGGACTACGTGTCGCTGATCTCCATCCGCGCCGAGACCGACGAGGGCCCCGTGCTCCTGGAAGGAACGATCGTGGCGAAGGACTCCGTGCGGGTGATCAAGATCGACGACTTCGACGTCGAGGTCGGCCCCGCGAACCGGATGGT
>Ga0105248_10000269_pt1 | contig 61063 bp, 58 predicted proteins | sample KBSS34metaG_FD_81524 | JGI IMG/M metagenome (GOLD analysis project Ga0105248, IMG submission 81524) | Switchgrass rhizosphere microbial communities from Kellogg Biological Station, Michigan, USA - KBS S3-4 metaG | ecosystem: Host-associated > Plants > Roots > Rhizosphere > Soil | place... | reverse complement strand
GTCGTCCGTGCATCGACGAAAACCTGCCCGGTCGCGTGGAACGATGAGTAACTCCACGTGCCCTGGGGAGCAACGCCCCACTGAACGCCGCAATTCCAGCCCTTCGATTCCGTCATGAGGCAGACGCGGACGTCGACCGGCTTGCCGCAACCGTTGACGATGCTTGCCCCCGTATTGCCGGTGAAGCTCGCATTTTGCTTCACTTCGGCCGAGCTTACGCAGCGGTTCGCATCATCGTCCGTCGACGCTTCCCCTTTGCTTTTCAGCCCGTTTCGCTCGTCGAAGTCCTTGCGCAGCTTGGTGGCAGCGACCTGCCGCTCGTACGCGGCCACGTCTGCATCGTGCTGGCGAATCTGCTCCGAATGCTCGGACATCTTTTTCTGATAGTCCGCGAGCTGTTGCTCCGCCTCGAGGCGGTTCGCTTCCTTCTGCCGCTCCATCTCGGCCGTCAGCCGATTGAATTCTTCCACCCTTCGTTCGCGGTCGACAAGCTGGCGCTCATATTCGTCCTGCTTCGCCTTGAATTCGGCCTCGCGCTGGGCCTCGCGCGCCGCCCGCTCCTCGGCTGCGATTTCTGCAGCCGACTTCTTCGGCGGTGCCGGTTCGGTGCTTCCTGTTTCCTCGTTCGACCCGCCGGCATCATTCGCTTCTGCGACCGTCCCGCCCGGGAGCGCCCAATGGACCTGTTGGATCGATCCAGAAAAATCCGGATCGAACTTCAGATAGTCAGCGCGACGCGATTGAGCGGCATCGGCGGTGTTCTCGACTTTGCATTCGCCGGTCGCCTCGGATGACGATCTCAGCAGTTTCTTCGCCCTGAGAGCCGCCACCCACTGCTCGCTCGGCTCGTCAGGAACCTTGGCGGCGACCGTCTCGATAACGATCCCGACATATCGCATGTTCGCTGCCCTGTCATAGGTAGAACAGACTACCCATCTGGGCGCATTGGCCTCGGCCTTCTTCTGCGCCGCCTCCCGCTCGATTTCATCCGGCGTCGGAGTGGTCGACCAATTGTCGGGAAGGAAGGGAGCTTTCGCTAGCGTATAAGTGTCTGCGCTGTCTCCCTGGTCGGTCTCGCCGGGCTCCCACGTGCGCCGGAAATCCGGCGTGATGTTCTCGAAGCGCTCGCAATCATAATTGAGGTCCTTACCGGTCTCCTCGCCGTACTTCTTGGCATAATAGCCGAATCGTTCGCCGGACGGCCGCTCATTCGGCGCCTCGCCGGAGGCCAGAAATGTATTGGAACCGCGTTCCCATGCTTTGCACATGATGTGCGGCGCATTGTAGTCCTGGAATGCCAGGACGTATTGCGCGGAAGCGGGCCCGGCCAAACACCCAGCGTAAAGCACAGCACCCGGCAAAAGCGCGCGGCGTATCATTCGATGATCTCCCCCCAGCCCCGACTAGGCTAGCGGCCGGCGGCGCAAAGGCAACCGGGCGAACTTTACTCTTGAGGCTCCGCTCACTATCCGCCCGCCATGACGGTCCAGCCCACCCAATCCATCCTCGTCGTCGACTTCGGAAGTCAGGTCACCCAGCTGATCGCCCGGCGAGTCCGCGAGGCCGGCGTCTATTGCGAGATCGCCCCGTTCAACGCGAGCGAGGAGGCGTTCGAGCGGCTGCAGCCCAAGGGCGTCATCTTCTCGGGCGGTCCCGCTTCGGTGATGGAGGCGGAGAGCCCGCGCGCGCCGCAGGTCATGTTCGACAGCGGCCTTCCGCTTCTCGGCATCTGCTACGGCCAGCAGACGCTCCACCAGCAGCTGGGCGGCAAGGTGGTGTCGTCCGACCAGCGTGAGTTCGGCCGCGCCTTCATCGACATCGTGGCGCAGAGCGCTCTCTTCGACGGCCTCTGGCAGGTCGGCGAGAAGCATCAGGTGTGGATGAGCCATGGCGACCGCGTCGACACGCTCGCGCCGGGCTTCGAGGTCGTCGCGCGGTCGGAGGGTGCTCCCTTCGCCATTGCGACGAACGAAGCGGAGAAGCGCTACAGCCTCATGTTCCACCCCGAGGTGGTGCACACGCCTGACGGCGGAAAGCTGCTCGCCAATTTTGTCCGGCACGTTTGCGGCTGCACCGGCGACTGGTCGATGGCGAGCTTCAAGGACGCCAAAATCGCGGACATCCGCGCGCAGGTCGGAAACGGTCGCGTGATCTGCGGCCTTTCGGGCGGGGTCGACAGCGCGGTCGCGGCGGTGCTCATCCACGAGGCGATCGGCGACCAGCTTACCTGCGTGTTCGTTGACCACGGCCTGATGCGGCTGGGCGAGGCCGAGCAGGTCGTCTCGCTGTTCCGCAACAGCTACAACATCCCGCTCGTCCACGTCGACGCGAGCGCCGACTTCCTCGGCGGGCTCGACGGCGTCCCAGACCCCGAAAAGAAGCGCAAGTTCATCGGCGCCGAGTTCATCAACGTGTTCGAGGAGGAGGCGAAGAAGATCGGCGGCGCGGACTTCCTCGCGCAGGGCACGCTTTACCCGGACGTCATCGAGAGCGTCAGCTTCACCGGCGGCCCGTCGGTGACGATCAAGAGCCACCACAATGTCGGCGGCCTGCCTGAGCGCATGAACATGAAGCTGGTCGAGCCGCTTCGTGAGCTGTTCAAGGACGAGGTTCGCGAGCTCGGGCGGGAGCTCGGGTTGCCAGAGGCGTTCGTTCAGCGCCATCCCTTCCCCGGCCCGGGCCTAGCCATCCGCATCCCCGGCGAGGTCACGCGCGAAAAGTGCGACATCCTGCGCAAGGCCGACGCGGTTTATCTCGAGGAGATCAGGAACGCGGGCCTGTACGACGCGATCTGGCAGGCATTCGCGGTGCTTCTGCCGGTGCGCACCGTCGGCGTCATGGGCGACTACCGAACCTATGATTATGTTTGCGGCCTTCGCGCGGTGACCAGCGTCGATGGGATGACCGCCGACGTCTATCCCTTCGCGCCCGAGTTCCTGAGCCGTGTCGCGACGCGCATCGTCAACGAAGTGCAAGGCATCAACCGCGTGGTCTACGACTACACATCCAAGCCCCCGGGCACGATCGAGTGGGAGTGAGGATCGCTCTGGCCGCTGCTGCGGTCGCGCTCGTGGGCGCAGCCCCGGCGAAGAAGCTCGACGCCGATACGGCCGCCTGGTGGCGGATCACCTCCCAGCTGTCCAATGACGCGATGGAGGGCAGGGACACTGGGTCGGCGGCCTACATGCGCGCGGCGCGCCTGGTTGCGTCGAGGTTTGCTGCGGCTGGATTGAAACCTGCGGGCGACGGCGGGACCTGGTTCCAGACCGTGCTTATGCGCGAAATCCGGGTGGACCGCGCGAGCGTGCGTGTCGGGGGCCGGCCGCTGTTGTTCCTGCACGACCTCACCATCTCGCCGACCGATGCGACCCCGGCGCGAGTCGATGCCCCGCTCGCTTACGGCGGCTATTGTGGAGCCGCCACCCTCGGCGACGTTCGCGGCGAGGTCGTGATTTGCCACGGCACGCATCGCGAAGGACTGCCGAATGCTGCCGAACGCGAGGCGGCGGTGCGGGCCGGCGGAGGCGTCGGCATGCTGACAATCTCCGACTCGGGCTTTACCATCGAACCGCCGCGTTGGCCCTTCGCCTACGCGCGCACCGTCACCTTCGCGACGCAGGCTCCGGACACCGACCGCTTCCTCAAGATGACGCTCAACGCTGACTCGCTCGGCAAGCTGCTGCCCGCAGCGGGGCCCAACGCCGCAGCGCTCATAGCGGCGGGAAGCGCCGGCAACCCTCTCCCGAGATTCGGCATTCCGCAGCATTTCCGCGCCAATTTTGTGTTCCAGAAGCGCGAGATCAGCTCGCCCAACGTGCTCGCCCTCATGCCGGGTTCCGACCCGAAGCTGGGAGCGCAGGCCATCGTCGTCTCCGCCCATCTCGACGGCTACGGTTATGGCGAGCCGGTCAAAGGCGACCGCATCTACAACGGCACGCTCGACGATGCCGCCTATGTCGCGCTGCTGATCCGGCTGGCGGAGCGCAGGCAAGGACATCCGTTTCGCCGGCCGATCCTGTTCGCGGCCTATACCGGGGAAGAAAAGGGATTGCTCGGATCGCGCTGGTTCGTGGCGCATCCGACCGTGCCGCTGTCGCGCATCGCCGGCGTCATCAACCTCGATCAGTTGCGCCCGATCTTCCCGCTGAAGCTTCTTACAGTGCACGGCCTCGAGGACACGACGCTGGGCGACGACGCGCGGGCCGTCGCGAACAGCTTGGGCATCGACGTGCAGGCCGATCCTGAGCCTGAGCGAAACCTTCTCAAGCGTACCGACCACTGGCCGTTCATGCAGGCGGGCGTTCCCGCAACCAACTTCGTGTTCGGATTCCGGCCGGGCTCACGCAGCGAGCAGATCTACCGCCAGTGGTATCGCACCGGCTACCACAAGCCGCAGGATGACCTGAAGCAGCTGATGGATTGGAAGGCTGCGGCCGGCTTCAACCGCTTCTTCTACAAGCTCGTCGAGCGGGTCGCCGACAAGCCGAGCGCGCCGGCGTGGAAGCCCGGGAGCAGCCTCAAGCCGCACTGACCCATTGCCGCGGGGGCCGCTCAGGCTAGTGTGCGCCGCGGGGGTGCGGGGGCATGGAATTCTTCAATTACACGATGGTGCTGATGTCGGTGATCGTCGGCCTCGCCGTCGCTCATCTGCTGCAGGGCGTCGCCAAGATGATCGAGGCGCCGGAGCGGCACAAGCTCTACTGGGTCCACCTGCTGTGGATCGTCCTTATGTTCCACAACGCCTTGTTCTGGTGGTGGTGGGAGTTCGGCTTATCCCAAGTCCGGCATTGGACGTTCGAGCTCTACCTGTTCGTCCTCTATTTCGCCGTCCTGCTGTACGTCATCTGCGCGATACTCGTCCCGTCCACTCTGGGTAACTACGCCGATTACCGCGCTTACTATTTCGCGCGGCGTCGATGGCTGTTCGGACTGCTCTTCCTTTTCAGCATTCTCGATCTCGTCGACTCAGCGACCAAGGGGTGGGAGCATTTGAAGAGCCTCGGCTGGCCCTACTACGCGTCTGTCGCTGTCCGTTCGGCGCTCATGCTGGTGGCATTCAAGAGCCGCAACGAGAAGGTGCACGGAGCGATCGTCATACTGTTCATCGCGAACATGGCGATGCTCGCCTTCCTGAATTTCCACACCATGCAGTAGCCGCCGGTTAACGGCTAACCTTCTGTTTACTAAGGGATTGACGGCTTTTGGCTTCCGCTGTTCATTGAACCGGATATCCAAACGGGGCGTTGTACCTTCGATGAAGAGACTGATGATCGCGGCGGGCGCCGCTGCATTGTTCGCCGGCTGCTCGAGCTCTCCGCTTCCGAAGATCGCTTCGGGGCCCGCGCCGGTCCAGGCAAACAATGATGTTCCCTATCTCTGGACGCTCGGCAATGCTCCGCAGGCGCACAAGGACTTCGTCGCAACGTTCGGCCGTGTCGGCCTAAAGCCGGGCGAATATCTCTGGGCCAAGGCAATCCCGACCGATGGCGAGACGCGTGTCGTGATCGATCGGCTGACCCAGATGGGATACGTCTATCGCGGCGACGATCTCGTCGGGGTGGCGACCATTTCCACAGCAAGGCAGGGCTACATCACGCCGCTCGGCGAGTGGAAGATCCTCGAGAAGCGGCCGTTCTACCGCTCCAAGAAATATGACAATGCGCCGATGCCGTGGATGGAGCGGATCGACGAATATGGGATTGCGCTTCACGGCGGCGGGACGCCGGGCCATCCCGAGAGCCACGGCTGCATCCATTTGCCGACCAAGTTTGCCGAGAAGCTCTACAGCATGACGAAGATCGGCACCAAGGTCATCATCGAGGGGTAGGGGCCCCTCACCCGACCCTCTCCCGCGAGCGGGAGAGGGGGGATGAAGCAAGGTCTGTTCGTTAGCGCCGGCTGCGGCCGCCGCCTCCCGAATTGGTTCCCATCGTCGCCGTGGCGGTCGGGTCCGATGCAACTTCGGTCGTGCCGGTTCCTTCTTCAATCGCCTGGGTTATGCCGGAGGGATCGTGGGAAATGCCGCTCTGCGTCAATCCCGCCTGCAACGGCTGCGGATTGCCGTATTTCTGGGTGCGCCAGTCGTTGAATTCGCGGTGGAACTGCTGCTCGCGCTCGCGGCAATAATCCTGATAGTCGCGGTCGATCTCGCTCATGTGGCGGTCGCGCCAGCTGCGATAATGATCGTCCGGGTGAGCGCTGTAGCCGCGCGAGCGATCCCAACCCATGTCGCTGCTGGACCAACTGTCGCCGCGCTCGCGACCCTGTTCTCGCCAATTGCCGCGGTCGGATCCGCCGAACATCATCCCGCGGTCGCGGTCGCTGCTTCGCCAGTCGTCCTCACGACCGCGCCAGGCGCGTTCGCGCCAATGGCGATCGCGGCGATCGTCGTCGCGGTCGGTTTCGCCATGTGAGCCATAGCCTTCGCCAATATAACCGTGCGCCATTTCCATCCTCCTCGGTCCACGAATCAGGGGCTTTTTGCCTCGCCAACACAACGAACGGTGCGGGGGTTCGGATGCGCGAATTGCCCTTGGGGCAGAGGCACTGAACGCAGCCTTGGGTGCGTTCAGCGCGAGCGCTCTGGAAGATGAATGGGCAGGTCCAGAGTGGTCAGCAGGCCGGGGCGATTGTCGTCAAGGCGGAGCTCGCCCTCATGGAGGTGGGCAATGGACCGGGCCAGCGCGAGACCGAGGCCGGCCCCCTCGTCGGACCGGCTCGAATCGAGGCGGCCGAAGCGGCGCAGCGCCTCCTGCCGGCGGTCGAGCGGTATGCCCGGTCCGCGATCGCCGACCTCGATTCGAACCCGTTTGTCTCCGCGCTCGACGCGGACATCGATCTCCCCGCCGTCGGAGCCGTAACGGATCGCGTTTTCGAGGAGGTTGCTGAGCGCCTGCGCGAGAAGCTGCCGATGTCCGAACAAGGGCGCCGCCCGGTCCGGCTTCTCGAACTTCAGCGATGCGCCCTGCTCGTCCGCCAGCGGGTCGTACATTTCGGTAAGCTCCGCCGCGAGCTCGCCGGCGTCGAACCAGGCGAACTGGTGACGGCCGGTCAGCGCTTCGGACCGGCTGATTTCGAGGACCGTCGTCAGGATTCGCATCAAGGCGTCGGCATTGCGGACCACGCTTCCGAGCAGCTCCTCCTGCTCCCGAGGATCGTTCGTTTCCGCCGCGGCCTGGGCGGCGGCGCGAAGGCGGCTCACGGGCGAGCGAAGGTCGTGCGCGAGCGAATCCGTCAGCAGCCGAAGCTCCTCCATGAGGCCGCTGATGCGGTCGAGCATGGCGTTGATCTGGGAACCGAGGCGGTCGAAGGAGTCGCCGGCTCCAGAGAGCGGCACCCGCTGCGTGAGGTCGCGTGCGCTGATCCGGTTGGCGACTGCTGCGATGCTGCCGATCCGGCGCGAGACGTAATGGGCTAGGATCACGCCGCACAGCAGGCCGAGCAGGCCGGCGACGAACAGCGAGAGGATGAGCGAACGTTCGAGCGTCGCTCGGAACGCGAGGCCCTCTCCAACCAGGCGGCCGCTCACCAGCCATTCGCCGCGCGGCAGCCGGCTCAGCATGATTTCCGCCTGGTGCGGACTCGGCTGGCCACGCAGTCGGATGACGGCGCTTCGATAGCCTTCCTGAAGCCCCTGGAGCGATGGCGCTTGAGCGAGATTGCCCTTCAGCTCGCGCCCGTCGGGGGAAAGCAGCGCAACCGCGGTCTGCGGATCGGCGTAGGTGAGGGTGTCGTCGATCGCCTCGTTCAGCGCATTCTTGCCGCCCGTCCGATAGACGTCGGTGAGGACTTTCGACTCTTCGGCGACCTGCCGGTGAAGGCTCGCGACCGCTTCGTCGTGCGTGCGAACGTAGATGAAGCCGATCACCGCAAGATTGGAGACTAAAGCGAGCAGGCCCGCGAGGAGCGCGATGCGGAGCGTTGTCGGCACGACGGTGGCTTTTACGGCCTTATGCCTCGAGCATGTAGCCCGCGCCTCTCACCGTGTGCAGCAGCGGCTTTTCGAACCCCTCGTCGAGCTTGCGCCGGAGGCGGCTGACGTGGACGTCGATGACGTTGGTGCCGGGGTCGAAGTGATAGTCCCAGACCTGCTCAAGAAGCATGGTGCGCGTGACGACGCGCCCTTCGTTGCGCGCGAAATATTCGAGCAGGAGATATTCGCGGGGCTTGAGGTCGAGCTTCTTGCCGGCGCGCTTCACGGTGCGCGAAAGCGGATCGATCTCCAGGTCCCCGACGGCAAGGCGATGGTCGGCGGGGTCCACCCGCGATTCGCGCCGACGCAGAAGCGCGTTCACGCGCGCGAGCAGCTCGGCGAAGGAGAAGGGTTTGACGAGATAATCGTCGGAGCCGCACTCGAGGCCCTCGATGCGGTCGCCGACCGACGCCAGCGCGGAAAGAATGAGTACCGGCGTTTCGATATGAGCTGCGCGGATGGCGCGTAGGACCGAGATGCCGTCGAGGACGGGAAGCATCCGGTCGAGAATAATGAGGTCGAAGCTTCCGTCGGTGGCGCGGAAGAGCCCGTCCTGGCCGTTCGCGGCCTGCTCGACGCTATGCCCTTCCTGGCTGAGGCCCTTGGCGAGATAGGACGCTGTTTCGCGATCGTCCTCGATCAGCAGGATCTTGCGTCCCATTCTCGGTCCAGCTCCGTAGCTTCTGTCTATATAGTGGCTCCGCACGGCGGCGGGAGGGAGCCTTCCCGGACGCCGTGCGGACATTGCCTCGATCTCTTACTTCTTGGCCGGGGCAGCCGTCTTGGTCTTCGAAGTGGACTTCGCGGTGACCTTCTTGGGCTTTGCGGTGCTCTTCTTCGCCTTCGATACATGCTTCTTGGACTTCGAGGCCTTGTGCGCCTTCTTGCCCGAGGTCTTCGTGACTGTGGTCTTGGCGGTCGTCGTGTTGCCCTTGGTCGTTACCGTGGTTGTCGCCTTGGTGTCTCCGGACTTCGTCGTCACCGTTTTCGTCGCCGGGGTCGCCGTTTTGGCGGTTGCGATGGCCGGGGTCGCGATGATCGCCAGCGCAGCCACCGAGCTGATGAGTTTCTTCATTAATTCCTCCTCGTTCCGGCAGATAAGCACCGGCGAGCTGCTGTTATTCCCAGCCGAATCTCAGTGCTGTTTCATCGCCATTAAAGCTTGTTCATGGCCCATTTTCGAATGCGCTTTGCCTCAAGTCGAGGCGCGAGCTAGGGTATAGGCGACGCATGATCGCCCAGAAGACCCGCTACGCGCTTCGCTCGCTGCTCTTCCTCGCGGAAGAACAGGCCGGCGCGCCCGTCCAGCTTGCGCGAATTGCGGAGACCCAGAGGGTGCCGCCCAAATATCTCGAGCTCATCATGCTCGACCTCAAGAAGGCCGGCCTTGTCAAAAGCGCGCGCGGGCCCAAGGGCGGTTACAAGCTGTCGCGGCCGGCGAAGGAGATTTCGTTTGGCGAGATCGTCCGCACGATGGAAGGGCCGATCGCGCTCGTTTCCTGCGCGAGCGTCAACTTCTACGCGCCCTGCGGCGACTGTCACGACGAGGCGACCTGCGCCATTCGCCGAGCGTTCGCGGTCCTTCGCGACCAGAGCACGGCGGTGCTGGACTCGATTTCGCTCGCCGAAGGGGCGCAGTGGGAGGAGCGGCTCGGCGCCGACACGTAGGAGCGCCCCGCTAGCTTACCGTTGTAGCCACCGCTAGAAGCGTCGCCATGTCGACCTTCACCATCGACAGCGGAACCAGCCGCGCGACACCGTCGCCTGTCCCGGGCAAGCGCATGACCGCGCCGTCGATCCGCGCCCGCAAGGTCGCGGACGGAGGCGGGTTCAGGACCGAGCAGCCGATCGTCATGCTGACCGCCTACACGATGCGGATGGCGCAGCTGCTCGACCCGCACTGCGACATGCTGCTTGTCGGCGACAGCTTGGGCCAGGTCATTTACGGCCTGCCGTCGACGATCCCGGTTACGCTCGAGATGATGAGCGCGCATGGCGCCGCCGTGGTGCGCGGAAGCTGGCACTCGCTGGTCACCGTCGACATGCCCTTCGGCAGCTATGAGGCATCGCCCGCGCAGGCGTTCGAGTCCGCGTCGCGCATCATGAAGGAAACGGGATGCGCCGCCGTGAAGCTCGAGGGCGGGGAGGCGATGGCGCCCACCATTGAGTTCCTGACACACCGTGGCATCCCCGTGATCGGGCACGTCGGTCTCACCCCGCAGGCGGTGAATGTCCTGGGCGGCTACGGCGCTCGCGGGCGTGAAGAGCGCGAAGCCGAAAAGATCGTTGCGGACGCCAAGGCCGTCGCCGACGCCGGCGCTTTCTGTCTCGTCGTCGAAGGGGTGCTCGAGCCGATCGCGACCGAGGTCGCGCGCAACGTTGCCGTCCCCGTAATCGGCATCGGCGCCTCCGCGGACTGCGATGGCCAGGTGCTGGTGATCGACGACATGCTCGGGATGTTCGAGCGCACCCCGCGCTTCGTGAAGCGCTACGACGATCTCGCGGCCCGCGTCGGAGAAGCCGTTCGCACCTATGCGGAGGAGGTGCGCTCGCGGCAGTTCCCCACGGCGGACCAGACTTATCGGGCTAAACCGTAAGATTTCCTAATCCATTTAAGCAACAATTGCCTCATCTTGTCTTACGTTAGGGCGTGCCCCGTTTCCGAATCCACCTGATCAACTCGGAGTTCGAAAGCTTCGACGAGTCCGACTATCCTTCGCTCGACGCGGCCCGTCAGATGGCGATCAAGACTGCCACCCGCATCGCAGCAGACACGATCGTCGAGGGCATCACGACCACAGCCGTCGCAGTGGAAATCCATGAAGGCGAGGAAATGCTCACCCGCCAGGTCGTGACGATCAGCGTCAGCGACCTGGGCGGCGTGGAGGCGACGGCCGATTAAACGGCCTCTGACCAGATCGTCGCCGTGTCGGCTGGCCGGTTTTCTCAAAATGGCTCGAACAGGCCGCCTATGATTGAAGCGCATCTCATGAAGCTCCGCGCGCGCGATGACATCAGCGCCGAAGAGGAAGAGGCCATCCGCGGTCTCGTGAGCGAGGTCATCGAGGTCAAGCAGGACCGCACGATCGTTCGCCACGGGGAAGAGCTTCAGCATTCGCTGCTTCTTCTTTCGGGCTGGCTGGCCCGCGCCAAGGACCTTCCCACGGGGCAGCGTCAGCTCGCGGAGCTCTGCGTTTCCGGCGACTTTGCCGATCTCCACGGCTTCACGCTCAAGCGTCTCGAGCACGACGTCATTTCGATCACGCGCTGCGAGATCGCCCTCGTCCCGCACGAGCGGCTGACCGAGATGACGGAGCGGTTTCCCCATCTCACCCGCCTCTACTGGCTGATGACGAACATCGATGCGGCCATCCAACGCGAGTGGACGCTTTCGCTGGGACAGCGCTCGGCCATCGCACGCATGGCCCAATTGTTCTGCGAGCTGGACGTCCGGCTCGGAGTGTCCGGACTTTCAGTGAACCACAGCTACGACTTGCCGCTTACCCAGGTCGAGCTCGGCGAATGTCTTGGGCTGACGTCCGTCCACGTTAACCGGACGCTGCAGGAATTGCGGCGCCGGGAGCTGGTCGAGTTTCAGGGCGGCCGGCTCGTGATCCGCGAACTAGAAGCGCTGAAGGCAGTAGCTCAGTTCGACCCCGCTTATCTCTATCTCGACAAGCAGCCCCGCTAGCCCTCTTTGCGTTTGGCTCGACAGCCGCTAGACGAGCCGCCGCCAGCTCTCATTCATCTCGGGTGGGGAAGGGGAGCAAGCGGCAAGAGGATTCCCAGCCCAGACCTGAAGGCACGTCGTTGGCGCAACCCCCGGACATGACTGAAAACTTCGTCCGCGAGGTCGATGAGAATCTGCGGCGCGATCGGGCCCGCGACTTCTTCAAGGAAAACGGGACGTGGCTCGCCTTGGGGCTGATCCTGTTCCTCGCCGCGTGCGGTGGAATCATCTGGTACCAGCAGCACCGCGTGAGGGTCGCCGAGGCGCATGTCGAGCAGATCGCTTCCATCTATAAGGACGTCGGGACCGGCAACATCTCAAAGGTGCCGCAGCAGCTCGACGACCTCTCGAACAGCTCGAGCAAGGGTGTTCGAGCGACTTCGCTCTTCACCCGCGCCGCTTTGGCGCTGCAACAGAACGACCAGAAGCTCGCGATCGCGACCTACAAGAAGATCAACGGGGACAGCAGCCTTCCCGATGCCTATCGGAACGCGGCACTGATCCGGCAGACGGCGCTCGAGTTCGACCATTTGAAGCCGCAGGACGTCATCAGCCGGATGGAGCCGCTCGCCAAGCCCGGCGATCCGTGGTTCGGCTCGGCCGGCGAGATGACGGCGCTCGCCCTCATCAAGCAACACAAGAATAAAGAGGCGGGTGCACTGTTCGCGAGCATCGCCAAGGACAAGACGGTGCCGGACACGATCCGCAACCGCGCCATCCAGATTTCCGGAAGCCTCGGCGCCGATGCGAGCGCCGCCCTCGGACCCCAGGCCCAGTAGGAACAGAATGAGCAAACCGACCTATTTCCGCATCGCGTTGCTGATTGCGGCCGCACTCGCGTCGAGCAGCTGCGGCATCATGAAGAAGAAGGGGCCCAAGACCCCGGTCCTCGGCGAACGCATTCCAGTGCTTACGTCCGAAACCGATGCGGAGGTCGACCCCGCAACGCAGGCGCTGCCGTTCAACCTCCCGGCGCCGGTTGAAAATACGAACTGGGCGGAATCGGGCGGCAGCGCGAGCAATTCGATGGGCCATGTCGCGCTCGGAAAAGCGCTTCAGCCGGCCTTCACCGTCCAGGCAGGCCGCGGCAGCAGCCTCACTGCCCGGCTTGCGGCGCCGCCGATCGTCGCCAATGGCCGCATCTACGTCATCGACACGCTCGGCACAGTGAGGGCGTTCGACGCGCGAACCGGCTCGGCCGTGTGGTCCAGCCAGACCCCTGGCGTGAAGGGCAGCGAAGCGGCGATCTACGGCGGCGGCATCGCATACGACAATGGCCGCGTCTACGCGACCAACGGCCTCGGCTTCGTGTCGGCGCTGAGCGAGCAGAACGGCGGGATTGCATGGCAGGTCCGGCCGGGCGGTCCGCTGCGCGGTGCGCCGACGGTCGCCAACGGCGCCATCTACGTCATCAGCCAGGACAACCAGATCTACTCGCTCAAGGAAGACGACGGGTCGACCAACTGGTCGCAGCCCGCGTCGCTGGAGCTCGCCGGAATCTTCGGCGCAGCTTCGCCGGCGATCGGGCAGGGGACGGTCGTTGCCGGCTTCTCCTCGGGCGAGCTCAACGGTTACCGCTACGAGAATGGCCGCCAGGTCTGGCAGGACCAGCTGCAGCGCACGAGCGTACGCACGAGCGTTTCCTCGCTGTCCGACATCGACGCCGATCCGGTGGTCGACAACGGCCAGGTGTTCGCCATCGGCGCCGGCGGGCGCATGGTCGCGCTCGACCTCGTCTCGGGCCAGCGCATGTGGGAGCTCAGCATCGCGGGCATCGCGACGCCCTGGGTCGCCGGCGACTGGATCTTCGTCGTAACCTCCGACGCCAAGCTGATGTGCATCTACCGCCAGAACGGGCACGTACGCTGGATCGCCCAGCTGCCGCAATTCGAGAAGCCGAAGCCGAAGAAGGGCGACATCGAATATTCGGGTCCCGTGCTTGCCAGCAACCGCCTGATCCTCACCTCGTCGAGCGGGCAGGTGATCGAGGTCGATCCGGCGACGGGCAGCTATATCTCCCAATTCGCTGCCGGCGCCCGCATCGACCTGCCGCCCGTCGTCGCCAACTCCACGCTGTACGTCTACGACGATCAGGCGCGGCTGCACGCGTATCGCTAGGGGTCGCGGCGGCGCTTAGCCGCTGCTAACGCACATACATGCCACTTCCGACCGTCGCGATCGTCGGCCGGCCCAACGTCGGCAAGTCTACGCTGTTCAACCGCCTCGTCGGCAAGCGCCTCGCGCTCGTCGACGACCAGCCGGGGGTGACTCGTGACCGGCGTGAGGGCGATGCCAAGCTGCTCGGGCTCGAGTTCCGCGTGATCGACACGGCGGGCTTCGAGGATGAGGACGCGCACACGCTTCCAGGCCGGATGCGCCAGCAGACCGAAGCCGCGGTGCGCGAGGCCGATGCAGCGCTGTTCCTCATCGACGGGCGCGAGGGCGTTACTCCGCTCGACGAAGAGATCGCGCGCTGGCTCCGCGTGGAAACGACCCCGGTGGTCGTCGTTGCCAACAAGGCGGAAGGCCGCGCTGCCGAAGCGGGAATCCTCGACAGCTACCGGCTTGGCCTCGGCGATCCGATCGCGATCAGCGCCGAGCATGGCGAGGGGGTCGCCGACCTTTTCGAAGCGATCCGTCCGCACGTCGAGCACGAGCATTTCGAAGCGGACGAGGATGAGGAGGGCGATCACCCGCTGAAGCTCGCGATCGTCGGGCGGCCGAACGCGGGCAAGTCGACGCTGGTGAACACGATGATCGGTGAGGAGCGTATGATCACTGGCCCCGAGGCCGGCATCACGCGCGATTCGATCAGCATCGGCTGGGAGTGGGAAGGAAGACCGGTCCAGCTCGTCGACACGGCGGGCCTGAGGAAGCGCGCGAAGGTCGAGGACAAGCTCGAGCGGCTGTCCGCCGCGGACACCAAGCGCGCGCTGGACTATGCCGAGGTCGTCGTCCTCCTGCTCGACGCGACCCGCGGCCTCGAATCGCAGGACCTCCGCATCGCCAGCCAGGTCATTGAGGAAGGCCGGGCGCTCATCATCGCGGTGAACAAATGGGACATCGCGGAGAATGCGTCGTCGCTGTTCAACGGCATCAAGGCCGCGCTCGACGAAGGCCTGTCGCAGCTTCGCGACGTGCCGGTGCTCACGGTCTCCGCGAAGACGGGCAAGGGCATCGACACCATCCTGAAGGTCGCCTTCGACCTGCGCGATTCGTGGAGCAAGCGCGTGTCCACCGGCGAGCTTAATCGCTGGTTCGAGACAGCGATCGACGCCAATCCGCCGCCGGCGCCGAAGGGCAAGCGGATCAAGCTCCGCTACATCACGCAGGTGAAATCGCGGCCGCCGAGCTTCGTCGTGTTCGGCAACCGCCTCGAGGAGCTGCCGGACAGCTATCGCCGCTACCTTCTCAACGCGATGCGGCGCGACCTCGATCTGGGCCCCGTGCCGCTCAGGCTGGAGTTCCGCGGACGGTCGAACCCGTTCGACAAGGGCCGCCGCTAAGGAGAAATTTACCCCTTTCACTCTATTCGGTCGGGGTGGAACCAAGCCGGTGCGAACCGGCGCTTGAGGAGCGTAGGGTGAGCGACGAAGCTCGGGACATCGTCGACTGGGTGCATTTCGAGAAGAGCCGGTCCGAACTCGGGCCGGGCTTCATCCGCATTCTCAGCTATTTCAAGGAAGACGGCGTCAAGTCGATCGCACAGATCGAGCAGGCGATGCGCGACCAGAACACGGCGGCGCTGGTTCTTCCGGCGCATACGCTCAAGGGCGAATCCCGCCAGCTCGGCGCGGAGCCGCTGGCGAAGATCGCCGAGCTCATCGAATCGACCGCGCGCTTCTCGCTGGAGAGCCGCCGGTTTCCTGACGAACTCGTGCCGGAAGTCGTGGAGCTGCGGCGCCTGTTCGACCAGACGATCGACCTGTTCGACAAGGCCACCAACCCGCTGATGACCCGCGCCGGCCCGGGCGGCTTCGGCCGCAAGGCGAACAACCAGAGCTTCGGCCGGATCTGACGGCAAGGTCGTCACCCTGAACTTGATTCAGGGTCCATTGCGGAGAAATTCGCGACCTTCTTCTAAATGGATGCTGAAACAAGTTCAGCATGACGGTTGAGGGTTATTCGCCCTCCGTCGCTTCGCTCTGAAGCTGAACGTAATTCTGAATACCCATCCGCGCGATCATCTCGAACTGGGTTTCGAGCATGTCGACATGATGCTCTTCCGTCGCGAGCACATCCGTGAAGAGGTCGCGGCTGACATAGTCGTGGACGCTCTCGCAATAAGCGGCGCCGTCCTTGTACATCTGCACCGCTTCATATTCCGCCTCGAGGTCCGCTTTCAGGACCTCCTCGACATTCTCGCCAATGCGGAGCCGGCCAAGCGCCTGGAAGTTGGGCAGGCCGTCGAGGAACAAGATCCGCTCCGCGAACCGGTCCGCATGTTTCATCTCGTCGATGGATTCGCCGCGCTCGAACTGGGCGAGCTTCTTCAGGCCCCAATTGTCGAGCAGCCGGTAATGCAGCCAGTACTGGTTGACCGCGGTCAGCTCCGCCTTGAGCGCTTCGTTGAGCAACTCGACTACCTTGGGATCGCCCTTCATGCCGTCCTCCCGCGTCGCGGGAGCGGCGATGCTCCGGCAGTTTCAAAGCGTCAAGTCAGGCGACGGCGTAAAGGTGCGGACGCTTCGCGGCGCGCTCCTCGTCGATGATCTCCTGCGCATAGTCGAGGCAGCAGCCGCATTGCGGGTCGCAGCCCATGGTGGCGTAGGCGGCCTCAGGGGTGCGCGAGCCCTTGCGTGCAGCCTCGCGGATTTCAGCTTCGCGGATGACGTTGCAGGAACAGACGATCATGCGAAGGATATAGCGATAATGCGACTTATTCGCAACTAGGTCGCAGTGCGGCTTTCCTTACGGCGCATGAGCTTGAGCCCTGACCAAGTCTCATCGGCGGCGCATACCTTCACGTCGACCAGGTCCGTGTTCGGCAGGATGACCTCGCGAATGCCGTCCTCCGTGATGTCGGTCGGTACCTTCGACGCCTTTTTCGGCCAGCTCACCCAGATGAAACCGGACGGTGCGAGGACGGGACGAAGCTCTTCCAGTTTCGTCTTCATGTCGGCGCGCGAAGTGACGAATAGGTGCGCGGCGTCGATCGGCGCTTCGGGCTTTGCCAGCAGTTGAAGAGTTAGAACTTGTTCGCCGATCTCATCGCGAACGCTGTCCGGCATCCCGTCCCACCAGACGCGCATGCCATCCTTCAGCGACAGGTTCTTCGCGAGCGGCGTTCCGGAATAGCCGGCGGTCACGCAAGTTGCGGCCGAAGATAGCGCGCTGCCACGTAGGCCATCGGAACTCCGACGAGCACGACGTGCGCGAATCCCTGCGTCAGGACCGCCATCGCTTTCGGCGGGAGCGGCGTTCCGAACCGAAGGGGCACGACCAGCCAGTTCATGATGAAATAGGTAATCACCCCATAGGCAATGCCGGTGCGCAGGGGCGTCTCGAGCCGCTCCGGCTTCCAACGGACGAGGAGCATGAGCCCAGTTGCCATGATCGCCATCAGCGTGAAGTGCACGGCCAGCCCCAGGATCGCGCCGGCCGTTCCCATCTCGATCGCAGAGGGAAAGGGACCCGAGGCCACGAAGCGCAGCATGTTCGGAATCTCGCGGCCGAAAGCGATTGTGAGGATCATCGCCCACAGGATGTCGAGCGTGCCCGAAACGGCAGTCGCGATCGCAATCGGTCGAAGCATGATCCCCCCTGTGTTGGCGCTAGAACTCCGGCGTCAGCTCGCTTCCCATAAGCTTGGGGAAGAAGCCCTCGTGCGCGGTGCGTAGGTCGGCGAGGGCAATGCTCCAACCCTTGTCAAAATGAACATGCTCGGTGCCGGTGGACGTGCCCTGCAAAATCGCGATGCCGGCCTCTTCCGCTTCGCGGCGGATCGTGGCGCCGTTTTCGTTTGTGCAGGTCACGATGTAGCGGCCCTGATCCTCGCCGAACGATTCGGTCGGGGCAATGAAAGGCACAGTGAATCCAGTGTTTCCGGCCAGCGCCATCTCTACGAGCGCAACCAGCAGCCCGCCGTCGCTGATGTCGTGGACAGCAATGGCGAGTTTGCGCGCAATGAGCGATCGAACGAATTCACCGTGGCGTCGCTCCCGTTCAAGATCGACCGGTGGAGGATCGCCCGAGGCCAAGCCATGAACCTCCCGCGCGTAGAGCGATTGGCCGAGATGCGAGCCTTGCCCGCCGATGATGAGGAATTGCTGCTCACCTTGGCCGAAGGCGATCGTTGCCGACTTCTCCCAATCGTCGAGTAACCCGACACCACCGATCGCCGGCGTCGGCAGGATGGCGGTCCCGCCGCCCGTCGCCTTGCTCTCGTTGTAGAGGCTGACGTTTCCGCTCACGATCGGGAAATCGAGCGCCCGGCAGGCATCGCCCATGCCACGCAGGCACTCGACGAACTGCGCCATGATTTCGGGCCGCTGCGGGTTACCGAAGTTGAGGCAATTGGTGACCGCCAGCGGCTTCGCGCCGACCGCGCAGAGGTTGCGATAGGCCTCGGCAATCGCCTGCTTCCCGCCCTCATAGGGATCGGCGAAGCAATAGCGCGGCGTGACGTCGGTCGTCATCGCGAGCGCCTTCTTCGATCCGTGCACGCGCACGACAGCCGCGTCCCCGCCGGGACGCTGGACCGTGTCGCCGCCCACCTGCTGATCATATTGCTGGTAGATCCAGCGCCGGCTGGCGATGTTGGGCGAGCCGATCAGCTTCAGTAGGTCCGCGGCGATGTCTGCGCTCTCAAGCACGTCCTCGAGCGGCTTCACCTTGGCCCATGCCTTATATTCGTCGAGGCCCATGTGCGGTCGCTCGTAACAAGGAGCCTCGTCGGCGAGCGGGCCGAGCGGGATGTCGCAGACGACTTCGCCGTCGAACTCGAGGACCATGTGGCCCGTGTCGGTCACCTCGCCGATGACAGCGAAGTCGAGCTCCCACTTCTTGAAGATCGCCTCGGCCTCGGGCTCGCGGCCGGGCTTCAGCACCATGAGCATGCGCTCCTGGCTCTCGGAGAGCATCATCTCGTAGGGTGTCATGCCGGTCTCGCGGCATGGCACCTTGTTCATGTCGAGCCGAATTCCGGCGCCCCCCTTCGACGCCATCTCGACCGATGAGCTCGTCAGACCCGCCGCCCCCATGTCCTGGATCGCGACGATCGCGTCGGTTGCCATCAGCTCGAGGCAGGCCTCGATCAGCAGCTTCTCGGTGAAGGGATCGCCGACCTGGACGGTGGGCCGCTTCTCCTCGCTGTCCTCGCCGAAGTCGGCGCTCGCCATGGTTGCGCCGTGGATTCCGTCGCGGCCGGTCTTGGAGCCGACATAGACGATCGGGTTCCCGATGCCGGTCGCTGCCGAGTAGAAGATCTTGTCGGTCTTCGCGACGCCGACTGTCATCGCGTTGACGAGGATGTTGCCGTCATAGGCCGGGTCGAAATTGACCTCGCCGCCGACGGTCGGGACGCCCACGCAATTGCCATAGCCGCCGATGCCCGCAACGACGCCCGCAATCAGGTGCCGCATCTTGGGATGATCCGGTCGCCCGAAGCGGAGCGCGTTTAGGTTTGCGACCGGGCGCGCACCCATGGTGAACACGTCGCGAAGGATCCCGCCGACGCCCGTCGCCGCGCCCTGGTAAGGCTCGATGTAGGACGGGTGGTTGTGGCTCTCCATCTTGAAGATGGCCGCGTCGCCGTCGCCGATGTCGATGATCCCGGCATTCTCGCCCGGTCCGCAGATCACCCACGGCGCCTCGGTCGGCAGCTTCTTCAGGTGCACGCGCGAGCTCTTGTACGAGCAATGCTCCGACCACATGACGGAAAAGATGCCGAGCTCGACCAGGTTCGGCTCGCGCCCGAGCGCCTTCAGGATGCGGTCGTATTCCTCCGTGGAGAGACCATGCTCGGCGACCATCTCCGGGGTGATGCGGGAAGCTTCGAGGACATGCATGCGCCGCCCCTTAGCCGCGCGCGTTCGTGGCCGCTAGGTCGCGGGCGGGGCGTTTGGAGCGACTCCGGGCGCTGTTGTATCTGGACCGGCTCCGGGGGCTCCGAAGGAGCGTCGCCATGGTGAAGCCAATTCCCGACGGATATCACAGCGTCACGCCCTATCTGTCGGTCAGGAACGCCGGTGAGGCATTGGACTGGTACAAGGATGCGCTCGGCGCGACCGAGGTGATGCGCTTCGAGCATGGCGGCAAGGTCGGTCATGCCGAAATCAAGATCGGCGATTCCGTCATCATGCTTTCCGACGAGTGGCCCGAGGGCGGGCATTTGTCGCCGCAGTCGCTCGGCGGGACGGGGGTCAGCCTGCACGTGTACGTCGACGATGTGGACCAGGCCTTCGCGCGCGCCATCGATGCCGGCGGCCAGCGGGAACGGGCAGTCCAGGACCAATTCTACGGCGACCGCAGCGGCACTTTTCTCGATCCATTCGGGCATCGGTGGAACCTGGCGACCCATGTCGAGGACGTGTCCGAGGACGACATGCGCCTGCGCATGGAGCAGTTCACCAAGTCGCAGCAGCCGTCGGAGCCTCAGCCGGCCTGAGTCGATACTTCTTCAGGCGTCGTGCCGGTGGAACTTCTCGCCGGAGAAGATGAAGGTCTGCGGCCGGTCGTCGACGAAATTCGCAAACGAGCCCCGCTCGGGAGTCCAACTCTCGGCGCCGATGCGCCAGAGGTTCTCGCCCATGCGCTCCATCGGCATTTCGGTGCCGACCCACAGCCGTCCGCCGCGCTCGACGACTTCGTAAAGGCCATACCAGGGATTGTCGTTGACGTAGCGCCCGGCGAGCTTCGCCAGCGCGGGATTGGAGGCGGGCAGACGGCCCGCAGTTCCTGCACGGATGTAGGCTGCGGGCCCCCAACTTGCGCCGGTGATGGCCGCAGCCTTGCGTTGGAACATCAGGCTGAAGGCACGAAACGACGGATGGGTGGTGCGAAAGATCTCACCGCCCCACGGCTGGAGCGGTGCCGACTGGCCGTTCGCCACGATCGTCAGCGGGTTGCCGGAGCGAACCTCGAACGCGCCGCGCGGGCCTGAATAGCTGCCGACGTAGGAAGCTGCGTTCGCCAGGGGGATCTGGAGCGGTGCCGGCTTCGGCAGCGGCCGTCCGGCGGCCGCGTTGGTGAGCGCGTCGACCGCGAACTGCGTGAGCGTGCGGGGCCGGTAGGCGACGAAGGCGCTGATATTCGAGCTTGCGAAGGCGCCCGCGCCGCTGACGACGTCGAGGTGAAAGGACGACGAGAAGCTGACCACGCCGCCGGTATGGTGGAGGTAGGCCCGGCCGCCGCTGGCGACGTGCATCAGGCCGTTGCCGTAGCCCATCGCCCGCTCGTCGCTCGTGACGGCATGCGTCGTGAACTCCCGTGCCGCCTCGGGAGGAAGACCAAGGCCCCCGCGTCCCTGCGCCGCGTCCGCGAGCGACCGAAGGAGTCGATTCATGTCGTCGCCGGTCGACGCGACATTCGCCGCGCCGGTCGTCACGTCGACCCACGCCGCGGGAGCGAGTGGCACGCCCACGGCGAACGGCAGCTGGTCGGCGGCTTCGTACCCTTGCGCATAGCGGGTACGGTCCGAAGCCAGGATGGCCCCGAGCGAGCGCCGCATGCCCAGCGGCGTCAGGATCCGGTCCGCGACCACACGCGCCAGCGGCTTGCCGCTGACGTGCTCGATGAGCATGCCGAGAATGTCGTATCCGGTGTTGGAATAATGCCAGTGCGCGGCGGGCGCGTAGGCGGTCCACAGCCCGCCTTGGGGGAACGTGGGAGCATCCGCGGGGAGTCCGGCCGAATGGTCGAGCAGATGCTGCACCTGGATCGTATTGCCGGCGGGAAGAGGGATGCCCGGCAGCAGATCGCTGATTCGATCGGTCAGTCGAACACGGCCTTCCGACGCGAGCTGGTGAAGCACCGCGGCGTTCATAAGCTTGCTGATCGAACCGACCTGGACCAGCGTCTCGGGAGTGATCGGCGCCCGCGTATCAAGGTTGGCGTAGCCGAAGTTCAGCACGGTGCTGAAACCGTCCGCCGTCGTCAGCGACAGGGTGATTCCGGGAAGTCCGAACTGGCGGAGGTGCGCTTGGGCGTAATCGCCAATCGCCGCAATCGCAGCGGCGTATTTCGAATCCTGCGCGAAAGCGGGCGTGGCAACTTGGCTGGCGAATGCGAAGCCGAGCGCACCGCCAGTGAATCCGCGTCTGCTGATCAACATGGGATTGGCCCCTCCGCGACTTCCGCTCATCGGTGCCGCGGAGGGGATTTGTCTGGTTTTAGGCGTTGCAGGTCTGGGCCGGATGACCCGGAATGGTGATCTTCGCCGACGTGCCGGTCGCCGAACCCTCGACCGAGACGGCGCCGTCAGCCGACGTCATCGGCTGGCCGGCTGCGACGCTGGTCACCTGGACAGGTGAGCCATCCTTGCCCGCCTTCACGTTCGCCGACTTGTTGTCGGACATATAGTCGACCGTCACCACGCTATTGTCCGCACAGCGGTAGAGCTTGGTCGCCATGATCGAAGGCGGAAGCTGCACGGGCGCCTTCGCCGCCGTGGTGGCGGTGTTGTCGGTCTCGCCAGGAGTTTCCTTGTTGCAGCCGGCTAGCGCAGCGGCCGCAGCAAGCATGAGGACTAGTGGGGTGCGAGTCATAACAACTGCCTTTGCGACAACAGCGTTAACCGTCAAGGGCGCGTCCTTGCATATCGTCGAAGTGGGACATAGCTTCGTCGATTGACGATGCCCCATCACGCAGGCACCAGCGCGCAACGGATTCGTATCGGGCTCACCGGCCTGGCGTTCGCGTTTCTTCTCGTGCTGCTCGGATCGATCGTCATCCGCTCGAGCCACGACGACACGTTGAACGCGGCGCAGCAGGCCGCGGTCAATGAGCCGAGCGAGCCGCTCGCCGAGATCGGGGTGGCGCCGGGCGCGTCGGAAGTCGCGAACAACAGCACGACCAAGAAGAAATGATTCGCGCGCGATGGCGTGCCCTGCTCGCAATTTTAGTTGCCGCGGTTGCGCTCGGTTTCATGATCGCGCGCCGCGGACCCGAGCCGCTGCCGCCGAGACCGGCGAGCGAGCGACCGACCTTGCTGCTACTCACGAGCCTGCCCTTGATGTTCGGCGAAGGGTTCTCGCTGCAACAAACGGGTTCGTCCGCAGTGAAGGCGCTCGAGACCCGATATCGCGTCGTCCCGATCAGCGTCGCCGACCCGGCTGATCTCGGTAAGGGCAGGCTGCTGCTGATGGCGCATCCGCCAGCGCAGCCGGCGGAGGACCTAGTAGCGCTGGATCAATGGGTACGCGGCGGCGGTCGCGTGCTGCTTCTTGCCGACCCGATGCTCGAATGGCCGAGCGAACGCCCGGTCGGCGATCCGTTGCGGCCGCCGCCGATATTCATGGACACGGGCCTGCTCGCCTATTGGGGGCTGAGGCTCGACGCGCCGGAGGAGCGCGGTGCGGTTCGAAAGGAACTTGGCGGCTTCGACGTGATCACCGCCTCGCCGGGCCGCTTGTTCGGCAAGTGCGAAATCAGCGAAGACCGGATGGTCGCGCGCTGCACGCTCGGGAAGGGCCGGGCAACGATAGTCGCCGACGCCGACATCCTCGACATGCCGCACCTTGGCGCCGGCGCCGGGCATAATTTCGACGCGGTTCTCGCGGAGCTCGCTCGACTGGAGACGTGACCGTCCCAACCGAGGGCTCCGCGATACGTCGGCTTATTGCGCGGTCGAAGCCGTGGTCGCCAATGCGGGGACGTTCTCCGCGCCGTTGATGTCCCACCGGTCCATCGTGATGGCCGAGCAGGCATAGGTCGCCCCATTCATGACTTTTCCGGCCTTCATCGCAGCGGCGAGCTGCGGCTGTTTCGTCGCCAGCACCCGGCGGGCATCCTCGATCCGGCTTGCGTAGCCGACACCGAATTGCTTCTTCCCGTCGGCTCCCCGCGCGCCCCATACGGGGATGAAGTCGCCGATGTAGGCGACGTCGCCGGCTCCAACGTGGAATGTCGGTGCGCCAAAGCAGTTGCTGCTCATGGCCACCCGCGCGAAGGAGGTCGATGTGATTACGTAGTCGCCGGGGGTGAGCTTCAGTAGCTGCACTTCCAGGCCTGCCTTGCGGTCGCCGCTCGGCACTTCGACGTAGTAAGTCGTCTTGTCACCCTTCTTCTTCCAGTCACGAGGCTGGTAGATCAGGTCCTGCGCCTGGGCATCGTAGCGGTTGACGTCCATCTGGACGAACCGGCCGGCGTTCAGCTCGCCCGGACGGCGGTAAGCGAGCACGACAGCCGCTTCGTCCGGCGCAAGGGTCACCGGCACCCAAGCGTCGATCTTCTTTCCGATGAAAAGGGATTCCGGCCCCGAAATGCCGCTGTCAACATTGCCGAGCGTTTCGACCGGCAACGAGAAGTTGGTGCGCTCGGTGATCTCGCCGTCGATATGGTCGGCGCCGACGATCTGGTTGAAGTAGTCATTGCGATCGGCTTCGCTCATCGCAGACACCCGCTGCGCCGCGTCGGGCGGCAGCTCGACCATGCGCCATCCCCTGATGAGCAGGCAGGTCTTGCGGTTCTGACGGCGAAGCTCGCCTTCGACCATCGCACCGACGAGAAGGCCGCCGATCAGACCGCCGGCACCGGCGGCAATCGGCGACACGGCCCCGTTGTAGACGACCGGAACCGTTCCGGCGGGCGTGCGCGAGCCGCGGGCGATCAGGCGGCATTCCTGCCAGTCGCTGTCATATTGAGCGCGTGTCGCGCCCGGCTTGTTGTAGAAGCGGTTGTCGCGAAGGTCGCGCTGGGCGTCTTTGGCAATTTCTTCCGGCGAATCCTTCGGATCGACCGGATGCTGCGGCACCGGCTTGGTGGTGCCGCCGCCGACGGGCACGAACATGACACTGGACTGCTGCGCGGTGGCAGGTTGAGCGAACGTGACCGTCGCCAGGACGCTGGCGAGCGTTAGAGCAACACGCATTCTAGGAAATCCCCCTTGGACTAAAACGACTTACCCCGCGGGCAGGCTAGCCGGCAGCACCGACGTGTCAACGCTGCCTACTCGCCCGACTTCCAAAGCGCCGCAGAAGCTGCGATTCGGTAAACAACAGATTTATCCACAGGCTCGAGGTGTAGAACGAAGGTCGAACACCCAATTTGAAGAGGAGCGAAAATCCGCAGAAATCCGCCCTTGCCCATCAAAACCCATATAATCCCACGAAAACCCATTGTGTCCCGTAAGCCTTTGAGTTACCTACAGGGGCTGTAGCGCGGGGGGCTGACCCGTTGTTTCGAGACTGACCGCGGAGGGCGCGACGGCGTGCTTCAGCGACCGGACCCGCTTGCGCTGCGAATGGGGAGTGGTTTGGTCGTGGCGCTAGAGCATCTGTTTCAGGGCAGCGCACTGAACGCGGTCGACGGGAAGGGCCGCGTATCCATCCCCGCATTCCTTCGCTCCGTGATCGAACGCCGCGGCGATGCGCGCACGATCGTCCTCGCCAAGCACGAAGCTTTCCCCTGCCTTAGCGCCTACGACCCCGGATATGCGGCGCTGAAGCATGCGAAGCTCGAGCGGCTGCTCGAGAAGGAAGAAACGAATCCCGACGCGCAGCTGGATTACCAGCAGCGCAACCTCATGGCCTTTGCTGCCACCGAGGAGGTGCCTTACGACAGTTCCGGCCGCATACTCATGCCCCCGATGATGCGGCGGAAGGGCGAGATCGGTGATCTCGCCCTATTTCTTGGCACTGGCGAGACGTTCCAGATCTGGAGCCCGCAGCGCCTTCTCGACGATCCCCGGATCCCCGAGGACCTCAAGGACATTGCACGCTTCCGCCTCGAGGAACGAGGCGCGTCATGACCAGCACCGGTGCAAAACAGGCCCCACACGTGCCGGTGCTGGTCAGTGAAGTGATCGACGCACTTGCCATCGGCCACGGCGACACGGTCGTGGACGGAACCTTTGGAGCGGGCGGGTACACACGCGCCATGCTCGCGGCGGGGGCGGGACGAGTGATTGGTTTCGATCGCGACCCCGAGGCGATCGAAGCCGGCAGGTCACTCGTCCCGGACCCCCGACTGACTCTCGTTGAGGAGCGTTTCAGCCGGATGGACCGGGCGCTTGCCGATCGCGGCATTGCCCAGGTGAATGCCATCGCGCTGGATATCGGCGTCTCTTCGATGCAGCTGGACCGCGCCGAGCGCGGTTTCTCGTTCCAGTACGACGGTCCGCTCGACATGCGCATGTCGAAGTCGGGGCTGACCGCCGCAGAGTTCCTGAATTCGGCCGAGGAGGCCGACATTGCCCGGGTTCTGCGCGACTATGGGGAGGAGCCGCGCGCCCGGGCAATTGCCCGTGCCATCGTTGCCGCACGTCCTGTCGAGCGTACTGCGGAGCTCGCCGCCATCGTTCGCCGCGCGGCAGGTTTCCGCCCCGGCCAGAAGAGCGACCCGGCGACGCGCACATTCCAGGCGATCCGCATCCACCTCAATGCCGAGCTCGAGGAGCTCGAAGAGGGGCTGGAAGCGGCCGAGCGCGCCCTCGCGCCCGGCGGCCGGCTCGCCGTCGTCACCTTTCACAGCCTCGAGGACCGGATCGTGAAGCGCTTCTTCCGCGAGCGTAGCGGAGGATCGCCGGCCGGCTCGCGCCACCGTCCCCAGCTTGTCGACCAGAACGCTCCCACGTTCGAGAAGGTCGCCAAGCCGGTTGCCCCGACGGAGCGCGAGTTGGCGGCGAACCCGCGTGCCCGCTCGGCGCGCCTGCGCAGCGCCATCCGCACCTCCGCCCCAGCACGCAAGGAAACGCTTCAATGAGCGCTCGAAGCTTCGGCTCCCTGTTCATGGTCGCCAGCTGCGCCGGGGCGGCGCTCGGCTGCTACCTCGTTTCGCTTCGTGTTGCCTCCGAGCGCGCGTCGCTCGAGGACGTCGAGACCAAGATCGTCCTCGCGCAGCGCGACATGCGCGTGATCCAGACCGAGATTGGCACGCGGGGCCGGCTCTCGCAGCTCGAGCGCTGGAATGCCGGCGCCTTCTCGCTGTCGGCGCCCGCCGCCAACCAGTTCCTCGAAGGAAGCTTCCAGCTCGCACAGCTCGTGCAGCCGCAGAAGCCGACCGATTTCAGCGGCCAGGTTGTACTCGCCTCTGCCCCGGCGCCTTCCAAGCCGACGCCGCTTGGGGAGCCGGCTGCCGACACTGCTGAACCCAATGCTGCGCCTGTTGCTACGATCCCGGGCGGGTTGCTGCATCAGGCGAGCCTGAAGACCGAGACGCGCGAGGTCCCGGCAAGAACGGTCTCCAATTTGCCCCAGGCGACCGCAATGAAGTCCGCAGACAAGCCGGTTACGGCGGCGAAGCCGGCTCAACATTCGTCAGCGGATAAACCGGGCCTCGCGGCCGCCCATCCTCTTCCCGTCAAGGCGCCGTCGGCAAAGCCTGAGCCCGCCAAGGCGGCGAAAAAGAAAATGGTGGATAAGCCGGCACTTGGCGCTGCCAAGCCGATGACAAAGCACGCCGAGCTTGCGAAAAATGACCCGCTTGCGCCGGTTCCGGCCAAGCATCTCGGCAAACCCAAGGACGCACCTCCCGCCCGATGAACGCTCCGCAGCCCGCTCTCGTCGCGCCACGGCCCGAGCGGCTCCGACTCGTCGGTCAGCGGCGGCAGATGCTCGCCGTCATGCACCAGCGCCTGATGTTCGGCATGCTCGTCTATGCTGGCCTGGTTGCGCTGATCGCGCTTCGAATCCTCTATCTTGCCGCCTTCGGCGACCATGCGGGCCGCAAGGAAGGGCTGACTGCCTTCGTCCCTGACCGCGGCGACGTCTTCGACCGCGACGGCCAGCCGCTCGCCACCACGATCGACGCCTGGACCATCTCTATCCACCCGACGAAGGTCATCGGCGACAAGCTCGCGCTTGCCCAGAAGCTTGCACAGATCATGCCGGAGCGCACTGCCGAGCAATATTTCGCCATGCTCCGCTCGGGCAGGCCATTCTTCTTCCTGCGGCGCCGCGCTGCGCCGGACGTGGTCGCCGCTGTGAACGCGCTCGGCGAGCCGGGCCTCGCGCTCGAGCGGGAGCCGGACCGGCTCTATCCGCAGACCAGCCTCGGGGCGCACGTCATCGGTTTCACGGACATTGACGGAAAGGGCGCCGCCGGCGTCGAACGCGCGTTCCAGACCTATCTCGCCGACCCGCGCACCCGCGGGAAGCCTCTCGTCCTCTCCATCTCCAGCCGCGTCCAGCAGGCGCTCGAAGCCGAGCTTGGCGACGCGATGCAGCATTTCTCCGCGATCGGCGCCGCCGGCGTCGTTATGGACGTCCACACCGGCGAAGTGCTGGCGATGACGTCGATGCCGACGTTCAATCCGAACGCGCCGGGGCAGGGCGATCCCGCCTCACACTTCAACCGCGCGACGCTCGGCGTGTTCGAGCTTGGCTCGACCTTCAAGCCCTTCACCCTCGCCATGTCGATGGACTCGGGCGTCGTTTCCGGGCCGGGCCAGATGTACAACTGCCCGGACGTGCTTCCCGCCTACGGGCACCTCGTCCACGACACCCATCCGTTCGGCCGCCAGTGCTCGGTCGCCGAGATCATGATGGAAAGCTCGAACATCGGCATGGCGCAGATGGCCGACAAGCTCGGCAAGGCGCGCCAGGAAGCTTGGCTGAGGAAAATGGGCTTCCTCGACCGCGTCGAGACCGAGCTCAAGGAGCGCGGTCGCCCGCTCACTCCGGGATCGCGCTGGGGACCGTTCGAGACGATGACGATCGGCTTCGGCCAGGGCATCGCCGTTGCTCCGCTGCAGCTGGCAATGGGCTATGCGACCCTGTTCGACGACGGCATCTACCATCCGCCGACAATCCTGAAGGTGAGCCCCGACCATCCGCTCACCCAGGGGCGCCGCGTCTTCTCGTCGGACACCAGCTATCGCATGCGCTCGCTGCTCCGGCTCGTCGTCATGAAGGGCACCGGCAAGAAGGCCGATGCGCCGGGTTATCGCGTCGGCGGCAAGACCGGCACCGCGCAGAAGCTGATCAACGGCCACTATAGCCAGACGATCAACATCACGAGCTTCGCCGGTGTGTTCCCGATGGACGACCCGCGCTATGTGATCGTCGTGATGCTGGACGAGCCGCACGCGACGAAGGAAACCTACGGCTTCACGACCGCCGGCTGGAACGTGGCGCCGGTCGTGAGCCGCACCGTCAGCCGGATCGCGCCGATGCTCGGCGTCGCTCCCGACATGCGTCGCGAACCGAACATGTCGGAAGTGCTGCCGTTCGTCCAGGAAGCTCACAAGAAGCAAGAATCAAGCAAGGACTGAACGGGTTGAAGCTGCGGGATATCGCCGAGGTCGATAGTGATTCCGAAGTGACCGGCTTTGCCATCGACCACCGCAAGGTGGCGGCAGGGAGCATCTTCGGCGCTTTCCAGGGCGCGGCTTTCAACGGTGAGGATTTCATCGGGCAGGCGATCGAGCGCGGCGCTGTCGCGGTCGTCGCAAGGCCGGAAGCGTCGGTGAGCGAGGTGCCGCATCTCGCCGATGCGGAGCCGCGCCGGCTGTTTGCGGAGCTCGCCGCGAAGTTCTACGCGCCCTATCCGGAAACCGTGGTCGCCGTGACCGGCACCAACGGCAAGACCTCGACGGTCGAGATGACACGTCAGATCTGGCGCATGTTGGGCCATCGCTCAGCGTCGATCGGGACGCTCGGCGTCACCACGTCGGACGAGCAGGTGAAGACGGGGCTGACTACGCCCGACATCGTGACCTTCCTCAATAATATTGCGGGCCTGAAGCGCATGGGCATCAGCCATGTCGCCTACGAGGCGTCGAGCCATGGCCTCGACCAGCATCGAGCCGAGGGCGTGCCGCTCGCTGCCGCCGCCTTCACCAATTTCAGCCGCGACCATCTCGACTATCACGAGACGATGGAAAGCTATTTCGAAGCCAAGATGCAGCTCTTCGAAAAGCTTCTCGAGGCGGGCAGGCCGTCGGTGATCTGGGCGGACGATCCCAAATCGGGCGAGGTCATCGAGCGCTCGAAGCGGCGCGGCCATCAGGTGATGACGGTCGGGCGGATGGGCGAAACCATTCGCTTGGTCGACCAGGCGCCTACCGCGCTCGGCCAGACGCTGGCGCTTGAACATGGCGGCAAACCGTATCGCCTCGCGCTGCCGCTGATCGGTGCCTACCAGGCCTCGAATGTGCTGACGGCAGCCGGGCTCGTGCTCGCGACCGGCGGACGCTGGGACGCTACCTTCTCGGCAATGCAGCGCGTCGCGCCGGTGCGCGGCCGCCTGGAGCGCGCGGTGATCAGCCGTGGGGGCGTCCCGGTCTACATCGACTATGCCCACACGCCCGACGCGCTCGACGCCGCGATCGCCGCGCTTCGCCCGCACGTCGAGGGCCGGCTCATCACGGTGTTCGGCGCCGGTGGTAATCGAGATCAAGGCAAAAGGCCGGAAATGGGCGCAGTTGCTTCGCGCATGTCCGACATCGTCATCGTCACCGACGACAATCCAAGAAGCGAGGACCCGGCGGTCATTCGCTCCGCAATCATGGCGGCAGCGCCCTCGGCGAGAGAAGTGCCGGGCCGCCGTGAAGCCATCGCAGAAGCGATACGTGTTGCGCGCGAAGGCGACATCATCCTCGTCGCAGGAAAAGGGCACGAAACCGGGCAGATCATCGGCGACCGCGTGCTTCCGTTTGACGACGCGTTGGTGGCGCGCGAGTGCGCGGCATGATTTGCGGTGAACAACATCCGCCCGTCCTGAGCTTGTCGAAGGGCGATGGCACAACGGTCGTGCAAGACGCCCTTCGACTGCGCGCTTCGCGCTCCGCTCAGGACGAGCGGGGAGGGGCAAAATGACGCCTCTCTGGACCTCCGAGGAAATCGCCGCCGCCACCGGCGGAACGGCGAGCGAGCATTTCGAAGTGACGGGCGTGACGTTCGACAGCCGTGAGGTCGGGCCAGGCGACCTGTTCGTCGCGATGCCCGGCACGGTCCATGACGGGCACAAGTTCGTCGCAGGGACCTTCGCTGCGGGCGCAGCTGGGGCAATCGTCTCACAGCCGGTCGTAGGCCCTCACGTTCTCGTCGAAGATACCTTCGCCGCGCTCCAGGCGCTGGCCCGTGCTTCGCGCGAGCGCACCCGGGCGACCATCGTCGGGGTAACGGGGTCGGTCGGAAAGACCAGCACCAAGGAAGCGCTCTATGCCGCGCTCGCTCGCAACCGGCCGGGCAGGGTCCACCGGTCCGTGAAGAGCTACAACAACCACACCGGCGTTCCGCTGAGTCTCGCGCGCATGCCACGCGACGCGGAGTTGGCGGTGCTCGAAATGGGCATGAACAACCCCGGCGAAATTCGCGCGCTCGTCGCGCAGGTCCGCCCGCACCTTGCGCTGATCACCGCCATTGCTCCGGCGCACATCGAGAACCTAGGCTCGGAAGAAGCGATCGCCGACGCCAAGGCCGAGATCTTCGAAGGGCTCGAGCCCGATGGGATCGCCATCACCCCCAACGACACGCAGCACCGCGACCGGCTGGTGAAGGCCGCGCGCCGGCACGCGGACCGGATCGTCACCTTCGGCGGCGGCGACGCCGACGTCCATGCGATCCATGCCGTCGCCGCCGATTCCGGCGGAAGCCTGATCAGCGCGGCGTTGCTCGATCGCGAGATCACCTTCACCATTTCTCAGCGTGGCGAGCATTGGGTGTCGAACGCGCTCGCCGTCCTCGCCGCGGTCGAGGCGCTCGGCGAAGATGTCGCGGTGGCGGCGCTTGCCCTTGCCGATCTCGGCGGACTCAAGGGACGCGGCGAGCGCCATGTAATCGAGGCCGACGGCGGCGAATTCCTGCTGATCGATGAAAGCTACAACGCGAACCCTGCATCGATGGCGGCGACGCTCAAGAGCCTTGGCAACGAAAGGGACGTTAGCCGGCGGATCGCGGTGCTCGGGCCGATGCGCGAGCTTGGCGAGCATAGCGACAGCCTCCATGCCGGCCTCGCGCCAGCCATCACGGAAGCGCAGGTCGACCGCCTCATCCTCATCGGCGACGAGATGCGTCCGCTTGCCGAGACGGTGGTGGGCACGATTTCGCTCAGCCTCGTCTCGGGCGTCGAGGAAGCCACCGACGAATTGATGCGCATGGCCCGCCCGGGCGATGCGATCCTCGTCAAGGCGTCCAACTCGGTGGGGCTTGCCAAGCTCGTGGAGCGGATGGTGAAGGGAATGCCATGCTCTACGTCATAGCCGACCAGCTTGGCTTTCCAGGTCTTCTCAACCTCATTCGCTACATCAGCTTCCGCGCGGGTGCGGCGGCCGGGACCGCGCTCCTCATCGGTCTTTTGCTTGGTCCCAAGTTCATCAGCTGGCTGCGCGCCACGCAGGGCAAGGGCCAGCCGATCCGCGAGGACGGCCCGCAGAGCCACCTCGCGAAGCGCGGCACTCCGACCATGGGCGGACTGCTCATCCTCATCTCGCTGTCGATCAGCGTCCTGCTGTGGATGGACCTGACGAACATCTACGTCTGGTCCTGCCTGCTCGTGACCGCCGGCTTCGGCCTGATCGGCTGGCTGGACGACTACGACAAGGTGAAGAAGGCCCACCACGCCGGTCTGTCCGGCAAGGTCCGCCTGGCTCTGGAGTTCCTCATTGCGGGCGTTGCGACCTTCTTGATGATCCGGCAGGGCGGGAGCGCGCTGCACCTCCCGTTCGTCAAGGAGACGGTGGCGGACCTCGGCTGGTTCTACATCGTCTTCGGCGCCTTCGTGATCGTCGCTTTCGGCAATGCGGTGAACCTGACGGACGGTCTCGACGGGCTGGCGACCATGCCGGTCGTTATCGCCTCGATTGCCTTCCTTTTGATCTCCTATCTCGTCGGCAATGCGAAGTTCGCGGGCTACCTGGGAATCCCGCACGTGCCCGGCGTCGGCGACCTCACCGTGCTGCTGCTCGCCATCGTCGGCGCCTGCCTCGCCTTCCTCTGGTTCAACGCGCCGCCCGCCGCCGTCTTTATGGGCGACACCGGAAGCCTCGCGCTGGGCGGCGCGCTCGGCGCGATCGCAGTGGCTACGCACCATGAATTCGTGCTCGCCATCGTCGGCGGCATTTTCGTCGTCGAGGCGCTGAGCGTGATCATCCAGGTCGCGGTCTACAAGCGGACCGGCAAGCGGGTGTTCCTGATGGCGCCGATCCACCACCATTTCGAGCATCTCGGCTGGTCCGAGCCGACGGTGGTGATTCGCTTCTGGATCATCAGCTTCGTGCTCGCGCTTGCGGGCCTCGCAACCCTGAAGCTGCGGTGATCACGGCCAAGGCCTTAGCAGGCAAGCGTTACGCAGTTTACGGTCTCGCGCGGTCCGGCATCGCGACGGTGACGTCGCTGCTCGGGAGCGGGGCTGACGTCGCCGCTTGGGACGGGAAGGCGGAGGCGAGGCTGCGCGCGCCCGCGGGGACAAGGATCGCCAACCTCGACGAGGTCGACCTGTCGCAGTTCGACAGCCTCGTCGTCACGCCGGGCCTGCCGCTCAACCGCCACCCGATCGCGAGCCGAGCCCGGGAGGCAGGCGTCGAGATCATCGGCGACATCGAACTGTTCGCGCGCGCCCGTCCTGAGCTGCCGCCGCACAAGGTCGTCGGGATTACCGGGACCAACGGCAAGTCGACGACGACCGCGCTCGTCCACCACATCCTCAAGACCGCGGGAGTGCCGACGACGATGGGCGGCAACATCGGTCTGCCGATCCTCGCGCAGGACCCGCTGCCCGAAGGCGGTGTCTATGTGCTCGAGCTGTCGAGCTACCAGATCGACCTGACGCAGAGCCTCGACTGCGATGTTGCCGTGCTGCTCAACATCACGCCTGATCATCTCGAACGGTACGAGAGCTTCCAAGCATATCAAGATTCGAAACTGCGCCTTTTCGAGATGCAGCAGGACCTTGAGCCCAGCCACTTCGCCGTTCTCGGTGATACCTTACCAGCCCGGCGCGGCGGCTTGCACGAGCTCGTGGTGGAGCGAAGTTACACGCTGTCCTTTGCTCTCGATTACTCCGAGCGACAGCCAAATTGGCCGGCTCTTCAGGGGCCACACAACCACCAAAACGCCGCCTGTGCGATTGCGGTGAGTGAAGCGCTGGGCATTGATCAGGATGTCGTCGAGCAAGCTCTCCGCACATACCCCGGCCTCCCGCATCGAATGGAGCGAGTCCGCGAAAAGGACGGCGTCCTCTTCGTCAACGACAGCAAGGCGACCAACCCGACGGCCACCGCGCCAGCGCTCGCGGCGTTCGAGCGCATCCGCTGGATCTGCGGCGGGCAGGCGAAGACGGACAATCTCGACGAGTGCGCGCCGCACTTCGGGCATGTCCGCTCGGCCTATGTGATCGGCGAGGCTAGCGAATTGTTCGCGCGGCTCTTGTCGCCGCACATGTCTGTGAAAAACTGTGGAAAACTGGACGAGGCGGTGCGTCAGGCCGCTGCGGATGCCGAGGCGGGTGATACGGTGCTTCTGTCGCCGGCTTGCGCAAGCTTTGACCAGTTCAAGGACTTCGAAGACCGCGGGGACCAGTTCCGGGTTTTGGTGGGGGATTTATGATCAAGGGCATCTCGGGCCAGATCAAGGCCAAGGCGGCGCTCATCGACCCAAATAGCTACGGCCGCTCCGACACGAGCGCGATGGGCCGCTGGTTCTGGGAGATCGACAAGGTCCTGCTGCTGCTCGTCACGGTCCTCATCGCGATCGGCCTGATCGCCGTAGCAGCGGCGTCGCCCGCGGCCGGCCAGCGCTATTCGGGCGGCAACGTCCGCTTCTCCGAGCTCTATTATTTCTGGCGCCAGCTCGCGTGGATCGCGATCGGCATCCCGGTGATGATCGGCATTTCGATGATGCCGAAGGAGCGGGTGCGGCGGATCTCGCTGTTCGGCGCGGCCTTTTTCTTCGTCCTTCTGATCTTCGTGCCCATCGTCGGGCCGGAGCATAACGGCGCCCGTCGCTGGATCGAGTTCGGCGTCGGCCAGGTGCAGCCGTCGGAGTTTCTGAAGCCTTTCTACGTCGTCTCGCTCGCCTGGCTGCTGAGCCTCAAGGACGCTGACAAGTCGCTTCCGGTCTATCCGATCTCGGCGGTGCTGGTCGGCGGAATCGCCGTCCTGCTGATGAAGCAGCCGGACTTCGGAAGCACGATTATCTTCTGCTCGGTGTGGATCGCGATGCTGGCGCTGGCCGGATTGAACATGCGCCTTCTGGTTGGTCTCGGGGTGGCCGGCGTGATCGGCGTCATCCTCGCCTACTTCTTCTACGATGTCGCGACGCAGCGCATCGACGAGTTCCTGTTCGGCACCGGCGACAATTTCCAGACGGCCAACGCGATGCGGACGCTGACCGCCGGCGGGCTGTTCGGCATGGGCCCGGGCGGCGGCACTCGGAAGTTCGGCCTGCCCGAGCCGCATACCGATTACATCTTCTCGGTCGTCGGCGAGGAGTTCGGCCTCATCGCCTGCCTCGCCATCGCGCTTCTCTACCTCGGCATCGTAGCGCGGGTGATGATCAAGCTGCTCGACGAGGAATCGCCGTTCGCGATGCTTGCGGCCGCCGGCCTCGTCATCGAGTTCGGGTTGCAGGCGCTGATCAACATGATGGTCAACGTCCAGCTCGCCCCGTCCAAGGGCATGACCCTTCCGTTCATCAGCTACGGCGGCTCGTCGATGCTGGCGCTGTCGATCGGCATGGGCTTGCTTCTCGCCTTCACGCGCAGGAACCCCTATCTGACCCGCTCGCCATATGTCGTGAAATGGAGCGGGGAGCAGCTCACCACATGAACTTCGTTCTCGCCGCCGGTGGCACTGGCGGGCACATGATCCCGGCGCACGCGCTGGCTACGGAGCTGAAAGGCCGCGGCCACGGCGTCATGCTGATCACCGACGATCGCGGCGCGCGCTTCCCGGGCCTGTTCCCGGGCATGCCGGTGCAGATCCTTCCCGCGGGCCGGCTCGGCGGCAACCCGGTCCAGTTGCTCAAGGCGCTGATCGCGGTGGTGAAGGGCCGCCGCGAGGCGAAGAGCCTCTACCGCGACTTCGATCCCAAGGTGGTGGTGGGCTTCGGCGGTTATCCCGCCTTCCCCTCGCTCCTCGCCGCAACCTCGATGAAGATTCCGACGGTCCTCCACGAGCAGAATGCCGTGCTCGGCCGTGTCAATCGGCTGCTCGCCGCCGACGCGGTCGCGATCGGGACAGCCTATGACGAGATCGGACGGCTGAAGGCGAAGGATGCCGAGAAGGTCGTCCTCGTCGGCAATCCGGTGCGGGAAGAGATCACCCGGCTTGGCGAGATGCCGTTCCCGCCCTTCGACGAGTTCGCGCCGTTGCGGATCCTCGTGACCGGCGGGAGCCAGGGCGCCAGCGTGCTGAGCGCGGTCGTGCCCGCAGGCCTCGGCATGCTCGAGCCGTCGCTTCGCCGTCGGCTGCAGGTCGTGCAGCAGTGCCGGCCCGAGGACATCGAAATCGTCCGCAAATATTATGCCGACCTCGGCATTCCCGCCGAGCTCATGACGTACATCGAGGATATGCCGGCCAAGATTGCCGACGCGCATCTCGTGATCGGCCGCGCCGGTGCTTCCACGGTTGCCGAGCTGACGGCGGCGGGGCGTCCGGCAATCCTGGTTCCCTATGCGGCGGCGACCGACGACCACCAGACCTTCAATGCGCGCGAGATGGTGAAGGCGGGCGGCGCCCGCGCGATCGCCGAGGAGAATTTCACGCCGCAGGTCCTCGCCCGCCAGGTCGAGGCGCTTTCGATGGACCCGGTCGCGCTGGCGAACGCGGCCGCTCGGGCACTCTCGGTCGGCCGCCCGCACGCCGCGCGCGACCTCGCCGACCTCGTCGAGCGTGTCGCCGGAGGCCTGTCGCCGCTTCCGGTCGGCGCGGTGCTCAGCCCGCGCCGCCGCGCCGTCGCTCCCGCGGGGGTCGTGCCGGCATGATGAAAGCGATGGGCACCGACATCGGCACCATCCATTTCGTCGGGATCGGCGGGATCGGCATGTCGGGCATTGCCGAGGTGATGCATCAGCTCGGCTACAAGGTGCAGGGGTCGGACGCGTCGGATTCCTACGTCGTCGAGAAGCTGCGCAAGGACGGCATCCCAGTCAGTATCGGTCATTCGCCTGACAATCTGGGCGACGCCGCGGTCGTGGTCTGCTCGACCGCGATCAAGGAAGACAATCCCGAATTTCAGGCCGCGGCCGAGCGGCGTCTTCCGCGTGTCCGCCGCGCCGAAATGCTCGCCGAGCTGATGCGAATGCAGCAGACGGTCGCGGTCGCCGGCACGCACGGCAAGACCACGACGACGTCGATGGTTGCGGCGCTGCTCGATAGCGGCGGGGTCGATCCGACCGTGATCAACGGCGGCATCATCAACCGCTACGGCTCCAATGCGCGTCTGGGCAAAAGCGACTGGTGGGTGATCGAGGCCGACGAGAGCGACGGCAGCTTCCTCCGCCTCGATGGCAGCATCGCGGTCGTCACCAACATCGATCCCGAGCACCTAGAACATTACGGCAGCTTCGACCGCGTGAAGGACGCGTTCGTCGAGTTCGTCGAGAACGTGCCTTTCTACGGGCTCGCCGTCCTCTGCGTTGATCATCCCGAGGTGCAGAACATCATCGGCCGGATCCGCGACCGGCGGATCGTGACCTACGGCTTTTCGGCGCTCGCCGACGTCCGCGCGGATAATGTGACGCCGGTGCCGGGCGGCACGCGCTTCGACGCAGTGGTCCTCCGGCGCGAGGGCGAACGGCGAACCATCGCCGGCATCACTCTTCCGATGCCTGGCCGCCACAACGTCCAGAACGCGCTCGCCGCGATCGCCGTCGCGGTTGAGATGGGAATTTCGGATGACGCAATCATTGCCGGCTTCGAACGGTTCGAGGGGGTAAAACGCCGCTTCACGAAGGTCGGCGAGGCAGACGGCGCGGTGGTCATCGACGACTATGCGCATCATCCGACCGAGATCCGCGCTGTGCTTTCCGCCGCGCGCGAGGGCGCCGAGGGGCGGGTCATCGCGGTCATGCAGCCGCACCGCTACAGCCGCCTCGAGGCGCTGATGGACGAGTTCCAGAACGCCTTCAACGACGCCGACGTGGTGTTCGTCGCTCCTGTCTATCCGGCGGGCGAAGAGCCGATCGAGGGCGTGGATTCAGCCGCGCTGGTGGACGGTCTCCGCGCGCATGGTCACCGGATGGTGCGCACCGTTGGCAACGTTGATGAGCTGTGCCGCGAGCTTCGCGATCTCGCAGCGGAAGGCGACATGATCATCTGCATGGGTGCGGGCGACATCACGAAATGGGCCGGGGCGCTTGCGAACGGAATCTGTGACGCGAGGGCGAAGAAATGAGCGCCGTCGCTACCATGCCGCAGGTGCGGGGCAGGCTGACCCCCAGTGCCCCGCTTGCGCCGCTCGTCTGGTTCAAAAGCGGCGGCAGCGCCGAATGGCTGTTCGAGCCAAAGGATGAGGACGACCTCGTCAACTTCCTCCGCGAGCTCGATCCGCAAGTGCCGGTGATGGCCCTCGGCCTCGGCTCCAACCTCATCGTCCGCGACGGTGGTGTGCCCGGTGTCGTCGTTCGCCTCGGCAAGTCCTTCGCGAAGATCGATAGGCTCGACGAGACGACGCTCCGCTGCGGCGGCGGCGCGAGCGGCATCCTCGTTTCATCGACCGCGCGCGATGCTGGCGTCGCCGGGCTTGAGTTCCTTCGTGGAATTCCAGGCACCGTCGGCGGCTTCGTCCGCATGAATGGCGGCGCCTACGGTCGCGAGGTAAGCGATATCCTGATTTCGGCGCGGCTGGTGCTGCGCTCCGGCGAGGTGGTCGAATGGCCGGCAGAAAAGCTCGGCTACACTTATCGCCACAGCGAAGTGCCCGAGGGCGGCATCGTCATTGAAGCCGTCTTCCGCGGCACGCCTGGCGATCCGGAGGCAATCGGCGCCGAGATGGACGCCATCGCCCGCGCCCGCGAGGAATCGCAGCCGCTGCGCAGTCGAACAGGGGGCTCGACCTTCAAGAATCCGCCGGGTCACAAGGCCTGGGCGCTGGTCGACGCCGCAGGTTGCCGCGGTTTCCGCATGGGCGATGCCCAAGTCTCGGAAAAGCATTGCAATTTCCTCCTCAACCTCGGTAGCGCTTCAAGTGCGGAGATCGAGGCGCTGGGGGAGGAAGTCCGCCGTCGCGTCGAGGAAAAAACCCACATCATGCTGGAATGGGAAATCCAGCGGGTCGGGAGGCAATGAACAAGGACATTCACGTCGTCGTCCTCATGGGCGGCTGGTCTTCCGAACGCGAAGTGTCGCTCACCAGCGGCAAGGGGGTCGCCGATGCGCTGCGCCAGCGCGGCTGGTCCAACGTGACCGAGCTCGACATGGACCGCGACGTCGCAAGGCGCCTTGCCGAGCTGAATCCGGACATCGTCTTCAACGCCCTCCACGGCACGCCCGGAGAGGACGGCACGGTCCAGGGCATGATGGACTTGATGGGCCTCAAATATACGCACAGCGGGCTCGAGACCTCGGTCATCGCGATCGACAAGGAGCTGACCAAGATGGTGCTTGTGCCGGGCGGGATCCGCATGCCCGCCGGCAAGATGGTCGAGAGCGAAAGCATCTACCGCGAGGACCCGCTGCCCCGGCCTTACGTGCTGAAGCCCGTGAACGAAGGTTCATCGGTCGGCGTCGCCATCGTCACCACCGACGGAAATTATGGCTCGCCGATCGGCCGCGACGTTCCCGGGCCGTGGCACGAGTTTGACGAGCTGCTTGCCGAGCCCTTCATCAAGGGCCGCGAGCTCACCGTCGCGGTGCTGGGCGACGAGCCGCTCGCCGTGACCGAGCTCAAGATCGACAGCGGCTTCTACGATTACGAGCACAAATATACCGACGGCCGGACTGTTCACGTCTGCCCGGCCGAGGTCCCTGACGACATCGCCCGCTCGATGATGGACATGGCCGCGCGGGCGCACGTCCTGCTCGGCTGCAAGGGCGCCTCGCGTTCCGATTTCCGCTGGGACGACGATCAGGGCGAGGCAGGCGTGTACCTTCTGGAAGTGAATACGCAGCCGGGCATGACTCCGCTCAGCCTCGTTCCCGAGCAGGCGAAATCGAGGGGCATTCCCTACGGCGAGCTCGTCGAGCGCCTGATCGCGGAGGCGCTGCAATGACCGCCGCCGCGCACGTCCGCCGGGGAGCATCGGCGCGTTCCAAGCCGCGCAAGAGCGCCAAGGTCGCGATGCCGAAGAAGGTCGCGAAGAAGCTGCCGATGAACCAGGCGCGCGCGAACAAGGTCGCCGGACTGGTCTTCGGCGCTTTCATGCTGGCGGTCGGACTCGTGGTGCTGGTCGCGCTGGACATTCCCGCGAAGGCCGAACGCTCCGCTGCGGCCGCAGTGGGCCACGCCGGCTTTACCGTCAGCGGCTACCAGATCGTCGGCCTCAACCACATGAACCGCGCCGAGGTGGACGAGGTCGTCACCGACGAGCTCCGCCGCGCGGCCGAGACTGCCGATAGCGACAAGGCGCCGCAGGCGCTCGTCGACGCCGCCTCTATCCGCAACCGCCTGCTTCGCTTCGGCTGGGTCAAGGACGCGCGCGTTCTGCATCGGCTTCCTGACACGCTCGTCATCGACATCGTCGAGCGCAAACCCGCCGCGCTGTGGCAGAGCCAGGGCCAGCTCGCGCTGATCGATTCCGAGGGTGTCGTGCTCGACCGGGTGCCGGTCAACCAGATGCCCGACCTGCCGCTGCTGATCGGCGCCGGCGCCAATGCGCAGGAGGAGCAGCTGTCGGGCCTCATGGCGGGCGTGCCGACGCTGAAGCCTCAACTCGCCTCGGCGACCTGGGTTGGCGGCCGCCGCTGGGACCTCAACTTCCAGTCGGGCGAGATCGTGTCGCTTCCCGAGGGCGATCGTGCGGCGCGGGACGCGCTCACCAAGTTCGCGAAGTTCGACAAGCAGAACGGGCTTCTCGGCCGCGGGATCGTTCGCTTCGACCTTCGCGTTCCGGGCAAGATGATCGCTCGCCTGCCGCAGGCGCTCCAGCCGCCCAAGCCAACGCCGCAGGTCGGCTGATGCCACAGCCCGCGTCCGAAGACCTCATCGCCGTCCTAGACATTGGCTCATCGAAGGTGAGCGCGATGATCGCGCGCCTCGACGAGGACGGGCGTCCGAGCGTGCTCGGCACCGGTCAGCGCGAGAGCCGGGGCGTCAAGCGCGGCTACATCACGGACATGGCCGCTAGCGAGTTCGCAGTCCGCGAAGCCGTCGAGCTTGCGGAGCGTATGTCTGGAGTCACCGTCGAGGACGTCTGGGCAAGCTACGGCGCACCCGGCCTCGTCAGCGATCTCGCGAACGTCGAGGTCGAGCTTGGCGGCCATGCTGTCGAGCAGGCCGACGTCGATGAGCTTCTCGACGCCGGCAAACGCGCGATCGACCGCATCGGCCAGGTCGTGCTCCACGCTCATCCGGCGCTCTACACGATCGACCGCGCGCAGGGCGTGCAGCAACCGATTGGCCTCCACGCCACTCGTCTCGGTGTCGACATTCACGTCATCGCCGCCGACCCGTCGCCGCTGCGCAATATCGACACCGTCATCCGCCAGGCGCACCTCGGCGTGAAGGCAATCGTTGCGTCGCCCATCGCCGCGGCGCTCGCCTGTCTCAGCGACGAGGAGCGCGAGCTCGGCGTCGCGCTCGTCGAGATGGGCGCCGAGGTCACCAACGTCTCGGTCCACTACGGCGGGATGCTGGTGGGGCTGCGCACGATCCAGCTCGGCGCCAAGGACATTACCAACGACATCGCTTGCGCCTTCGCTGTCCAGCGCCGCGACGCCGAGCGGCTGAAATGCTTTTACGGCTCGGCGATGACGAGCCCCCGCGACAACCACGAGATGATCGAGGCGACGCAGATCGGCGCGGAGCCGGGGGCGGAGCCGATGAAGATCACGCGCGCCCAGCTGATGATGGTCATCCGCCAGCGCATCGAGGAACTGACCAACGAGGTCGAGGCGTCGCTGAAGACGCTCGGCTTCACCGGCCCCGTCGGCAGGCAGGTCGTGCTGACCGGCGGCGGCGCCGACCTCAAGAATGTCGCCGATTATATGCAGGGCGTGCTCGGCCGCGCCGTTCGCGTCGGCCGCCCCCGCCAGCTCACCGGGCTTCCGGACGCGCATAGCGGGCCCGGATTCTCGACGCTCGTCGGCTTGGCGTTGCTCGCGGCGAAGGGCAGGGGTGACATCCGCGACATCGGCCCCATCGCCCGCGCCCGACCGCCGAAGGGCGTCGTCGGCCGTTTCATTGCGGCGATGAAGGGCGGCTATTGATCCCCGTTCGATAAGCCGACACTTTTCTCCGCCGGTGCTATGGGAAGAGCGCTTGGGGGGAAGAGAGCATGGCCACGATCGCCAGAAGCAGCGGTAAGAGCCGGACCGGTTCGGCGCTGGTTTTCCTTCTCGGCGTCGCCGTCTTCCTCAACTACGTCGATCGTGGCTCGATCAGCATCGCCGCCCCAAAGATGAAGGACGAACTGGGGCTGTCCGACGAGGCCTACGGTCTCGCATTTTCAGCATTCTTCTGGATCTACGCACCCGTTCAACTCTTTGCCGGCTGGCTGTGCGACCGTTTCTCGGTCTATCGCATGATGGCCTTCGGTATCCTGGTCTGGGCGGCGGCTACTTTGCTGATGGGCTTCGCCGGCGGTTTCGCCTCTCTGCTTGTGCTGCGCATCATGCTTGGCGTCGGTGAGAGCATTTCCTTCCCCGGAAGCTCGAAGATCATCGCTCGCCATGTCGCTCCAGAAGGACGGGGGGTTGCCAACGCCGCGGTCGCTACCGGCCTGGCGCTGGGGCCGGCGGTCGGCACGCTGGCCGGCGGGTTGATCCTCGCCCAACTGGGTTGGCGCGCGATCTTCTTCGCCTTCGGCCTGGTCACATTATTCTGGCTGATACCTTGGCGGGCAACCGTTCGAGCGCTGCCGACGGACGGTTATCACGATGGCGGTGCGAAGGTCCCGATTGGCGCTTTGTTGTCAAAATGGCCGTTGTGGTCGATGTCGATCGCCCACGCCCTCGGCAATTGGTGCTTCTATTTCTTGCTCGCGTGGCTCCCGCTTTTCCTGACGAAATCGCGGGGCTTCGCAATCAGCGAAATGACCTTGCTTGCGACCCTCGGTTACGCCGTTCAGGGCGCCTTCGCCTTTATCTTCGGCCATTTCTCCGATTGGTGGACTCGCTCAGGGCGATCGGAGGCGATTTGCCGGCGCTGGATGATGATATCGACGCAGTCGCTCGCGGCGGCCGCGATCCTCGGGCTCGCCTTCGCGCATAGCGCTCTTTCCGTCGGCATCCTGTTGTGCATTGCGGGCGCGGCGTCCGGCTCGCTCTCGCTCAACCTATATGCCGTCGCGCAGATGTTTGCCGGACCTCGAGCTTCCGGAACGTGGGTCGGGTTCCAGAACGCGCTGGGCAACCTGTCGGGAATCGTCATGCCGATCATCACCGGCATCGTCGTCCAGCGTTCCGGTTACGAAAGCGCGTTTTTGCTGACGGCTGGCGTCGCGGCAGTCGGCGCCCTCTGGTGGGCGTTCAGCGTGCCGAAGATCGAGCCGGTCGAACTTCGATGACCTAGCTGGCGAACATCAAATCGCCGCGATATCGTCGCCTCATGCTGACCGAAGACCTGCTTCAGGACGCGCGCGGAATTGCTGACCGCATCACCGCGCTTCGGCGCGCGATCCATGCGGAGCCGGAGCTTGGCCTCCAGACTCCCAAGACCCTCGCCAAAGTACGTGCCGAGCTCGCCGATTTGCCGCTCGAGTGGCGTGAAGGGCCTAGCTGCACGGGCGCGGTCGCCGTCCTCAACGCCGGGAAAGCCGGCCGGACCGTGCTTCTTCGCGGCGACATGGACGCGCTGCCTCTGGAGGAGGACACCGGCCTCGATTTCGCCTCGACCGTGTCGGGCCGGATGCATGCCTGCGGGCACGACACGCACACCGCCATGCTCGCCGGCGCCGCGCGAGTGCTCGTCGCCCGCGCCGACGCGCTCCCGGGCGAAGTGCGCTTCATGTTCCAGCCGGGCGAGGAGGGTTACCACGGTGCCCGCTTCATGCTCGACGACGGGCTGCTCGATCCGCTGCCGGAGGCTGCGTTCGCGCTCCACATCATGCCGAATGCCCCGCATGGGACGATCGGCAGTCGCGTCGGGACTTTGCTCGCTTCGGCCGACATGCTCGAGATCGTGGTGGAGGGCACGGGCGGCCACGCCTCAATGCCTCACGACGCGCACGATCCGGTGCCGGTGGCGTGCGAGATCGTGCTTGCGCTGCAGACGATGGTGACGCGCCGCTTCAGCGCGCATGAAGCGATGATCGTGACCGTGACACAGCTGGAGGCCGCGAACGCCCACAACATCATCCCGGACCGAGCGGTGCTTAAGGGGACGATCCGAACCTTGTCGCCGGAACGCCGTCAGGAAGCATGGAACGCGATCCGTGGGCTCGCGGAAAATATCGCCCAGGCGCACGAGTGCGATGCCGACGTCACGATCACGCAAGGCTTCCCGCCGACCGTGAACGACGCGCGCGCAGTGGCGCTCGCCGAAGCCGTTGCGACGGGTCTGCCGCATGGTGAGTTCATCCGCTTGCCCGATCCGATCATGGGCGCGGAGGACTTCTCCTACGTCCTCGAAAAGGTGCCCGGCATGATGGCTTTTCTCGGTGTGGCCCAGTCGGGCGCCGACTGGCGCCATTGCTGCGCGATCCATTCGCCGCGCATGATCGTCGATGAAAGCGTGCTCCCGCGCGGCACCGCTTTCCTCGCGGGTTGCGCCACCCGATTCCTCAAGCGCGGCTGGGACTGATCATGGAGAATGATACCGTCCGAACGCTCGGCGACGATACGCTCGTCGACATCTGGATCGAGGGCAAGTCGCGGGCCATTGTCATTACGCGCGACGCTATCGAGACCTACCTTGGGCTCGGCTCGAGGGAGGCAGCCGACATGAACGACGCTGGCCGCTGCGAGTTCGTCCGCACCAACCTCGGCCTCATTGTACGCTCGGCGACTGAGAGGATTCACACCGATCTGCAAGCCGGAAGGGTCCGCATCGAACAGCTTCTCGGCAAGGCTAGCACTGGCGAGCGCCGCACCGGCGGCGACAGGCGCAAGGGCGACCGCCGGCAGCGCAACGTCGGGCCGCCCGGCGGAGTCGAGCGCCGGCGCTGATTATTCGGCGGCGACTGGCTGCGGCCCGTGGATGGTGTCGCTTCCGACCAGCCGCTGAAAGAGCCTGGCAAGCCGCGTTTCGAACGAAATCGCGATCGAGAAATAGGCCGGTACCAGCAACAAAGTCAGGACGGTCGAGAAGATCAGCCCGCCCATCACGGTGATGCCCATCGGGGCGCGCCAGCTATTGTCGCCTGAGATGGAAATGGCGGTCGGCAGCATGCCCGCGACCATCGCGACTGTGGTCATCACGATCGGCTGCGCGCGCTTGTGCCCCGCCTCCCAGATGGCAGCGTTCTTCGCCATGCCGTGGTTCATCATCTCGACGGCGAAGTCGACGAGCAGGATCGAGTTCTTCGCGACGATCCCGAACAGCATCAGGATCCCGATCAGCACGAAGAGCGAGACCGGCTGCCCGGCGATGAGAAGCGCAACAGCAGCGCCGAGCGGCGCAAGCAATAGCGAGCCCATGTTGACGAACGGTGCCAGGAACCGCCGGTAGAGAAGCACCAGGACTGCGAACACGAGCAGGATTCCGGCGATCAGCGCGATCGCGAAGTTGAACAGCAGCTCGGACTGCCATTTCTGGTTGCCGAGGTTCATTTTCTGAACACCCTGCGGCAATTGCTGCATCGTCGGCAAAGCGTTCACCTTCGCCCAGACGTCGCCCTCCACGACGCCAGGAGCGAGATCCGCGCCGATCGCCAGCCGCCGAAGCTGGTTGGACCGGTTGATCGTCGTCGGGCCGGATCCGAAACCGATCTCCGACACTGCCTTCAATGGCACGGATCCACCCGACGCGGTCGGGACGGGCAGGTTCTCCAGCGTCTGGATGTCGCGCCGGGCATTCAGCGGAAGCGACACCTGGATCGGAATTTGGCGGTCGGACAGCGAGAATTTGGCGCTGTTTTGCTCGATGTCGCCGAGCGTCGCGATCCGGATCGTCTGGCTCAGCGACGCGGTGGTGACGCCGAGGTCGGCGGCGAGATCGAACCGCGGCTTGATGGTGATCTCCGGCTGCGCGAGCTGGCTTCCGACGCGCGGCGCGCGAAGGCCGGGCACGCCCTCCATCTCCTTGGCGATCTGGTTCGCAACCGCGGTCAGCTTCACCGGGTCGTCGCCGCCGAGGAACAGCATGATGTCGCGGCTGTCCGGGTCGGGGCCGCCGCCGTTCTGGCTCTGGAAGCTGACGCGCGCGTCCGGGAAGGCTGCAAGCGCCGGCGACAGGCCGCGCTCGAATTCGGTGCTGGTGACCTTGCGGTCCTTCTTGAGGACGATGTTCACTCGGCCACTGCCCACATTGATGCGCTCGAACACGCGCTCCACGCTCGGGTCCTTCGAGACGATGGCCGCGACGCGGTCTACAGACGCCTCGGTCTGCTTCAGCGTGCTGCCCGGGGGCAGGGTGACGTTGGCGCGGGAGTAATCGTCGTTCTGCGGCGGGAAAAAGGATTGCGGCAGCATCGCGAACAGAGCGCCGCTCATCATGAGCGTGAGGATGCCCGCGCCGACCATGTACAGGCGGTGGTCGCGGAAGATTGACTTGGTCCAGCCCCACCCGCCCGGGTGCCGCTCGCGATAGGCGTGCGCCTTCGACGTATCGAGGCTCCAGTTCAGCACTTTCAGATAGACGTCCATCCACTTCCAGGCGGCATGGGGCTGCTGGCCGTGCGAGCGCAGGAAGTAAGCGGCGATGAGCGGCGTCACCATGCGCGCGACGAGCAGGCTCATCAGCACATTAACGACGATGGTGAAGCCGAACGCCTTGAAATATTGACCGGCGAATCCCGGCATCAGCGCAACCGGCAAGAACACGGCGACGATCGACATCGTGGTTGCAAGGACCGCGAGGCCGATCTCGTCCGCGGCGTCGAGCGAGGCCTGATACCCCGACTTGCCCATTCGCATGTGCCGGACGATGTTCTCGATCTCGACGATCGCATCGTCGACCAGCACGCCCGCGACCAGGCCCATGGCCATGGTCGACATGAAGTTCATGGTGATGCCCATCAGGCTCATGAAGTAGAAGGCAGGGATCGCCGACAGCGGGATCGCCAGCGCGGAAATGGCGGTGGCGCGGATGTCGCGTAGGAACAGCAGCACCACGAAGACGGCGAGGATCGCGCCTTCGATAAGGCCCTCCATCGCCGATTTGTACTGGGCCTTGGTATAATCGACGGTGTTGAAGACCTCGGAGAAGTGGACCTTCGGGTTTTCCTTCTCGAGCTTCCTCAGCTCCTTCCAGGCATTGTCGTAGGCGGTCACTTCGGACGAGCCCTTGGCGCGCTGGATATAGAAGGTGACGACCTGGCGGCCGTTCATCTTCGCGAGCGAGCGCTGCTCTGAGTTGCTGTCCTTCAACTCCGCGAGGTCGGCGAGCTTGACGACACGGCGGCCGGGAAGCGCGATCCGCGTCTGCGACAGTTGATAGGCGTTGGCGGCATTGCCGAGCACGCGCACCGACTGCTCGGAGCCCGCGATCTCGGCGCGGCCGCCGGCGCCGTCCATGTTGCTCTGGCGGAGCTGCTGGTTGACCTGCGCGGCGGTGATGCCCTGCGCTTCTAGCGCCGCCGGGTTGAGGATCACCCGGATGTTGCGGTCGACTCCGCCGACGCGCTCGACGGCGGCGATCCCCTCCAGCCCGAGAAGCCGCTTCGCGACGTCATTGTCGATGTACCAGCTGAGCTGCTCCAGCGTCATGTCGGTCGTCTGCGCGCCGATGGACGAGATCGGCTCGTCCTCCGCATCGATGCGGGTAATCTGCGGCTCGATGATCCCGTCCGGAAGCGTCCCGCGGATCTGGGAGATGGCATTGCGAACGTCGTTGACGGCGCGGTCGGTAGGCGTCCCAAGCTTGAACTGGACGAAGGTCGTGCTGTTGCCCTCGACGACCGTGCTCGACATCTCGTCGACGCCGTTGATCCCGCGGATCGCGGATTCGACCCGCTGCGTGACCTGCGTCTCGAGTTCGTTGGGCGCTGCGCCTGGCTGCGAGACCGACACCAGTGCCGCCGGGAAGTCGATGTCCGGCGCGTTGTTGACCTGCATCCGTGAGAAGGCGATCAGCCCGGCAAGCATCAGCCCGACGAACAGCACGATGGGCGCGACCGGGTTGCGGATGCACCAGGACGAGATGTTGCGGAAGTTCATGAAGTCACGTCCTTCGGGCTCTCGCGTCCGCGCTTCCGAAAGTACGCCGGATCAGGCGGGCAGTGTATTAGGTGTATCACCCAACTACATCACCTAGTCAAGTCGTGAACTTGTCGCGTTACGGCGCGGTCGCCGCAACGCGATCCGGGCGAACGGGCGGCCTTATTCGACGGGCGGGAGCGAGGGCTCGACCGGAGCGGTCTTCCGACCCGGCGAAAACTCGATGAGCAGGATGTACGCGAGCCAGATGGCGAGCGTGACGATGAGCTTGTGCAGGGAGTCCGCGGGAAGGCCCCTGATCTTCTCATGACGAGGGGCAGCTTAATGCTCATGCGAAGGTCCGCAATGGGCCGTCGCGATGCTGCTTCCCCTGCGCGCACGGTCCGCGCCGTAAGCTTTTGATACAGGTTCGAATTGGTGAAGCCGGCATTACCTTTGGTGGCCTAGACAGCCGCCTGAATCAGGCAGAACATCGGCGTACCGAGTCACGTCAACGGGGGGCGTGTTATGCAGGGTTTAGACTACCGGCGGGCGCCGGCATCCAATGTCTGGCATTGGAATCCCAATTGTCCGAGATGGCCAACCAGGACTGTCGAGTGCGCGCGCTCAAGGCCGATGGCGGGCATCGTCTGTGCGGAATGTGGTGGACACGTCTGCGGACGCGAGGCGGAATTGCTGCAGTCCTGAGTCGTCCTGGTCGAGGCAGCGCACGACTGACGTTTCGGCTGAAGTTTCTACCGGACCGACATCGGGTTGATGGAAAGGACGCCGGGACCGATGCTCGGTCCCGCCGCGCAGGACCACGTCTTCTCCTCACCCGCATCGAGGATAAGGAAGCCGCCTTTCTTGCCGTCACAGAACAGGAACAGCGCAACTCGTCCAGCATCGGAAGAGCAGCGGTTCTTGATTAGATACTGCCGAACTCCGGATGAAGAATCCGACCGAGGCGCGATTTCGGTGGGCCACCCGACGCATGAAACAGGATCAGCGTGCGAGCTACGCATGTGATGCGCTTCGAAGGCGGTCATCAGCAGCGGCAGGAGGACCAGGAGCAAGGCCGCGCCCGATCGCCCGCGTCTACCCGAAGACGCCGTAACGAACGTCGACTACGTTGCCCGTTGCCACTTCCACGAGAAACAGGTCCGGACCGTAGCGGACCCACTGATAGCCCACGCCGGGGGCTACCAGTCCCAGCGTAGCCCAGCCGCTGTAATAATAAGCGCTCGTCAGGAACGGGCGCGGCACGACCCAGCCGACCGACCGCCGCACATAACCATAGCCTCGCGGCCAGGCGTAGTACCCGCCGTGAATCCGCGCGCCGCCCCAATAATTCCCGTTCCAGCTGACGTTGCGGTTCACGTTCACGTTGCGGTTCACGTTGGTGTTGCGATTGACGTTCCGGTCCACGTTCCTGTTGCGGTTCACGCTCGCGTTCCGGCTCGCGCTCGTCGAGCGATTGGCTCGTGCGCTCCGGCTGCTATTGCCACGGTTTGCGGTCGCGCTTCGGTTAGTCCGGTGGCTGCGATTGGCGGTGGCGTGCTGACGGGAGGAGCCCTGGCGCGACCTGCTGGCGCTGTGGCGACTGCTTCCGCCGCGGTTGTAAGTTGCTCCGCGATGCGCGCTTCCGCCGCCGCGGGAAGCGTGCGCGGCGGGCCTGCCGCCTCCTCCTCGACCACCTCGTTGAGCCGACGCTTCGAAGGATCCGGTGATGAGAACGAGGATTGCAAGCGCGCGCATGATGCGGGCCATGGTGCCGGCCATTTCACACCTCCGTGCGGGAGTCCCTACTCGGGCGCAGGAGGAGCGAACATCCGGACCTACCCCGAAAGGCCGATTTTGGACCCCGCAATGAAGGTTAGGGGCCCGCGGCGTATCGAGAGCGGCTTAAAGGCCGCAGAAGTGAGTCTTTAAAGCGACACTCGTCCCCATTTTTTTCTTCCGCGTTAACTTTTTCGCTTGGCTTGCGACTCGGGATGATTCAAAGATTCATCCTGAAGGCTCAACACGTTGCCCAAACCGGGGGGAGTTTCATTCATGAGCATCGATTTCATCAGGCCTGAGGTCGACGAACTTCGCCCGCGGATCAGCGTGATCGGCGTCGGCGGCGCTGGCGGCAATGCGATCGCCAACATGATGCGGGCGGACGTGCAAGGTGTCGACTTCGTCGTCGCCAATACGGACGCGCAGGCCCTCAACAATTCCGAGTCCGATCGCAGGATCCAGCTCGGCCTCAAGATCACGCAGGGCCTTGGCGCCGGCTCGCGGCCGGAGATCGGTCGTGCCGCGGCGGAAGAATCGCTCGAAGAAATCATCCAGAGCCTCGACGGCGCGCACATGTGCTTCATCGCGGCCGGCATGGGCGGCGGCACGGGCACCGGCGCTGCTCCGGTCATCGCCAAGGCCGCGCGCGACAAGGGCATCCTCACCGTCGGCGTCGTGACCAAGCCGTTCGCCTTCGAAGGCGCGCGCCGCTCGCGTTCCGCTGAATCGGGCATCTCCGAGCTTCAGCAGCACGTCGACACGTTGATCGTCATCCCGAACCAGAACCTGTTCCGCCTCGCCAACAGCGAGACGACGTTCAAGCAGGCGTTCGAAATGGCCGACGAGGTGCTCCAGCAGGGCGTCCGGGGGATCACCGACCTGATGGTCATGCCTGGCCTCATCAACCTCGACTTCGCCGACGTCCGCTCGGTGATGAGCGAGATGGGCAAGGCGATGATGGGCACCGGCGAGGCCGAGGGCGACAACCGCGCCATCGAAGCCGCCGAAAAGGCCATCTCGAACCCGCTGCTTGACGGCGTTTCGATGAAGGGCGCCAAGGGCGTCATCATCTCGATCACCGGCGGCGAGGACATGCGGCTCATGGAAGTCGACGAGGCTGCCAGCCACATCAAGGAGCTGGTCGACCCCGACGCCAACATCATCTGGGGCTCGGCGTTCAACAACGACCTCGGCGGTAAGATTCGCGTGTCGGTCGTCGCGACCGGCATCGAGGCCGAAGTTGGCTCACAGCCGGCTCCCGCGAAGGTGTTCAGCTTCCCGGCCCGCCAGGCGGCGAGCGTCATGACGCCGGCGCCAGGGCTCAGCGACGAGACGCCGGAAACTGAAGCGGCGACCAATGAGGACGAGGGCGAAGAGCTTCTGCTCGGTGCCGATGACGTCCTCACCAGCCCGGTCGGCTCGCCGCCGATCGCGCCGCCCGCTGACGAAGAGGACAATGCGCAGGGGACCGGGACGACCGGCGGCACGCTCTTCGAGCGCATGTCGAACATCGCTCGCGGCGCTCCGAAGGCGCAGATCGATGAGGACGACACTGGCTATCGGCGTGAGCCGATCGACATTCCGCGCTTCCTCAATCGGCAAAACAACCAGTAATCCACTAGGGATTAGAAGAAGAGGGGCAGTCCCGGCGGGGGCTGCCCCTTTTTTAATCTTGGTCAGTTAATCCTTCACCATCCGTGCGCTCCACCCCTTGCTTCGCACGGTTCGCCGTAACCCCTCTAGTCAGAAAGCTCCCGGCAAGATTCTCTGGGCAATCGGGAGGGATGATGCGGGGATTTTCTGGAATTTCGTTTTTCGGGGCGCTGATCGCTTGCGCCGGGGGCCTGGCTTGCGTCGCGGCTCCTGTGGCCGCGCAAGGCAGCTATTCGCCGTACAATGAGTCGGCGGCGTCCGCGCTCGCGCGCTACGTTCGCACGCTCGCGCAGGAGCCGAAGAATTTCGACGCGCTAATCGGCGCCGGCCGCGCCGCGCTCGAAATCGGCGATCCGCAGGCCGCTGCGGGCTTCTTTGCCCGGGCGGATGAAGTGAACCCGAAGAGCCCGCTTCCGCAGGAAGGCATGGGCGCCGTGCAGGTCGCGAACGGCGACGGTAAGGCAGCGATGCCCTATTTCACTCGCGCCCAGCAGCTCGGCGCCACCCAGGCGATGCTCGGTTGCGATCGCGGTCTCGCCTACGACCTGCTCGGCCAGCAGGCGAAAGCCCAGGCCGACTATCAGGCAGCTCTAAGCGGGCCGGACGGCGAGGAAGCACGCCGTCGCCTGGCGCTTAGCCTGGCCATCAGCGGCGACCGTTCGAATGCGCTTGCGGCTCTCGCTCCGCTTTCGGCGAGCGGCGACGCGGTCGTCAGCCGGGTCCGCGGCTTCGTTCTTGCGCTCACCGGCGATTCCAACGCCGCAGCCAGTGCGATCAACGCCGCCATGCCGGGCAGCTCGTCGAGCCTGGCGCCCTTCATGCAGCGGCTCCAGGGCCTCCCCGCAGGCCAGAAGGCCGCGGCGGTGAACCTCGGGATCTTCCCGGACTCGAACCAGACGGCCTACGCTTATGTGGCGCCCGCCCCGACGCCGCCGGCCGCCGCCCCGGCTCAGCCTGCCACCGTTGCCATGAGCGAGACCGTGACCACGGACCGTCTTGCGGGCGTCGACGCCTTGCTCGGCGTGAGTACCGCAGCGCAGCCGGCCGCCGCGTCGCCGCCAGTGCCGTTCCAGGCGGTCGCTCCGCAGGTGCAGCAAGCCGCGGTCAGGCCCCAGCCGATCCAGGCCGCTTATTCGTCGCCTCCCAAGCCCGCCGTCGCCCAGCGTACCGAGGCGACTGCAGCTGGCGATGGGAAAATCTGGCTAGAGCTCGGCAGCGGCCAGAACGCCAGCGCCCTGTCACAGCGTTTCGAAAGAATGAAGTCGGATAATAGCGATATTTTCAAGGGGATCACCGCTTTCGTGGCGCAGGGCGCCGACCGGGCCCACCTGATCATCGGGCCCTTCCGCGGTTCTTCCGACGCCAACATCTTCGAGGACGACCTGCAGACCGTCGGCATCGCGGCGGTTCGCTATACCAATTCCGATTCAGCGAGGATTGTGCCAGTCGCTACGGAATGATCCTTCCGTCCGGCGTCGCCGCCCAGCCTTTCTCATCACGCGGCCGCCTCCATCCCGAAGACCGCTCCGGCCCGCGCGGGCCTCGCGACATCTTCCAGCGCGATCGTGACCGCATCGTCCATTCGGTGGCGTTCCGTCGGTTAAGGCACAAGACGCAGGTCTTTGTCGCGCCCGACGGCGACCATTACCGCGTTCGGCTGACCCACAGCCTCGAGGTCGCCCAGATCGGGCGCACGATCGCCCGGGCGCTCGGCCTCAACGAAGACCTGACCGAGATGCTGTGCCTAGCGCACGATCTCGGCCATCCCCCGTTCGGTCACGCCGGCGAAGACGCTCTCGACGAGGCGCTCGCTGACGCGGGCGGCTTCGACCACAATGCCCAGACCATCCGCATCGTCACCAAGCTCGAGAATCCCTATCCCGATTTTGACGGGCTGAACCTCAGCTGGGAGGCGCTCGAGGGACTGGCGAAGCATAACGGGCCGGTTGCAAACGCCAGCTGGGCAATGGCCGAAGCGAACGCCGCCTGGGATCTTGAGCTTGAGACCTGGCCCGGCCTAGAGGCGCAGGTCGCGGCGATCTCGGACGACATCGCCTATGACAATCACGACATCGACGATGGCCTCCGCGCCGGGCTGCTTCGGATCGACGAGCTCATCCAGCTGCCGATCGTCGCGCGGACCTGGGCCGCGATCGACGAGCGCCATCCCGGCCTGTCGATCGAGAAGCGTCAGCGCGCGCTGGTTCGCGACATGATCGGCACGATGGTGGGCGATGTGCTCGCCGAGACTGAGCGGCGGGTCCGCTCGTCTGGTGTCGAGACGATTGAGGAGGTCCGCTCGGCGGGACGGCAGCTCGCCGGCTTCTCCGAAGAACTGGCTTCAGAGGAACGCGACCTAAAGCGCTTCCTCTATGACCGCCTCTATGGCCTGCCCCACCTACGGCCGATCCGCGAGGAGGCGCAGCGCGTCGTCGCGAACCTCGCCGCCGCCTACCGCGCCGATCCTGCGCTTCTTCCGGAGGATTGGCAGCGATCCGGCGGCGACATCGAGCAGACTCGCAACATCGCTGATTTCGTCGCGGGCATGACCGACCGTTTCGCGATTGCGAAGCATGAGGAGCTCGTCGGGCCGGTGAACTTGCCGGCAGACCGCTTCTGATCGGGTGACGCGAGGCCAATGCTGCGCTAGAGCGCCACGCTTTCCCGCGAAGCTGTGGACCGAAATTGAGCCTATACGCCCAATATGCCGCGCTCCTCGACGGAGTGCTCGACGATCTTGTTGCCGAAGGCGTCCTCGCCGGCGGCATGGATCGCAAGAACGTGACGGTGGAGCCGCCGCGCGATCCCTCGCACGGCGACCTTGCCACCAACGCTGCCATGGTCCTCGCCAAGCCGGCAGGCACCAATCCGCGCGCTCTTGCGGAGCTGATCAAGGCAAAGCTTGACGCGCTGCCGCCGGTAACCTCCGTTGAGATCGCGGGCCCGGGCTTCATCAACCTGCGGCTGAAGTCCGACGCGTGGCGGGACGAGCTTCGTACGATCCTTCGCGAAGGCGAGGAATATGGGCTTTGCACCGTCGGCAACGACGAGCGGGTGAACGTCGAATATGTTTCTGCCAATCCGACCGGGCCGATGCACATGGGCCACTGCCGCGGAGCGGTTGTCGGCGACAGCCTCGCCCGGATCCTCGAGGCGGCGGGCTTCCGGGTCACCAAGGAATATTATGTCAACGATGCCGGCGGGCAGGTCGACACGCTCGCCCGCTCGCTGCACCTCCGTTATCGCCAGGCCCTCGGCGAGGACATCGGCGCGATCCCGGAAGGGCTGTACCCGGGCGACTATCTGAAGCCGGTCGCGATCGTGCTCGCCGCCGATTACGGCGACGACATGGTCGAGGTGCCGGAGGAGCAATGGCTCCCCTGCTTCCGCGACTGCGCAATCAAGGCGATGCTCAACCTCATTCGCCACGACCTCGGCCTGCTCGGCATCCACCACGACATCTTCTCGTCCGAAGCCGAGCTTCAGCGGTCCGGCGCTGTGGACCGCGCCATGCAGGTGCTGCGCGACAAGGGGCTGGTCTACGAGGGAACGCTCGAGCGGCCGAAGAGCCTGGACCCGCACGACGAGTGGGAGCCGGTTGAGCTGCCCCTGTTCCGCTCGACCCAGTTCGGCGACGACCAGGATCGCCCGATGAAGAAGTCGGATGGAAGCTGGACCTATTTCGGCGCCGATGCCGCCTATCACTGGCAGAAGGCCCAGTGCGCCGACCATCTCGTCAATATCTGGGGCGCCGACCATGCGGGCACTGTCAAGCGGGTGCAGTCGGCGGTAAAGGCGCTGACCGACGGCCGCGTCGACCTCGACGTCAAGCTCGTCCAGATGGTGCGCCTGTTCCGCAACGGCGAGCCGGTGAAGATGAGCAAGCGCGCCGGCGACTTCGTCACCCTGGCCGAGGTCGTGGAGGAGGTTGGCAAGGACGTCGTCCGCTTCATGATGCTGACCAAGCGTTCGGACACGCCGCTCGACTTCGATTTCGCCAAGGTGGTTGAGGCGTCGAAGGACAATCCGGTCTTTTACGTCCAGTACGCCCATGCCCGGATCAGCTCGCTGAAGCGCAAGGCCGCTGACGCCGGCGTCGATCTCGCGAGCCCCGCCGACCTGTCGCTGCTCGACGACGAGGAGTTGGCGCTGGTGAAGCGCGCCGCCCAATATCCGCGCGTGCTCGAAGGCGCGGCACTGGCGCACGAGCCGCACCGGGTCGCCTTCTACCTCTACGATCTGGCGGCCGAGTTCCACGCGCTGTGGAACCGCGGCAACGACGATCCGGAACGCCGTTTCCTATTGGAACACAATCAACAACTGTCTCGCGCTCGATTGGAACTTGCGTTAGGCTTGGCGCAGATCATCAGAAGCGGCCTCGCGCTCATGGGCGTGACGGCGGCTGAGGAGATGCGCTGACATGAGCGAGGCTGAAACCGCGTCCCGCGACGACAGGCTGCCGTGGCTCGGAGAAGAGGCCGAGCCGCAGCAGGATCACCGCACGCGCGACGCGATCGGCCTCGCGATCGTCGCGGCGCTGTTGATCTTTGGCGTGTCCTACTGGATCGCCTCGCAGAGCTGGCAACGCGGTCGCGCCGAGCAGGAAGCCGCTACCGCACCCCAAGTCGCGGCCCCGCTTCCGAAAGAGCCGGTGAAGCAGCACGCGGCCGTCAATCCGCAGCATCATCATGCAGTGAGCGAGCAGAAAGTCGCCGCGAACAAACCGGCGAAACCGGCCGCGAAGGCGAAACCGGTGGCCATGGCCGAGAACGCTGCGCCGAAAGCGAAACCCGCCGCGGCCGTTCCGAAGGTCGCGCTTGCCACCGTCCGCATCGGCGCCTTCACCAGCCCGGGGCAAGCCAAGATCGGCTGGCACCAGATGGTGCGCGCCTATCCGGCGCTCGCGCATCTTCCGGCCGTGGTCGTGGACGCCAGCGGCTTCAGCAAGAAGCCGGTCTATCGATTCGAGATCGCAACCGCGTCGCAGGCGAATTCGGACGTCCTGTGCCAGCGCATGTCCCGAATCCAGTTGAGCTGCGGGGCAGTCACACGGTGAACGAGACTCGTGCGTTCGAAGACCAGCTTCCGTGGCTCCAGCCTGTAGAGGATGAGGACGAGCCGCGCGGCGTTTCCGCGCGCAAGATGCTTGCAGCGCTGCTCGTCGTGGCGATGGGAGCAGCCATTGTGGCTGCTGCTTTCTTCTGGCTGGGACAGCGCGAGGCGCCTGTCAGCGGTCCGCCCGAGCTGATCCAGGCGCTGCCCGGACCGTATAAGGTGAAGCCGCCCAATCCGGGCGGGCTCGACATCAGCGCGGAGAGCGAAACGGCGTTCGAGACAAGCGCCGGCGAGGATCGCGACGCCCAGCTCGATACCAGCAAGCTTCCGAACCGCACCGCCGTGAAGACGACCGAGCAGCCGAAGCCGGAGGCAGCCGCCGAGCCGGCTAAACCCGTCGCGCCCGAACCGGCCCCGGCGCCGGCTCCGAAGGCGACCGGCGGGACCGGCAGCGTCATCCAGCTCGGCGCCTTTGCCAACAAGGCGCAGGCGGAACGTGCGTGGACCGCGCTGTCGTCGCGCTTCCCCTCCATCGCTGCCCTGAACAAGATGATCGTGCCCTTCGAACATGGCATGCGCCTCCGCGCGGGCGCTGCTTCCGCTGCGGACGCCAGGCAGGCGTGCGACACGCTGAAGGCCGCCGGCGAAAACTGCTTCGTCGCCCAATAATGCAGGCAGCGATCTACGGCCTCGAAGGGCTCGCGCTGAGCGACAGTGAGCGTGATTTCTTCCGCGACGCGGACGCGGCGGGCTTCATCCTGTTCAAGCGCAACTGCGAAACGCAGGAGCAGCTACTCAACCTTACCGACTCGCTTCGCGAGCTGACCGGACGGACCGATTTGCCCATCCTTATCGATCAGGAGGGTGGCCGCGTCGCTCGGATGAAGGCGCCGGAATGGCCGGCATTTCCACCCGCCGAGCGCTTTTCGCATCTGTACAGGACGGCGCCGTCGTCCGCGATCGAAGCGGTTCGCTCGAATGCGCGTGCGATCGCGCTGATGCTGCGCTCGGCCGGGGTGAACGTGAACGCGTTGCCACTGCTAGACGTCCGCCAGGAGGGCGCGACCGACATCATCGGCGACCGTGCGCTCGGCAGCGAACCGATGCAGGTTTCCGCGCTCGGTCGCGCCGTGCTCGACGGAATGGCGTCGGCGGGCGTGGTCGGGATCATCAAGCACATTCCGGGCCACGGCCGCGCGCTGGTCGACAGCCACAAGGAACTTCCGGTCGTGACCGCGAGCGCCGAGGAACTCGAGGTCGACCTCGAACCGTTCGAGCGCTTGGCGTCCGCCCCAATGGGTATGACTGCACATGTCGTTTATACCGCTTGGGATCCCGATCGTCCCGCCAGCCTGTCGCCAACGGTGATCCGCGACATCATCCGCGGGCGAATCGGCTTCGACGGTTGGCTGATGAGCGACGATCTCGGCATGGAAGCGCTGCAGGGCGATTTCGGATACCGCGCCGCCGGCGTGGTTGCCGCCGGCTGCGACGTCGCGCTCCACTGCTCGGGCAAGATGGATGAGATGGTCGCCGTGGCGAGCGCCGTTCCGGCGATGAGCGAGCAAGGCGAGGCGCGGCTCGCGAAAGCAATGGCGACCATCGCAAGCCCGTCCGAAGGACTCGATTTCGCGGAGGCGATCGCTAAGCGCGACACGCTCCTCGCGCTCGCTTAGTTATCCCCAAGATCGTGGGCTTCGCGCTTCGCACTGTCACTAGTTGTGGTACGATGCGCAAGTGGAAGAGGATTTCACCGAGCGGCCGGTCCGGCAGTCGGAAGAGCTGACGCTCAACCTAGACGGGTGGGAAGGGCCGCTCGACCTTCTTCTGAACCTCGCGCGCGCGCAGAAGGTCGATCTCGCGCAGATTTCGATTTTGCAGCTCGTCGAGCAATATCTGGCCTATCTCGCCGAGGCGCGCGCGCTGAAGCTCGAGATTGCCGCCGATTATCTCGTGATGGCGGCGTGGCTCGCCTATCTGAAGTCTTGCCTCCTCCTGCCGAAAGACCCGGAGCAGGACCCCAGCCCCGAGGAAATTGCCCTTCGCCTGCAGATGCGGCTGCAGCGGCTGGACGCGATGCGGGAGGCGGGTGCGCGGCTTCTCGGCCGCGACCGGATCGGCCGCGACGTCTTCGCGCGGGGAGCCCCGGAAGGGCTTCGACTCGTTCGCAAGGCGGCCTGGCAAGTGCGCGATTTCGACCTGTTCGCCGCCTATGGCGCCGTTCGCGCGCGCACGGCGCCGGCCCTGCACGTCGTTCATGCGCGGGCGGTAATGACGCTTGAGGAAGCCATCGAGCGGGTGAGCCGAATGATCGGCACCGCGATCGAATGGACCTTCCTCGAATCCTTCCTGCCCGCAGGCCAGGACCCGCAGTTCCGTCGTTCGGCCCTGGCGTCGAGCTTCGTCGCGGCGCTCGAGCTTGCCCGCCGCGGGCGGCTCGAGATTGCGCAGGATGAGGCGTTCTCCCCGATCAAGCTGAAGGCCGCGTGATGGACGAGTTGGTCCGCGCCATCGAAGCCACGCTTTTCGCCTCGGCCGAACCGCTGACCGTCGACGAGATTGCCGAGCATGTGGGGGAGGGCGATGTCGGCGCTGCGCTTGGCGAACTCGCCGCCCAGTACGAGGGCCGCGGCATCGAGCTGGTCGAGCGCGGCGGCCGCTGGCATTTCCAGACCGCGCCCGATCTTGCGCACCTTCTGCGCCGCACCCGCGAGGAGCCGCGCCGGCTGTCGCGCGCGGCGACCGAGACGCTGGCGATCATCGCTTACCATGAGCCTGTCAGCCGGGCAGAGATCGAGGCGATCCGCGGCGTCCAGATCTCCAAGGGCACGCTCGACGTGCTGATGGATGCGGGTTGGGTTAGGCCGGCCGGGCGTCGGGAGGGCCCCGGTCGGCCGCTGCTTTACGCGACCACCAAGGAGTTCCTGACCCACTTCGGGCTGGGTTCGCGGCGCGATTTGCCCGGAATCGACGATTTGAAGGCCGCGGGACTGCTCGACCCGCTGGACGAAAGCGTCTTCCAGCTTCAACTGGAAACCGAAGGCGAGGCAGACTAGATACGCCTCTCAAAGGAGTTCCCTCATGGGCGGTTTAGGTATCAGCCACTGGATCATCATCCTGGTCATCGTGCTCTTGCTCTTCGGAGCCGGCCGCGTCTCGAACATCATGGGTGAGCTCGGCAAAGGCATTAAAAGCTTCAAGGCCGGCATGGGCGAAGAAGAGGACGAGAATTACCGTCGCTTCGAGGAGCGGCGCCGGATGGAAGAGGAGCGGCGCGCCCGCGAGCAGCGGCAATTGTCCGGGGATGCCGGCCGCCGCGAGCCGATCGACGTGACGCCGAGGCCCTCGGAACCCGTCGCGCCGCCGCCGCCGCGAGACGACGAGCCCCGCTAATCCTCCAGGCGCGCCATGTTCGGCGTAGACTCTTCCGAGTTCATCATCGTCGCGGTTCTCGCACTGGTCTTCATCGGCCCGAAGGACCTGCCGAAGGTGCTGCGGACCGTCGGCTATTGGGTGGGCAAGGCGCGCGGCATGGCCCGGCACTTCACGTCCGGCATCGAGAATATGGTGCGCGAGGCGGAGCTCGAGGAGATGGAGAAGCGCTGGCGGGAAGAGAATGAGCGCATCATGGCGCTGCACCCGCCTGATCTTCATTATCCCGAACCCGGCGCTCCGGACGAAATGCCGCCGGTGGCGGAGGTGCCCGAACCGGGTCTCCCGTTCGACGAGACGCAGCCCGGCGATGAGATTCCCGTCGAGAAGCGTCCGCTGCCGTGAAGGACATCGACGAGACCAAGCAACCGATGCTCGAGCATCTGATCGAGCTTCGGAAGCGGCTCATGTGGTCGTTGCTGACGCTCGCCATCTGCTTCGCGATCTGCCTCACCTTCGCGAAGGACATTTTCGCGGTGCTGGTGCAGCCGTTGCTGAGGGCAGGGCAGGGGAAGCTCATCTACACCGATATCTTCGAGGCATTCTTCGTCGAGATTAAGGTCGCGTTATTCGCGGCGCTGATGCTGAGCTTCCCGGTCATCGCAATTCAACTATGGCGCTTCGTCGCGCCCGGGCTCTACGCGACGGAAAAGAAGGCCTTCCTTCCGTTCCTCGTAATGACGCCGTTCTTTTTCATTGGCGGCGCCTGTTTCGCTTACTTCCTGGCGATGCCGTGGGCGCTGCGCTTCCTGCTTGGCTACCAGGGGAATGTCGGCGGCGTGCAGCAGGAAGCACTGCCGGGTGTCGGCAATTATCTGTCCTTCGTGACGCGGTTCCTGTTCGGGTTCGGAACGGCGTTTCTCCTGCCGATCCTGCTGATGATCCTGGAGCGGGCCGGAATCGTCACCCGGGAGCAGCTCACGAAGTCGAGACGCTACGCCATCGTTGCCTCCGCGGCCGCCGCTGCGGTGCTGACGCCGCCTGATGCGGTGTCGATGATGATGCT